>Ga0114963_10001605_pt1 | contig 15564 bp, 17 predicted proteins | sample C_131016_EF_Meta_FD_87019 | JGI IMG/M metagenome (GOLD analysis project Ga0114963, IMG submission 87019) | Freshwater microbial communities from Lake Croche, Canada to study carbon cycling - C_131016_EF_MetaG | ecosystem: Environmental > Aquatic > Freshwater > Lake | place: Lake Croche, Canada...
GAGTTGTTCTGCCCCCAACAAAATAAAACCGTTGAGAGTGAGGAAGATGGCTGCGCTCAATGGTTTTTGAAAATTGCGCTGGAAAAATCCGTTGAAGGCAAAGCCTACGAGTGCTACTGGGATGGTTCCCAAAACCAATAACCAAAAAATTCGAAACTCTGGTTCTGACTTCTTCCAGGTGATCACCGAACGCAAAATCGAAATCCATCTGGGAGCAAAGAGTATGAAGAGAGCGATTGCGCTCGCTAGATGAAATGCAACCGCTACGAGTAGATATTGATCCCGGCCAGCAAAATCCCGCCATGACCCTCCGAGCCATGCTGGTATGAGCACCGAATGGCCTAGGCTCGAGACCGGAAAGAGTTCGGTGATTCCTTGGATCAAACCTGTCACTGCTGCCTGTAGAAAGCTGAAATGAAACATTTACTTCCTCTGCTTCTTCGATGAGTTTGACTCGGTTGTGGATAGGGTGGATTTGGTGGATGTTGTGGATTTGGTGGATGTTGTGGATTTGGTGGATGTTGTGGCTGGAGACGATTGTTGCAAACCGAGCTCTGCCGCACGGGCAAAAAAACGGCCATTCTCTCGAGATACCGTTACTGCGATTCGGTAAGCCGTAGTGAGGTTTTCAGAGGTCAAAACTTTTTCAACCAACCCGCTTGCAACCACCTCTCCGTCACTGAGTAACAGACAATGGGTGGTGCCGGCAGGAATTTCCTCCACATGATGAGTGACAATAATGGTTGCGGGACTAGAGGGATCTTGCGCAAGTGCATTGAGTCTTTGCAACAAATCTTCTCTACCACCTAGATCTAATCCCGCGGCTGGTTCGTCGAGGAGTAAAACTTCAGGGTTTGGCATCATTGCTCGAGCGATGAGTGTCCGCTTCTTCTCGCCCTCGCTGAGAGTACCGAAACTCTGCTCCGCTAACTCTCGAATTCCCATGATTGTTAGCAAACTTAATGCGCGCGATTCATCCCACAGGTCATAATTTTCTCGCCATCGTCCAGTAATTGCATATGCCGATGTGATCACGACGTCGAGGACTCGTTCATCTTCTGGGATCTGTGACATGATCGCTTGAGATGTGATTCCAATTCGTGGGCGAAGTTCAAAGACATCGGTTTTGCCCAGGCGCGAGTCCAGAATATCCACTGATCCCTTAGTGGGATGAATCAATGCACCAGCAATTGAAAACAAGGTGCTCTTACCCGCTCCGTTTGGACCTAAGACCACCCACCGTTGATCGGAAGAAGTAGCCCAATCAATAGGCCCCAGGATCTTTCGGCCTCCGCGCACAACGCTCACTTGCGAGAATTTCAATACTGAGGCCATTGGTAGAAGATACTAGGTGATCGACCCTAACCCGTTAATCTTCAGCCATGACTAAGCGAGAATTCTCAGATACCGGGTTGATACTGGTTTCAACGAAAGATGAAGATCAAGTTGAGGGTCAGGTTTTGGCGCTCCTCTCCCCCTTTGCGATTTCGATTATTGATATTGCAAAGATTCAAATGCGCGGACGATTGATCATGGGCATACACATCGGATTAGATCTCGCACATGCCCATGCAATTGCAGATGACCTGGAAGCTTTTAGTAACGAAACCGGTATAGATATTGCTTTCGATTTCGAACCGGAAGGATCTGTTCAATGAAGAATAGCGATGATCAAACCCGGCTCGTTGTTCTCGATATGGATTCCACCTTCATTAAAAACGAAGTTATCGACCTCCTGGCAAAGGTAGCGGGCGTTGGTGAAAAGGTCGCAGAGATTACGGAACGAACAATGCGAGGCGAGTTGGATTTCGCCGAGTCATTGACGGAGCGAGTCGCGCTTCTGAAGGACCTGCCGGTATCGGCCATTGAAAAAGTTCGCGAAGAGATTGACTTCTCTGATGGCGCGGAGCGAGTAGTGAAAATCTTGCATGCGCTGGGTCATAAAGTCGCGGTAGTCTCTGGCGGTTTTGGAAACGTGATCGATCCGATATTGCAGAATATAGGAATTGATTTCATTCAATCTAATACCTTGGAATCTGATGGTGAAAATTTAACCGGCAAAACGGTTGGCAAAATTGTTGATAAGAAAGGGAAAGCCGAAGCGCTCAAAGAATTTGCCACAGAGCTCGGCATCCCTCTCGCTCAAACCGTAGCTGTAGGAGATGGCGCGAATGATTTGGACATGATGGCCATCTCAGGATTGAGTATTGCTTTCAATGCGAAACCTATGGTTCAGGAAGCCGCTAAAGCCGCAATTAACAATGGCGATTTGACCGGCATTTTGTTTTTGATGGGTATAACTCAGGAAGAAATTGATAGCACCGGCTTATAACCTACATGCATGGATATCAGTTACTAATATCCCTCTAGCCCCGATCGCCCATAAATCATCCATGATGCGGTTAATGTCGGTTCGTCGCACCATCGCGCGCACTGCATTCCACTCTGCGCGTTGTAGCGGAGATATTGTCGGAGATTCAATTCCTGGGGTGAGCGCACAGGCTGCCTCAAGGTTGTCGGATCTCACGTCATAATCAACTAAAACATATTGTCGAGCAATCACAACACCTTGCAACCGACGAAGCAAAGTTTCGACTTCATTGCGCCTGGAGCTAGCTGGACGTTCGATTAAGACCGCCTCGCTCTCCAAAATAACATTTCCAAATGTCCTCAGTCCTGCCTGTCGTAACGTTCCTCCGGTGGAAACGACATCTGCAATGAGATCCGCAACGCCGAGTCGAATCGAACTTTCAACCGCACCATCGAGTCGAACTACCTCTGCGGCGACCTGCATCGAGAGAAGATGTTGCGCAACCAGACCAGGGTAAGCGGTAGCGATCCTCTTCCCCGCGATATTACTTTCTTGCCATTGTTCATCTGCGGATGCCGCAAATCGAAAAGTACTTTTTCCAAAATCTAATGCCAGAGCCTCTATTGCATGCGCGCCGCTATCAATGAGGAGGTCACGTCCTGTAATTCCGACTTCTAGCTCCCCAGAGGCGACATAGAGGGCGATGTCACGCGGACGTAAATAATAAAATTCGATCTCATTCTCTGCATCAATCAAGGTCAAATCGCGAGGATCAGTGCGTTGCCGGTACCCAGCTTCTCGGAGCATGGTGATTGAAGAATCGGATAACGAACCCTTGTTCGGTATGGCTACCTTGAGCATGCTTCCTCCATGTTGATCGTAAGACATCGTAAGACATCGTTTGAAAATGTGGAAAATTTAAAGCTATAAAACTTTGTAGATATCTTCTAGCGAGAGACCGCGGGCTATCATGACGATTTGAATTCGAAAGAGTAGTTGTGAAATCTCGAGCGCTAGCGCCTCGTCGCTTTCATGTTCAGCCGCCAACCAGACCTCTCCGGCCTCTTCAATAATCTTCTTACCCATCGAGTGAATGCCGGCATCTAATGCGGCAACTGTTGATGAATCAGCGGGACGAGTAACGGCTCTTTCGGAGAGTTCCACCCAAAGCTCCTCAAAGGACTTCATGGCACAATCCTATTCCCAAAAGTAGCGAGTATTAGCCTATCGAGACCCAAACTTATTCTGCCGCGGCTGATGCTGCCTCTCTCAGCGCTTTGATCATCCGACTTGGATCCTCTGCTTTGTAGATTGCACTTCCCGCAACAAATGTATCCGCGCCGGCTTTCGCCGCCAGAGCAATGGTTCCCAAAGAAATTCCACCGTCAACTTGTAGCCACGGTTTTACTCCGGAGAGTTGCGATATCGCCTGATGCGCTTCTTCGATTTTGCCGATCTGATCGTTCATAAACTTCTGGCCACCAAAACCTGGTTCAACAGTCATTACCAGAAGCATGTCAATGAATGGAAGTAGATCGTTAATGGCTTCGAATGAGGTCTTTGGCTTGATTGCGAGCCCAGCTCGAACACCGTAGTTTTTGAGTTGAGCAAGCGTCGTGACCGGGTCATCACTTGCTTCGAAGTGAATGGTAACGCTGGCGCATCCGATCTTTGCATAGGTAAGCGCATCGGAATCAGGTGATGCAATCATTAAATGTGCATCTACCGGGATAGTCGATGCGGCGATGATCTCTCGACTTTCATCGATTGTAAAAGTCGTATTAGGTACAAAAACATTATCCATGATGTCCAGATGCAACCAATCAGCAGATTGCACTCGAGAAACTTCGCTAATAATCGCTTCCCGGTCTGCATTCAAAATGCTAGGAGAGATTCGCATTGTCATGGCTGGGCAGGAGCTCTCTGCAAAAGGGTGATAAACATTGAATCGGTGGAATTGCGGTGTGTCCACATCTGCAGAGTGCCATCTTCATTAGGGAGCATCTCCTCGTTACCATCAGGCAGGTACTGAGCAACGTTCACTTTATGAAATTCGGGATGTTTGCGTTGAAACTCGAGAATTTGACCTTGTGTTTCACCGAGATGGGGTGAACAGGTCACGTAGGCAATTATTCCATTTTCGTTAATTAGCTCCGCTGCGGCATTGAGAAGATTCTTTTGAATTGCAATGAGTTCTTTCAGATCTGATTGAGTCCTACGCCAACGAGCTTCAGGTCTGCGTCGCAGCGCTCCTAATCCAGTGCACGGGGCATCAACCAAAATTCTGTCGTAGCGTACTCCGCGAGAGACGAGATTCTCGCCAGGATGTTGGATAACCAACTCTGGCGGTATGACTTGAGCTACGAGCGCTGCTCGATGTGCCAATGGTTCATTTGCGGTAAATTGATCATCCGGGCGGTACTCGTGCAAATGCCAAAAGAGCGCCGCGGCCTTCCCGCCTGGGCCCGCGCACATGTCCAGCCACGATAATTGATTTTCCGAGGTTGCAGTGTTGAGAAATATAGAAGCGATTATTTGGGAACCCTTGTCTTGAACGCCAGCACGCCGTTCTTTGATTGCTAAATATTTTCCAGGCATCTTCTCTGAAAGTACCCCAAATTCGGTACCTCCAATTCTTGAGCCGCCTTCATTGATCAATTCTTCAACGGTTGATTTTCCGGGCCAGGCAATTAATTGCGGAACGGCCGGCACATTGTTGGCTTGTAGTTGCGCCCTCACTTCCGACCAATCGCGGAGTGCGTCGTAAAATGCCTTCACCTCCCACTCAGGATGGGAGTAAGTGATTGAGAGATTGCGAAGTAAATTCTCGTCATCGAGATCGAAGCTTTCAAATTTCTGATAAAAGTCTTGATTGCTAGAGGATTTCCTTAATAAGGCATTGACAAAACTTGCCTTGGATTCGCCCAACTTTGCCCGTGCGACCTCCACTGTTTCGCCAACCGCTGCGTGATCTGGAACGCGCATTTCAAAGATCTGATGAATTCCCATTCGTAAAATATCTACGACGCCTGGATCTAACTCCGCAAAAGGCCGGTCGCTGGTCGATTCGATGAGCGCATCATGCTTTCCCTGCATCCGCAGAGTGCCGTATCCCAACTCAGTAGCGAACGCTCGATCGCGTTCCGATAATGTTGATTGTTCTAAAAGTTCCGGAAGTCTCAAATTTGCGTAGGCACCCTCGCGATTAACCTGAGTCAGTAGATCAAATACCAGGGTCCGCGCCTGGTCCGGCTTAGGCTTTCGACCAACGTTGGTCATTAGGCAAAGCGCTCTGAATTCTCGAATCTAGCTCCGCGAGCAAAGTCCGCTCCAGACATACGCTTCTTCCCGGCCGGAGTAACGGCACCGATCTCTAAGACGCTGTCGGAGCATCGGACCAAGAGATTGCCACCTTCAAACGCAACCTCACCTGGAATTTTTAAAGAATTCGCAGCTAGAGATTCAGTGATGGAGTGAATGCCAATTCTTTCGCCTCTAAACATTGTCCACGTGCCGGGACGCTCCTCGAGCGCTCTGGCTTTTCGAAGAATCCCCTCGGCGTTCTCTAGCCAATCAATCTTTGCCATCTCTTTAGTGATTTTTGGTGCAAGTGAAATCCCGGTCAATGGTTGCGGAGTTGGTTTGATGCCTTTGGTCATTGAATCGACCACCGAAATAATTCTCGTCCCAGCAAGCAAACTCATTCGCTCTAATAGCTCTGTAGTTCTCTCTTCGGGATGTATCGAGACCTCTTCTTGAAAAAATATTGGTCCGGTGTCCAAGCCCTTATCCAATTTGAAAATTGATATTCCGGTTGTGGTCTCGCCCTCGAGAAGTGTCCATTGGACTGGCGCAGCTCCTCGCCATTTGGGAAGAAGTGAGAAATGAACATTTAGCCAACCAAATCTGGGACCATGGAGAACTTCAACCGGAATCAGTCGACCGTAGGAGGCGGTGATGATGAGCTGAGGCTGAGCAGCCAACAAATGTTGGTTGAGAGTTGACGTGTCATGTGGTTTTGCCACAAAGAGACTTCGTTCCTCTGCCCAGGTGGCAATTTCAGATGCTTGCATGCGCTGCCCTCTGCCAGATTTGGTATCTGGCGTCGAGATTACCGAGGCTAACGTGTGGTTTGAAGCGGTGATCGCTTCAATGATGGGAATGGCAATCGAAGAGGAAGATGCTACGGAAATTTGCATTGAGCGTTACAGCCCTAGACCGCGGGTGGCGTGTGGTGAGACTTTGATTACCGGCGTGGTCCCGTTGGCTACCGCGCTACCAAACCATTCCGATTCTCGAATCTCCTTCATCGCGCCTTTACGAAGATCTGGCGCTAAGCGATCGATGAACAAGATGCCATCCAAATGATCAGTCTCGTGTTGAATTGCCCGAGCAAGATAGTTTGAACCATGAACGACAATGGGCTGGCCATGCATGTCATATCCGGCGGCCACCACGTCGCGTGCACGGAGTGCATCGGCCCGGATGTCAGGAAACGAGAGGCATCCCTCTTCACCATCTTGAAGCTCTTCGCTTAGTTTGAGGACGGGATTGATCAAATGGCCCACTTGATTATCCACGTGCCAAACGAATACTCGGAGCGAAACACCAATCTGAGGAGCGGCCAAACCTGCACCGGGTGCGTCGTCCATGGTTTCTATCAGATCTGCAACGAGGGTACGAAGTTCCTTATCAAAGACCTCTACCGGAGCGGCCGGTGTTGCCAGAACTGGGTCACCAAAAAGGCGGATAGGTTGAATTGCCATTGGGTAAGCCTACTGGTCAAAATTCACGCCAGTGAATACGGGTCAATCTTGATAGAAAAAAGTGGCCTGCCTCGCAAGCTATTAATCCGATTAATATCATGTAACCTGCCGGTCAGTAGTAATTGATCAGCTGGCCTGCATTTGATAAGCAAGGTTCGCAGATTCCCGTTCGTTGCTTTGGGATTGCCGGATTCGCGCAGGTACGGACCGATGATTTCGAGGTATTCACATTGAATTCGCAGCTCTTCGAGGAGCGCAATCGTCGCTTCAATACTGCTCCCAGTGATGGCCAATGTTTGATATCTCGGTGGGAGTCTGGCGGCATTTCTTTCGTCTAACTCCCTTTCAGCTGATCTATAGGGAGCACCTTTGATCATGTCTTGGGCGAGCGAGTGAGCTGAAGGTAGTGAAATGTATAGATCTCCCCCGCTACTGAGCATAGAGATGTTACGAAAGACATTTTCTCTCATGGTTTCCTGTCCGCGCAGATCAGCTCGTGAAACCTGTTGCTCTAGATCCAAAAAGGCCATCGCGCTATATCGTCCCCGTGGTTCGACGCCATAGGTAGAAATAACCAGGTGAGTACCCTCAGGTAGCCATTGGGTTGAATCCTCGCCATGAGAAGTGATGACAGGAATTTTTGGAAAAGCACGTGCTAGCTCGTCACTTTTGCGAAGTAAGCCTGCGGCGATGATTCTCGGTTTAGCCTCACCGCACCAGTTACATTTCCAATGAGGGAATTCTTGAGTACAAATCGAACAGAGTGGTGATCGAGCTCTTTGAGAAAAATAGAGCTTCCCGCCGCACTCACATAGTGCTGTGTTCTTACATTTCTGACAACCAAAACTGTTGATGTATCCCGTATTGCCCATACAGATTAAGACAGAACCATGTTTGAGACCTTTGTTGATTACCGGAAAAAATTCATCAACATTTCCCTGCTGTGTGACACTTGTAAAAGTTTGCCTCTGACTGAATCGATAGTGGCGGAGCCTCTTCTCGTTGATTGCGTCCACCACTTCAAGACTTGGCGAGAGACTGGTAAAGAGAATTGAGTGCTTCGAACCTCGTAATTGTGCGATCTTTCTCGAATTCCAGTTGGGTGATCTTTGTTCAAAATGCGATTCGTCTTGGTCTTCGAAAACAATAATCGTTGAGTCTTCAGGCAAGACTAAGAAGATAGAACTTCTTGTTCCAATGATCACCTTCGGAGGTCTCTCTTTTGCTTCCAAATATGCTTGATAACGAGGACCTTTGAGATCATCGCTCTTTAGGCACAACGGAGATGCGCCGATTTTTACTAGGTATTCCGCTAGATGTTCACGTTCTCTCACGGTCGGAACAATAAGTAAAACTGTGTTTTGGTTGCTTCGAGTCAGGACTATCTCTGCCAGAGCCTCCCAGTAGGGACGAGTTGAGGGAAGTTGGATGAAGGCAGCAATTTTCGCTGTAGAGTCGAGATAGTCCACGAGTTCTCCAGGTAAATCAGAGGACCAAGGTTGCCTCGGGCTCTGATTCTCCTTACTCGCAAGAAATGCACTCTCCCCCGATCGCGAAAATGGTGGGATCGAGGCTCGGATGAAATCCCATTCTTGCGCGCCATAGAGCGTGGCCACCTCTCGAAAGAGTTCGAGCTGTTCTTGCCCACAATATGGGATTCTCGTAAGGCACTTCGTGATCTCTTTGAGCTTGCCGGAGAAGGTGCTCGCTATGCCTCGTGATAAAACCAGCCCCATTTTCTTACCCTGATTAAATGGCACCTCAACCAACTGGCCTGGAGCGATCTGATCGCTTAGGTCGGCCGGCACCAAATAATCAAATATTGCTTCCATATGGAAAATTCCATGATCAACCAGAACCGAAGCAAAAGGCAAGTGGCTCGCCACCACCCGCTTTACCTGAGCGCGCTCTTGCCGTAAACGCAGTGGCCTTACTTCAGCCACCATCATCTATCCCCGCACTGCACTCTGAAGTGCGCCGCTCCTATCGGTTTTCTCCCAAGAGAAATCCGGCAATTCTCGCCCAAAGTGCCCGTAGCTTGCGGTCTGACCGTATATTGGACGAAGTAGATCCAGATCTCTGATAATCGCTGCTGGGCGTAGATCGAATACCTGTTCAATTGCTGCCTCGATCTGTGCGACAGGAACGCTCTCCGTTCCAAAGCATTCGACAAAGAGACCTACCGGTTGCGCTTTGCCAATAGCGTAAGCGACTTGTACTTCGCAGCGAGAGGCAAGACCGGCGGCGACAACGTTTTTTGCAACCCAGCGCATTGCATAGGCTGCAGAACGATCAACCTTAGAAGGATCTTTTCCGGAGAAAGCTCCTCCACCATGTCTGGCCATTCCGCCATAAGAGTCAACGATGATTTTACGACCAGTGAGCCCGGCATCACCCATGGGGCCACCGGTAACAAAACGTCCAGTTGGATTTATTAAAATTCGCACATCAGAATGATCGATATCAAGTGACTCTATCGTTGGGCGAATCACGAGACGCTCTACATCGACTGCGAGAGTTTCCAAATCAATCTCACGTGAATGCTGGGTCGAGATAACGACGGTATTCAATGCAACCGGGTGGTCACCTTCGTATTCGATGGTGACTTGCGTCTTGCCGTCAGGGCGGAGGTAGGCGACTTCTCCCGACTTTCGAACTTCTGATAATTTCATAGAGAGTTGGTGGGCCAACGCGATCGGAAGCGGCATCAAAACCGGAGTATCTTCGCACGCATAACCAAACATGAGACCCTGGTCGCCAGCACCTTGCGCGTCTAGCGGGTCAACGGATGAGGCAATTCGACTTTCAAGTGCGGTATCAACTCCTTGAGCGATATCTGGTGATTGCTGACCCAGAGAAATAGAGACACCACAAGAGTTGCCATCGAATCCCTTGTCAGAGGAGTCATATCCAATAGCCAGGACGGTATCCCTTACTAGGTTCATAACATCGGCATAGCCGGTGGTCGTTACCTCTCCCGCCACATGTACCTGGCCGGTTGTTATCAAAGTTTCTACAGCAACGCGGCTTTTAATGTCCTGGGCTAAAAGGGAGTCCAAAATTGCGTCAGAGATCTGGTCTGCTATCTTGTCCGGGTGACCTTCTGTTACCGACTCTGAGGTGAATAATCTCTTGGATGCTTTGGTGACTTTAGCCATGATCTAACTTTAACTTACCCAAAGCCATATCTAATAGGGTGTGAGCAAGCGCCAATTTGCTCGTGGCGGGAATCGTGATCTCCGTGGCTTCTTTGTCGAATATGGTTCCTTCTGTCATCTCAGAACCAAATATCGCCCCAGCAGAGACGTCGTTGAAGTACAAGAGATCAACTCCCTTACGAGAAAACTTTGACCTCGCGAGATCCAATCCATCTACGCCGGTCTGGGCGGCAAAACCAACCATGATCTGTCCAGTCTTACTCGCGACGAGCGCTTGCAAAATATCGGGATTGGTTTGGAGTTCTATCGAATGAAGTGAGTCTTTTGCTACCTTTTCACGGCTCGGTTTCTTGGGGCGTACATCCGCCACCGCCGCTGTCATGAAACAGATCTCTGTGTTGGGGAACTCCGCCACCATCGCGTCATTCATTTGCAAGGCGCTACTAACTTTAATGGTTCGCGCCCCTTCGATATTTGGAAGCGAAACATTTGCAGAAACCACCGTCACCTCAGCCCCCCGGGATACCGCGGCATGGGCGATTGAATATCCTTGGATACCAGAGGAGCTATTCCCGATGTACCGCACCGGATCGATAGCTTCTCTCGTACCGCCCGCTGAGATCAAAATTCTGATTCCACGTAAGTCCGCTTGATTGCTCAAAATTTTATTAACTTCATCAATGATGACGGGTATCTCTGGGTAGCGTCCAACCCCGACATCGTTACCGGTCATTCGTCCATGTTCGGGTTCAATGATGTGTACGCCGCGTTCTTTTAAAAGTGCGACATTATGCACCGTGGCTGGGTTGAGCCACATTTCGGTATGCATCGCCGGTACCAAGATCAGAGGGGCGGTTGAGGAGAGCACAATCGAGGTCAATAAATCATCAGATCGGCCAGTCGCAATCCTGGCAATGAGATCCGCGGTTGCGGGTGCAATGACGATAGCGTCACCCTTATGGGCTAGTGAAATATGGGGGACGTGATGAACGTTGCTCCAGAGATCCTCAGAGACTTCTCGTCCAGATAGCGCTTCCCAGGTTGCCTTTCCCACGAAATTTAAACTGTTACGGGTGGGGATGACGGTGACGAGATATCCAGAATCCTGTAAGCGACGAAGCAATTCACACGATTTATAGGCAGAGATTCCCCCACCGATACCGAGGATAATTTCACGGCCACGGGGAAACATATCTATATCTTCACATACGGTTAAGCGATGGCTTCTGGAACTTCAACTTCCGCTACCGGATCAAGATTTTCAATCGTTAACAAACCTTCATTAATCTCTCGAAGAGCAATAGAGAGAGGCTTCTCATGGACATATGTCTCAACAAGTGGACCCACATACTCCAGAAGACCCTCGCCCAGTTGGGCGTAGTAGGCATTAATCTGGCGAGCACGCTTAGCCGCGTAGAGCACAAGGCTATATTTTGAACCAGCAGCCTCTAAGAGTTCATCTATCGAAGGGTGAGTTATTCCGTCGGTTAGGTTTGCGGACATCTAGCGGCTCATTTCTATTTTTTGAAAATACTACGTGACGTACTAAACGGTCGCTAAGGTTACCAGTTTCTCTAGTACCTTGTTAACTTCATCATTAACTATCGTAATATCGAACTCGCTAGCGGCTGCCATCTCTTCTTTAGCCAGCGCTAGCCTAGCCTCTCTTCTAGCGGGAGAATCCGTGCCACGCTCAGTCAAGCGTTTGACTAGCTCTTCCCAGGACGGCGGAGCAATGAAGATCAAGAGTGCAGAGCTTTCATGCGTTCGAACTTGCCTTGCACCTTCGATCTCAATCTCAAGAATGACGTTTTTTCCCAGTCGCCGCCATTCCTCAACTGGAGATCTTGGTGTGCCGTAACGATTGCCGGCAAATTCTGCCCATTCCAAGAATTCGTCGTTTTCAACCATCAGCGAGAACTCATCACTTGAATAGAAATAATAATCAACCCCGTGTTTCTCGTTCACCCGTGGTTCCCTGGTCGTGGCAGAGATACTTACCCAAAAACGAGGGTCACTTTTCAATGCAGTTGCGATCGTACTTTTTCCAACTCCGCCAGGACCTGATATCACCATCAGCTTTCCTCGGGATGGATCAATCTTGGTAACAGCCATGATTGATCCTAAAGATTTAACTTGTAAGTGCCCCAGTCCCCCAATTCTCCGAGTGGGAGAAATTTTTGCTCTCTCCATAATGAGGGCGGCGCGGGTTGAGCCAATTCCAGGAACGGCAGCAAGTAGTTCAAGCACCTTCATTCGGCGTATCGAGTTCCTCGGATCATTGATGGCATCGAATATCGATACCTCTCCCCGAGATATTGTCGCCTTCATAGCCGAACGCTCTTTTCTCGAAACCTTTGCAAGATTGAGAGCCTCTAATCGTTCATTTTGTGAGAGTGGTGGCGGTGGATTTGAGCTCATGTTAACGATCCACAAATCTCTGCTGCCCTATCTCTCATCGCCGTGGCAGAAGTGGCGAAGTACGATGTAATGGGCCTACCAATAACGAGGAGATCGGCACCCGCAGCTAAGGCATCTTTTGGAGTCATGACTCGAACTTGATCTCCGAGCCCCGAATCGATCGGACGCACTCCCGGCGTGATCAAGGTGACGCTCTCTCCAACGATTGCTCGTATCGCAGTTACTTCAAGCGGTGAACAAACTACGGCTCGTGCGCCAGCTTCAACAGCATTGATAGCCAAAGAAGCGGCGAGGGTGAGCGGTGAGACCGACAACCCCATCTTTTGCAATGATGGAGTATCTATTGAGGTGAGAACGGTCACGGCAGTGATATCAACGTAGGGTGCAGAGCTGACCGCCGTTGATATCATTTCGGCACCGCCAGCGGCATGGACAGTTAAAAAGCGTGGCGAGAGATCCTTAACTGATTCGACCGCGCCTCGGATGGTGTTGGGTATATCGTGCAGTTTGAGGTCGAGAAAAAGCTCGAATTCCCCCGCAGATTGAAGTTCACGGACTCCTTGTGAACCAAATTTCAGGAAAAACTCTAAACCAATTTTGTAGATTGAAATTGATTCGCGCGTTGCCTCTATCCAGTCGTAAGCTGTCTGGATCTCGTCGCAATCTAACGCAAGTATGACTGGTGATTTAGACATCTCCGACCTCCTGACCTTCTGGTCTATGTGCAAAGCCAATAGCATCCTTCAACGCATCGAATCCATGTGATTCGCAGATCTCTTCCAATTGATTTCTGATCGTAATCGCAGCCGTCGGGTTTCCAAAAGTCGCGGTGCCAACCGAGACGGCGCTCGCTCCAGCGAGCACTAGTTCAAAGGCGTCTCGTCCGTTTGTCACACCACCCATACCCACAATTGGGATATCTGGTAGCGAGGCATGTACTTGATAAATTGCTCGAACAGCCACGGGTCGGATGGCCGGACCAGATAAGCCACCGGTTTTTTGGGAGAGCTTTGGTCGCATCGTCGAAGTATCGATGACCATTCCCAGCAGAGTATTGATTAGAGCTAACCCGTCTGCGCCGGCGTCAACCACGCTCCGGGCAATCTCTACGATATCCGTCACGTCTGGCGAGAGCTTTGCAATAATCGGCAGCTCTCCCCCAATATTTGCCTTGACGGCGCCAATGGCTGCAGCTGCTGTCACTGGATTACAGGCAAAAACTTGTCCCCTATTCTCTACATTGGGGCAAGAGATATTGACCTCTAATCCGTAGATACCTGGAACCGATCGAAATTTTCTAGCGAGGACGGCGTAGTCCTCAATCGATTCTCCTGCAATACTAACAATGACCTGTGCGCCATATTCATGTAACCATGGCAGATCCTTCTCGAGGAAAATATCTATCCCTGGCCCTTGCAACCCTATGGAATTCAACATGCCACTGGGCGTTTCCGCCATTCGTGGAGTCGCTCTCCCACTGCGCGGCTTGATCATGATGGACTTGGTAACGATTGCACCGAGTTCTTGAAGCGAGAAAAATTGACTCAGTTCTTGACCGGAACTTGCGCAACCTGAAGCGGTAAAAATTGGATTAGCAAACGATGAGCTCGTGATGGACGTGGTGAAATCAAAACTCATTTACCCCACACCCCCTCGGAAATTTCTGTGGAATCTGTCCACACAACATCAGCGGCATTGATGACCGGACCTTCAATACACGTTCTCGTCATCACGACCCTGTCGCTCTCATCATTAGCGATCTTTGCCTGCCTAACCGGGATCACGCATGTCATGCAGACGCCAATTCCACAAGCCATAGACTCTTCTACCGAGCATTGATGCATAATCTCTAGCTCTTGTGAAATCTTTGAAATTGCTTCAAGCATCGCCATAGGACCACATGAGTAGATAATTTCTATATCGTTTGCCTGGATGATCTCTGGAATAACATCAGTTACACGCCCGATCCTGCCAGCAGTTCCATCATCTGTTGTAATCGTTAAAGAATGAACGGATCGCTTACCTTCAAGTGGTGCAAAAATTTTTGTTGCGGTACCAGCACCGATGATCATGTGATTTCGACATCCTCGCATTTTAAGGAGATCGGCCAGCGCAAACAATGGTGCTGAACCGTAACCGCCTCCGACTAGCAATGCGTTCACGGGCTCGGTCGGTATCCCAAAGGATGTGCCAAGTGGAGCAATCAGGTCTACCTGATCGCCTATCTCTCTCTCAGTCAGCCACCTACTTCCGGCCCCACTCTGAGCAACAATGATTTCCAATAATCCTTGTCCATCGCCTCTAATGGATGAGCGATAGATTGCAAAAGCACGACGCAGTACTAATGACGAGTTGGCTCCACCCACTGCAATCGAGACAAAATTACCTGGCCTAACAAAGCCTGAAATTTCGTTAACCGCGAGAACGATATGGCTGTAGCTACCAACCTTTTTATTGGAGACCACCTCGGCAATTACTTGCTTGGCTTTTTGATTAATCATCAACGTATCCGTTCATGCCATTTTTGAAGCGAAAGTACGGATAGATCCTTCTGCAAAAGATCGGTAATACCAGCTACGGCTGCTTTGAAGCCGGCAATCGTGGTGATGATAGGGATTCCTTTTTGAACTGCTGCGGTTCGAATTAGCCAACCATCCTGGCGAGTTCCACGTCCGAGCGGCGTGTTTATTACGAGATTTACCAGCGAGGTGTTGATGATATCAACTGCCGATAAGCCAGTTCCGCCCTCCGAATTTTTGCGTACAACGGTTGAAGGAATGTGGTGCGCCTTCAAAAAATCATGCGTGCCCTTAGTGGTGTACAGAGTAAAACCTAGATCGATCAGGCTTGCAGCTGGTTCAACACTTCCTACTTTATCTCGCTCCGATAGTGACAAGAAAACTTTGCC
>Ga0114963_10001607_pt1 | contig 15556 bp, 11 predicted proteins | sample C_131016_EF_Meta_FD_87019 | JGI IMG/M metagenome (GOLD analysis project Ga0114963, IMG submission 87019) | Freshwater microbial communities from Lake Croche, Canada to study carbon cycling - C_131016_EF_MetaG | ecosystem: Environmental > Aquatic > Freshwater > Lake | place: Lake Croche, Canada...
ATCGACCAGCATGCCCTCGAGGCGAAGAAGCCCGCCGCGGAACTCGCGACGCTCGACGCGATGATGCTCACGCTTCGCGAGCTGACGGGCGTGCTCGGCCTGTTCCTCGAGCCGCCCACGGTCACGGGAGGCACCGACGACGGACTCGCGGCGAAGCTCATGGAGCTGATCATCGAGATCCGCGCCAACGCCCGGAAGGCGAAGGACTTCGCCACCGCGGACCTGGTACGGAACCGGCTCGCCGAGGCGGGCGTCGTGCTGGAGGACCGGCCCGACGGCACGGGCTGGTCGCGGAAGTAGTCGCGCTCAGGGCACGCGGCCGAGCTCGGCGAGGATCGCGCGCACGATCGCCTCGGGATCGCCCGCGACGTCGACGATGATCGGCCGCTCGTCCGCGGTCGGACGCTCGAGCAGGGCGAGTTGGCTGTCGAGCAGCGTGGTGGGCATGAAATGGCCGGCCCGCCGCTCCATCCGTTCGCGGATGACGCCGCCCGTGTCATCGAGATCCGGGCCAACGCCCGCAAGGCGAAGGACTTCCCCACGGCCGACCTCGTGCGGAACCGGCTCACCGAGGCGGGGATCGTGCTCGAGGACCGGCCCGACGGCACGGGCTGGTCGCGGAAGTAGCGGGCGGTCGCCTGCCGGTGGAAAAGCGTCCTGCGGACGGTGTTTCCACCCGGGGCCGGCCGGTTGCTACGGCAGCTGGATCGCCACCGGCTCGCTCGGCGTGCCGTTCGCGGCGCCGTCCTCGGCGGCCATCGCACGGATCTCCTGCGAGATCTTCATCGAGCAGTACTTCGGGCCGCACATGCTGCAGAAGTGGGCGCTCTTGAAGGTGTCCTGCGGCAGCGTCTGGTCGTGGTAGCGACGGGCCGTCTCCGGGTCGAGCGACAGGCGGAACTGCTCGTTCCAGTCGAAGGCGAACCGGGCCCGCGAGAGGGCGTCGTCGCGGACGCGGGCGTTCTTGCGGTGCCGGGCCAGGTCGGCGGCGTGGGCGGCGATCTTGTAGGCGATCACCCCCTGCCGCACGTCCTCGGCGTCGGGCAGCCCGAGGTGCTCCTTGGGCGTCACGTAGCAGAGCATGGCGGCCCCGCTCCAGCCGGCGAGCGCCGCGCCGATGGCGCTCGTGATGTGGTCGTAGCCGGGGGCGATGTCGGTGACGAGCGGCCCGAGCACGTAGAAGGGGGCCTCGTCGCATTCCTCCATCTGCCGTTTCACGTTCATGTCGATCTGGTCCATCGGCACGTGGCCGGGTCCCTCCACCATCACCTGGCAGCCCTTCGCCCAGGCCCGCCGCGTCAGCTCGCCGAGGACGTGCAATTCGGCGAACTGCGCCTCGTCGCTGGCGTCGGCGATGCTGCCGGGTCGCAGGCCGTCGCCGAGGCTCCAGGTGACGTCGTACTCGCGGAAGATGTCGCAGAGATCCTCGAAGTGGGTGTAGAGCGGGTTCTGCTGGCGGTGCGCCATCATCCAGCGGGCGATGAGGGAGCCGCCGCGGCTGACGATCCCGGTGATCCGGTGCATCGTCAGGGCGAGGTGCTCCTGGAGCAGCCCCGCGTGGACGGTCATGTAGTCCACCCCCTGCTTCGCCTGCTTCTCGCACATGTCGAGGAAGTGGCGGGGCCGCATGTCCTCGATCTCCCCGCCGAGTTCCTCGAGCATCTGATAGATCGGCACGGTGCCGATCGGCACGGGCGAGGCGTCGATGATCGCCTGGCGGATGCGGTCGATGTCGCGGCCCGTCGACAGGTCCATCACCGTGTCGGCGCCGTGGTGGACGGCCATGTGGAGCTTCTGGAGCTCCGTCTCCTCGTCGCTCGTGACGGCCGAGTTGCCGATGTTGGCGTTGATCTTCGTGAGGGCGGCGATGCCGATGGCCATGGGCTCGAGCCGCTTCGTGAGATGCACCCGGTTGGCGGGGATCACCATCCGCCCCCGGGCCACCTCGGCGCGGATCAGCTCCTCGGGGAGATCCTCGCGCTGGGCGACGAACCGCATTTCCGGCGTGATCTCGTTGCCGCGGGCCTGTTCGAGCTGGGTCATGGGCGGGGGTTCCGGCGGGGCTGGGGCGGGAAAACGATGCTCGCGGACAACGTAGCAAATCACCGACGGCGGCGTCCAAGAGGCGGCGTAGGAGGCCGGGCGAAAAGGCCCGGACGCGTCAGAGCGTCTTCAGGTACTCGAGCACGGCCGCCTTCTCCTCCTCGTCGAGGGCGTCGGGGAAGTCGTGCCCCCCCGCCGACTTGCCCGGTTTCGTCGTGTCGAACCGCCGCCGCCGCTCGGCCGCCGTCAGCCGTCCGGCGGGGGCCGCATCGAGCACCTCGACCTCGAGCCCCACCCGCGACCGGTCGTAGCCGGCCGGCGACCGCCGCCACACCGCCGGCCGTTCGGCGGGGTGCAGCAGATGCCAGAGCGTGGGCACGGAGCCGTTGTGCAGGTAGGGCGCCGTCGCCCAGATCCCGTCGAGCGGCGGCGCCACGTAGCCCCCGGGCGATTCCCGCCCTGCGAGGCCCGCGGCGTCGGCCCCCATGTGGCCGAACCAGCTGCGGGTGAGCTCGCCCCGCTCCTTCGCCGTGAGCGAGTCGAGTCGCACGCGGTCGGTGCCGATCTCGTCGATGTCGACGAGCCGTTCGGGATAGCCGCCGGCCGCGCCGGGCGTGCCGTGGCAGGAGGCGCAGTGCCGGGCGAAGACGTCGCGGCCGCGGCCGGCGAGCGCCGCGTCGACGCTCCAGGGCCAGGCCGGCGGCCGCAGCGACTCGAGCCACGCCTCGACCGCGCGGAAGTCGTCCTCCCAGGCGCGGAACTGCTCGGGGCCATTTTCCTTGACGAGCAGGAACTGCATCAGCATGCGGTGGCCCTTGGGGGCGAAGCCGTCGGCATAGAGGCTCTTCCGCGTGGAGTAGTGCCACCAGGCCGGGGCGTCCATGTCGTGGTGGACGAGGTCGAACCGCGGCGGCCGCTGCACGATCGACAGGTCGGGATCGCGGTGCCGCATCAGCGCCACGCCGAACATCACCGCGTTGGTCGTGCCGTCGGTCGTGCCCAGGGGGATGATGAGCGACCCGAGGTCCATGTGGCCGAAGGGCTTCCGCTGCCGCAGCTTCACGGCGCGGACATCCTCGGTGAGCGTCTCGAGGGCGTAGTTCGAGTTGGGCAGGCCGGGGATGACGCGGCCGTCGACCTGCCCCTGATGGCAGGCCAGGCAGCTCATCGTCCACGTCCCGTCGGCGTCGACGACGTACTGCATCGACCGCGTGGGATCGTCGGGATGGGGCGTGAGCCCGTAGCGGTCCATCGTCATCCGCCGGCGCTCGGCGGGGGCGGCCCGCTCGGCCCGCGAGCGGGCGGGCTCCTCCCAGGTGGTCCAGAGCTCGTCGAACACCGCCTGGTCGAAGTCGGCGGGCAGGTAGCGGCGTGTGAGCAGGAGGTGCCGGCCGCGTGCGGCGGCGTCGGCATCGGCGGCCACGGCCGCGTCGGGCTGCGTCGACGGCACGGGGGACGCGGCCCGCTCCGCGGCCGGCGTCGGCGCCGGGCACAGGCATGCCGCGGCGACGATGACGCCCCACGCGCCGCGCGGCGACGGGAAGGGAAAGCGACGTTCGGATCGGTGTGCGTTCATGGCATACTGGCGGGCGGCGACTCGCCGCGTCCCGACGCAGTATAGGCGTGCCGTCCCCGCCGGCCGCCGCCCGCCCCCATGCCCACCGCCAACCCCATCCTGATCCCCGAACTCCGCGTCATGCTCGGCGAGGGGGACGCCGAAGGCCTGCGCGAGGTCGCCCGCGAGCTGCATCCGGCCACCGTGGCCGACTTCTCCGAGGGCCTGCTCGATCCTGAGCTCTGGCAGCTGCTCGACTGCCTGCCGGTGGCCCGCCAGGCGGAGATCTTTCCCTACTTCTCCATGCCCCGGCAGGTGGAGCTGGTCAAGGCGGCCGATCGGGCCCACCTCGGCCCGCTGATCGAGTCGATGGCCCCCGACAACCGCGACGACCTCCTGCGGGAGCTCGAGCCGGACATGGTCGAAGAGATCCTGCCGCTCGTGGCCAAGGCGGAGCGGCACGACATCCGCATGCTCCTCTCCTGCCCCGAGGGCTCGGCGGGGGCGCTGATGACCACCGAATACGCCTCGCTGCCCGCCGACGTCTCCGCCGGGGAGGCGGTGGCCCGGCTGCGGTCGCAGGCGCCGAACAGCGAGTCGATCTACTACATCTACGTGCTCGACGCCGACCGGCGGCTGGTGGGATTCGTCTCGCTCCGCGACCTGATCCTGGCCCGGCCGACGGCGCTCGTCGCCTCCCTCATGCTGCGCGACCCGATCAGCGTCCGCGTGGAGGAACCGATCGACAAGGTGGTCGAGCGGCTGGCACGGTTCGACTTCCTGGCGATTCCGGTGGTCGACGACGAGAAGCGGCTTGTCGGCATCGTCACGCACGACGACGTGCTCGACGCGGTGCGGCAGGAGGCGACCGACGACGCCCAGCGGATCGCCGCCATCTCCCCCCTCGGCGAGAGCTACCTCGATGCGGCGCTCGTGACGATGACCTGGAAGCGGGGCGTCTGGCTGACGATCCTCTTCGCCACGGCGGCGGTCACGGCGATGGTGCTGGCCACCTGGCGGTCGCCGCACGCCTGGCTCGTGGCCTTCATCCCCCTCGTGATCGCCAGCGGCGGCAATTCCGGCAACCAGTCGGCCACGCTCGTCATCACCGCGCTGTCGACCGGCGACTGCCGGCTCTCCGACTGGCCGCGGATCCTGCGGCGGGAACTGGCGCTCGGGTTGCTGCTCGGGGCGCTGCTGGCCGTGCCCGGCTACTGCCTCGCCCTGGCCTATGCCCCCACGGCGGCGGCGGCGGTGGTCATCCCGCTGACCATCATGGGCGTGGTGATCACGGGCACGCTCGTCGGGGCGGTGCTGCCGCTCCTCTTCCGCTCGGTCGGGCTCGATCCGGCGCTCATGAGCAACCCCTTCGTCTCCGCGATCGTCGACATCGTCGGGCTCGTGCTCTACATGCTCGTGGCGCTCGTCGTGCTCGGCTGACGCGTGTTCAGCCGATGCTGCGGTCGAGCGCCGCGGCCACCCGCCGGCAGACCTGCATCGTCTTCTCGAAAGCGGCGAAGTCGAGCGTCTGGCCGCCGTCGCTCGTGGCGGCCTTCGGGTCGGGATGCACCTCGATGATGAGCCCGTCGGCCCCGGCCGCGACTGCCGCCGCCGACATGCTTCCCACCAGGCTCGCGTGGCCGGTGCCGTGGCTGGGATCCACGACGACCGGCAGGTGGGTGCGGGCGTGCAGCCACGGCACCGTCGCCAGCGGCAGCGTGAACCGCGTGTGCGTCTCGAAGGTGCGGATGCCCCGCTCGCAGAGCATCACCTGCCGGTTGCCGCCGTCGAGGACGTATTCCGCGGCCAGCAGCAGCTCCTCGAGCGTCGCGGCCGGACCGCGCTTGAGGAGCACCGGCACGTCGCAGCGGCCCACCGCCTCGAGCAGCCGGTAGTTCTGCATGTTGCGGGCCCCCACCTGCAGCACGTCGGCATGGCGGGCCACGAGGGGCACGTCCTCCGGGGCGACCACCTCGGTGACCACCGCCAGACCCGTTTCGGCGCGGGCGAGGGCCAGGAGTTCGAGCCCCTGCTCCTTGAGTCCCTGGAAGCTGTAGGGGCTCGTGCGCGGCTTGAACGCCCCGCCGCGGAGCGCCGTCGCCCCCGCCGCCTTCACCGCGCGGGCCGTGGCGACGATCTGCTCGCCGCTCTCCACCGAGCAGGGGCCCGCGATCACCCCGATCGCCGGGCCGCCCACCACGAGCGAGCCGGCCCGCACCACCGTGGGCTCGGCCTGCACCTCGCGGCTGGCGACCTTGTAGGGGGCGAGGATCGGCATCACCGACGCGACGCCGGGCAGCGTCTCGAAGCCCGACATGGCCGCGTCGCGCTCGTCCCCCACCACCGCCACGACCGTCCGCTCCGTGCCGACGATCACATGGGGCCGCAGCCGCAGTGATTCGACGCGCTCCACGACCCGGTCGATCTCCGCGCGGGTGGCGCCCGCCCTCATGACGATGATCATTTTTTTCCTTCCGTCCCGGCGGGCTTGGCCTCGAATCCCGGCGGCAGCTTGTCGCCCCGCTTCTCGACGGCTGCCCGCGTGGTGACCTCGATCGACTCCTGGCCGTCGCGGACCCGCACCACGTACACCAGCCGCCCGGCCGGATCCGACCGGGCGAGGATCGTCCGCAGCACCGCGTCGGCCGTCTTGTCCCGCTCCTCGAGGCCGAACGACTGGTTCTTCGTGATGCCCTCGAGCTGCAGGTCGCCGCCGAGGATGTCCATCGGCACGCCGACCTCGTCCGCCAGCATCTGGATCGACTTCTCGAGCGTGTCCTTGGCGAAGACGAGGGAGATCTTCTTCTGGAGCGACGCCAGCGCGCCCGTCGACGCCGCGGCCGCCCCGGCGGCCGGCTTGCCGCCCCGCGCCGGGCCGCCCGTCGCCGCGACGGCCACCTCACCCGGGGCCTGCTCGAGGGCGAGTTCGCCCGCCAGCACGAGGTTGTGGGCGGCGTGCCGTGGCAGGTAGGTGTTGAGCACGGCGCCCTTCCCCTCCGGGCCGCTGCGGGCGTTGTCGGCGAGCGCGTTGATCATCGCCGGCAGCCGCATGATGAGCTTGCGGCCGTAGGGATGCGGCTCGACCGCGGCGCAGTAGTCCACGACGACGTCGCCGAGCCCGTCGATCCGCTCCTTGAGGTGCCGCGCCAGCGCCGGGGCCGGACGCTCGCGGGAGGCGATCGCGTCGACCTCCGCGTAGAAGTTGTCGCCGAAATGGAGCGACACCGCGGCCGCCCGCACGCCGTCGCCGAAGAACTCGCCGAGCGGTTCCACGAGCCTGGCCAGCGGGCCCGCCAGCACCGCGCGGCCGTCGGTGAGGAGATACTGCGGCGAGCCGAGGAGCGTGAGGTGCCGGGAACGGTCGAGCATGCCGACGAGCTGCTCGAGATCCTGCGGCAGGCTGGCCTGGAGGCCGGCGTCGTCCGCCGGCGGGCCCGCGGCCACGGTCGCCCGCAGCAGCGGCTCGGGCCCGATGGCCAGCACGCGGCCCTGCTCGGCCGCGGGCATCCAGTAGGCCAGCCGGCCGCCGACGTGGATCGTCTCGTCGCCCACCTGCACGGCGCGGGTCTCACCCCAGGCCCGCCCGCGGGCGTCCTCGTCGTCGGCCAGGTCGAGCGGCTCCGCGAATCGCAGCGTCCAACCCCCGACGACGTCGCCGCCACCGAGGTCGGCGGTGCCGGCCTGCCAGCCCGCGAGCAGTTCCTCCACGTCGGCCAGACCGCGGCCGCTGAGCTTCTCGAGCTCGGCGACCCCCGCCTCGACCCGCGGCCCGAGCGAGCGGACGAACTGGCGGCCCTCGTCGTCGGCGACGATCGCCGCCGGCCGCGCGAGGAGCATCAGCTGCGATCCCGGGGGGAGGTAGGCCAGCGTCGGCGGCCGCCCGCTGGTGGGCGCCGCCCAGGGCAGGTCGGGGGAGTCGATGATCGACACGCGCGGCCCCGCCGGCCGGGCGGCCTCGGCCGGCGGGGCCGGCTCCGGCGTCGACACGGCCATCGCCTCCGGGCCGGCGGGTTTGCCGTTTGCGGCCGAGGGGGTCTGCGCGGTTTTGTCGGCGGCGGGCTTCGCGGTCGTACTGCCGGCGGGCTTCGCGGTTGCACCGGCGGCGGGCTTCGCGGTTGCCCGCGCCGTGTCGCCGTCGGAGGCGGTCGCCGTGGTGTCGGTCCCCGTGCCGCTCGACGTGTCGCCGGCGGTATCGGCTTCGCGGTCGCCGGCCGGACGGGATTCCGTTCCACCGCCGCGGAACAAGGCCACCGCCAAGGCAAGCGCGGCGACGCCCGTCGCGAGCCCCGCGCCGATCCAACGGAGCCGCTCGGCACGCTTCCGCGCGGCACGGGTGGCCCGCTCGACGGCGGAGGAGCCCGACGTGGTGAGCTGGGGCGCGCCGGGCTGCGCCGCCGCGACGCCCGCGAGCTGGGCCGCCGGATCGAACGCGACCGTGTCGACCGCCGCCGCGGCCGGTTCGGGAGCCGCGGCCCCCACGGCCGGCTGCTGCGGCGGGGGCAGCGACACCGAGACGGGGGGCAGGCCCATGCAGGCGGCGAGGGCGTCGGCCGCCTCCGCGGCGTCGGGATAGCGGCTCGCGGGCTCGCGGGACACGAGGTAGGAGACGAGGGTGGCGAGTTCCACCGGCACCCGGGGCGGCCCGAGCGGCTCGGGGCCGACGAAGGCGGCCTGCGAGAGCGTCCGCTGCGCATCGCCCTGCCAGCACGGCGCCCGGCCGGTGAGCAGCGCGTGCAGCACGCACCCCAGTGAGTAGACGTCGCTGCGCCGGTCGCAGACGCGGCCGGGCAGCATCAGTTCGGGAGCCACGAACGAAGCCCGGCGGCCCAGCCGAGCGATGCGGTCGGTGGAATCGACGAGCGGCTGCGTGGACACGGCGTGGGGATCGCCCGCCAGCGGGATCTGCAGGAGCCGCACCCGCCGGCCGCCCGGGCCGCCGAGGGCATCGACGCTCCCCTGGCCGCCGTTGCCGCCGCCGGCGGGCTCGACGCGGATCGAATCGAGCGAGATGCTGCCATGCACGGCGCCGCGACGGTGGAGCTCGCCGGCGGCGCGGAAGATCGGCAGCATCACCTCGCAGGCCAGCGGGGATGGCAGCGGGCCGAGCCGCACGAGTTCATCGGCGAGCGTCGGGCCCTCGACGTCCTCGCAGACGAGGATGCGGTTGCCCTGCACCTGCTCGAGCGCCCAGGTGCGGCTCAGCGCCGGGTCGGTGGCGTCATGGGCGATCGTGGCGCGGCGGACGATCTCGGTCCAGACATCCACCCGCTGGCACAGCCGGGGATCGAGGACGAGCAGGCCGACCGAGCGGCCCGTCGGCTCGTGGCGGGCGCGGAAGAGCCGCCCCGCGCCTTCGGCTTCCAGCCGGTCGAGGAGCCGGTAGTCGCCGATGAAAAACGGTCCGGAATCCCCGGCGAGCAGTCTGCGGCCCTGCCACTTCGTCAGGCTGCCGCGTTTCACGAGCCACTTCGCGACGGCGGTCGTGGCCGCCTCGGCGGTGGCGGGGGCGGGCTGCGTCGCGGCCTCGGCCTCGTAGTCGCGCCGCAGGCCGGACAGCACGTCGGCGGCGAGCAGCCGACTCGCGGCGACGAGCTTCCAGAAGTCCTCGGGGCTGGGTGTGGGCATGTGGGCATCCCTGGGCGAGCCCACATCATAGCCGGCGCGGTCTCCCGCCCGGAGAGCGCCGGACGAACCCCGGGGGGACTTTCCCGGCCGAGCGGCTACACTCCGGGCTTCCCGCGCCGTGGAGAACCTGACGCCATGCGGTCAAGCGAAGCGATCGGCATCTATTTCAACCGGGCGGCCGACCAGCTCGACCTGTCCGAGAACACGCGGCGGCTGCTGTTGACGGCCCGCCGCGAGGTGCAGGTGCAGATTCCGGTGGAGCTCGACTCGGGGGAGCTGGCCACCTTCATCGGCTACCGCGTGCAGCACAACAACGCCCGCGGACCCATGAAGGGCGGGCTGCGCTACCACCCGCAGGTCGACCTCGAGGAGGTGCGGGTGCTCGCGTCGCTGATGACCTGGAAGACCGCCGTGGTCAACATTCCCTACGGCGGCGCGAAGGGGGGCGTGGCGATCAACCCCGCCAAGTACTCGCGGCACGAATTGGAGCGGATCACCCGCCGGTTCGTGGACGCGATCCACGACCTCTTCGGCCCCGACGTCGACATCCCCGCGCCCGACATGGGCACCACGCCCGAGGTGATGGCCTGGATCATGAACCAATACGGCAAGTATCACGGGTTCGCGCCGGCCTGCGTCACCGGCAAGCCGGTCGACTACCACGGAATCGCCGGCCGCGACGAGGCGACCGGCCGCGGGGTGGGCAGTCTCACGCTCAAGCTGCTCAGCCGGCTCGGCCGCCGCATTCCGGGCACGCGCGTCGCGATCCAGGGCTTCGGCAACGTCGGCACCCACACCGCCAGCTTCCTCCGCGACGCCGAGTGCCGCATCGTCGCCGTGAGCGACGCCACCGCCGGCTTCCACCGGGCCGAAGGGCTCGACGTCGGGGGGATGCTGCGGCACGCGCAGGCCAACGGCGGCCGCCTCGACGGCTTCCGCGGCGGCGACGCGCTCTCCAACGCGGAACTGCTCGCGCTCGACTGCGACGTGCTCATCCCCGCGGCCCTCGGCGGGGTGCTGACGAAGGACAACGCCGAGGCGGTGCGGGCCCCGATCATCGTCGAGGCGGCCAATGCGCCCACCGAGCCGGAGGCCGACGCCATCTTCGACCGCCGCGAGGTGGTGGTGGTGCCCGACATCCTCGTCAACGCGGGGGGCGTGACCGCGAGCTGGTTCGAGTGGGTGCAGAACCGGCAGCACTACCAGTGGGGCATCAACCGGGTGCGGCAGGAGCTCGACCGGATCCTCGGCGAGTCGTTCGAGCAGGTCTGGCAGCTCGCGGCCTCGCGCGGGGTGACGCTGCGGACGGCCGCCTACATGCTCGGGGTCGGCCGGGTGAGCCGGGCCACCGTGCTCGGCGGCGTCGGCTGAACAGCCGGGCCGGCTTCGGGGCTCGGGCAACCCCCGACGTCGGCATCATCGCGTCGGCGTCATCGCGTCGGCATCATCGCGTGTGGCGATACCACTCGCCCCGCAGCCACTCCGCCACGATCTCGATCTGTCGCCGCGACAGCGCCGCGGCGGATCCGTCGGCGCCGCCGCCGAAGCTCGGCATGCGGTCGTTGGAGTCGCCGTAGAGGCGTTCGTGCGTCGGGTCGGCGATGATGCCCACGAGCCACTCCCGCGAGCCCCAGCCGGTGAGGTCGGGCGCGCCGCCGGGCTCGGTGTCGTTCTTGCCGAAGCGGTGGCACGAGCCGCATCGCTCGCCGTCGGCCACGAGTCCCCTGCCCTGCTCGATCACGGCCGCGGCCGCGTCCTTCGGCGCCAGGCCCGCCTCGGCCGCCATCGCCACCACCACCGCCTCGACGTCGTCCTTCGTCCAGGTGTCGGCGTCGGCGAGTTCGCCCTGCACGAAGCCCACCATGTCGCCCTGCTTGTGGGCCGTGTTGCCGAAGTACGCCGGTCCCGCCACCTGCCCGGGGTCGAGCAGGCCCCGCATCCAGGCGACGGAGCCGAAGCCGTGCAGGTTCGCGGCCGAGGCGCGGGCCAGCACGGCCGCGGCGCCCGGGTCCGCCGGATCGATATGGGCGTGGCAGCCGGCGCAGTGCTGCGCGAAGAGCCGCGGGCCCTGCGTGAGCGGGTCGCCGCGGACCAACTCGAGGGCGCCAGCCGGCGGGATCCGTTCCGGCCGCCCCGCCAGCTCGACGGCCCGGGCGGCGTCAGTCTTGGCCTGCCGCACCGCGTCGAGGAACGACTGCGAGTGGCGGATCCGGACGAGCTTCCGTGCGCGGGCGTCGAAGGCGGCGATCCGCGCCGCGTCGCCGCCGAAGTGGGCGGCGATCCTCTCCCGGTCGTTGCCCGTCTCCTCGAGCAGTTGCTCCACGTCCGCGAACGCCTTCCTGTCGGACCAGACCGCGGCGTAGTCCTCGTTGGTGGCGAGGGCGGTGAGCAGGCCCACCCCCGCCAGGAGCGCGAGCGTGAAGGCCACGTTGAAGCGGTGGCCGAGCTGCCAGCGGCCGAGGATCGGCATCAGGAACATGACGCCCATGACGAGCCCGGGCACGACGATCGCGCCGAGAAACTCACCGCTGGCGCCCCAGCCCTCGAAGACCTTGAGGAACTGGAAGAGAAAGAGGAAGTACCACTCGGGCCGCGCCGCGGCATAGGGCTCCGACGGATCGGCGGGAGCCCCGAGCTCCGCCCCCAGCTCCCCCGGCACCACCGGCCGCCCCTCGAGCACGGCCCGCACCGCGGGCACGAGGATCACGCCGAGCACCACCGCCATCACGGCGAGCATCGCCACCGCGTCCTTGAGCACCTGATCGGGCCAGAACATGGCGTCGGGGCGGGTGAGCGGCTGCTTCGCGCACAGGCCGTGCCGGCGGAAGAGGCTCAGGTGCACGACGAGCATCACCACGAGCGTCGCCGGCAGGAACCCGGCGTGCAGCGCGAAGAACCGGGTGAGCGTGTGATGGCCGTAGTCGGGCCCGCCGACGACCAGCTGCTGCAGGGACGGCCCCACCAGGGGCACGAGGCCGGCGAGGTTCGTCGCCACGCGGGTGGCCCAGTAGCCCTTCTGGTCCCAGGGGAGCAGGTAGCCGGTGAGGGCCATGCCGAGCACGAGCATCATGAGCACGAGCCCGAGCCAGAAGTTCACCTCGCGGGGGGCGCGGTAGGCGCCGTCGATCACGACCTGCATGAGGTGCAGCGCCAGCAGCACCACCATCGCCTGCGCCATCACGTGGTGGATGCCCCGCAGGAGCCAGCCGCCCGTCATCTCGTGCTGGATGTAGTAGACGCTCTCCCACGCGGTCTGGGCGCTCGCCGAGTAGCTCGACCAGAGCACCAGCCCCGTGATCACCTGCGTCATGAAGGCGAAGACGAGCGTGCTGCCCCAGACGTACCGCCAGCGGGCGCCGCCGGGCACCCGCTCGTAGAGCGCCTCGTGGACGAGCGCCCGGTAGCCGGTCCGGTCGTCGAGGAAGTCGGCGAGCCTGGCCAGCGGGCCGGTTCTCCCGGCCGCCGGGCCGTTGGCTGCGGAACGCCGGTGACGCTGCGGGTCGGCGGTCATGGGCGGGCCACCTGTTCGGCGATGCCGGTGTAGAAGTTCTGCCACTTCACGGCGACTGCTCCGTTCTTCTCCACGCGGCACTCGAGGCCGTCCATCGGCCGCGGACTCGGGCTCGGGGGCACGATGCCGCCGTCGGCCGCGAACCGGCTGTTGTGGCAGGGACAGCGGAAGCACCGTTCCTGTGGCTCGATCTCCACGAAGCACCCGGCATGGGGGCAGGTGGCGGAGAGCGCCTCCACGGTGGTGGAGCCGGGCGTGCGTCGCAGGTAGACCGCGCCGATCGGCTCCGCAGCGAAGCCGGTCCAGGCGTCGACGCGGTCGGCCACGACGGGAAAGCGGCGCGGCAGGCCGTCGTCGGGCACGCTGCCGAGATCGGTGACCGGCAGGAATGCGGCGGCGGCGCCGCGGCGGCGGAGCGGGTCGAGCGTCGTCCAGAGACCGGCGACGACCGCCGGCAGCATAGCCAGACCGCCGCAGCAGATCGCCGCGAGGCCGGTGAGGAAGCCGCGGCGTTCCGCGGCGGCGTTGCGGCCGCCGCCGGAGGAGGCGTCGCGTTGGGAGTGATCGGTCAGAGGGCACCTCGTCGAAAGGCAAACACGAGCGCGAGGAAGGGCGGCCCTACCAGAGGCCGCCATCGTGGCGGGGGCGTTCCGTCGCCGGAGGCGGGCCGCCGCGTCGCATGCACTGTAGCAGGCGGGCGGGTCAGGCCGTCCCGAGCTGGGTGACGGCCTCGTTCACGGCCTCGGTGACGCGGGCGTGGGCGGCGTCGAACGGCCCGTCGATGATCGCGCCGGCGGCCGCCTTGTGCCCGCCCCCGCCGAACCGGCCCGCCAGGGCGCTCGCGTCGAGCGGGCAGCGGCTGCGGAAGCTCACCTTGATCCGGCCGTCGGGCTGTTCGATGAGGATCGCCGCCACCTCCGTGCCCTTCACGGCCAGGGTCAGGTTGACGAGGTCCTCGGTGTCGTGGGGCGTGGCGTGCGTCTCGCGGATGTCGGCCTGCCGCACGGTGGAGGTGATCACGCGGCCCCCGTGGGAGGTGCGGGCGCCGGCGAGCGTGCGGCCCACGAGGTGCAGCCGCGCGAGCGTGTCCTGCTCGAAGAGCTCGCGGTAGATCGTGGGCGGCGCCGCGCCGGCGTCGACGAGGCGGGCGGCGATCCGGAAGGTCTCGCCCGACGTCGAGGGGAAGCGGAAGCCGCCCGTGTCGGTCGACAGGCCGGCGTAGATCGGCGTGGCGATCCGCTCGGTGAGCGGCACCCGGAGCCGCTGGCCGATCTCGGCGACGATCCGGGCCGTGGCCTCGGCCGAGGTGTCCTTGAACCAGCGGTCGCCGAGGTCGTCCTCGCTGACGTGGTGGTCGATCACGAGCACCCGGTCGCGCATCGCCTTGAGCACGTCCCCCATCGCGCCGAGCTGGGCCCAGGCGCTCGTGTCGAGCACGATCAGCAGGTCGCGGTCCGCGAGGTCGGCGGGCCGCACCTTCTCGGCCAGCGACTCGATCCGCCCCTCGGGGTCGAGCCAGCGCAGGGCCGCCGGCGTGGCCTGCGCGTTGACGATCCGCACGTCCTTGCCGATCGCCTCGAGGATGCCGGCCATCCCCAGCTCGCTGCCGAGGGCGTCGCAGTCGGGGCGGACGTGGCTCGTGAGCACCACGCGGTGACACTGCCTGAGAATCTCGAGCAGGCTGGCCCAGTCGAGTCGCATGTGGAGACGCTCCGGTCGGACGGTGGAGGGGCGTGGCGGGATCGTGGGGAGGGCGCGGCCGCGGTCGGTCAGGGAAACGGGCCGGCCGCGGCGACCGACGCGACCGCCGTCGCCACGTCGTCGGCGAGTTGGGCCTTGAGGTCGTCGGTCGAGGCGAATCGACGAGTGTCGCGCAGCCGGTCGATGAAGTCAACGTCGAGCGTCGCGCCGTAGAGATCGCCGGTGAAGCCCACGAGGTGCGGCTCGACGGTGATCCGCGTCTCGCCGAACGACACCACCGGGCCGACGTGGACGGCCGCCGCGTGGACGCACCCGCCGGGAACGACGACCCGGGCGGCGTAGACACCCGCCGCCGGCAGGAGGGTGGCGATGTCGGCGAGGTTCGCCGTGGGGAAGCCGAGCGTGCGTCCCCGTCGGGCACCCTCCACCACCCGGCCGGTGAGCCGATACGGAGCGGTGAGCAGCGCCGCCGCCTCGCGGACGCGGCCCGCGGCGACGAGCCCGCGGATCCGCGAGCTCGAGACCGGTCCGCCGTCGCAGAGGACCGGGGGGACCGTCTCGAGTTCCATGCCGGCGCCGGCGCAGAGGGTGCCGAGGAGATCGACGTCGCCGCGGCGGCCGGCGCCGAAGCGGAAGTCGGGCCCCTCGACGACCGCGCGGGCCCGCAGGCCCCCCCGCAGCACGTGGGTGAAAAACTCCTCCGCGGTGAGCGCCACGAGCGCCTGGTCGGTGGGCTGCACCGCCACCGCGTCGACGCCGAGGCCGAGCAGGAGTTGCGCGCGGCGGGCGGTCGTGGTGAGCGGCGGCGGCGCGGCGTCGGGCCGGAGGATCGCCGCGGGGTGGGGATCGAACGTGAAGGCGACGGCGGGCACGCCGAGCCGCCGTGCGAGGCCGACGAGCCGGGCCACGATCGCCGCATGGCCGCGATGCACGCCGTCGAAATTGCCGACCGTGACCGCGGAGCCCGCCTGGAGAAACGCGGAGCCCGCTTCCAGAGACGCGGAGCCCGCCGGCAGGGAAACCGCGGAGCCCGCCGGCAGGGAAACCGCGGAGCCCGCCGGCAGGGAAACCGCGGAGCCCGCCGGCAGGGAAACCGCGGAGCCCGCCGGCAGGGAAACCGC
>Ga0114963_10001608_pt1 | contig 15547 bp, 10 predicted proteins | sample C_131016_EF_Meta_FD_87019 | JGI IMG/M metagenome (GOLD analysis project Ga0114963, IMG submission 87019) | Freshwater microbial communities from Lake Croche, Canada to study carbon cycling - C_131016_EF_MetaG | ecosystem: Environmental > Aquatic > Freshwater > Lake | place: Lake Croche, Canada...
CGAATTGCCCATACTACCAAAGATTGCCCTCGACGCATGTCTCCGGCTGAGAACACTTTAGCAACCGAGGTTTGGTAAACATCGGTATTGGCAGAGACATTTCCGCGTGAATCTAACGCCACCCCAAGTTGTTGCAGTAAACCAGTCTGTACGGGGTGAACATACCCCATTGCTAAAAGGACTAAATCGGCAGGAATCTCAAACTCACTTCCAGCAATTTCCGACATTTTCATTTGACCGCTTGTGGGATCCTTAGACCATTCTAGTCTATGCGCCCGAAGGGTTTTGATTTTGCCGCCTTCACCCAAAAACGCCTTTGTTCCGACTGCCCAATCGCGCGCGCAGCCTTCTTCTTGGCTGCTTGAGGTACGCATACGCATGGGCCAGTTCGGCCAAGTTAGAGGGCGATTTTCTTCTTCTGGGGGGCGAGGCATTAGTTCGAATTGCGTAACTGACAAAGCCCCTTGACGAATAGAAGTGCCTACACAATCTGAACCCGTATCTCCGCCACCGATAACGACCACATGTTTACCAGTCGCAGTCAGCTGATCTGCTAAGTGATCACCCGCTACACGTTTATTTTGCTGTGGCAAAAAGTTCATTGCAAAGTGAACGCCATCTAGCTCACGCCCAGTGACGGGCAAGTCTCGTGGGTACTCTGAGCCGCCACTTAAAATCAGGGCGTCATATTCGCTCAATAAATCTTGAGCGTTTACATTCACTCCAACATGCTGTTGGGTGCGGAATTCAACGCCTTCAGCGCGAAGTTGTTCCAAACGCCGATCAATGAGGTGTTTTTCCATTTTGAAATCAGGGATGCCATAGCGAAGAAGGCCGCCCACGCGATCATTTTTTTCGAATACAACTACATCATGTCCCGCACGCGCTAGCTGTTGGGCCGACGCAAGACCTGCAGGGCCAGAACCAATCACGGCAACTTTTTTACCCGAACGGTGTGAAGCAATGACAGGCTTAACCCAGCCACTCTCCCATGCTTTATCAATAATCGAATGTTCGATATTTTTGATGGTGACGGCTTTACTGTTGATATTGAGTACACAAGACGACTCGCAGGGTGCAGGGCAAATCCGGCCCGTAAATTCTGGAAAGTTATTAGTGGAATGCAGTGTTTCCACCGCCTCTTGCCAACGTCCGTGGTACACCAAATCATTCCAGTCAGGGATGATATTGTTTACAGGGCAACCGGTTTGGCAAAAAGGGATACCACAATCCATACAGCGAGAACCTTGGTCGCGCAGTTCCTTTTCAGATAAATCTAAAGAAAACTCACGATAAAACTTGACTCTTTCAGCCGGAGGCAAGCTCGCTGGCTCAACGCGTTCAACCTCAAGAAAACCGGTGACCTTACCCATTACAGCTCCTTAATTTACTGAACTACCGCACTGGCCTCGGCTGCAGCATGCTCGGCAGCGAGTTCTTGAAGTGCGCGACGATATTCCATCGGCATGACTTTAACGAATCTAGGCAGCATCTCTGACCAACGATCCAGAATGTCACGCGCACGGGTACTGCCTGTATATCGGGCATGGTTTTCAATGAGACGTTTCAGAAGGACAGCGTCTTCCGTACCTAGATGATTTACATCTACTTTGCCATGCGATTCAAGTTCATCGCCATTGGCTAACAGAGCTTCAGCAGGAATGGGCTCGAGTTCAACCATCGCAAGATTGCAACGGTGTTCAAAGTCTCCTGCTTCATCAAGGACATACGCAACTCCACCACTCATGCCCGCTGCGAAGTTACGACCTGATTGCCCTAGAACAACGACCGTACCCCCCGTCATATATTCACAACCATGATCTCCCACTCCTTCAACGACCGCAGTGGCACCAGAGTTACGAACAGCAAAACGCTCTCCTGCCACACCGCAGAAATAAGCTTCGCCATTGATTGCGCCGTATAAAACCGTGTTCCCAACAATAATATTTTCTGCGGGTTTAATGGGGCATTCTGACGGTGGGTAGATGACGATCCGTCCCCCTGACAAACCCTTTCCTACATAATCATTGGCTTCGCCTTGCAGTTCAATGCTAATACCATGCGCTAAAAATGCACCGAAACTTTGACCGGCAATCCCAGAAACCTTGATATGTATCGTATCTTCAGGAAGACCCGCATGGCCATATCGTTTTGCAACTTCCCCAGAAAGCATGGCTCCAAAGGTTCGATTTAAGTTTCGAATCGAAGTACTGATTTGAACAGGCTCCTTGCGCTCTAGGGCGGGTTGGGCTGCTGCAATAAGTGTGTGATCAAGAGCCTTATCTAAACCGTGATCCTGACGATCTGACCAGCGTAGTGAAGTGCCCGCAGGGACTTCTGGGCGATAAAAAATGCGACTAAAGTCCAGACCCTTTGCCTTCCAGTGCGCTACACCCTGTCGAGTATCGAGCATATCAGCACGCCCAATCATTTCGTCGAAGGTGCGGAAGCCCATTTGAGCCATGTACTCCCTCACTTCCTCTGCAACAAAGAAGAAGTAATTGATCACGTGTTCGGGTTGGCCGTTGAAACGTTTAATTAGTTCAGGGTCCTGTGTTGCAATTCCCACTGGGCAGGTATTTAGGTGACATTTCCGCATCATAATGCAGCCCTGAACAACCAGCGGAGCGGTAGCAAAACCGAATTCATCTGCACCCAACAAAGCAGCAATAACAACATCTCGGCCAGTTTTCATTTGACCGTCCGCCTGAACACAAACCCGGCTACGTAATTGATTGAGTACCAGTGTTTGTTGCGTCTCCGCCAAGCCTAATTCCCATGGAGAACCTGCAAATTTGACCGAAGACAAGGGAGATGCGCCTGTACCACCATCATGGCCTGAAATAGTGATGTGATCAGCATGTGCTTTTGAAACCCCTGCCGCTACGGTGCCGACTCCAACTTCAGAAACAAGCTTTACGCTGACGCGTGCGCGTGGATTGACATTTTTCAAATCATGAATCAGTTGGGCTAGGTCTTCAATTGAATAGATGTCATGGTGCGGGGGTGGGGAAATCAAGCCTACACCCGGGACGGAGTGACGAATTTTGGCAATGTACTTGCTGACTTTATGGCCGGGTAACTGGCCGCCTTCGCCAGGTTTTGCGCCTTGTGCCATCTTGATTTGCAAATCGTCTGCATTAACAAGGTATTCTGTAGTTACACCAAAACGTCCTGCAGCAATTTGCTTAATCGATGACCGCATGGAGTCACCACTTTCCATGGGCTTAAAGCGAATGGGATCTTCACCGCCTTCGCCGGTATTAGACTTTCCTCCCATACGGTTCATCGCAATGGCCAGAGTGCTATGAGCTTCGTGAGAAATAGAGCCCAGAGACATCGCCCCGGTTGCAAATCGCTTCACGATCTCCTTGGCGGATTCCACCTCAGAAAGAGCGATGGGCTGCGGACCAGTCCGAATCTCAAATAAACCCCGGAGTGTGAGTAGTTGAGTGGCCTGATTGTTAATGGCGTTGGCGTATTCTTTGTAGGTAGAAAAACTACCTGAACGTGTGGCGTGCTGAAGTTTCGATACACTTTCCGGCGTCCACATGTGGGCTTCGCCACGAATACGGTAAGCATAATCGCCACCTGGGTCCAGCGCGTCACGATACAGAGGTGCATCCGAGTATGCCAGGCGATGAAGGCGCAGGACTTCTTCGGCAACTTCTACAATGCCTATCCCTTCAACATTGCTGGAAGTTCCGCGGAAATATTCATGAACAAAGCCCGTATTCAACCCAATCGACTCAAAAATCTGAGCGCCACAATACGATTGATATGTGGAGATACCCATTTTGGACATCACCTTCAATAATCCCTTGGAAATCGCCTTAATAAAGCGTTTGCAAGCTTCGTAATGCGCTAAATCAGCGGGCAGATACTCACCCATATCCCCAATCGTTTCATAGGCTAAATAGGGGTGAATGGCCTCAGCACCATAACCTGCTAAGCAAGCAAAATGATGCACTTCGCGAGCCGAACCTGTTTCAATCACCAACCCAGCACTGGTTCTCAAACCCGTTTTGACTAAATGATGATGCACTGCTGCCGTAGCGAGAAGCGCCGGGATAGGCGCCATGACTTCCGATACCGCGCGATCAGATAGAATGATGACGTTGTAGCCTTCACCGACATGCCTTTCTGCTGCATGACATACCGCTTTGAGTGCGGCTTCCATACCAGACGCACCTGATTCAGCGGGAAAACAAATAGAGAGTTCGGTCGAACGGAAGGTGCCTTTGGTCAATTCCTGAATGCTGCGGACCTTCTCCATGTCTTCTATGGAAAGCACAGGCTGGTGTACTTCCAGCCTTGGCTGAGGATTATGTGTATCAACCGCAAGCAAGTTGGGGCGTGGACCCAGGAATGAGACCAAAGACATCACCAGTTCTTCACGAATGGGGTCGATCGGTGGATTGGTGACCTGAGCAAACAACTGGCGGAAATATTGATAGAGCGGTCGCGGCTTGTTTGACAATACCGCGAGAGGGGTGTCGTCGCCCATTGACCCAATCGCTTCCTGGCCTGTTGCTGCCATGGGGGTCATTAGGAACTTCAAGTCTTCTTGTGTAAAACCAAAAGCTTGCTGGCGATCCAGCAAAGTGGTCCGATTTGTTTCAGGTGCTTTGTGGCTGGAGGCTGGTAGTTCTTCCAGGCGCAGCTGGGTTTTTGCCAACCACTCTCGATAAGGATGCTCTTGTGCCAGCGTACGCTTGAGTTCAGCGTCATCAATAATGCGCCCTTCTTCCAGATCAATCAGAAGCATCTTGCCGGGTTGTAAACGCCATTTTTTAATGATTTGATCTTGTGGGAAATCCAATACTCCCATCTCCGATGCCATCAAAATGGTGCCATCTTTGGTGAGCTGGTAACGGGCGGGTCGCAGACCGTTTCGATCCAGTGTGGCACCAATTTGTCGGCCATCAGTAAAGGCTACTGCCGCGGGCCCATCCCATGGCTCCATCAGGGCGGCATGATATTCGTAATAAGCGCGGCGCTCTTCGTCCATTAAAGGATTGCCGGCCCAAGCTTCAGGGATCAGCAGGGTCATGGCTTGAGCCAATGGATAGCCACCCGCAACGAGTAGCTCTAACGCATTATCAAAACTTGCGGAATCAGACTGGCCTTCATCGATCAAGGGCCATAATTTCTTTAGGTCATCACCCAAGGCGGAGGAGGACAAAGCATGTCTGCGCGCTGCCATCCAATTTACATTTCCGCGTAAAGTATTAATTTCTCCATTGTGCGCAATCATGCGGAAAGGGTGAGCCAAATCCCAGGTGGGAAAGGTATTGGTAGAGAAACGCTGGTGCACCAAGGCGAGCGCCGTTACCATTGAGGAGTCACGCAAATCTAGGTAAAACTCTCCGACTTGATGTGCGAGCAACATCCCCTTATAGATCAAGGTGCGTGAGGAAAAAGAAGGCACGTAAAACATGCTGCCTTGATTGAGCGAAAGCGCTGCAACAGCGTGCTCTACTCTTTTTCGGATGACAAAAAGTTTACGTTCAAAACTTTGCTGGTTGGCTGTGTCTGAACCGCGGGCTACAAAAACATGACGAATGAAGGGCTCAACTTTTTTAACACTCTCCCCCAGTCCGCTGCTGTCAACAGGTACATCACGCCATCCCAGTAGCGTTTGACCTTCTTCTTGCACCATCTGAACAAATAAGGTTTCGATTGTTGCGCGTTCGACAGGGTCGCGAGGTAAAAACACTGCCCCTACTCCGTAATCGCCCTCAGGAGGTAAGGAAAATCCCAATGGTTGAACGCAGGTGCGAAGAAAGGCATCAGGAATCTGAATCAAAATTCCCGCGCCATCCCCAGCCAAGGGATCCGCGCCTACTGCGCCTCGGTGCGTTAGGTTTTCAAGGATTTTTAAACCTTGTTCAACAAGTTGATGAGATTTCTTCCCATGAATGTTGGCAACAAAACCTACGCCACAAGCATCATGTTCATGTTTTGGATCGTATAGCCCTTGTTTAGGGGGCAGAGTTAAATGATTCACGTCGAACCTCTAGTGTCGATACGCATAAGCCGCGAGACAAATTCTTGGATGTTCCCGCGGTGGCGTTGCTTTCCGGGTCGAGGTTCAGTGCCATGGAGTGCAATAGAACAACGACGGGCTCGGGGGGCCGGACGCAAATAGCGGGGGGATGTAATCATACCGTCAATAAATTCATACGGAAAGCCGATTTTTTGCGTTGCACGATAGGTTTACCCATAAAGTTGTAGGCTGAAATTTAAATTTTGCAAAGATTCAATTGAAGTCAATCACACGGGAAGCTTTTCCGAGACATTTCTCTAGAATAGATAGTTCCACTTCTTTTCCCTGCACGGCCCGATCCGCTGCTTCAAGCAACACAAATTTAATTCGACCATGATCAACTTTTTTATCTGATGACATCAGTTCCATCCAACGATCAAAGCCTAAATCAGGCGAGCGAACCGGAAGCCCGGTGCGCGCAACAAGGCGTTCAATGCGATCTCGTGCTTGTGTATCCAGCAGGTTTGCAACACGAGATACTTCTGCAGCTAAGACGATCCCAGCCCCCACCGCTTCGCCGTGAAGCCAAGTACCAAAACCCAGCCCAGCTTCTATCGCATGACCAAATGTGTGACCTAAGTTCAGCAGCGCACGTTCCCCGGTTTCTCTTTCGTCCGCCACTACAACTTCGGCTTTGTTGCGACAAGATTGATAAATTGCCTCGGCTAGGCATTCCGGATCGCGCTCCAGTAGTAAATCCAGATTGGACTCTAACCAGTTTAAAAATTGTCCATCCCGAATAAAACCATACTTTAGGACCTCGGCCATCCCCGCTGTAAATTCTCGTTTGGGAAGGGTATTCAAAGTTGCAAGATCGGACAATACGGCGCGAGGTTGATGAAACGCGCCGATTAGGTTTTTACCCAAGGGATGATTAATACCTGTTTTACCCCCTACTGATGAATCGACTTGCGCCAGAAGGGTGGTGGGAACCTGGATGAAAGCAATACCGCGAAGAAAGGTGGCCGCAGCGTAGCCCCCAATATCCCCTACTACTCCTCCACCAACAGCGACTAAAGTAGCTTTACGTTCAAAACGTGCGGCGATGAGCTGATCATGAATGCCATCAAATTGTTCGCGAGTCTTGAATTGTTCTCCATCTGGCAAAGTGATTTGCAAAACCTCAAGGCCTGTCTGCTTGAATTGCTGTGCAAGCGCATCAGCATAGAGGGGGGCGATAGTAGTGTTACTGACGAGCGCGACTTGGCGCCCTGCCAAATAAGGCTGAAGAAGCGCTGCACCCTGATGTAAAAGATTCTGACCAATTAAAATTGGATAGCTATGGTGGGGAAGGTTAACGTTGAGTGTTCGCATGTGAATGGAGTTTAAGATTGAGTTTGAAACTCAAGGAGTTCTCTTTCGATGTTGGAAATGAGGCGAGGCACCCCTTGTTCTCCTGTATCAATAATGATGTGGGCGGTTTTTTCATAAAATGTATGCCGCGCTTCCAGCAAAGCCCTCAGTTTTGCCAAAGGATCGTCTGTTTGCAGAAGTGGGCGGTCGCGATCATGTTTGGTTCTTTTATAAAGATCTTCCGGGCGCGCACGAAGATAAATGACAATGCCGCGTTCGTTTAAACATTTTCTTGTTTCTTCAAGTAGAACCGCACCTCCACCCGTAGCTAGAACAATCCCATGGCGTAAAGTCAAGTCAGCAATCGTTGATGATTCGCGCGCACGAAAACCCGTTTCGCCCTCTAGTTCAAATATCGTACGAACGCTAACGCCAGTGCGCGCTTCGATTTCATGATCGCTATCTATGAATTGCAGATGCATACGACGCGCTAATGCTCGACCTATCGTCGTCTTACCTGCACCCATCAGTCCGATTAAAAATAGATTTTTGGATGAATGCTCCATATCATCATTCTAGCAGTACTGGCATAAAACCCCAGATGAGGCGAGAATGTAGTATCTCATCCAAAATTACAGATGCAGCCCCAGTCAATGCATCCTCGCCGTTTCCTCTATCCAATCGCTATTTTGAGCGCCCTATTTTTAGTGGTGGTAGCCATTGGTGCGCTCACGGTTGCTTTGCTTTATCCCAGTATTCCGGATGTTGATGCGCTTCGTGACTACCGACCCAAAGTGCCGCTGCGCATTTACACGGCCGATGCGCAACTCGTCGGGGAATTTGGTGAGGAAAGAAGGGATATTCAGAAGTTTGCAGACGTACCACTTAAAATGCGTCAGGCTATCTTGGCGGCTGAAGATGATCGCTTTTATAGTCATGGTGGAATAGATTGGTTTGGGGTGATTCGGGCCATGTTTGCGAATGTTCTGGCGCGTGGGGCAAAAGAAGGTGCCAGCACGATTACCATGCAAGTGGCCCGTAATTTCTTCTTAAGTAACGAAAAAACGTTTGCTAGAAAAATCTCTGAGGCAATGTTGGCCATGGAGATTGAACGGCATCTGACAAAAGATCAAATCCTTGAGCTCTACATCAATCAAATTTATCTGGGGCAACGTGCGTATGGGTTTGGTGCAGCAGCCTTAGCTTATTATGGCCGCCCCCTTAAAGAATTGACATTGGCCGAAATGGCTATGCTCGCAGGCCTGCCCAAAGCGCCCTCACGATTTAATCCTATTGCTAATCCAAAACGAGCAGAGTTACGCCAACGCTATGTATTACGCCGTATGCATGAGTTGAAATTTATTAATGAAACGCAGTATCAAGATGCATTAAAAAACCCTGGTCATCCGGCGCCCCGTGCTGGCGTTTCGGTCAATAGCCATGCGGATTTTGTTTCCGAAATGGCCCGCCAATATATGGTTGAGACTTATGGTGAAGCAGCATACTCACGAGGCTATAAGGTAACGACCACCTTGCTTAAAGTCGATCAGGACACGGCTTGGGCAGCCGTCAGAAAAGGGGTTTTGGATTACGATCGTCGTCATGGCTATCGCGGGCCAGAAGGGTTTGAGGAATTAGAAAATACAGCCACAGAAGATGATTACGATGATGCACTAAGCGAATATGAAGGGAGTGATAATCTTATCCCTGCAGTGGTGTTGAGCTTGGATGGAAAGTTTGTGGTGGTGTACACCAAATCTGGCGAGAACCTTAAAATTGAAGGGGATGGCTTGAAGTTTGTCAAAGCCGCTTTACCTGGCGCCTCAAGCAAAATGAAAAATGTGTTGCGCCGAGGTTCGATTGTTCGTGTTACACGCTCCGCAAAAGGAGATTGGTCCATTGCACAGCTCCCCAATGTTTCTTCAGCGCTTATCGCGCTTGACCCGCAGGACGGCGCAATTCGTGCCCTGGTTGGGGGGTTTGATTTCTCTACCAATAAATTCAATCACGTTACTCAAGCGTGGCGTCAGCCCGGCTCTAGCTTTAAACCTTTTATTTATTCCGCTGCGCTAGAGAAGCATTTTTCTCCTGCTAGCATTATGCGGGATGAATTAACGGTCATTCCTGCAGCGGATAACGGTGAGGCTTGGGAGCCTAAAAATTATGAGCCAGAGTACGATGGCCCAATTCGATTGCGCGTTGCATTGGCCAAATCAAAAAATACGGTGGCGGTAAAGCTACTTCAGGCCATTACTCCAAGCTACGCCCAAGATTACATCACTCGCTTTGGATTTGATGCCAAACAGCATCCTGCTTATCTCAGCATGGCTTTGGGATCAGGTCTTGTCACACCATTGCAAATGGCGGTGGGTTACAGTGTGTTCGCAAATGGTGGCTACCGCGTTCGACCCTACTTTATTTTAAAAATTCAGGATCAAACTGGCCGCGTGATCAGTCAAGCAAAACCTCTCGTAGCGGGTGTTGAAGCGCCCGCTATCGATCCTCGCAACGCCTTCATCATGACATCGATGATGGGGGATGTGATTCGCATGGGTACGGGTGCAAAAGCAATGAGTTTAGGCCGCTCAGATTTATCCGGAAAAACGGGCACGACCAGTGAGCACGTAGACGCTTGGTTTGCAGGTTACCAGTCTAGTTTGGTTGCCGTGTCTTGGATCGGGTTTGATACTCCCGCTTCTTTGGGGGCGGGTGAGACGGGAGCTCAAGCAGCACTTCCCATTTGGATGGAATACATGGGTCGAGTGCTTCAAGGTATACCAGAGTCTTCAGCCAAGCCACCAGAAGGCGTTGTGTCCGTGATGGTTGATCCAACCACGGGGCGCCGAGACCCTGGCGCGCTAGGGCACTACGCCGACTGGTTTTACGTTGAAAACATCGGAGCTGCCGAAGGCGCCCAACCTGAAACGAATGAAAAAGCACAGGTCAATGTGCCCGTCGCTCCAGCCGCTTTACCTGGAATTGCTTTTCCAATGGAAACCAAGAAGCCCGACCACTAGGGGAGGTAGAATCTATGGGGATGCGTCACCATCGAGCCAGTCGACAACACTTGGCTTACCTTGCAGCACGTATGATGGCCGAAGATGGAGTACCTGATTGTTCTTCGGCGCGAAAAAAGCTTACACGCCAATTGGGTGGAAGTTATGAACGCGATCTTCCTGATGACGGAGAAATTCATTCGGCTCTGCGCAGTTACCAGACGCTTTACCAGAGCGATGAGCAGCAAGAGGCGCTAACGCGACTTAGAGAAACCGCCCTGGAAGCCATGGAATTTTTAAAATCTTTCGATCCATGGTTAGTCGGCCCCGTATTAAATGGCACAGCCGGCCCACATTCTGAAATTCAATTACAGTTGTTTACGGATCGCAGTAAAGAACTAGAAATGTTCTTACTGGGCCAACAACGTATCCCTTGTCGATTTAGAGAACGCAGGGTGTTTTTGGGCGGTCGCCAGAATCAAATCACAGTCGTAGATCTCGATTTTCCTGGGGGTGAAGTAGAGGCCAGCGTATTTAACGAGCAGGATGTGCGCTGGCACTCACGCGGTAATTCTAATGAGGGTCCAGTTGTTAGGGCACGTCTTGAAAAAGTCCGTGCCCTTTTCGAAGAAGAGCAGCTTGCCGAGGAAGAGAACTCAGCTTTGTTTTAACCACTCAGCGGCTTCAAGAGCAAAGTAGGTCAAGATGGCATCTGCTCCGGCGCGTTTAAATGCAAGCAGACTTTCCATGATGCAAGCGCGCTCATCGATCCAGCCGGCTTGACCTGCTGCTTTGAGCATCGCGTATTCGCCACTTACCTGATAGACAAAGGTAGGTACTGCATAGGTATCTTTTACTCTTCGAACGATATCTAGATACGGCAGGCCGGGTTTAACCATCACCATGTCGGCACCCTCTTCAATGTCAAAACCCACTTCACTCAAGGCTTCATTGCTATTGGCAGGATCCATTTGATAGGTGTATTTATTGCCTTTACCCAGTTGCCCAGATGATCCCACGGCATCTCTGAAAGGCCCATAAAAAGAAGAGGCATATTTGGCGGAATAGGCAAGAATGCGGGTATGAATATGACCGGCTGCTTCTAGGGCTTGCCTGATTCGTCCTACGCGCCCATCCATCATGTCAGAGGGTGCAACCATGTCTGCTCCTGCTTCTGCGGCAACCAATGCCTGCTTGACTAGAACATCCAAGGTTTCGTCGTTTAAAACATAACCGTTGCTATCGATCAGCCCATCTTGTCCATGGCTGGTGTAGGGATCGAGCGCGACGTCGGTAATGATTCCCAAATCAGGAAAATGTGATTTGAGCGTGCGAACCGTTCTCGCTAAAAGTCCATGGGGGTTATAGGCTTCACGCGCATCTTCTGATTTAAACGAGATATCGACCACGGGAAATAATGCGATAGCTGGGATACCCAGTTCTATGCAGCGGGCTGCAATTTTGAGTAATTCTGGTTCATCTAAACGAAAAACACCCGGCATAGAAGGGATAGGGGTGGTCCCCGGAACGTCATGAACAAACACAGGTAGGATCAGGTCATCTGCCTGAAGAATATGCTCTCTCACTAGGCGACGAGAAAAGTCGTCACGTCGCATCCGGCGCAAACGTCGAGCTGGAAAATGACCGGCAAAGTTACTCATTTAGGGGGGTCTCCTGTGTTTTTTCGTCAGTGTACGACGGGACGTCAGCGCTATCTAGCCATCCCTCTAAAACTGCAATTGTTTCCTCTAAACCTTCTCGCGACACGCTAGAGAAAGGAATGACGGTGAGATCAGAGGCACGGGGCGCAATCTCAGCGCGGACTTTTCTTGCGGCATTTAAGCGCTGGCTTCTACTGAGCTTATCGCTCTTCGTCAGCATGAGAAGAACGGGCCTGCCGCTTGGCAAAAACCAATCCAACATGAGTTGATCAAGAGGTGTAAGAGGATGGCGAATGTCCATCAGTAGCGCCATTCCCTTAAGTTCTTCGCGGTTTTGAAGATAACTCGATAAAAAGTTTTCCCAATGCCGACGCACATGAATCGGCACCCCTGCAAAACCATAGCCTGGAAGATCAACTAGATATTGGTCTTTCCCCGCCGTGAAAAAGTTGATGTGTTGGGTGCGGCCAGGTGTTTTACTCGTGAATGCCAACCGAGTGCGGTTGGCTATTGTATTGATTGCACTTGATTTTCCGGCGTTAGATCGTCCTGCAAAGGCAACTTCACCCTGGCTATGGATGGGAAACCCCTGTGCACCATTTGCTGTGGTGAAAAAACTGAGACCTTGAAATCGATTTAAAGCCATTCGAACCCCTTTATTTGATCAGCGCTTGTCGCGCCGCAACAACGAGTGCTCTGGTATACTTTGTTCGTTTTGAATTTATTACAGATCATTGAAGGAGCAGGGGATATGAAAGTATTTCGGATCGCGCTGGCGCTATTGTCGCTTTCAGCTGCGGGTCTTGCTCACAGCGAAGCTGACCCGGTTAAAGGTCAGGCCATTGCTGGGCAGGTATGTGTTGCATGCCATATGGCAGATGGTAATAGTGTCATCCCACAAAACCCAAAACTGGCAGCGCAACACGCTCAGTATATCAGTAGCCAACTGACGGCTTTCAAAAGTGGTGAGCGTAAGAATGCCATTATGATGGGGATAGCAGTGGGTTTGTCTCCTGAAGACATGGCAAACCTGGGCGCCTGGTTTGAAAGTCAAAAACCTGCTCCATTGGGTTCCAAAGATAAAACCTTAGCCGAAGCAGGTCAGAAAATTTACAAAGGCGGTAAACCGGGTCAGGGTGTTCCTGCCTGTGCAGGTTGTCACTCACCTTCAGGCGCAGGTATTCCTGCGCAATATCCCCGCTTAGCAGGTCAGCATCCAGAGTACATTGTGGCTCAATTGAAATCATTCAAAGCAGGTGAGCGAGCCAATGGAAATGCCGCTCAGATGATGACGATTGCATCACGCTTATCTGACAAAGAAATGGATGCCTTAGCTGAGTACTTGGCCGGTTTGCACTAATCTAGATTGAACGAACGGCACGAAAAAAGGGAGCGTTGGCTCCCTTTTTTTAAGTCTTAAAATCACAAGAATTATTCTTGGATTGCCTTGAACGCCCGTTCAGCGGCATCTAAAGTCTTTTGAATGTCGCTGCTGCTATGGGCGGCGGAAACGAAGCCAGCCTCAAATGCAGAGGGCGCAAGGTATATCCCTTCATTCAGCATGGCGTGGAAAAAGCGATTAAAAGTGTCGCGATCCGATTCCATGACTTCAACTAAATTGTTGGGAAGAGAGCCCCGGAAATAAAGACCAAACATCCCGCCAACGGATACAGCGCACATCGGAAAACCCGCAGCATTTCCGCGAGCAGCGATGCCTTCGGTGACTTCTCGCGTTTTATCCCCAAGTGCTTCATGGAATCCCTCAGCCATCGCTAATCGCAGTGTGGCGAGGCCAGCGCTTAATGCAACGGGATTGCCCGATAAAGTTCCGGCTTGATAAACGGGACCCAGAGGGGCGAGGCAAGCCATGATGTCTCGTCTGCCCCCAAATGCGGCAACGGGAAGACCGCCGCCAATGACTTTACCTAAAGTTGTGAGATCTGGTTTGATGCCATATAAAGATTGAACCCCGCCCAGCGCCACTCTAAAGCCCGTCATGACTTCATCAAAAATAAGTACGACGCCGTGTTCACTGCAAAGCGTGCGAAGAGCTTGCAAATAGCCAGGCAAGGGAAGAACAAAATTCATATTGCCAGCAATGGGCTCCACAATCACGGCAGCCAGTTCATTGCCATACGAAGCGAAGGCTTCTTTTAGCGCGTCAAGATCGTTATAGGGAACCACGCTGGTGAGGGCTGCTACTTCAGCAGGTACACCGCCAGAACTGGGTTGACCGAAAGTAAGGGCGCCAGAGCCCGCTTTTACTAACAGGGCATCTCCGTGCCCGTGATAGCAGCCATCAAATTTTAAAATTCGTGAACGGCCAGTATATCCTCTGGCTAGTCTGATCGCGCTCATGGTGGCTTCGGTACCAGAACTGACTAGGCGTACTTGTTCGATGCTGGGCATCAATGAACACAACAACTCCGCCATTTCTAATTCTAGCCCGGTAGGCGCGCCAAAGCTTAAACCATTTTTCATGGTTCCGTGAACGGCAGCCAAAACCTCTGGGTGGGCGTGACCATGCAAAAGCGGGCCCCATGAACACACATAGTCAATGTAGCCTTTACCGTCGGCATCAAAAACCGTGGAGCCCTCACCACGTTGAAAAAACCGTGGAGTTCCGCCAACAGCGCCAAAAGCGCGAACGGGAGAATTGACCCCACCTGGAATAAGGTGCTGAGAGCGATCGAAGAGTTCTTGGTTGCGACTCATGGCTGTTTCCTATCAAATAAAGCTGAAAATTGTTGTGCAGCGGTGAATGGTTGTGGATCATCGAACAATGCGCTGATCACTGCAAGCGCATCGGCACCCGCGTCTAAAATGGAAGGGGCGTTGCTTAAAGTAATTCCCCCAATAGCGACAATAGGTAAACCTAGTTTTTTTCCCTCGCGAATCAATGAAAGCGGTGCTTTGCAAGCATTGGGTTTGGTGAGGGAGATCGCCATCGCTCCAAACGCAATATGATCTGCTCCGTCCCGCAGTGCTTGCTCCGCCCGTTCTAAGCTGTTGTAACACGACACCCCCAAAAAGCCCTTCGGAAAAACGCTCCGGGCATGAGCAAGTGAACCATCTTCCTTGCCCAAGTGCACTCCATCGGCATTGCAAAGCGCCGCAAGAAGGGGATTGTCGTTGATGATAAAAGTGGCATCATGAAGGTGAGTGAGTTGCCGCAACGCTTGCGCTTGCTTTTCTTTTAACCGGGGGCTTGCTTGTTTATTACGATATTGCAAAATTCTCGCACCCCCCAACAGAGCCTGCTCGGAGAGGGTTACTAAGGCCTCAGTGCTTAAGCCATCGGGAGTGATGGCATAGAGGCCGCCGAGCGTAAAATGCTCAGTCTGCATTCCCATCGGGCATGTCATCCCGCGCCCAAAAGAGTCGATCCGGAATGAACTGTCCCATCCCAAGACGATATCCACCGCGCAAAGCTTGCCAGGTGTACTCCTGCGCCTCGCGAACGGCATCGGTTAATTCAAGTCCTTGCGCGATACCAGCCGCAATAGCCGATGCCAGCGTGCATCCTGATCCATGATAACTCCCTGGCA
>Ga0114963_10001609_pt1 | contig 15545 bp, 4 predicted proteins | sample C_131016_EF_Meta_FD_87019 | JGI IMG/M metagenome (GOLD analysis project Ga0114963, IMG submission 87019) | Freshwater microbial communities from Lake Croche, Canada to study carbon cycling - C_131016_EF_MetaG | ecosystem: Environmental > Aquatic > Freshwater > Lake | place: Lake Croche, Canada...
ATCAAGACCGCTAGGATTTACTGCGTTGGGTCGCTGAAGGGCAGGCGATTCAGAAGTTTCAGATTCGGGATTGATAAGAGGATTAAGTCTATTGTATCTGTCTCTCTTTACTCTTTTTGATGCTGCAAGATTGTCTTCAACATCTCTGGATTGAATATTATCAAGTTTTTGAGATAATGTTCTTTTATAGTTTATAGTATCTAATCGATTTTGTTGGTCAGGAGTTCTTTTTGATGGCGGAATATTATTTAAAGCCATTTTCCTGGTTATTTCAGATTCACTTAATCCATCAATTACGGCTTCTGAATAGCCCTGTTTTGTACGCAAAGCAGCATATTCTGTTTCTTCTTCTGAACTTCTTCCTTTGCTTCCTTTAAGCCATAATGATCGTCTTCGTGACTCTTCAGATTTAATTCTTTTTCTCTCATTGATAGTTTCTTGTGTTGGTCCAACATTTATTGCCGCTCCTCTGCCCCAAGGTATTTTTGTCATAATCGGTAGAGGAACTGCTACTGGAACTGGTTGTTCCATAGGGCTTTGAGCCATTTGATTATTTGATGCTTCAGTTTCAGCAGCACTGGCTTTTTCAAATCTTTCTTTAGATCTTTTCTTTTCTTCATTATAAAAATTAACTCCAACAATACCAGAGTTAGGATCTTCCTTTATGCTGTCATATCCTGAATTATTAGCACTTCTGAGTTGTGCATCAGCCTTTCTATTATTATAATTATCCCATCTATTTTGAAATTCTGGTTCATATTTTTTGGCTTCTGATTGTCTTTCATCCTCTGTCATACCCATCCATCTACCATCACCTACCTGAGATTGTGCCCAACTAGATGATGTTCTAGAAACTACCTCATCAGGTCTTCTTCCAGTTGCCTCTGACATCATCCATGATTCTTTTTGAGCATCTATTCTTTCTTCTTTTCTTTTTTGTACTTCGCCACCATCTGCTAAATAAACCACTCCGCCCTTACTATAATTTCCACTATTAATAGCCTTCAATAGTGGTAAGTGTTCTGAGGTTGATCTTGCATTAATCACAAACTCGCCCGGAGTTAACATAGCAGGAACAGTATCAGTTCCTTGTGGTTGGAAATTTACTAATTGACCTTCACTAGCATAAATTAATCCTCCGCGAGCCTTCGGAGGAGCAACTGGGGCGGCAACTCCGATATTTAATGGAACTTTAGCTCCGCCAGGAGCATTAATTCTACCCTCATTCATATCATTATTAGCCATGCTTGCTTCAACAGTTGTTCTAAGATCATCTATACTAACCTTAAGGTTGGCATTTGCTGATACTAGAGCCTGCTGAGATTCTAATAAAGCCAACTCTCCTTGTGCCTTAGTAGCGTCAGCCTGCAATCCAACAGACTGTAAATACTTACCAGCAGCTTCTTGCATTGCGGGATCAGCTTTAGGATTTTCCATAGCAGCTATTGATTGCTGAACAAGAGGATTATTCATCATTCCACTCTCGATAGCCATACTCTTTGTTAATTGTAGTTGTTGTTGTTTAAAATAATCAGCAACAGCTTGGTCAGCACTTACCCCAGGCTTTCCTTTACCCTGAGCATATTGATTTCTAATATTTAGCTCTTGAGCCGCTTTTACTCCAGGATCTTGTGATAGGGCCAGTGTTTCTTTTCTTTGATTGGCTAATACTGTGTTGCCAGCCTTAGTAGCTTCTCTTACGCTTCCTGTTTCTCTTAATGTTTGATTAAATGCCTTACGAGCATCTCTTTGATTACTAGCACCATTTAATCCTCCAGAAAGATTTCTTTGAAGTCTTATAAATGTTTTATTAAGTTTGTCGGCTTCTTCTGGAGTATTTGTTAGTAATGTATTAACAAAACTTTCTCTATTCTTCTGAAGATCTCTAACATTCTTTAAATCATCAAATGCTTTTTCTACTAATTCTGTGCTACTTGCTAATGTGTCTAAAGCTTCTCTTGTATCTCTTAATTGATCGTCTAATGATCTTAGTTGTATAGCAGATTTTTTAAGTTCATCAGGATCGCTCATGCCCTGTCTTTTTTCTTCTACTGCTGTTCTTTGTGCTTGTAAGTCAACAATTCTATTTTTAATTCCACCAACAGAGGTTTGTCCACCGGCTAATCCGGCCACATCACCCATAACTCTTGCTTGTTTCTCACCATAAGTTTCGCCAACTCCGGTCATAACCTCTCTAAGATTTCTATTCCCTTGGGTGCTAATATCTCTAGATTTCTTAAAATAATTCTGAGAATCTTTTGCTGCTTTACTAGCATCTCTAAGACCTTCGGAGAAATCGGCTAATGCCCCTTGCTTAAACGATGATAATGCTTTTACTGCTTCAAGCGTTTTAACTCCAAAGGCCCCAAGAATATTATCAGCCTCTCCTAATCCTTCTCTAAAAGCGTCTAATTCTGCTTGAGGCGTATCATTTTTTTTCTTAGATTCTTCTGCTAAATTATTTATTCTTGTTTCTGCTTGTTTTTTAAGACTTGTCTTTTGTTCGTCTGATAAGTTTGTTTTATCTATTTGTTCATTAGTAGTTTTAATAGCCTCTGTTTTGGCTTGATCAACGTTCAAATTTGCATTAGTATTTAATTTTTCTGCTATACTTTTTGTTATAGCATTTGGTAATTGTTGTTGTAGTTGTGCTCCGCCTATTAACTGGTTCCTAGTTTTTTCATCAACTCCTGCTGTTGCAGACTGTAAGGCTTGATTAAAATCTTTTTCAGAATAGGCATTTGGATTTTCAAGAACATTTAATTCTCTTAGCTTGGGTCCACGATCTTGTGATTCTCCTCTTAATGCTGATCTACTTTCTTCGGCTGATGATTTTCTAACATCAGATTCGAATTTAATTCTATTAACAGATTCACTAATAATACTTGATAATTTTTCAAAACTAGCTGCTAGTTTTCTGCCAGCTTTGTCTGCAGCCTCTAAAGCATCAGACATTTGTTTTGTTTTTATTGCAGATTGAACCTGAACATTTGTCAGTATTTTTTGATTAGCAACTTCATCTAATATTGCATCTTGTTTTTCTTTAGAAACCTTCTCATACCCACCTTCTTCCATAATTCTTGCTCTAACCGTTTTAAGAGCATCTTCATCTGCTAATACTAATGCTCTTCTAGCACCAATTAATTCTTTATCTGCTTGTATAGATTCTACACTAGCTCCAGTATTAATTTTTTGTGATATTAAAGCAAATGCCTTGTCTCCACTATCAGCATTTCTTTCAGCTATCTTGCTATCTAATTCATTAAAATCTTGAGTATCCATCTTCGGCTTTTCTGCTCCGGATAGAAACTCTGTCCATGTTCTGGTTTTACCCTTTTCATTTTGTGCAACCTTAGTCTCAGCAGAAACAGCTTTTAGAGATGATTCTGATGATCTAACAAGAGCCTTATCTAAAGCCTTTTGTAGATCTATATTACCAATATCTTTCTCAAAATCCTTGAAAGCCTTAGCTAAATCTTTTTCAGAAGCGGCCACTTCTTCAAATCGTAAATTCTTTTCCATTTCTAGAGCAGCAGTTTTTTGTGCTCCAGTAAAATCAGTAAAATAATCAGTAGTAGCATAAACTACTGTTCCTAAAGCCGCTAATCCGCCTAATAGAGGATTTATAGCCATTAATTGAGAAGCAGTAGTTAAACCAGTTGCTAGTGTTGATCCGGCCTGTTCAATAGCGGCACCCTTACCAGCAGCAGCAATCTTTCCTTCGTCTGTGGAAGTATCATACATTAGATTTGCAATATTTTTCCCTTGTCCACCAACTAATCCTGCCACCATACCAACGTCTCCCAAAGCTGTTCCAATTCCTTGAGACGCTGTTCCTGAGAAGTATCTTTCTTGAACAGCTTTTTTAATAGGACTATTTCTCCAATCAGTCAACCCACCAGCGCCAACTCCTTTTTCGCCCTGCTCTTTGGCCATTTCATTAATCATTTCTCTTCTTTTACCAACTTCTTCCTTAGCAAGAGAGAGTGCTTCTGATGCTGATTTGACTGAGACACCTCTAACAGTTCCAGCATTCTTATACTCTTCTAATCTCATTGCAATAAGCTGCTTATCCATCTGGGCCAATGTTTTACGATCAGTCATTGACTGAGAAATATAGCTTTGAATATCAGATCCACCAATACCCATATCCGATAATTCTGATTTTTTAATTCCTGTAACTTTTTGAGTAGCACTACTAAAAGACATTTCTTTTATTTCTTTGGCCTGTTCATCTAATCTGCGTTTAACTTCTTCTTTAATTTGACTAGCATTACCAAATGATGGTCCGTATCCTCCTGGTCCACCGCTAAGACTTTGTGTTAATTGCTTCTCCCTTTGTGCTTTAATACTTTTTTCTATCCTGTCGGCTTCTGTTAAAATGGCTTGCTGGGCACCACCAGAACCAAGAACTTTACCCTTTTTTGATTCTTTTAATCCTGCTTCTAAAAATTGTCGTTTTACTACTGCTGTTTTAGCTTGATCTCTAACATTCTTTAATGCTTTTTCTGCTGCTATTATAGTGTCTATTGATGCTCCAGTAATCTTGAGTCTTTCAACATCCTTAGTCATTGCCTTTTCAATATCTTTATAAGATATGTCAGCTCCTGCCCCAACTTGCTCAAGAACTTTCTTAAAGCTTATCATACTATAACCAGCTTCTTCAAACCCTTTTGTTAATAGTTTAATATTATTAACTAGTTCTGATGAAGCTTCTATACTTTTACTATCAATAGTTTCTGGTCTGGTTTTTAATTTTTGAACTGCTGGTTCAGCAAAACCTTTTAATGCTTTCATTATTTCTTCGATACTAAAAACACTACCTCCAGTAGCAAATCTTTGAATTACTCCTCCACCAACTACTCCTCCCTTATTATAACCCTGTAATTTATCCGCTTTATTTAATGTCTCTAACTTGCCATATCCTATTTTTTCTGCTGCTTTCTTATTAACAACAAATTCACCAGGAGTTAATAATGCAGGAACAGTGTCCTTTGATGATATTCCTGCTTGTCCTCCTTGAGCAAAGGTCTCGATATTGGTTGGCTTCAAGGGAGATGATCCAACATATTTTAATGCTAATCCTAGTGGTTTTTCAAAAAGTTTGGATTCAAATGAATTTATTAATTCGGGATCTCCAGATTGTATTCTGGACATAAGTTGACCCAATAAAGCCCCTTCTCTTACATCTCCTTCACTTCCGGCATAAATAGATTTTCTTGATCCTCCAGGCAAGGTAAACTCTGTTCCATCTTCGGATTTTAATGTTTGAGATCCTTCTTGAACACGTACTCCAACCGACATCATCCCAGCATCTGGATTTTTATCGAACTTACCTTTTAATCCTGTTTGATTTTCAGTAGGAGCATATTTATCTTTAAGAGTATCGTAATTATCATGCATCCATTGTACCACTAGTCCTTTTTGTAATTCATAATCTAAATCATAAGTTTTTGGATCTAAAGTTTCATCAAAACTTAATACCATTGGCTTTCCTGATCTATCTCCTTGAGCAACAGTGAAGTTGCTTCCTCCATTAACTCTCATCTTAGCTTGTTGTTCTGCTTTATTCTTTTCTGTATATAAGTAGAATCCTTCTCCTTGACCATATCCTTTAGCAATATTAGAAAGAGCGCCCTTTTCTTTAAAGCTTTTTAGAACGCTATCATCAACTCCAGTATTGCTTCCGTGATATAGTTTAACTTTTCCTCCAGTAGCATATCCTCTATTTTTTCTCCACATTTTTTCATCATTAGTTTTGGTCTCAAACTCTTTTGGCTTGCGACCTTGTTTTTCCATAGCCTCTTGTATTCTTTTTTGTTTATTAGCCTGGGCAAGTTCATATCTTTCTTGTTCTGGTGATGTTTTTTTAGATGGTATTAGTCCAAATCTTTTGTTTATCTCCCAGTCTGGAATAGCATAGTCTTTATATCTATTATCTAATCGTTCTTCTAATTTTGCTGTGAGTTCTTCTTGGCTCATGCCCAAAGTCTTTGCTCGTGCGGCAATATCGGGTGGAGAATATGATCCTCTTACCCAGCCACCGTCAGAAAGCATTTGTATGTCTTCTTTGACGGGTTCTGGAATTCCATATTGTTGTCTAAAATGTTTTTGGAATTCTTCAACAGCCTTGCCTCTACTATTACTATCTATTGTTCTTTTAACTTCTGTTGGAATATCAGGATCGATACCAAATATTTTTGCTGCTTTAGGTCCGATTCCCATTGGGAAGTCAATCGGACGAGTTCTTAAAGCATCATCTAATATTGTAGCGTCTGCTGATCCAAAAATTTGTTCTAGTAAAGCTCCTTCAATATTACCTTGACCTAATGTTTCTCTTTGTTTTTTACTTAATTTCTTTGGTTCTATGCCAAGAAGTTTTGAAGCTCCTCCTACAATTTCTTCTGTTTGACCACTAAGATAATCAATTACATTTTGATATTGATTTGGTAATCCTCTCTGAACTATTGAAGCATCTATTGATCTTTCTTGTCCAGACGAATCAACTCCAAGATTCCAAGTTTCTGGCCCTAGTAATCCAGTATATCCCAATGGATTTAAGCCTACTAATCCTAATTGTTTGGATGATAATACAGCATTAGTTGTTTCTGCTAAAGTTGTAGCCTTTTGAGTTCCTTGTGATTGTTTAAATTTATCTATTAAGTAATCTCTTGTTGCAATATAGTAGGCCAGTTTATCTGCTTTTGTTTCTGGTCTAAATGCAGAATTCCAGTATTTTAATTTTCCTCCTTCAGCGGTATCTCTTACTGTTTTTCCTGAGAATGGACCAAAACTTGCGTCATTTGGTAATCTGTCTGTTCCAAATCTTTTTAATATCTCTGTTCCTTGTGCTGGTAATATCCCAGAAGACTTCTTGACCTGAGTGGCCTTTTCTACATTTTTTAGTATAGCCTCTTCTAGTCCAGAAGGCATTGCTGTTGGAACTCCGCCAAATTCACCGGACATCTGTTCTGATAGTTGTGCTGCTATGGCTTCTTTTGTTATGTCTGATGGTTGTGTCGATACGGCGGATTTTCTTGATGGGTCTAGTCCATAAATTTCTGGATATTTTGCAGATAGGGCGCTTATTATATTAAATGCTCTATAGCCAAATGCTCCTTTAGATACTCGGTCTCTTTTGTCCCTTATCTGCTTAACTTGATCAGCTATTTCTGGATAATTTTTCTTTAAATCAGCACTAACATTACCATAAGGACCACCAGGAGCATTTGATAATATTTGTGAAACCTCATCATTGGATCGTATTTTTTCTTGATCAACAAATTTTTGTATTTCTTCTATTAGCATAGGAACCATAGTGCTACGATTACGCAATTGTGATCTATTGCCCATTAATATTGATGCTATATCAGGATTCATTAAATTAGCCAGCGATTTATCATCACCATGAAATAATGCGTCTCTAACTGCAGTAGCACTAATGTCTTCTATTCTAGGAATATCTTTAACATCTATTCCTGCTCTTTGGTATTTACCTAACACTTTATCGTCTTTACCAGAGGTTATTGCCATAGCTCCTTTTAATCTAGCAAATTTTCTTCTATCTCCATCGCCAATAACTTCCATAAATTTTGGTAAACTACCGGCAGGCTGACCTTGGGTGCTAATCATAGCATTTCCAAAATTCATTTTGCTGAATAAGGTCCTTATATCTGCTGGAAAAATACCATATCGCGCAGCATGATCTATGCCTTCTTTACCAACAATCATTGGAAGATCAGGAGCAACACTAACAAGAATATCTTCTAAAGAAGAGCTTGGGTTCTTTGCTAACATATTTTCTAATAAAGTATCTAACGCTCCTCTATGACCTCTTGTTGGTGGGGCAAAACCGCCCATATAAAATCCACCAGCCTGAACTATTTCTGGTAATTCATTCTCTTTTTTACGCCGTAAGCCAAAACCATCTGATTTTCTTCCTAATACTGTTGCCTTTTTTCCAAGCTCATCTCGTAATATTGTTTCTTCCAAACCAAAATCAGTATCAGCTCCTCTTGTGGTTCCTGGTTTACGACCATATAGCCCTTGTCCAGTAGCGTCTCTTTGTTCTCTATTTGCTCGTAATTTTTCTTGTTCTGATTGAGTATTAGAACTTAATATATATGCTCTATCAACATCTCTTAAATAAGCATCAAGTTTGGATTCACTAGCAGTTGATGTTATAGCAATAACTTCATTAACTTTATCAATATCTTCAGGAGTTAATATTTGGGAGCGAATTGTTTTTCTTAAAGAAGCATCATCATTGGCGCTAAATCCTGTAGCCAAACTACTTTTTCCACTACCAGCAGCACCAGCGATTGCTGTTAGTCTTGACAAAGAACCAGTTTTTCTTGCTTTAGCAGATAGTTCTCCTAGTTTTGTTGTATAGTCACTAACATCGGTTATTCCTAGTTTTTCCATTGCTTTATCAACAATACTAGCATTTGCTGGATCTCTAAGAACATCAGTATCAATAATTCCAATTTTTCTTTCTACTTTTCCACCAGCAGCATAAGTTTGTCTCTGAATACCAGCACTACCCAATAGATCAGTTAGTGTAGAATCTAAAGCTCCTTGAAGATTACTATCAAGTCTAGGATAGTTCTGAACTAGTGTTGTTAAAAATTCTTCTTTCCCACTATCTTCTATTCTATCAATATAAGATTGAGAAATACTATTATCTAATAATGCCTGATTAACTTCTGGATTTAATGGTTTAAAATCTTTAGCCTTTTTAATACCAAGAGATTTTGCCCAAAGAGAGGATGCGGCGGTGGCTGCTTCGGGAGTTTTAGCAGGCTTGTCTCCCCTGCTAATAGATCGATTTTGTTGTATAATTTGATCTAATGTTCCAACTTTGTATGAACGTCCATATACAACATCCGAACTGTTATAGCTAGACTCTAAAGAATCAAATGCATCCGCTAAATCATTATTGTCTCCACCAAATAAAGAAACAACTCTTGATTTATATTTATCAAAACTCTCTGATGATCGTGTTCGTAATCCTTGAAATAATTGGTGGGTCATTTCGTGATAAAAAGTATCATTTTTTCTACCAGAAAGTCTTCCGGTGCTCATGGTGATCGCGCCACGGCCAGTAGCTTTAGCTGTGGTTTGCATCTGATCCATGGCAGTTAATTCTGCTTGGTTTTTTAATTTTTTAGTATTAGATATCTTCATTTGAAGATCATTAATCTCATCCCAAGTTTGTTTAGCTAATGCTTCATCATATGAAAAAGATCCGTCATCAAAAGTTTTTACTGGTGTTTTTATTATTTTCTTCAATTCTTTTTGTTTTTCTGCTACTAATTTTTCATATCCATAAAGATCCTGGTCATTGGCCTCTGTATATCCAGAACTAGATAGGTCATAGCCAGATGTTCTTTTGGTGCCGGTGCCAGTTCTATCGAATTGGCCAAGACCTCTTAATCCTAAATCAGTAAAATCAATATGATTTGGTAGAGCTAATGATAAATCTTCTCTAGGCAGTCCTATGAATTTAGCAAAGTCGCTCATTCTTCTATAAATAGCGCTATTAGCTAATTTACTCTTGAAAGAATCTGCAAACTGCTTTCTATCGAATGGCATTGAGTCAAAAGCTTCGGTTGCTTTTGCTTGATCCACTTTGAATCTAAAGTCTTCTGGATATTCCAAGAAGGATCCTCCACTAAAAGCTTTATCAACTTGTTCTTTATTTAGCTTGGCGTCTATTTCTTTGAAATAGGCATTACTAATTCTTTTGGGAAATGGAAAAGTTCCACTTCCAAATGATCGGGTTTCTTTTGCTTTTCCTCCGACCATGAACCTGGCCAATCCTTTGGTTTCTTTCATCTTCTTTACAAAACCATTGTCATCCAGTGTAGGTATTTTTCTTGTTCGTCGTTGTATTTTGTTATTAATAATTCTATCTGGATCACCTTCTGGAAGATAATTAAACATATAATCATCTCTAATGACTCTATCCCAAGATGATGTTTTCACATTCCCAAATCCTTCATTATTTTGCATTATTTTTAATCTGTTAGCTAATTTATCAGATTGTATAATATCTTGTCCTGGTCCAGTTCCGTGCTCCTTGGCTACTGCTGCTTTAATTAGTGTATCATTTAATGATTGTAATTTAAGAAGGGGTCTTCCATAAACATCAACCTGATTTGTATCTTTAAATGCTTGCGATACATTTTCTGCTCCTAAATCTGTAATAAAGTCAATAGTTATTTGCTTAGCAGCTCTTGCCTTCTCTCTATTGCTAGCAGAGGCTGGTCCACCAGAAGCCCCATAAACTTCTCTTTCTTGTTTAGATAATCTCATTTCAAATGCATCAACACCATCTAGCCTTGAAGATGTTTTGAATCTACCTTGCTCTTTAGGGTATAATAGAGTTTTATTATCAGGTTTTTTATATTTTTTATTAAATAATTCTGGAGTTGGATCAACCTCAACCGCAATACTGTCTCCATCACTAGCTTTTAATTTACCCGCATTGGCTTTATTGCTTTTTGCAAAAGGTAGCGGATCTATATCATCATATAATTTACCTCCTTGAGTAACCATGCCAGCATTAGCAAATCTTTGTCTTTTTTTTGCTGATCCGGCCCTTATACTTCCACCGCCCCCATACTTATTCATATTATGAAGATTATCTGATCCTATAGTCTCAACAGCCTTTTTTCGTATCACAAATTCTCCTGGCTCTAACATTGCAGGAACAGTATCTCCACTACCAGTTCCTGGAACAACTCCACCTCTTGCAAATTTTCTAATTACTCCACCATTAGCTTTACCATCTGGTCCTCTTTTAACTCCAGTACTAAAACCACTAGCAAATTGAGTTAAAGCTTTGGCACCCTTAAATGCTGTTATAACAGCAAGAGCGGGTAATATTCCTTTAACAGCATCTGTCACTTTAATTAGTCCACTAGCTAAACTTAAAGCTCCTCTTATTAATGACTGAAAACCTTTTGATTGTCCTATTTCTCTGAATAGAGCAAAAAACTCTTGTCTTACTTTGCTAATCTGATTTGCTAAAGAAAGTTGTGCAGTTGCGGCGTCTTTCGCTAACGATCCTTGGCCAGCTTGAGCGGTCTTTAATGCTTCTTGAGCAACTGTGAACTGCTGAATAAGCGGAATAACTTTACCTATTTGTCGGAATCCACCAAGTTCTTCAACTATCTTAGAGAACTGAGCAGTTCTTGGATCAATTCCACTCAACCCCTTACTTAATAATTCAACAGCTTTATATGCTCCTACGAATTTACCTTCGGTATCAGTTAGATTAACTCCAAACTCTTTGAGAGAATCAATTGTGCTTCCTCTCTGAATACGAGTAAAAATAGTTCTTAAACCAGTAGCAATAGTTTCAGCACTTTCACGAGTTGTAGCACGAACACTTGTAAACACTGCTATAAATTCATTTAAAGCATCCTTACCTTCACTAACTCCTTTACTTGCAGTTGCAAATACGCTACCCGTTCTTTGAACAGCAGTAATAATGTCAGAAGATTCAACGGCGAATTTTGCAGCAACAGTATTTACAGCACCTAGTGCTCCTTCTAAATCATCAGCACTAATACCAAACTGTCTCATTAATGCGATACTTCCTTCTACTGTCTCATTCATATTATCAAATGATGGAGCTAAACTACTTAAAGCTAAAGCTCTTAATGCTTTTTCTGTTTCTCTCGCACTCAAACCAGCCTGTGCTAATGTAGAAGCAACAGAGGTTAAATCTTTAGAACTAACACCAAATGTTGTTGATAGATTTGTAATTTGTTCTTGTAGTTTGGCAAGACCGGTTGACGATTCACCAGTAACTTGTTGTAGTTTAACTAACTCTTTATCATAATCAATAAATGCTTGAACACCCTGACTAATACTATTTGTTAATCCGTATATAACACTAGTAACAGTACTAAATGCTACGAATCTTCTAATGGCAAGACCAGCCTGTTTACCGAACTCTTGCATCTCTGCTGATGCTGATCCAAGATCTTTTGCTGATGAGGCTGATGCTTTGTTAAGTTTATTAACAGCATTAGCTGCCGCATTGATTTGTTGTGGAACATTATTTATTTTGACACTATTTATACTATTACCAAAAGCTTTGATAGCTGCCGAGGCAGCAGTAGCAGATGTTGTTGTTGAACCAAATGCTGCATTTAAGCCTTTTAGGGACGAGGACAAAGCCGCAACATTTTTAGTAACAGCAGGATCAAGCTTAAAAGTAATATTTGCATTAATGTTACCAAGATCTTTTTTAATTTGTGCAGCAATTTGCTTTACATTTGTTGGTCCTTGTAAATTCAGTTGTGCAGTTAAGTTGAATGCCATAATTTGATTGTCCTAATTAATTATTTAGCTAAAAAAATATTCCCAGCCACAAGAAAAATCTCATGGTTGGGAATACTAAAAAGAAGAATTATGTTATAAAAACTAAGCTGGAGCAACCTCTTTTGATTCAGAAACGACGGGCTGAGCTGGTTGGGTCTCTGGCTCGACTGTTTCTGTTTTTGCTGTTGGTTCATCTTTTTTGTCTTCTTCTAAGATAACTGGGTTTCCGTTTTCATCTAGGAAAGGCTGTGCATCAACGAGATAATCTCCATCAGAAGTTACTCTGTTGCCATACTTGTCAACAAAATTACCTTCTTCGTCTATGAATCTTCCACTCTCATCAATCAGCCTACCTTCCGCATCAATTAGTCTGCCCTTCTTGTCTACTAATCGTAGCTTATCATCAACAAATTTAAACTTCTTTAAGAATTTGTTTTCTGGTAAATTACTTTCGTAGTCATTATCCAAACCATACAGCATATTGGCCAAGTTTTGTGCTCCTAGTAGTCCAACCTGATCAGTTGATCTATTAAGATAGTCTTCCATATTATTAAAATACGGTTGCTTGCTATCATTATACACCACACAAACACTAACTAAATAGTTAAATCTAGCATTATCAGCTTGACCTTCAGCACTATGGTTGTCTAGAGATGTACGAACACTGATAAGATCTCGTATTTCATCTCTGACGCCCTTCATTTTAATCGCAAGGTCTTTGGCTTCGTTTAAACTAAATCCACCCTTAGCAAGCCTCTTCTCGCCATCAAGCAACTCTTTTTGCAAGGTGGTGAACTTAGCCTGTTTTTCATCATTCCATAATCCTTGATCTTCTAATAGATCGTCTAGTTTTGCCCTTACAACACTTTTGCTTTTAATAGCATCAGTAAAAGCTTGATTATAAACTTTCTGAGCCTCTCTTTGATCATTTAAAGACGGTGTTTTAACAAGAAACTCTTTTTCTGCACCATCAACTGTTGTTTTAAAAGTCTTAGTCTTCATATCTATCTCCTTCTTTCTTTTTATCAAAGTTAAATTGATATTTTTGTTTTACTGTTCCGTTATTTCCAAAATAATTGCTAAGATCATCAATTGCTGATCGTGCTTGTTTATTTCCATTATTGAGTATGCTATTTCTAGCATATTCCCACATATCTTCAAATTCTTCAGCTTCTTTGCTATCATTTTCCCATAAATGTCCAAAAATAGCTTCGAATCTTGCTAGTGAGCCAATCATTGTGGTTTGAAATTTTTTATATACATTATCTACTAATATTTTTTGTTCGTTTGTCATGGTGTTACTTTCTATCTTTTTCTTGCTTGAGATGCTTGATTCATTAAATCCATTCTAACGTCGGGTAAATTCCCGTCATCAACAGAGCCCACTTGCTGAACATAATTCATTTTCTCTTTCATTCTTCTTAAAGAGTCCGGAGAATTTAATCCAATAATATCCTCAATTTCTTCCTTGCTTTGTGGTATTAAAAATACTTCCTGGGCATTTTTTAATTTCGGATTCATCTCATCAATTTGGGCTTGTTTTTTCGCTTTTTGATTTTTCTCTCTTTGATGAATCATCCAACCGTCTAACATATCGTCATCTTCAATAACATTATCTGACGGACACTCAGGATGATCATAAATATTATCATACATTCTAGTTACGCTAACTGTTGTACGCTGATCATCTGTCCAGTCACATACTGCTTTATTAAAAACTTTTTCTTTATTGCAGTTCCAGTATGATCTCCACATGGAACTTCGTGCTAATTCTTTATATGAGTCTATTGCTATGTTTTTTTTATTAACTTCTGTTACTAAATCATTAAAGTAAATATATGATGCTTGGTCACTAGATACTTGTTTGGGAAAAACTCTCATATTATTTTTAAATAATGTATTACAAAGTATATACTCATTTTTTATGGATGATGCATATCCTTCTAAACTATGAGAAAATAGATCGTTTTTATAGTCCATAATTTTATTTAATTGATTTCTATATTCACTTAATGATCTTTTAATTTTTTTTACTTTATCTGATAATGCTGCTGATAAAAACATATCCACTTTGCTTCTTTCAATCTTTTTTTCTATATCTTTAATAATCTTGTTTGTGTCCTTTGACCACAGACCCAAACTAATTAGCATATTGTCTAAATCTTCTGCTCTAATCCAATCATTATATTTTTCATCATTAATAATACTATCATATAATATTTGAGCTTCATACTTAATATCAACAGACGAGTTTTTTAGCTCATATTGCTCATTTTTATATGTGAATAATATTTTTCCTGATAACACTCTATATAATAATAATTCCAGATCAGCATCAGTCATCCTTGTTCCTGGTTTGTTTTAACTTTAGAATTTCAGAATCCTTGTCCTTTAACTGCTGCTGTAAACGCTCTAGCAGTTTTTGCATATTATACATGTCTACATATAATTTTCCTACTATACTAAATAGCTCATCCATAGTTGTCCTAAGTCCTGTTCAATATCCCTTGTCTGCTTACAAATTTAAATAATTATCAGTCACCCACTATAGCATCGTTAGTATTATCTACAAAACTAATAGCCGTAGGATCAGTACCAGTGCCGAATGTTCCGCTACCAGTTACAACAAGCTTATTAAAGGTTTGATAGCTATATGTGACAGTAGCATTACCACCACCAGTATCTCCACCATTATAATTAACACTTGTTAGTTTATTCTTTTTTCCAAGATCAAGCCTTAATGAATCATTAATACCAGAACCACAAATAACAATATTAACTTCTTTATCTTGTAAATTCTTATAAACAGTAGAACAACTTGATGTTAGTGAACTAAAGTCTGAAGCCTCAACCATATCTCCACTAGCAGCAATAATTTGGAATTCACTAGTAACTTCGAGTGGGAATGTTACATAACGATAGTATGGAGCCATGGATCCTAGTTCGTAAATTGCTTCACGACCAAGGTTAGCACTAATAGTAACGCTTTGCATTCTTGGCTTTCCACCACCAGGAGCAGGAATACCACCGCCAACACCAGTTGGAATAATACTTTGTACCGTGTTATATTTATAACGTCTAGCAATTGATGGAGCTGTCATGGTTCCAGCGTCAGTGCCTCCACCGAAGATACCATTCGAACTTGGAGCCCCATTTAATCCGCTATTCCATACTTTATTATTTCCAACAAGGGTAACGTCTTCTGTAGC
>Ga0114963_10001610_pt1 | contig 15543 bp, 23 predicted proteins | sample C_131016_EF_Meta_FD_87019 | JGI IMG/M metagenome (GOLD analysis project Ga0114963, IMG submission 87019) | Freshwater microbial communities from Lake Croche, Canada to study carbon cycling - C_131016_EF_MetaG | ecosystem: Environmental > Aquatic > Freshwater > Lake | place: Lake Croche, Canada...
CCCACCGATAGACATCGGACATGGTCATCCGGCAGAGGGCCATCATGCCCAAACAGCCGTGCATGATGCCGGGATCCCTCACGACCACCCGCCGGTTGCCGTGCCGCACCAGGATTATGCTGCTGTTGCCGAGCCGATTGCCGCTTTTGCCGAAACTTTCGAGCGCGATTATCCTCCAGCCGTTTCGGCCTACAAACCGTCGCGCCACCAGACCCTGCCTCAGCAGCGTTCAGCCCATGATCTCCTGGCCGATCTGGTGCCGCCGCCGGTGCCGATGCCTGTCGCCAAACCGGACGAATGGAGCCAGGTGTCCAGCCAGCAGCAGCCCGAGCAGGGATCCCTGCAATCACCGCAGCAACCATCCCTGCTCGATAATCTGAACCAGGCAGTTCCCTATCAGGCCAGCTATGAGCCGGTGCGCCCGACCATGCCGCCCGCCCATACGATCGAACGCGAATTGGTGGCCAGCTATACCGCAGGCGGGGTCGGTTATTTCATGTATTCCGACCAGACCATCGAGGCGGAAATGGCCATTGGCCGCTACCGTTTCGCCTCGATGGATGAATTGCGTCACTTTGTCGAAACCAATGAAGGCGGCGTCAAAATCGGTGAATCCTCCCAGATCTGACCGTGCTTTCAATCGCGCGGCTTAAAATCCAGCGCCACGCCATTGGTGCAATAGCGCTGGCCCGTGGGGCGGGGACCATCGGGGAATACATGCCCGATATGGCTGTCACACCGTCCACACCGGATTTCGATGCGGTGCATTCCGAAACTGCGATCCTCGTGTTCGGCGATCGCATCAGGTGATACGGGTTGGAAAAAGCTGGGCCAGCCGGACCCCGATTCGTATTTGGTGTCGGAGGTAAACAGGGGCAGGTCACAGGCCACGCAATGGAACAGGCCCGAGCGTTTTTCATCGAGCCAGGGGCCGGAAAAGGCCCGCTCTGTGCCATGCTGGCGGGTCACGCGGAACTGTTCGGGCGTCAGGCGGGCCTGCCATTCGGCATCGCTGAGGACCAAACGGTCGATTGTGTTGGTAGACCCCATCGCTACTGCGGGAGCATTATGTGCTTCGGGTTTGTTCATCAATACACCTATAAATTGTAAAAAATGACCATTGGTTGATTAAATTGTGCTTCGGCACAGAAATTCAACCGCTTTCATGTTGTTTCTTCGTATTATGCCTTGTTGATGCCGTATATTTTTCCTATCAAGAGAAATGATCTATTGAGATTGTGCTTTGTAGAGACTCTGTTGATGATCAAATCAATTGTTAAGCGTCGATGAGTAGATGGTTCGTCGGGGACTGACGGCTCTGGCACTATTGCGTTGCACTGTAAACGCGTCTTGATCCTTTCTGAGCACTGCAAGCAAAACAGTTCTATCCGCTTGCTTTTGGAGAATAACACTATGAGCGATCAACCACATCAGCATCTCCATACTATTGATATGACCGCCGAGATTGTATCAGCCTATATCAGCAATAACAGCATTTCGTGGCATGATCTGCCCGCCCTGATCAAAAGCGTCCATAGTGGTCTGCTGGCCTTGGGCACCGATGAACCGATGATCGAGGCCGAGAATCTGAAGCCCGCGGTTCCTGTCAAAAAATCCTTATTCCAGGATCATATTATCTGCCTCGAAGATGGCAAGAGTTTCAAGTCGCTCAAGCGCCATTTGCAGGCCCATTACGGCCTGTCACCGGACCAGTACCGGCAGAAATGGGGTTTGCCGGATGATTATCCGATGGTGGCTCCCGACTATACCCAGAAACGGTCGATGTTGGCCAAAAAGATGGGACTTGGCCGCAAGGCCGGCGCATAAGACGGCTCATCCTCCCGGACTGTACGTCCGGTCGATGTTGATCAAAAAGGGCAGCAGGTGCTGCCCTTTTTTGTGCTATTTCTGGATTGGACGTTCAAGTCCTTTGTCATGCCGCGCCAGAGCCGGCATTCGGCCCTCCACGCCTGCAGCAAGGCGATGTGGCGGTTGACATCATACCCTGTCTGTTTGCTCCCCGGCCCTGCTTGGCGGGCCTTGCGCCGTTGCTGCTGCAAGGCTTTGCGCAGCCTGTCCAAAATCGATGCGGTGAGGACGGGTTCTGCGCCTTCCAGATCGGCAGGCCAGATCCGCAGCAAAGGCGGCAGATGCTGCATCCGTGCATAGCGTTTGGCGCCCGCTTCGATGGTTGCATCGACAGCCCTCCATGCCTGGATCCGCATCAACTGATCAAGCGCACCATTCATCATGCCGGACGGATTGGAAGCAGAAGTCATGGGTGTCTTCTCCGAAAAACTGTTGACAATATACCTATTATACGAAAATAATCCTATATACGCAAATGTCCTGTTTTCCCCTCCCTGTCCTGAAGGAGCCGACCATGACCCGGACCGAACCCGATCTCTCTTCGTTTCCTGTCCATGATGCGGGGACCATCCGTCCCTTGCGTGATCACGGTTTAGGCCTCTCGCTCAAGGAGCAACGGGTGCTGGCCATGCTGGCGCAACCCGATTGTTTCGGCCGGACAGCGCTGGCATCGGGCATGGTGAGTGTGATCGGCAAGCGCGGCGGGATCTCGCTGGTGGTCGGACAGGTGGAGTTGACCCAGATCGATGCGCTGGTGCAGTCGGGCCGTATCAGCCGCGAGGGGCAGGGGGAGGTTCTGGTCTATCGTGTCGTCCGACAACAGGCGCACACTGCACAGCCGGTGCGAGCGGCTGCGTCGCCAGCATCCAGACCTCTGGCAAAATGCGCTAAAGCGGTGAGGGTGGCGCAAGAGACGCCTTTGCAGTGGTTGGCCCGCCGCAAGGACAAAGCCGGACAGCCGATGCTTTCACCTACCGCGCAGGCGGCGGGGGAGCGGTTGCAGCAGGATTTCATGCAGGCCGGGATGAGCCCGAAAATGAGCGCGGATTGGTCAGGCCTGCCAGCCAGTGGCTTCGGACATCAGGGAGGTGGTTTGCTGCCCGGCGAGCGTCAGATGGCCGCGCGGCAACGGTTGCGGCTGGCTCTGGATGCCTGCGGCGGTGAATTGGCGGGCGTGTTGCTGGATCTGTGCTGCTTCCTCAAACCGCTGGAGACGGTCGAGCACGAACGCGGTTGGCCTGCACGCTCGGGCAAGGTGATCCTGAAGCTGGCACTCTCGGCCCTGATGCGCCATTACGGCGTGTCCGAGAATGCGCAAGGCCCGGCCCGTTCGCACAAGACCCATATCTGGCATGCGCCTGCCCGGCAGCCCGACTGACCGGTTTCGGGGGAAGGACTACGCGGTCAGGGCCTGAGCGGCATCGCGGCGGATGCGTTCCACCATCGAACGCACGCCGTTGGAGCGTTGCGGTGTCAGATGTTCGGACAGTTCCAACTGTTTGAACAGTCCCATCACATCGCTGGATAGCACCTCTTGCGGGCTTTTCCCGCCGTAGAAGCTCAGCACCAGTGCCACCAGACCCTTGACGATATGGGCATCGCTGTCACCCCGGAAATCGAGCACAGGGGCGCCATCGGTTGTGTGTGTCGGCGTGGTGACCACCCAGACCTGACTGGCGCAGCCGCGCACACGGTTGTCCTCGGTGCGTTCCTCCTCCGTCAGGGGGGCGAGCGAACGGCCCATCTCGATCAGATAACGGTAACGGTCTTCCCATGCGTCGAGCATGTCGAAAGTGGCAATCACATCATCGATTCGAAGCGTCATCCGTTTGGCCCCTGGCTGGCAGTCAAAGCCTATTTAGGGCTATCGCTGCGCTTTGGCCACCAACTTCTCCGGCGCGGCTTTGGGAGCCGGTGCGGCGACCTTGTCGATCAATGCGCCCAGGAGATCGGGTTGGGAGGCAGGACGGCTGGCCGTGGTTTGCGGCTTGGCTTTGTCCTTGGGGATTTCGGCAGGCTGGGCTGTAACGGTTTTGGGTGTGACGGCGGTAGCCGCCGAGGCAGCGGCGGAGCGGACGATTTCCGCGCAAAGGCCGGGATTGGCCAGACACAAGTCCTTGCCCAAGCCGATCAGCTCGCCGATCTGGTCGGCTTGATGGGGAGAGGCAGCCGCATTGGCTGTTTCAACAGGCGGGGTTTGCGGTTTGGCCGGACGGCCACCGGTGACCATGGCAAGGGCAGCGGCCTGGGTGGCCTGGATGGCCGAAACCTCAAGCGCCGGGTTAGCTTTCTGGCTTTGGGCAGAGGCTTTCGCATTCGGCAGGCCGCCAGACGGCAAAGTGGTGGCGTCCAGCCTGACAGGCGATAACGCGTAAATCGTACCGATCACCAGAAGGGAGCGAAACACCGAGCCGAACATCAAAAGCCTTCAAATCCAGAGTGTCCGAGGACAAAGGGCCAGCACGGATCGGGGCTGGCTGGTGATGGAAAGCAACCCGAGCAAGGCAGAGACACGCGCTCAACACAGTTGCGTCTTTGTTGAACACCATATTGAGCGTGCTGGCGAGACCTTGACGCTTTGCATGGTTTACGATTGGTAACCATCGAGCCCGGATAATTTGGGGCAGGACCCCGCCGTTTTAACGATCTTTTAGGCCAATGCTGTCGGTTTGCCGCCAAATCATTTATATTGGCCGCAGGACAAGGGATCGTCATGGCCAAACAGGCAGACCAACAGCAGACGGGCGCATCGACAGAGCCGCACCAGCACGGATTCTTCCGCAGGCATCTGGTCAGGATGGTGCGTGCGGTGCTGCGTCGTCCGGCTCGTCTGGTGATCGGACTGGTGATTGCGGCGGCCTGTTTCGGCTTTGTGTTCAATGCGCTGGTGCTGCAAGGCGGACGGCATCCGGCTCCCCTGTTCACCCAATGGGGCAAAGTCACCGATGATCCGCTGCCGGTTCCCCGGCCTGTGCCGCTGCCTCCGGCCGACCCCGTCGCCGCTTCGATCAGAGCGGCTCCGGCGGGTGAGCCGGTCCGCGAGGTGTTATTTGTCCAACGAGCGTTGAATCGTCTGGGTTTTGGTCCCGTCCAGCCGGACGGGGTGATGGGTCTGGCGACACAACAGGCGATCGACCGTTTCGCCAGCGCGCGCAAATGGGGCAAGCAGGACGGCATCAGCCGCCGCCTGATTGCCGAATTGTCCGAGGCCACAGGTTTAAAACCCGAATGAGCGCCCTAACGCGCCTGCGCTCCGACATCTGGGTGGATGCCTATCGCCGCCGGGCCGAGATTGCCGGCGCTTATGTGACACTCCGCCAGCGCGGTGCGGCGGAAGCGGGCGCGATCTTTCTGATTGTTACCAATCGGGATGGCGGTTCGCGGCTCTATGGTCCAGCCCCGCAATCGCTGTATGACGAGGGTGCGACGTCGCGCCGCTTTATCGCGCTCAACACCGAGGATTGGGATGGCTTGCAGCTGCAGGCCGTGCTCGACAAGCAGAAACGCTTTGATCCCGATCTCTGGCTGGTGGATGTGGAAGACCGCGAGGGCCGCCACTTTCTGCTGGAAGACGAGCAGAGCCCGCATATGCAAACCGTCCCGCCGGCATCCGGCCTTTGGAGATCATGATGGCTTTCTGGAAAGAGAAAACGCTGGATGAAATGACCCCGCAGGAATGGGAAAGCCTGTGCGATGGCTGTGGCCGCTGCTGTCTGGTCAAGCTGGAGGACGAGGATACAGCCGAGATCTATGCCACCGATGTCAGTTGCGTCCTGTTCGATGCGTCGACCTGCCAATGCAAGAATTACAGCCAGCGGGCCACTTTGGTGCATGATTGTGTGACCCTCACGCCCGATGATGTGCGCAGTCTGCCCTGGTTGCCGCCCAGTTGCGGCTATCGCTTGGTCAATGAAGGCAAGGACCTGCCCGATTGGCATCCGCTGGTGTCCGGTTCATCCCGCACGGTCCATGAGGCCGGTGTATCGGTACAGGGCCGGGTCTTCGCCTCCGAGGACGACGTATCACTCGAGGACCTGCCATCTCGCATCAAGGACTGGCCTCTGCAATGGCCCGAGGAAAAGCCAAGAAAACGGGCAGTCAAACAGGGACCCAAACTGGCACGCTGATGGAGGCTGTCAGGCTGTTCTGGCGCGCGGGCCATTAGTCATAAAATGCAAACTATTCCTATATAGGACTATAGTCCTTGACATAAATGATGGTTTTGCCTACCTTTTGGATTGTCCAAAAGCCTGCAGGCCGGTGAGGCAGGGAGGGATGGGGCCTGTCTCTTGTCACCGGGGTTGCAGGGTCATTTCAAGAGGCCCGAAGCCATGACATTGACCAGCGAACAGATGTCCAAACCCGTTTCCTTTTGTCTCCTTTCTTCCACACCACCTTGTGTGATCCAGCCCTATACCTGTCTGTGCAAAGCCCGAGGCCAACAGGCTTCTCAGAGCGAAGGGCCGGAACGGGTCCGCAAGCGGTTGGTCCGTTTGCTTGACGGGGATATGGCGCGCCTCGAAGAGGGCAAAAGTGCCGCACAATTGCTCAAGCGTGGCAAGCTGTTTGCCCGATGGGCCAAAGCGGCCAGAGACATCGATCCGGCCGGATATACTGCGTCAACCAGTGCCCTGCCAGAGCCCGTGAACCCCCAATCGCAGGATCGGGTTGCAGCGGTGCCGTTGGGAGTGGAGGCTTTCCGGACGGCTTTGGCCAGGGAGTTGACTTTGATCCGAAATAAAAAGGAAAATAATCCTTGACATAAAAACGCTGGTCCGCTAGAGTTTTGTCATCATCAAGTGTTCCGCTTGTTTCCGGCACTCCCGGCTCTTGACCCAATCCGGTAATCCACTCTTTGGCACGGCAGTTTTTCTGCCGTGCTTTTTTTATGGATCAGATATGACCCAGCCCTTGGCGCAAACAGGTATGGCTCTGCTTGACCGGGACGCGTTATGCCGTCTCTACAGCGAGAGCGAGGAGACGGTGACCAGTCTGATGGCGCGATCGGGCTTGCGGGCTCCCGAATTCTATCGGCTGTTGCGGGAGCGCGGCCTGCCGCTCAGGCGACCGCGCCTGACCAGCCAGTCCGGTGCCCTGCCGCAAGATCGGGATCAGCCCTCCAAGCCGGTCCGCAGGGAGGATCTGATTGCCCGCTTGTGGGCTGCGGCCTCCGGCCATATGGCGCAAATCGAAACACGGCTGGCACGGCTCGATGGCGGGAAGGCCGGTGACACGCCTCCGGCGGGTGCCGAGAGTGAACTGCGCCTGATCGGCCTGATTGTCAAAACCCTGCGTGATCTGGCAGCTCTTGATGCGGATGTCGCAGGGGCGCGGAAGAAGGAGATGGTGCACGATGACCTTGCCGCCGAACTGGCCACCTGTCCCGAAAACATGCGCGCAGAACTGGCTCGACGTCTTGCTGGATTGCGCGAAGGCCGGTGAGGAAAAAAGGATCATTGCCTCGCTCAGCGAACGCGAGATCGAATTCATGCTGGCCGACTGGATGAGCTGGGCGCGGCCCGACCAGTCTCCGCCTGCCGTGTCGCAGGCCGGACTGCCGTGGACGGTCTGGCTGGTGCTGGGCGGACGCGGAGCCGGCAAGACCCGCACGGGTGCCGAATGGGTGCGTGGCATGGCGATCGGCCTGCCGCCCTTTGCCGACCGTCCGGCGGGACGCATTGCTCTGGTGGGGGAAACCCAGGCCGATGTGCGCGATGTGATGATCGAGGGTGTGTCCGGGCTATTGTCGGTGCACCGGCGCGACGAACGGCCGGTGTGGCAGGCCTCGCGCCGCAGGCTCGAATGGCCCAACGGCACCATCGCACAGACCTTTTCTGCGGAAGACCCCGACAGCCTGCGCGGTCCGCAATTCGATGCCGCCTGGCTTGATGAACTGGGAAAATGGCGGCGCGCCGAGGAGACATTCGACATGCTGCAATTCGGGTTGCGGCTGGGTGCGCAACCGCGCCAGACGGTAACGACAACGCCGCGTCCGGTGCCGTTATTGAAACGGCTGATGGATGATCCGGCAACCGCCATTTCGCGGGCGGCCACCCGTGCCAATGCGTTCCATCTGGCACCGTCTTTTCTGGATGCCGTGGTCAAGCGCTATGCCGGGACACGGCTGGGCAGGCAGGAGCTGGAAGGCGAATGGCTGGACCAGCGCAATGATGCCCTGTGGTCGCGCGAGGCACTGGAAGCCTGCCGGATCGGGGCCGGCGCCACGCCACCACTGCAAAGGCTGGTGATTGCCATCGACCCGCCAGCCAGCTCGGGCCGGAATTCGGATTCCTGCGGGTTGATCGTGGCCGGCATTGACGCCAACCGCACGGTGTATGTGCTCCATGATGCCACATTGTCGCAGGTGCGTCCGCATGTGTGGGCCGGAAAGGCCGCAGCCCTGTATCGGGACTACGAGGCCGACGCCGTGGTGATTGAAACCAATCAGGGCGGCGAGATGGCCGAAGCGGTGTTGCGGGAAGCTGATCCCGGTCTGTCGGTGCAACCGGTTCGTGCCACCCGAGGCAAGATGCTGAGGGCCGAACCTGTCGCACTTCTTTATGAACAAGGACGAGTGAAACATGCAGGACTTTTCCGTGAGCTCGAAGATGAAATGTGTGATTTCGGCCCTAACCAGGACGGCTGGGGCCTGTCGAACGGCCATTCGCCGGACCGGCTCGATGCTCTGGTCTGGGCTGTTACGGCTCTGGCCCTCGGCCCCAAAGCCGCCCCGCGCGTGAGACGGCTGTAAGGCCCAAGTCCCCCTCGGCCATCCGCATCCCGACCCTGCAAGGACATGACCATGAGCAGTTTTATCGACCGCTGGCTGCGGCGTGCTTCTGCACGCCCCGATCACAGCAAAACCTCCGCCACCGGCCCGATGATGGCCCTCTACCAGACGGGCCGTCCGGTTTGGACCCCGCGTGATTATGCCAGCCTGGCCAAAGAGGGGTTCCAGACCAATCCGATCGTCTATCGCGCCGTCCGGATGATTGCGGAAGCCGCGGCCTCGGTGCCCTTGCTGCTTTACGAGGGACGCAAGGAACTGCCCGAGCATCCTGTGCTGCGGCTGATGGCAATGCCGAACCCGCGCGACAGCGGCACGGTGCTGCGCGAGGCGCTGTTCGGCTATCTGCTGGTCTCGGGCAATGCCTATCTGGAAGCCGTGTGTGATGCGGGACAGGTGCGCGAGCTTTATGCCTTGCGGCCGGACCGGATGCGGGTTGTGCCGGGCGCGGATGGCTGGCCTGCCGCCTATGACTATCATGTCGGCGGCCAAGCGGTGCAGTTCGACCAGCAGGCCGCACCGGTGCCGCAAATCCTGCATCTGACCCTGTTCCACCCGCTCAATGACCATTACGGCCTGTCGCCTATGGAAGCGGCGGCAGCGTCCATCGACATCCACAATGCAGCCGGGGGGTGGAACAAGGCGCTGCTCGACAATGCCGCGCGGCCCTCCGGCGCACTGGTCTATGCGGGACCGCCCGGTGCAACCCTGGGGGCCGAACAGTTCGAGCGGTTGAAAAGCGAGCTGGAAGCGTCCTTTCAAGGCTCGGCCAATGCCGGACGCCCTTTGCTGCTCGAAGGCGGGCTGGATTGGAAGCCGTTGTCGCTGACCCCGAAAGACATGGATTTCATGGAGGCCAAAGCGGCAGCCGCGCGCGACATCGCGCTGGCTTTCGGCATCCCGCCAATGCTGTTGGGCCTGCCTGGCGATAATACCTATGCCAATTATGCGGAAGCCAACCGCATCTTCTGGCGGCAGACGGTGATCCCTTTGGCCAGCCGGATTGCCGCGAGCGTCACGCATTGGCTCTCGCCTGTCTATGGCCAAGTGGTCTTGCAGCCCGACCTCGACCGGATCGACGCGCTCTCGCAGGAACGCGATGCTTTGTGGGCCCGCCTCGGCCAGGCCGCTTTTCTGACCGATGACGAGAAGCGCGAGGCGGTCGGCTACAGTCCGTTGCCGGCCACGACAACAGCCAATGGCCAGTCATGAATGCCGGACTGGACATGATCATTGCACGCGGGGATCTGGCCGATCTGGCCCTGTTCCTTTGGGCGTCGGGGGCTTCGACCGCTTTGGCTCTGGTCTTGCGCCAGCTTGGCGAGGCCAATCGCCGGTTCGATGACTTCATCCGGCAGTTACACCACTTCAACAGCCATTGGGATGGCTGATTTTTTGCCTGAGATGGGAGACTTTTGCCATGCTTGACCGTTTGTCTGTCGATCTGCCCAGACCGTCTGTGCTCAGCCGGCCACCCGATTTTCCCGATCATCCGGCTGTGACGGGCGAGGCCGAAAAGGTGCAGAGCCGTTTCTGGCAGCATCTGGTGCGTCTGACAGCGCCGGCCCGTCGCGTCCGACAAATCCGCAAGGGATTTGCCAGCGCACAGAATCTGTCGCTGGAGGGCTTGTTGTGATCCACCAGCATGCGCCTGGCACCCCCATGCCCCTCGGTGAATTCGACGGCTATGCCAGCCTGTTCGGCCAGCCCGATCTGGGCCGCGATGTGGTGGCCAGCGGGGCTTTTGGCGACAGTCTCGACCGGCGCGGTGGCGCATCCGGGATCAGGCTGTTGTGGCAGCATGATCCGTCGCAACCTGTCGGAGTCTGGAGCGAGATCCGGCAGGACCGCCGGGGCCTCTATGTCCGCGGTGCGCTGAACCTGTCGGTGGCGCGCGGGCGCGAATTGTTCGCACTTCTGCAACAGGGCGCGGTGGCGGGTCTGTCGATCGGCTACCGCACCGAAAAAGCCCACACCGATGCCCGTCAACGGCTGCGCATTTTAACCCGCATCGATCTTTGGGAAGTGTCGCTAGTGACCTTCCCCTCATTGCCCTCGGCCCGCGTGATGCGGGTTGCGGGATCCCCCTCGAACCGGAGACACCCATGACACGTTCCCATGCTTCATTGCAGCCCTCGCTGCTGCCCCCTGTTTTGCTGGCACCGGAGGTGAAGGTCTTCGACACCGAACCTGCCGATGCGCTCGACTGCGTCAACCGCCATTTCGAGGCGTTCAAGGACCAGAACGACCAACGCCAGTCGGTGGTCGACAAAGGCCGTTCGGTCGATGTGCTGGTCGAAGAAAAACTGGCCCGCATCACCCAGGCGCTCGACGAGGCCCAAGGCCGGTTGGATAGTGCCTTGCGCCAGCAACGCCGCCCGATGCTGGAGGGACATGATCCCCACGAGACCAGCCCGCAGCACCGGCAATACAAGAGTGCGTTCCATGATTATATGCGCTCGGGCGAAACATCGGGCCTGAAGGCGCTCGAACTCAAAGCCCTGTCGGCAGGCAGCCTGACCGATGGCGGCTATTTGGTGACGCCGCCCGTCGAGCGCGAAATTCTCAAGCGCATGTCGGTGGCCTCGCCGATCCGCTCGATTGCCACTGTCCAGCAGATTTCAACCGCAACCTATCGCAAGGCCTATTCGACCACGGGCCCCGGAGCAGGCTGGATCGGTGAGGCGGTGGCACGCCCGCAAACCAGTTCGCAGGTGATTGCCGATCTGAGTTTTCCAACCATGGAGCTCTATGCCATGCCTGCGGCTACGCAGACCCTGCTGGATGATGCGGCCGTCAATGTCGAGCAGTGGATTGCCGATGAGGTGCAGGTGGTGTTTGCCGAACAGGAAGGCGCGGCTTTCGTCAATGGTGATGGTGTGACCAAGCCGCTCGGTTTCATGACCCCGGCAAAAGTCGCGCAAGCCAGCTGGAGCTGGGGCAAACTCGGCTATGTCGTGACCGGCCTGTCGGCAGGGTTCAACGCCACCAACGGATCGGATGCGCTGATCGATCTGATCTATGCGGTCAAAGCGGGCTACCGCCAGAGCGGAAGTTTCGTGATGAACCGCAAGACGCAAGCGGCCATCCGCAAGCTCAAGGCGACAACGGGCGAATATCTGTGGCAGCCTCCGGCCGTTCTGGGCCAGCCTGCCACCTTGATGAATTTTCCGCTCGTCGAGGTCGAGGACATGCCCGATATTGCCGCCGATAGTTTTGCGGTGGCCTTCGGCAATTTCGCCCGCGCCTATCTGATCGTCGACCGGATCGGAATCCGGGTGTTGCGTGATCCCTATTCCAACAAGCCCTATGTGATGTTCTACACCACCAAGCGGGTGGGCGGCGGCGTCCAGGATTTCGATGCCCTCAAACTGTTGAAATTCGGCACGGCCTGAGCCACGGCCCGACCGGAAGCCTCACCGTTTCAGGGTCTTGTCGATCCAGGCGCGGTGGGGTGCCAGCATGATGCCCTGGGTCATCGCCCCGCAACGGGCCTGGCCCTTGCCCTCGCTCCAGACCGTGATGGCTTGCAACACGCCGTCACGGTCGAAAATACCGCCGCCGGAATCGCCTGTGCAGGCGCCCTGGTTGGCTTGTCCGGCGAGCCAGAGCAACAGCTTGCCCTGCCCGTAGGGTGTGACCACGGGCAGGGTGATCTGCCGCAAGGTGCCGATGCTGTCGGCTTGGCTCTCGCTCGACAGGCCGAAGCCTTGAATGGTCAGACGCGCATCCTTCGGGCTGGGCGGCTGGCCCGATGGCGGCAAAGGGGCGGATGTGAAACTATCGGGCAAAACCTGTCCGGCCTGCACAATCGCAAGATCGATCGAACGGCTGCGCGCGGCAATGGCATCGCTGTGGTAATCGGGATGGATGGTGATGCGCTTGGGAGCTTCCATCACAGGCCGGCCATCTGCCCCGCGCCAATGCAGCCGGTAGGCCGAACCGCCGGTCACGCAATGGGCGGCGGTCAGGATGGTGTCATGGGCAATCACGATACCCGAACAGACCGAACCGCGATCGGACAGGATCATCAGCATCGGACTTGGGCCAGCCGGGACGGTCTGTCCGCCGACAATCGCCAGTGCGGGAGAGGCGGCCAGCAAGGCCGCAACCCAAGCAAGCGCAAGCCGTCGTCTGTTTGTCTTGCTTGGTATCGACGGGCTCTGGCGCATCACGAGTGAAGACCTGTTTTTGAATTCGATTTTATGTTTCCACTCATCGGGGATTTTGCAGATGATGTCCATGCAATTGATCGCGGAACCGGCCAACGAACCGGTGACGATTGACGAGGCAAAGCTGTTTTTGCGGATCGATACCACGGATGACGATGCCTTGCTTGCCAGTCTGGTGGTGGCCAGCCGCCGATTGATCGAGCAGACAACTCGCAACTGTTTGTTGTCGCAGAGCTGGCGGTTCGGAGTGGACCGTTGGCCGTCGACCATGCTGCTGCGCCTGCCTCTGGCGCCGCTGTTGTCGCTCACCTCGGTGACAGTGCTGGATGCTGCAGGCAAACGGATTGCACAAAATCTGTCCGATTTTATCATCAATGCTACCAGTGTTCCCCCGACGGTTCGCGCCAAAGCCGAGCCGCTGGCCTCCGGGGCTTGCCAGGGCGGGATCCAGGTCGAAGCGGTCTTCGGTTACGGCAACACCGCCGCCTCGGTGCCGCAGCCTTTGCGGACGGCCGTGTTGATGGTTGTCGCCCATTATTATGAAACGCGCGGGCTGGGAGACGGCACTCTGCCTGCGGCGGTGCGGACCCTGATCGCGCCATTTGTGCGGAGGGCATTATGAACGCTCCTTTGCACGAGGCCGTTCTGCTGGCCCGCGATCCTGCACTGGCAGGCCGCCTGCGTGACCGCCTGATTGTGGAAGTGCCGATTGATGTGCCTGACGGCTTTGGCGGCCTGACCCGGTCCTATCAGGTCAGCACCACAGTCTGGGGCGTGATCGTCCCCTACCAGATCAGGACAGGGCGCGGTCCCGACCAGGACGGACAGGTGATCAGCCAGCTGGTTGTCATGCGCTGGCGTGGCGATATCGAAACCGGCATGCGCCTGCGCAAAGGCACGCGGATCCTACGGATCTGCCAACTGGCCGATGCCGACGGACGGCGGATGCGGATGGTGTGTCTGTGCGAGGAGGATCACGCATGACTGCGACAGTCCCCATCATCACAGGTCCGGTCCTCGCTTTGCGGGCGTGTCTTCGCACGTTCTGGCTGGCGGATCCCGTTCTGGTCGGTTTGCTGGGCGGCGAGAAAATTTATGACACAGCCGCGCGTTCGGTCATTCCGCCCTATGTGACATTCGGCAGTGTGACAGCCCGGCAATGGCTCGGCAGCAGCCAGCGCGGGCACGAGCAGGAGGTTACGGTGACGGTCTGGTCACGGCAGGTATCGGACCGCGAAAGTCTCGAGATTGCCAGCCGCCTGAGCCTGATCAGCGACGGAGCTGTGCTGTCGATGCCCGGCTATCAGCTCTGGCCCTTGCAGGTGCTGATGCTCGATTGCCCGCAAGGCAATCCGCAAGGCCTGCGCCAGACAGTCGTGGTTCTGCGTGCCCTGACTGCGCCGGCCGCCAACCCTTAATACAAGGGAGTTTGCTGGAGTGTGGCACTGATCTCGGAGCGGGCCTGGCTCTGCTGGTTTTTCAGCATGGCGAGAAACTCCTCGCTCGCCGGTTCAACGCCGGTTTCAATCGCCCCGATATTGTGGCTGAGCGAAGTGTAATAGGCGACAAGGCGGCGGAAGGTCGGATCACGATGCTTCAGACGCGCAAAGTCGGCGGCCTGATCCGCAAATTCCTCTTCCACCGAACGCAGCGCGGGAGCAACCACAAAATCGGCCTGATCGGCCGCTGCTTCTGTCGATGGCCAGTGCTGGGCTGGTGTCTGAAATGGATCGGGCTCGTTCACTGCAACAACTCCTGATTTGCGATCCCATCCTATCGCCAAACCCCCGCACCCGACAACAGGGCCGCAAGGGCTTGGCGTCAGATGCTTTTCTAATCTTCATGGCGAGGATACATGAGCACGGATTTTCACGAAGTGGTTTTTCCGCTGGCCTTGTCGATGCAGGCGCGTGGCGGGCCGCAACGGCGGACGGACATCATCACCACCGGGGCAGGGCGCGAGAACAGGGTGAGCCGATGGGCCTGTTCCCGCTATCACTATGATATCGGATCCGGCATCAAATCCCGCGCTGACCTTGCTTTGCTGGTGAGCTTTTTCGAGGAACGGCGCGGGGCATTCTACGGCTTCCGGTTCCGTGATCCGCTCGACCATTCCAGCGCGGCACCGGATGCGGCTGTCACCCCCTTCGACCAGACCCTCGGGCAGGGCGATGGCGCGCGGATGGCGTTCCAACTGGTCAAAACCTATGGCGGTTTGTTTGCGCCCTATGCGCGCCCGGTTTTCAAGCCGGTTGCCGGAACCATCCGGTTGGCGGTGGCTGGGGTGGAGGTCCTGCTGGGGCAGGATGCCGATTGCGATCCGCGCACGGGTCTGGTGCGTTTCCGGCCGGGCCATTGTCCGGCCGCCGGTCAAACCGTGACCGCAGGTTTCCAGTTCGATGTGCCGGTGCGCTTTGCCGACGATCGGCTTGAGGCCGCTTTCGATGCTTTCGGATGCGGCGAGGTCACCAAAATCTCCTTGATCGAATTGTTGTGCCAACCGGAAAAGGCGTAAAACCATGCGCGATCTTCCCCACAGTCTGACAGGTGACGCCGCGACCCTTGCCCTGTGCTGGCGGATCATGCGGCGGGATGGCGTCGTGGTCGGATTTACCCAGCATGATGCCGATGTGGTGTTTGGCGGAGTGGTGCACCAGGCGCGCAGCGGGCTGGATGTGGAAGCAGCCCGAAGCCTTGCAGGCTTTGGGGGCAGCG
>Ga0114963_10001613_pt1 | contig 15535 bp, 20 predicted proteins | sample C_131016_EF_Meta_FD_87019 | JGI IMG/M metagenome (GOLD analysis project Ga0114963, IMG submission 87019) | Freshwater microbial communities from Lake Croche, Canada to study carbon cycling - C_131016_EF_MetaG | ecosystem: Environmental > Aquatic > Freshwater > Lake | place: Lake Croche, Canada...
AAAGAGGAAGATCATCAAGCAGAGTGTTGATCTTAAATTGTGCGAGTTGATGTTAGAAGCTAAAAGTAGAAATGAACCAAATAAAGAAAAAAGTAAAAAGCTCAATTAAAACACGCCGTACAAGCTGTAAAGAATCCAACACAACCAAACCAACTAATAACAGAATATTGTGAATCAAGACCATTGTTATAAGTTGCTTTATAAGTTATCTGTTTTAAAAAATGCATAGGCCAATCCATAGTTCTAAACATAACATTATCATCATTAATTTTTGTACAAAGAGTAGTACAACAAGCACTTAATTCATAATATAAATTTATTAAAATAATATGATGTAATTCAACATCAAACAATTTTGCGAAATATTGCAGATCATCTAGATAATAAATTTTTTTTATATTTGCATTAACTAATATTTTTATTGGTATATTCCAATAGCCTACTATATTTGCCAGCAGTTTTTTTAGAGTTTTTTTTATATCAGGTAGGACAGGTTTAAAATGTTCTTCAAGTTCAGACCATTTTTCAGTGGCTTTTAATTTATTATCTAATATAACACTTATCATTTATAATTATAAATGATGATAAATATTATGAATAAATAAACTTAAAATAAATCAATTTTTATTATTTTAAATGATACTAAATTAAATAGTCCCTATACAATTCCTAATATAGATGCTACATAAATAAATGGAGACAAATAAACAAGTAAACACAAACCGATTATAGTAAAATAGGCGGATATAATAAAGGCAAGACTATAATACATAAATTGAAAAATTAAAGAAATAATGGAAATTATCCATAGTGGAAAAAATAATATCATCAATAAAAAGAATAGAAATGCCATTATAATAAATTAATCAAATATATATTAACAAAAATATATCAAAAAATAGAAAAATCAATTTTTTAAATTATTTTACTATTTAATTTGGACTTAAAAATCTAAATTAAATATTCTCTATACAAAAAGAGCAGTTATAAATAAAATTGGAACAATATAAAACACACTAATAATGGAAAACATAAACATATAATATAATATAAATGATGCTAGAAATGACAAACTATACAAAATAGGAATAAGAAGCAGTAATAAAAGTAAAAAAAATATCATTTTTAGGTAGGATAAGTAATTTTTATTATAAAGAATAATAAACAAACGAATATTCAATTTTTTATAAAACAACATTTTTGTAGATCAAATATCTGTCTACAATATGAACAATTATTATTTTTATATTTAATATTATAAGTTAAAAAGCATTTAAGACAATAATAATGATTACAAGAAGAAATAAAATTATATTTTTCAAGACAGATTGAACATTTTTCAGTAATTATAACATCACTATTTGTATTTTTTTTGGAAGGTATATTTAATTTTTGTATAATTTCATCATATTTTTCTGGATTATACAAATTTTGCAATATAAAATTTTCATCACCAAGTGAATGTAACCATTTATATATATTTGAATTTGTATCTCTAGATAATCTAAATTTCATAATAATATCTGCAATAATAGTATTTATTTCTGGATAATTTGATAATCTCTGATATATTGAATTTGCCATTTCTAACTTTTTCGTATAGCAACAAATATTAAATGCTTTAACTAATACAATCCAAATATTATTATCAAAACAATAATCTATTATAAAATTAAATATAAATATATCATTAATAGAAATAGAAATTCTAATTAATTTAATTAGTATACTATGATCATGTAAAAACCAATTAAAAACAGAAAAGTTTTCCTGCAGAAGTGCAATTTCAAATCCTTTTAATAAATACTTATCTGTAATTCTCTTGCGATATATCCAACTTGCTATATTTACTTTATTATTAGAACAAGCAATAATAAATGTTTCATCATTTAATTCAGGTAACAAATAAGCAAAATTAAGATGAGTAGATAACAGAGTAAAAAAGGTAAGTACTATTTTATCATAATATTTTTTTGCATTTTTTAAATCTCCATTTTTACAATATTCAAAAAAGAGTCTTTTAAAATATGTTCTATCACTTTCAAAATTACGTACAAAATTATTAAACCAGTTGTTTATTGAATTCATATTATAATGATAATACTATTTTTTTAATATGGATTTTATAAGAGATAACAATAAATAAATATTTCATTTTTTTTTATATTTTTGATATATACAATTTTGTATTTCAATATCCTGTTTACAATAACAACATTCTGTTTTATTATGTTCAACATACCAAATTAAAAAACACTCAAAGCAGAAATAATGTTTACAAGATGTTATAAAATTATAATTATCAGAAAAACATATAGAACATTTATCATTTTCATCTTCTATTTTTATATTTAATTTTTCTGCTATTTTATCATATTCCTTATTTTCTAAGAGAGAATCTAAATCAGACTTAATTTTCCACTCTAATATATGACCATATTCATTTATATCAATATAATAATCATTACGGACGTGTTTTAATTAGACTTATTACTATTTTAATATATACTATTTTTATATTTAATTATTATTTACATCAAATAATAAACTCCACATTGTTTTATTTAAATGATTATTGCGACAATCATAGTTAAAATTATTATATATATCTTCAGTGTTGTAAGGATTTAAATCTTTATATTTTTGAAATAAATATGATGCTAATTCAATATATTCTTTTTCACACGCTTCATTAAATATCTTTTCAATAATATCATAATCTATTTCTATATTCAAAGACATTATCCATTTTATAATATCAATATGAGAATTAGAACAAACGTTATAAAAAAGAGTATTGTAATCTATTTTATTTTTTAAAATATAATTTGGTAAATATTTATATAATAATTTAGCATTTTCCATATCACCATTTTCACAATATTTAATAAATTTAGATATTATATTTTTGTGTAAATAACTAGCAGCAATATATCCAGCAATACCGCCAGCAATACTAATGGCAATAATTTCCTTTGATAATTTCATATTATATTATAATTTTTATAATATAATATAAATAAAAACATATAAATATAATAAAATCAATTTTTTAATTTACTCCATCTTTTAACACCACTTTTAGTTTCTGTTATTACCCACATATTTCCATCATTACCTTTCTTAGTTGTTCCTACTTCAAATAGAGTTGCACTTTCAGCTGGACTTGGTCTATCATTTTTAGATTTTTTTTTAGAATTATTAATATTTTCGTCATTATCTATATCCGGAGATATTTTAGTATGTTCAAAAGGATGAGTATATTCACCTTCTAAACATACTAAATCTCCTTTTTTTATATAATTTTCATAATCAGATTTATATACAAATTTTTGCGAGCAAAATATATCAATATATCTAATATTTGTTTCTATATAACCATATGAGCCATTTTCATAAACACTTTGATAATATATTACTTCTTCATTGTCAAATAGTTTAAATTTAAACATTTCAATTCCATCAATTCCATCAATACATGTATATATATTTTTAGCAATTATTAAAATGGAATTATTATCAAAATGTTCACAACATCTATCATATAAACTATCAATAGTACCACATCCAAGCCATATTGTATCTACATTATTAATACTATATTGTTTATTTGAATCATCAATAGCAAGGTCAATAGTAACTTTTTGTTCAAATGGTAAAATTTTAATTTTCATTGGATCAGATTCATTATAATGAATAATTCCACCATACCATTCAAATATATCATTTACAACTAATTCATTAGCAGATTTAATTGTAATATTTGAATATTTTTTCGAATAACTTTTTTCTTTTGGTACAATAATATCTTTTTTTATTAAATAACTACTAATATTATTATTTATTTCAATAGGATATATAATTTTATTATCATAATTATAAAATGATCTTAAATTAGTTTCTATAAGGCCATCATTATAATTTATAATTTTTTCATTGTCAAAAAAATCAAAACCACCTATTTTGCTTTTTCCAATAAATATACATCTTGAATCACAAATTATTAAAACATTATTATAGCCAAACCATACAATATTTACATTATCAATAGTAAATATTTTTTTACTGATATCATTATAAACAAAATAATCATTATCAATAACATTGACTTTTCTGTAATCGACTAATATATTTATTCTAAATGTTTTGTGCCCATTAATATCATTAACTATAAATTTATAATCATAATTCGGATCTAAATCATTAATATCATTTATAATTTTATTATTAATATCTTTTAAAATTATATTTTTAGATCCTCCTAACATTAAATTAAACTTAATATTTAAATATTTTTGTTTATATTTTAAATATTTATAATAATAATCCATATATTATTAACATATATTATTTAATAAATCAAAGACTTTTGTGTTTCCTTTTCTAACAGCGAATTTAAAAACATCATCATTTTCAGCATGTATATTTATTTTTTCATCCAATTTTAATAACCATTCTGATACTATCAAATTATTTGAACATACTGATTGTCTAAAAGCAAAATCATTTTCTGCATGTATATCTATTTTTCCATCTAAAGTCAATAACCATTTAGCTACATCCAAATGTCCATACCAACAAGCGAATCTAAAAGCTTCATCATTATTAGCATGAATATTAATTTTCCCATCTATATTTATTAACCATTTTGCAATATTTATATTTCCCATATGACAAGTATATATAAAAACTAATTCATTATCTTTATGAATATTAGGTTTTTTATCTAAAGTTAATAACCATTTTGCAATATCTATATGATTATTAAAACATGCTGTCAAAAAACATATATCAATATCATAATTTAAATTATTATTAAATATTTTTTTTGCTTTTTTCAGATTACCATTTTTACAATATTTTATAAGTTTTTCTTTTTTTGAGTTATTTCTACTTTTATAGAAACTTTCTATATTTTGTATAATAGTATTTATTTTATAATATAGATAAGATAATTTATATGCAAATTTAACAAGTTTAAATAAATTCAATATTTATTGGATTTAAAAACTGTAAATTTAGCAATACTAATAACTTTTATGGAACAGAAAAAAGTATATAGGTAATAATTATAGAATAATAAATTTCCATAATAATTTCATAAAAAGGTTTATTTCTAATATCTAGATTTCTATTATCCTCTTCACCAGCTATATTGGTAATTGGTATAAAATGATAAATAGTCCATCTAAATATAATAGATATAAAATTCATTAAATAATATGCCAATACAATTTCTATAATTTTATTAAAAATAAGAACATAAAGATTTTCATTTTCAATAGTATTAACCATATTAATTTTTATATCTATTGTTATAATACATATAGTAGTATAGGGGATTATTTAATTTAGAATCTTCAATCTTTTTTACATAGTAAAATAAAGTTTTATTAAATAAAGAACACAAATTAAACAGTAAAATAATTTATATTTTTCTTCACATAGCCAATATTAACAGCAAAATAATTATTCATAATAAATTTGTTATCAATATGATAATAAAAAAAATAATATATGTTTAATTTCAATTTTTATCATGATAACTAATTATTGTATTCTTATGTCTGTTAGCAACTAATCCGCTAACATTATAAATAATAATTTCAGCATAATTCCAAAAATTAAAATAATCAAGAATATAATTCAATTGACCAGAAATTAAACAATATGAAACATCAAATTTACCTTTTATAATATGATTTTCAACAGAATGATGTCTCTTATGATTATCATGACCCAATAAAATATTATACTTTTGCAAAAAAACAATAAATGGATGAAGTTTATTATATGATGTATGCGACCACTTATGAAATTCATTAACATTAACACCAAGAACAAAAAATGTTATAATAAACATATTTAATGGATTATAACCAAAAATAAAAGATCCAATTAGTACTAAAATATATAATATAATAGCTATATAATATGTTTCCTTTGTTACTTCAAAATAAGATCTAGATGCAATTTCACCTTGAAACTTATGATGATTAGCATTTGATTCGCCACCAAACTCTACATCTTGGGGAATATATTGATCAATTATCCAATGACCAACACCTGAAATAAAATCAATAATATAATACGCCAATAGAATTTGAATTAAACTATCCATTTTAATGTTATTATTGAAGAAATTATAAAGATATTAATAATATATGTAAAGTTTCAATTTTTATTGTATTTTATAAAAAAATTAACAGTTCCTATATAGGGAATATTTAATATTATGTATTTTTGCGTATTAAAAGTTTAAATTAAAGAACGAAATAATTCAACATTAAAAGGTTCTAAATAATATTCATCAAAAGTCTTTTTTCTGGCATATTCTAAATTTCTATTATTGTTATCAGGATACGCTTCATCATACTTACCATCTATATTTATAATATATTGATGTTCGTCATCATTTACATTAATCTCTGTAATTGTACCAGTAGAACAACTTTTAACACATCTTACATAATCACCTACTTCATAAATAGGTGATTTATTCTTCGGTATTTCTACCAAAGGCATATGAATTTTACCTTTTATTTCATCCAATGAAATATCAAGTTCTGGAGGAAAACGTTCATTGTCAAAATTAGATATTTTAGATGGGTTATCCTGATAATATCGAATAATTCGTTCTTTTGTTCCAAATGGAATCCATTCATATGGATTCCTTATTCTAGCAATAGAACGTGGTGCTGCCTCTGAACTAATAGGATATTTTGCTTTAAACCAATCACGAATACATGATCGATGAGAATATTTTGTATTTAGTGCCTTCTTTCTATGTTCAAATTCTTCTTGAGTCAATTTTCCAGACAATACTAGTGGACTTATAGGGAGTGATAATACATTTTCAAGTATATGTTTGTGAACAACACCAGCATCATCTTGAATATCATAAACATATCCAATATTAATTACTTTACCAGGAATTTGTCCAAATATAACTTTCTTGCCTGGTGTATAAAGTGGATAATCCATAATAAATAGAATTAGAGATAATATATAAATAGCATTAACAATATATATAGGTTTCAATTTTTTTATAAAAAAATTGAATATATCAACTATTTGAATATCTCATATTAATTAACATATATTTATTTGTAGTTCTTCAAATGGAGAATGACATGAAGAATGCCATAGAGAAGTTTAACGAGGCGGTTAAATCATTAAAAAAGGCAGAAAAAGAATTTGCTATTTCAAATTCCTTCTATTCGATAGTTAGCTGCGCATGTCCATCATTTAGCTCATCGGGAGAGATTTTTATTAGAGAGAATAGCAATTTTCTTAGCCTAAAAATAGGTAAGAAATATAAAGCTATTTTAATATGTGAGCCAGCAAGAATGGATTTTCTACTAAAAGAGCAAAATAGAAATCGCCTAAAAAAGGCATACGAAGACGCATATAATGCATTAATGTACCATTTATTTTCGAAATAAAAATTGAAGTTTTAAACAGATTGAAAATCTCAAATAGATAAATATATACCATATATATCTGTCTATTTTAGACAAATAAAATGTCTGAAACTGCACATCATCCTGATTGCAAGTGTTTTGTAATTGTATTAGGAAGGGAAAAACTATCAATCGGTTGTCGTCAAAGATTAAAAATTCCAACAACTATTGGTACAGTTCTAGGAATTAAATCTCATGACAATATAGATAGAATAATGCGTTCTGTCATAGTTGAAAAAAGCTAAATATAAACATTATTGTTTTTTTTATTTTAATATTTATTATAACCAACTAATAGGAATACATTCCATATTATCATCAAGTTTAGTAAGAGGAAAATTATCTATAACAGAAGTAAAAAATGTATTTAATAGTACCTTTTTAGTTTCAGGATTTATAGTCATTTCAGTTGTATCTTTCATGCCAGATAATTGTACAATAATTATAGAATTACCAAAAGATTCTCTAAGATCAGGATTATTCATAAAATCAGTAAATGAATTAGATTTTTGTACAATACCATTTTCTAATAGTTTCAGATTAAATGATTCAAGATATCTACAAAATTTCCTTCTGTTATCATGATTCATTAAATGAAAATTTACAACAGATGGATTAGATGAAAATTTAATATCATATTCAGAATCATAATATATATTTTCTGTTGAATCTGATAGATTTTTTATATATAAATATTTTTTATAAATTGTATTTGCAATTTTTTCTTCATATGTATCTTTTTTTTCAAGTATCAAATCTAAAGGATCCATAATTATGGTTGAAATTATATTGTTATTAAATTTTTATATAAAATATATAGATATTTAGAATATTCAATTTTTTAAAAAATATAATATTCTAAATATCTATATATTTTATATAAAAATTTAATATTATTCAATATAAATATAACTTCTGGAATACATTACAAATGTATCAATACAATTTCATGTAATTGTCCAAAATGTTTTCATGAAAGTTATAATTGTTTAAAAAATAAATTATGTAAATGTTTAGTATGTATTACCGGAAATTTACCAATATGCGGAGAAAAAAACTGTATATGTCCTAAGTATTACGGTATTGGTGCTTTTCCCGAATGTAGATGCAAAAGGCCAACTAAAATAACAAGACGTACATGTATATGTAATAAATGTAATTATTGTATTGAATATTTTTTTATTAAAAAAATTTGATATTTAAATTACAAATATATAAATATGTATAATATATAATATAAATGGGCAATATTTGTTCTAATCTTAATGATATAATAATAAATGAATTACATAATAAATTTAATGAAATACAATTAAATCTAGAAAATGAGGATAAAATTCACCAAGAATTAATAAATACAATGTATAATATGATGTTTGATGAATCACAATATACAATATATAATATTTATAATGAAATAAAACAATTACATAAATTAAATCATATATTACCAAATGAATTAATAGGTATTCACAGTGATTTAAATACCACAAATCAAGCTATAAAAGAGTTAAAAAAAACTTTACAAATTTCGCATGATTTAATTATAAAATCAGGATGCATAATAGAAAATACTAATAATATAATAAGCTTTTGTAAAGATTTAGAACAGATAAAAAAAGAATATAAGAAATCGTATGATTCTATTAACAATTCGGTAAATAGTTTAGAAAAATCTAGAAATAATATTAAAAATCTATTTATTAGTTATATTAAAATAACATATGCAGATCAACTCAGCAATTATACTATTGATAATATTATAAATAATATATCTTCAAATAATATTAAACAATTAATGGATAATATTAAATCTAGCATAAAAAATATTGATATTTAATTTAAAATCTTTTTTTACTAGTGAAAAAAATGAAATTAAATTGTACTATATATCTCTTTATATTATTCAGATCATAATAAAAATTATATTTATTTTTAATTATAAAAATGACTAAAACAGCATTTATAAGTGGCCATGTTGATATTGACAATGATACATTTCTATTATATTATAAAGAAAAAATAGATAAAGCTATAAGAAATGGTGATAATTTTATTTTAGGAAATGCTTTAGGTATTGATACATTTGCATTAGAATATTTATTAAAAAATATAGAAAAAGATAGAATAACTATATATTACTATTCTAAATTTCCAATAGAAAAATATGAAAAAATGGATGTAATAATAAAGAAAGGATTTACATCTTATACAGATAGAGATAAAAATATGACATTAAATTCTGATTATGATATAGCATGGGTTAGATCAAAAGAAGAGAGTCAAAAATTATATGGAGATAAATTTGATTTTAAAAGAAAAAGTGGAACAGAATTAAATTTAGAAAGAAGAAATAAATTAAGAAAATAAATTCAATAGAAAAATATAAATTTTTCTATCGAATCAATGCCCACTACTTTGATCCGGCCTGACAGCGGAGTTTAAGTAGCTTGAACTTCACTTCTTCCAACTCTGCTGCACGTTGGTTGTAGGTCTCAAGAATAGACTTCAATTCTTGGAAATCATCAATTTCGTCCGGGTTCGCACCGTGAGGATGGTGTCTAATAGCAGATTCTACTATACGGATGGCCTTTTCCCTCTTCGCTGTCACATCATCAAAACGCCGTTGAGCAGCTGCAAGTTCTTGATAGCAGGTCTGCAATGCGGAAAAGGTAGAGGCCATGATTTTCACAGCAGTGATATAGAATAATAATATATAGAGTTTTTGTTTTGAGACTTACAATATATTTAGTTTTTCAATATTTTTATACTATTTATAAAAATATTGAAATTATAATATTTATTCATAACGTACAGTAATATTAAAAATAATAACAATATATGATACAAACAAATGATACCTTTATAAAAAAATATGAAAATTTAATAAAGGAATCAGACAATTTAATTAAACAATTAAATAAAATAATAGAACAATATGAGGAAACAATGTTTGAATCAATAATTATAAATTATAATGATAAAAACAATGATAATCAAAAAATTAAGAATTATAATAATTTGACAAACAACTATGAAATACTACAAAAATTTCATAATAATTTAATACAATCATATAGGGAATATTTAATTTAGATTAAAAATTGAATATTTAAATATGTTGCTATACGCATTAATTTTGAGATAATTTATCATAAAATGTCAACTCAAAAACAGCTTATAGAAGCTATAAACCAATTGAAAGCATTTGAGGAGATATTGGAAAGGATTTATTCTGGAGATATTTTTGATGAAGCAACATTAAAAATTACAGAATTGAAAAAGACTATAAAAAATTTGGAATGTAAGTTGAAATCGGATGCAGGTATACAATTCGATAGTATTTAATTTTATTTATTTGTTATTAATTCCGCAAAATTTTTATGTTTTTCAGTTTCAGTATGTTTATTTATAAAATCTACTGAAAATGTACCATAGTCACAAAATTCACAATAATATTTAAAATCTTTTTTTCTTTCATCTTTCGTTGCATGTTCATTTAATATATGTTGTTTCATTGAAATTTTATTTTTTGATGAATATTTACATTTATTACATTTATCAGGTTCTTTATAATCTGATCTCTTTTTTTTCTTCCCTGTTTTATGTAATTCTGTATTTATATGTTTTTCCCACATTGATTTATAGTTACATTCAAATCTACAATTATCACATTTATATTTATTTTCTTTTTTTGGTTCCATATATATTTTATATTATATTATAATATATTTTATTTATTTAAGTATATTTTTATAATATTATATAATTATTAATATTATAAAAATAATTTAATATTATTTTTATAATATGATTTAAAGAATAAATATATATAGTATATTATATTAATGGAAAACTATTTAAAAGGATTAGAATATGAAAAATTTGTATGTAATCATATAAATAAAACAAATGAGGCATGGTTATGGAATAATATTCCTGAATATGTTTTAGATGATGCTAAATTAATTTTAACTAGAAATGAATTAAGAAAATATAGAAAAGATTTTAAAAATAATAAAAATAAAATAAATCCATTTCAGGAAATCGGTATTGATATATTAGAAAAGATAAATGAGGGGTATAAAATTGTTCAATGTAAAAACTATATAAATAATATTAAAATTGATGATTTGGCAGGATTTTGGATGATGATGGCTGCCCATCCTGAAAAGAAAGGTGCTGTTTATTATCCTAATGATATTTCTTCTACAATAAAGAAAATTGTTAAAATTCCTAATATTGAATTTATAAAATTACCTATGAAAGAAATTAAAATTATAAATAAAAAAAATAAAATAATACCTTTAGATTATCAGATAAATGCTGTCGAATTATTAAATAAACATTTTAAAGAAAATAATAGAGGTATTTTGCATATGCCATGTGGAACCGGTAAAACTTTTGTATCATGTTTATTTTCTAAAATTTACACTAATGTAATTATATTATCACCATTGAAACAATTTGCAAAACAAAATTTAGATAGATTTATTGAATATGATCAATTTGAAAGTATATTAATAGATTCAGATGGATCAAGGGATATAAACGATATTAATAGTTTTATTAAAAAGAATAAAAATAAAAGATGTGTATTTAGTTCAACATATAAGTCAATTGATATAGTTAATAAATTTATAGATAGATTAAATAATGTTATTGTTATTATAGATGAATTTCATAATTTATCAAAAAATAATATTAATGATATAAATGATTATTTTTATAAACTATTAGATTCTGATCATAAAATACTAAGTATGAGTGCAACGCCTAGAATATATGATTTAGAAGATATAAATGAAGAAACATATATTTTAGGAAATATTGTTTATAGCATGGATTTTAAAACAGCAATAGAAAAAAAATTAATATGTGATTATAAAATATATGTTCCATCTGTTCATGAAGAATTAGATGGATTTTTTAAAGAAATTGATAATGAAATTGATATATCAAAAATAGATAAATCAATACAACATTTATGTTGTTATTTTTTTAATTGTTTAACAAAATATGGAAGTAAAAAATGTATATTATATTTTAAATCATATGAAGAAATTGATAATTTTAAAAAGGCATTTAAAGAATATAATAAATTTTATGCTCTTGATTATAATATTAATTCAATAACATATAATGATACACACAATTCTAGAAATACTAAATTAAAAGAGTTTTCTGAAAGTAAAATAATAAGTATACTATGTTCGATAGAAATTCTAGATGAATGTATAGATATACCATCATGTGATAGCGTATTTATAACATATGCAAGTAAATCAAAAATAAGAACAATACAAAGAATATCAAGAAGTACGAGATTAGATCAGAATAATAAATATAAAATAGCAAGAATATATTTATGGTGTAATAATAATGATGAAATAAAGGAAACAATAGCATCATTAAAGGAATTTGATCCAAATTTAGTTGAGAAAGTAGTATTAGAAACAACAAACATAAATAATAATACTGATCCAAATAATATCAAGAAAATAAAAATGGATATTGAAGATATAAGAAATTTAGTAATAGATGTTAAGGAATATAAAAAAGAACAATTCAATACTACTTATAAAAAAGTAGAATTATTTGTTGAAATAAATAAAAAAATACCATCAAGTGGTTCAAAAAATGTAGAAGAAAAAATATTAGGAATTTGGTGTGCAACAATAAGACAATATAAAAAACTTAATAAATTAGATAGTGATAAAGTAAAATTATTTGAAAATATTAAAGGTTGGTTTTGGACTGAAAATAATAATAGAATACATAAAACATTTGAAGAATATTACAATGAATTAAAAAAATGGATAAAAATTAATAAAAGAATACCATCAAATAAATCAAATAATATAGAAGAAAAAAAAATAGGTGAATGGTGTTCGCGTATGAGAAAAAATAAAAAAAATAATAAATTGGCAAAAAAAAATATAGAATTATTAGAAAAACTTGATGGATGGTATTGGGGATCATCAAAAGTAAAAAAAATTATATCATTTGATGAAAATTGTAATCAAGTTATGGAATGGGTAATAAAAAATAAAAGAATACCATCAAATAAATCAAAAGATATAATAGAAAAAAAACTTGGTGCTTTTTGTTCAAATCAAAGACATTATATGAAATTAAAAAAATTATCTGATATTAAAATAAAAAAATTAGAAAATATTTATGGATGGTATTGGGTTTTAAATGACGATTTTAATGAAAAATATTTATATTTAATTGGTTGGATAAATAAAAATAGAAGAATTCCATCAAATAAATCAAATAATATAGAAGAAAAAATATTAGGTACATGGTGTTCTCATAGAAGAAGTGATAATAAAAAAGGAATTCTTTCTGAAGATAAAATAAAAAAATTAGAACAAATTAAAGAATGGTATTGGTCTGGAAAAAAATAATATTTCTTTTTATCTTATAATATATTTATCAAATATATCAAAATTACCATCATTTCTTGGATCATATACAGCAAATACAATTGTTTTAAAAACTCCCTTATACTGTTTTAATAATTTATTAAATATATCAACTATATCACTTTTACTATTTTTAAAACAACCACACCCTATAGGGCCTAGTACGAGCGTTGTATGACCATAATAATATGCACATTTAAACACGTTTTCAATTATACTGTAAGTAAAAATATAATCATTTTTTGAAAAGTGATTTTTATCATCTAAATACGGATTAGAAAGTGCGGCAGCTGCAATACCTGCAATTTTTATAGGTTCTTTTAGGTCTTCATATTTAGTATCTTTAATAATCCATACATCTGGAGAATAATTACAATTTGGTCTTTTTAATGGATATAAATTTTGTTTTAATGAAACACAATAGTTAGAGCGTCTGAAAAGCTCTTCTTCTTGACATTTACAACCTGTTTCAACCCCTCCACCTGCCCGTTTAGCACTTGCAAAATTTAAGAATACAATATTAGGATCTGTCAAATACAATCTCATACAAGCAACAAAAGTATCCTCTTTAGTTACTTCTATTTTAGTATCAAAAATACGTTTTATTTCCCTGACTTTACTACCATCATAACATACAGAATCAGCTGTTTTTAAGGTTTTAAATTTTCCTACTGTTACCTTATACAGTGTATCCATATACACTTTTATTAGATTAGCTCTATCCATATCTTTATTTATGTATGTATTTATATATTTCTATTTATATTAGTAATTAACAAATAGAAAGAAATTCAATTTTTTTTATTAATATGTTTGTTTAACAAAAGGAATAATTAAATCTATTTTTGTATATTTCATACATAAAAAATATTTTTTAAAATTTATATTCATTAAAAATTGTCCATTATCGTTAATAAATTTATAATTAATAACTATATTACCATCTTTATATTCATACAATATATTAGTACAATTATTACATTTTGAGATAGTATCAAGAAAATGTAGAAGTTTATTAAAATAATTTGATTTTATTGTAGAACAGTCAATTTCACCTATAAATGTATTATTTAAATTAACTGTTGATACTAATAGATTATTATGATAATCAGTAAATAGAGATATTTTAATTAGATTATTTTTTGATATATATTCAACTATAAATTTTATATGATTATTTGACATATTTTATATATCAATAATATATATTGATATAGAGAAATAATAATTCAAATTTTATTTGAATAGCCTATATGAATATCATCATTATAAAAATTTATATATGTATTCGCCATTGTGAATTTAAAACATAATAATCTCTTTTTTATAATCAATTGCATTACTATTCCGTCGTAATCTTCAAAAAACTTATATTCAATATATATATTTTTTTACATGTTTTTAATATATTATAAAATTCTCTTTTATCTGCAACTCCTAAATTTTTTCTTAACAAAATATTTAAATAATCATAAATACAATTTCGTTGTTCTTCATTAAAATTAGAAAGATCTATATATCCGCTACAATAAACAAACTATTTCTTTATATTTCTTGATATTAAAAAGTATATATAATGGCTATTTTATAGAATAAATATTACTATAAATTAGTATATTATATACTTTATATAATACAAAA
>Ga0114963_10001615_pt1 | contig 15529 bp, 13 predicted proteins | sample C_131016_EF_Meta_FD_87019 | JGI IMG/M metagenome (GOLD analysis project Ga0114963, IMG submission 87019) | Freshwater microbial communities from Lake Croche, Canada to study carbon cycling - C_131016_EF_MetaG | ecosystem: Environmental > Aquatic > Freshwater > Lake | place: Lake Croche, Canada...
AAATCCTCGTTCCAGCCAGCAACAACGATGTGCGGAGTGATGAACTTCGCACAGATGTCGCTTTCGGAGAGGTCTTTTTTATTCACGTTATCAAAGAGGGAACAATACCCGACAGATAACGCTCAGAAAAGCGAATGACGAGGTGATTTCGTCTCCCTCACAAGCTCGGAAGCTCAGCAGATCGGATGGGGAGAACGGGCCCAGAGAGAGTGTCGGGAACGTCTCCAACCGAAGGACATCGTCACGATCCGCCAGGATCGGATGCCTACCTCAACTTTCGTTTGAAGAGTTCAAGGGTAAGTTCCCAACCGATCCTCGTTGCCGCCGCGTCATACCGCAGACCCTCATCCCTTGCAAAGGCATGGGCCGTGTTGAACTCGTGCCAGGTGAAGTTCCTCCCCATTTCGGTGAGATCTTCGTAGATCTTACGGCGCCCCTCGGCGGGGACATGAGGATCCTGGCGCCCGAAGATCATCAGCAACTCAGCCCCGATCACTCCGCTCCGTGCGAGCGTGTCATCGCACTTTCCCTTGCCGAGCGTGGCCGAGTGGAGATCGGTCGGGAACCAGCAGGCCGAGGCCTGAACCCTGGAGTCAAGGGCGGCCCGGAAGGCAAGATGACCGCCGAGGCAGAAGCCGATCGTGCCGACACCCTTCCAGCGAGACTCCGGGCGTGCCAAGAGGGAATCGATCAAGACTTTGGCATCGGAATCAAACGCGGCAATCGGCTTCTCAAACTTCAGGGTATTTCCGCGATCCGTCCCCTCCTTGTCATAGCAGAGAACCGTGCCCGGAGTCTCATACTCGTGATAGACCTCGGGAAGGAGCACCTCAAATCCCTCGCAGGCAAGACGAGCAGCAAGGCGGGAGATCGGTCCGGTCATCTGGTAGATTTCGGAATAGAGGATGACAGAGGGCCAGTCTCCCTCCAGTGGGAGAAACCGATGCACGCGCATCGCTCCTGTCGGAGTGGGAAGATCAATGAAGTCGGGTTCCTTAATGGTCATTTATTGGTTATGACGATGGTATCGAAGAATTAATATGGAAAACAGGAAAGCAGGAAGTGACAATCAGCGAGGATGAGCAATCCGATTATCAGGACCGTTATCAGAACCAGATTCCATCTGATGTCGCGCGACAATGCGACGGAACTTATCCGCAACCACAAAGTTGCCTACCTGGGTCTGGCGGAGCAGATAGGCTCGGTATGGGGAGGGAAGTCCGTGACAGTTCCGCCAATGATCGGAGTCGATCCCGAGATGCGAAATTGGTCTTTTTTTGAGATTCTCGAGCACAACGCCATTGTGAACCGCATAATCTCGCACACCGTGATGAAGCTGGCACGCGGCGAGGATCCCACACCGGAGCAACCGATCGACCATAAGACCGACGTTCTGCCCCAAGGATTGAGTCTGTCAGGCCCGGAACAGATCGAAGCCTTCCGCGAGTCGGTCGATGGCTACCTCTCCATGATTCCAACTCTTCCGGATTTCCGTGGGACAGCAGAGACTCCCCATCCTGCATTCGGTCTCTTCGATGCCCATAAGTGGCACTGCATGTTCGGCTTTCATCTTGGACTTCACCTCAAGCAGGCCCGGAAGGTGATCTCACTCCTGCCTCACTGACCCATGAAATAACCCATGAAACTCGACCTCACCCAATCCTGGCTCCCTGAGCAAGAGGCCGATTTCCGTCCCGGCACGGCCGCTTTCTCTTGGAGAGGGGGAAGACTGCTCTTGGAAGCGGACTTCATGGACGAGGAGGTGGGAAGCTCCGCGACTGCCAATCAGCAGAAAATGTGGGAGCATGGTGACGTGATCGAGCTCTTCTTTCAGCGGGGGGGCAGCACGAATTACCATGAGTATCAACTCTCCCCGAATGGATTCACTCTGGCGCTTCACTATCCGGATGTCACCGCGGCACTTGCGGTAAGGAAGGGGGAGCGGCAACTCGAGGAGTTCTTCATCCCCCCTCCCCTGGAGGCTCTAACACAAAGGACAGAGGTGGGATGGTCGGGACGACTCGTCATTCCACTGGAAGGAGCACCCGGAGATCGGATCAGGGTAAGCTGCAGCAGATACGACTACGGCAGCGGAAGACCACCGGTTCTTTCAAGCACCTCCCCCCACACAGTCCGGGATTTTCACCGCACCGCCGAGTGGCGGGAATTTGTCCTTTAAAAAACGGTTCCTTACTCTTTCGGAGTTCCCTCCTGAAAAAACCCCTTTTTCTCCGGATCGACCGGGATCTTTTCCGCCTGGAAGGCGTAGGAGGCGACAAGTTGCTCAAAGGCTGGAAGCGCGGCATCAAAAACCTTTTGGGATCGGCAACTCAGGGTTACGAAATCAATCGTCCGCCTCTCCTTGAAGTAGGCCGTGGCCTCGATATCCCCGGTCTTGGAACCACTGCACCGATAGATGGCTCCTTCCCTCCCATCCTCGGTCTTGATCGTCTTGAAGAACTTGGCGCTGTATTCGGGGTTCCCCTGGTCACGAAGGGCATCCACTGCCGCCCGTACGGTCTCCTCAATGGTGTCGATTTGTTTGGTGCGGGGACGGGCCCGGGCATAGGCGACAGCGGAACTCTCGGACCAAGTGCCCCCTTTCGGATAGAAAACGGCGGGAAGTCCCTGCTCCACTCCACTGGCCGCATCGATCACCCAACCCGTGGGGGCCTTGAGTGTGAAGGCATAGCCCGGTCCACGCACGATCCCGTATCCGTTTTCGACAATCTGGACATCAGCTGCTTGAATGCATCCGAGAGCTGGAAGAAGAATCAGGCCTATCAGGAGTGTTGGTTTCATTTCTTTTTTCAGTGCTTGAATAAGCGTTGCCAAAATCCTCCAAATCCCCGTCCCTTCAAGAAGATTCGATGAAACGCCGACCTTTCCGCAAGAAACCGGACAATGAACCGGTGCCCGGAGGTCCCGATGATGCCCTGAGCGGTCAGGTTGAGAGAGTCACCTTCCACAATGAGGAGACGGGATTCTGCATCCTCAAGGTGAAGGTGCAGGGCCGTAAGGAGCCCGTGGCCGTCCTGGGTTCACTTCCCTCGGTCGCGGCCGGTGAATGGGTGACCGCACAGGGCACCTGGGAAAAGGATCGTGAGCATGGGATCCAACTCAAGGCCCATAAGCTCAAGACCCAGCCCCCCACTTCGCTGGAGGGGATCGAGAAATACCTCGGCAGCGGCATGATCAAGGGGATCGGCCCGGTCTATGCCACCAAGCTCGTGAAGAAATTCGGGGATAAGGTCTTCGACATCATCGAGAACCAGTCCAAACGCCTTCAGGAAGTCGAGGGCATCGGCAGGGAGCGTCGCCAGAGAATCAAGGATGCGTGGGCGGAGCAGAAAGTGGTCCGTGACATCATGCTCTTTCTTCACGCGCATGGACTCGGCACGAACCGCGCCGTCAGGATCTACAAGAGCTATGGCGCGGAGGCGATCGAGATGATCCGGGCCGATCCCTACCGGCTCGCAAGGGACATCCACGGCATCGGCTTTCATTCCGCCGATAGTGTTGCCGAGAAACTGGGCTTGGAGGCCGACTCCCTCCTGCGTGCACGGGCGGCCCTGGAGCACCTTCTCGATCAGGCAACGACGGAGGGGCATTGTGCCCTCCCAAGACGCGATCTTCTGGAGGGGGCCACACGACTTCTGGAAGTCGACGAGGAGATCATTGCCCAGGCCTTCGAGCGTCACCTCAAGGATGAGCGGATCATCTCCGAGCGGATCGAGGGTGAGGAAATGATCTTCCTTCCGCTGCTTCGTGATGCCGAGGAGCGGATCGCTCGGCAACTTCGGCGACTCGCCGAAGCCAGCGAACCGGAGCCTCCGATCGACGTGGAGAAGGCCATCCCCTGGGTCGAGGAAAAGACCGGCCGCAGGCTCTCACCCAGTCAACACGAGGCCCTGAGGACCGCATTGCGAAGCCGTGCCGTCGTCATCACCGGAGGTCCCGGAGTCGGGAAGACAACCCTCGTCCAGTCACTTCTCAAGATCCTCACCGCCAAGAAGCTCAAGTGCCTGCTCTCCGCACCCACGGGAAGGGCTGCACAGCGACTCGCCGAGGCGACCGGACTGGAGGCTTCGACACTGCACCGGTTGCTCGAGTTCCAACCTGCCAGAGGGGGATTCCAGCGCAATGCTTCCAATCCCCTCGAGGGAGATGTTGTCGTGGTGGACGAGGTCTCGATGGTCGATGTGCCCCTCATGAGCCGGTTACTCGACGCGCTCCCGCGCAAGGCGCGCCTGATCCTCGTGGGGGATGCCGATCAGCTTCCGAGCGTCGGTCCGGGACTCGTCCTCGGAGACATCATCCGCAGCGGCACGATCCCGGTCGTCCACCTGCGAGAGATCTTCCGTCAGGCCGGTGACAGCCGGATCATCAGCGGTGCTCATGCGATCAATAGGGGCGAGATCCCCGACATCCTCGAGGCTCCGAAAGATTCCGACTTCGTCTTCATCGATCGTGAAGATCCCGAGGAGTGCGCCGCAACACTTCTCACCATGGTGCGCGACCGACTCCCGAAGCACCTTGGTGTCGATTCCATCGAGGACATCCAAATCCTGAGCCCGATGCACCGTGGGAGTCTCGGGATCCGGGAACTCAACATCCACCTTCAGGCATCGCTTAATCCCCGCAGTCCATACCGCGAGGAGTATCAGGGATTCGGCAATCTCTTCCGCATTGGCGACAAGGTCATCCAGACCTCGAACAACTATGACAAAGAGGTCTTCAACGGCGACATCGGCCGGATCCGGTCGATCGACAGGGATGAGAAGCAAATGGTCATCCGATTCGGGAAACGGGAGGTCATCTACGAGTTCGGAGAACTGGATGAACTGGAGCTTGCCTATGCCATCACCATTCACAAAAGCCAGGGCTCGGAATTTCCCGTCGTCGTGATTCCCTTGGCCATGCAGCAGTATCTCCTGCTCCAACGAAATCTCCTCTATACCGGAGTCACTCGGGGGAAGCGGATGGTCGTCCTGATCGGACAAAAAAAGGCTCTTGGCATGGCCGTCCGAAACGAATCCACAAGACACCGCCACGGAGGACTCCTCCATCGTCTCAATCAGTAATCAGAAGACAAAAAAAGGAGCGGGGAATGAACCCCGCTCCTGAGTGCCGAATCCGGAAACCCCGAACTCCGGTGAATAATGCCAAGGATCGGACCTGGTATCAGATTAGGCCACCTGCTGGAGCAGCTCCATATCGGGACGCTCCCGCTTCCCAAGGGCTCGACGCATCTTGGTCAGGGCCACATTCTGGAGTTGGCGGATCCGCTCCCGGGTGACCCCGAACTTCTCCCCCACCTCCTCGAGTGTGATCGGCTCCGAACCGTCGAGCCCGAAACGGGAGTTGAGGATTCTCTTCTCACGCTCGTCGAGACGATCCATGAGATCACCCACCTCCTCGAGCATGTTCTTGCCGCTGAGTTGCTCGAAGGGATCCTCGGCCGCCTCATCGCCGACCATCTCACCGAACTCCGTCGAGTCCTCCTCGCCGACAGGTGCATCCAAGGAGGCTGGTCGCACAGCAGCCAGCTTCAATTGGGTCACCTTGGCGGCTGACATCCCGACCTCCTCGGCGATCTCGTCGTCGGTCACTTCACGGCCCATCTCGTCGCTCATACCGGCGGCAACACGGCGAATCTTTGCGATCTTGTCAACCAGATGGACGGGGAGTCGGATCGTCTTGCCCTGATTGGCCAGGGAGCGCTTGATTGCCTGCTTGATCCACCATGATCCGTAGGTCGAGAGTTTGCCTCCCTTGCTGGGATCGAAGCGTTCCACAGCCTTCATCAGGCCGATGTTACCCTCGGAGATCAGGTCCATGAGAGGAAGTCCGAGATTGGCATAATCACGGGCGATCTTCACAACCAACCTGAGGTTGGCGCGGATCATCTTCTCAGCAGCTTTCTTGTCACCTTTCTTGATCCTTGCCGCAAGGACGATCTCTTCCTCACGCGTGAGGAGTGGATACTGCGTGATCTGGCGCAGGTAGAGTTGGAATCCTGGGTCTGTATCTTCGTAGGACATAATGTTGTTTTGTTTGTTGTTTCCTTTTGCCTATTTGACAAACCCCGCTCCCTGTGTGTTCGAAATCTTTTGAGAAATCGGATCCCCTGTTTACAATGCCCCCCCTCCGTGTGATCAGTTCCTGATGATCACACGTGTTTTTTCTGCCGCAGTCGTCGGGGTGGATGCGAGGGAGATAGAAATCGAGGTGAACACCGGCAGCGGCGAACCCTCCATTATCGTGGTGGGACTGCCGGATGCCGCCGTCAAGGAGAGTAAGGACCGCGTCATCGCCGCCCTCGCCAACAGCGGCTATCGCTGGCCGCGCAAACGCACCACGGTGAATCTCGCTCCGGCCGACATCAAGAAGCAGGGACCCAGCTTCGATCTCCCGATCGCCATCGGGATGATCGCAACCGATCAGGAAGAGGAGCTTCCCCGCCTCTCACGCTGTGCCGTTGCGGGAGAGCTTGCACTCACCGGAGAGGTTCGTCCGATCAAGGGAGCGCTTCCCCTAACACTCGAGGCGAGGGCCCGAGGCAAGAAGGCCGTTATTCTTCCCCTTGCCAATATCCGCGAGGCCTCCGTCGTGAAGGGCATCGACGTTTACGGAGTCCGGAATCTCCGTGAGGCCTACGAGTTCCTTTCACGGACTATCGAACTGACGCCCTCGGTGTGCGATCCCGACACACTCGCCCATCAGGGACACCCGTTCGAGGTCGACTTCTCGGAGGTCAAAGGACAGCACCAGGTCAAGCGCGCCATCGAAGTTGCGGTCGCCGGCGGTCACAATCTCCTCCTCCTTGGTCCTCCCGGTTCGGGCAAGTCGATGCTGGCACGACGGATCCCCACCATCATGCCGCCGATGTCACTCGACGAAGCCATCGAAACGACCAAGATCCACTCGGTCTGCGGACTCCTCTCACCGGATGAGTCGATCGTGCTCCGGCGCCCCTTCCGCGATCCCCACCACACCATCTCCGACATCGGCCTCCTCGGGGGAACCACCAACATCACCCCCGGCGAGGTCAGTCTCGCCCATCATGGCGTTCTCTTCCTGGATGAGTTGCCAGAGTTTCACCGATCCACACTCGAGGTCCTGCGACAGCCGCTTGAGGATGGTAAGGTGACGATTTCTCGTGCCTCGGGAACCATGACCTTCCCCTCGGCCTTCATGCTCGTGTCCGCCATGAATCCCTGCCCTTGCGGCTACTATGGGGATCCCAAGCGCGAGTGCCGCTGTTCGCCCGGACAGGTCGAGCGCTACCGGCAGAAGATCTCGGGCCCGCTCCTCGACCGCATCGACCTTCATGTCGAGGCACCGGCCGTGGAGTATAAGGAACTCTCGGACACGATCCCCGCCGAATCCTCCGCAGCGATCAAGGAGCGGGTCATCAAGGCGAGGGAGATCCAGAAACGCCGTTTTGCAAAATCCAGAAAGGTGACCTGCAACGCCCGTATGACCCACGCCCAATTAAAAGAGCACTGCCGACTCGATGACCTGGGGAACGAACTGCTGAAGAATGCCATGACCGATCTGAATTTCAGCGCACGGGCCTACGACCGCATTCTGAAAGTCGCCCGAACCATTGCCGATCTGGCCGGAAGTGACCTCATCGCACCCGATCATCTGCTGGAAGCACTCAGCTACCGCAATCTGGACCGCCGTCTCTGGAGTTAAATCTGGAAAGGGCTTGGAAAGGGCTAAGGGGCTATTTCAACACCTTCAAAACTTTTTTGAAAAAATCGTTGCACTCCCTATAAGTTTTGCTAATATAAATCTATCTCCTCGGAGTTATAACGCAGTTTTGAGGTATCGGGGGGTATGCTCGAAACTGCGTTATCCGGGAGGGAGATTTTAAAGACACTCTGAAGAGTGTCTTTTTTTGTGTCTTGTTTCGTTCAATTAAGGGCCCGGCCAATCTGTTATGGCTAGACTTCGGACCCTCGCTCCATAACACTTTGCGGGTGACTGAGCGTGTAATTGTCCGCTCGAAGTTCTTCTTCGAGGGTGAAAAGAAATTCTTCGTAAAAGGGGTGACCTATGGTCCCTTTGCCCCGGATGCCGAGGGATATCAATTCGGCCCCCGGGAACAGGTGGCCAGCGACCTGGCAGTGATCCGTGAGACGGGGGCCAACCTTCTCCGAATCTATACGACCCCTCCCCGCTGGTTCCTTGATCTCTGTCTGGAGAATGGCCTGCGTGTCCTCTTCAGCATCGCCTGGATGGAGCATGTGGAGTTCCTGAACGATCCGAAGGTCCGCGCCACGGTCGAGAAGGCGGTGATCGATGCCGTGCGCGAGCACAAAGGGCACCATGCAATCTTCGGTTACCTGCTCGGTAATGAGATCCCCTCCTCGATGGTTCGCTGGTTGGGGGCCAAGCGGGTGACGGAGTTCGTCGAGCACCTGGTGAATATCGCCCGTCGCGAGGATCCACGGGCCCTCTTCTCCTATGCGAGTTATCCCCCGACGGAATATCTCCTGCCCCAGAATGTCGATTTCCTGACGTTCAATGTCTACTTGCACCGCAGGGACGACTTCGAGCGCTACCTGGCCCGTCTCCAGAATCTCGCCGAGGACAAGCCTCTCATTATGGGCGAGTTCGGCATGGACACGATCCGCCACACCGAGGAAGAGCAGTCGGAGATGATCGGATGGCATCTCGATGCGGTGGTTCGCGGGGGCCTGGCCGGAACGATCCTCTACGCCTGGACGGATGAATGGCATCGGGGCGGGATGGATATCATGGACTGGGCCTTCGGTCTGGTGAAGCGTGACCGCACCCCGAAGAAGGTTCTCTCGACGGTCAAGGGATTCTACGACAACTCGGCCTCGATCACACACCATGCCCCCCTGGTCCGTGTCCCCAAGGTCTCGGTGATCGTCTGCAGTTACAACGGAGCCCAGACCCTGGAGTCGTGCCTCCGCTCGCTCAAGAAGATCGACTACCCCGACTATGAAGTGATCGTCGTGGATGACGGTTCCACCGACAACACTCAGGAGATCCTCTCCCATCACCCGTGGGTGAACGCGATCACCCAGACCAATCACGGCCTGAGCGTGGCTCGCAATGTCGGCGCCGCCGCCTCGTCCGGCGAGATCATCGCCTACACGGACAGCGACTGCATGGCCGATCCCGACTGGCTCTACTATCTCGTCGGCACGCTCCTCTCTGGAGACTATGCGGGTGTCGGCGGACCGAATATCTCCCCTCCCGCCCAGAACTGGCATCAGGCCTGCGTCTCGGCCTCTCCCGGTGGGCCGAGTCACGTTCTGCTCACCGACGTGGTGGCCGAGCATATCCCCGGCTGTAACATGGCTTTCCATCGCTGGGCCTTTGACAAGATCGGCGGATTCGATCCGGAGTATCGTAAGGCGGGTGACGACGTCGACTTCTGCTGGCGTCTTCAGCAGGAGGGAGAGATGATCGCCTTCAGTCCCTCGGCAATCGTCTGGCACTACCGTCGCTTCACGCTGAAGGCCTTCCGCAAACAGCAGGAGGGTTACGGCGAGGCCGAGTCGCTTCTCCGATTCAAGCATCTTGTCTTCTTTGGACCGACCGGAACGGCCAAATGGAAGGGACAGGTCTATGGCGCGCCGCGCTTCACCTGGCTGATCAATCAACCGGTGATTTATCACGGCGTCTTCGGAGAGGGACTCTTTCAATGCATCTATCCGACACCCCAGTCGGAGTTGGCCGCTTACCTGAGCAGTATCGAATGGGTGACCTTGACGGCTTTTCTCTTCCTGCTTTCGATCCCCTTCCCCGCGCTCCGGATCGTGGCCTATCTGATGTTCGGGGGGACCTTCCTCGTCGCCCTCTCCTACATGATCCACGCCAAGTTGGAGCCCCGCTTTGACACGATCAGGGCACGCCTCTTGGTGGCATTCCTTGCGCTCGTACAACCGCTCGTCCGCGGGTGGTCGCGCTACTTTACCTGGCTGAAGTTCAAGCGGACGCCCGAGTCGGTCGTTGCCTCCAAAGAGAAGAATCTGACCCCGACGCGCATCCCGGGACTCTCCAAGCTGGTCTTCTGGAACGAAGAGGGAAAAGGCCGTGAACTTCTCCTAACCTCGGTCATCGAGCTTCTCGAGTCGGAAGGATGGAGCTACTCCACCGATACGGGATGGAAGCCATGGGATATCCAGATCTACGGCAGCTTCTGGTGGGGCGTCACCCTGAGGAGCGTCACGGAGTATCATGGTGGACCAAAATGCCTGACACGCGTCGGCCTCGCCACACAGATGGTGGCGACGACCTTCCTGCTGAACTTCCTGCTCATCAGCTTCCTGATCTATTGGGCGGCGACAGCTCATGGAATGATCCTTCCGGGGATTATCTACGGCGTGATCCTTCTGGTGATCTGGTCGAGAGGATACCGCACCAAGAAACGAGTGGCCCAGCTCGTCGAGGCGGCCGGACAGCGGATCGGACTGAACAGGGTGGATCCCAAGAAGGGTAACAGACCTCCTGCGAAATCAACGCATCAGCAGGATGCTGAAGTCACTCCTTCCAACACCTCGGCAGTCTCACCACAAATGGGATCGGAGGTCTCACCGCAGATCTCACCCGAGTCACCGGTTTCTCCCCAGGGCTAAAGATTTCCTGAATCCGGGGCCCGCAAGGAGCCCCTTGGATTTGCATCCCTTTTTCATTCATAATTACCCCACCATGCCAAGCGTCTTCATCAAGACCTACGGATGCCAGATGAACGAGCGTGACTCGGAGCAGGTGGCCCGTGACCTGCAGGACCGGGGTCACAAGCTGGTCTCCCGGGAGAGCGAGGCGGATGTCATCCTGCTCAACACCTGCAGTGTCCGCGAAATGGCGGAACGGAAAGCCATCGGCAAGATGGGGATGCTTCGCAAACTCCGACGTGAAAAACCCCTACTCGTTCTCGGCTACATGGGGTGCATGGCCCAGCGTCTCGGTGAATCCCTGAAAGAGACCTCCCCCCACGTGGATCTTGTCGTGGGCACACAGAAGTTTCACCGGGTGGCGGACTATGTGGAGGAGGCTCTTCGCAAGCGCGAGGAGGCCTTTGCTCTGGAGGATGTCACCGAGCTTGGGGTGGCCATCCAACCGATCCTTCCGATCATCGATACGGCGCCCGAGGAGGGATCCCAGAACACCATCCGAGATCATCTCCCCAAGAGAAAGGAGGCCACCGCCTTCCTCTCCATTATGCAGGGATGCAACATGCATTGCACCTTCTGCATCGTCCCGACAACGCGCGGTGCGGAGCGCGGCCGCCCCATCGAGGAGATTGTCGGCGAGGCAAGGAGACTTGTTGAAAACGGCATCCGGGAGGTGACCCTTCTTGGTCAGATCGTGAATCTCTATGGTCGCCATGAGTTCCCGAAGGTCGGCGATCGGAGTCCTTTCGTCCAACTTCTCGATGCACTCCACGAGATCGAGGGACTGGACCGGATCAGGTTCACCTCTCCGCATCCGATGGGCTTCCGGAAAGATCTGGTTGAATGCTTTGCGCGTCTGCCCAAGCTGATGGAGCATGTTCACCTCCCACTCCAGTCCGGATCAGACCGGATTCTGAAGGCCATGCATCGTCCCTACACTGCCGCCTCTTTCCGCAAACTTGTCGGCGACCTGCGGGCCAGCAGGCCTGGCATCGCGGTGACCACGGATATCATCGTGGGATTTCCGGGAGAGACCGAGGAGGATTACCGGGCAAGTCGTGACCTCTCCGAGGAACTCGAGTTCGACGGGGCATTCATCTTCCGCTACTCGAAGAGGGGCGATACCCCGGCTGCCGAAATGGAGGAACAACTCAGCGAAGAGGAGAAGGAGGTTCGCAATCAGGATCTCCTCTCGGTCGTGAATGCCTCGGCTTCCAGGAAACTCGAGGCCTGCATCGGCACCCGTCAGGAGATTCTCTGCGAGGGCCCGAGCCGTAATGATCCAAACCGACTCTCCGGTCGCACACGCACGAACAAGATCGTTATTCTGGAGGGAGGCAGCCGTTTCCACGGCGAGATCTTTGACGTGACGATCACTTCGGCATCCGCCTCCACCCTCTACGGGGACCCTGCAATCCAAGCCGGTGAGTGAGGGTGCCATGGAGTGTCCCGAGTTTGACCTCGTGATGACGCTCGGCAGCGGCCAGACCTTTCACTGGAGGCCGGTGAACGCACTGGGAGGAGAGGGATTCACGGGATGTATCGGATCGACCTCCGTCACGCTTCGCCAGGAAGGATCCCGACTCCTTTATCGAGGAGGTTCACCAGAACTCCTGAGCCGCTACTTTGCCTTCGATCATGACCTGGAAGCAATCCGCTCATCGTGCGCTGGACATCCCGTCTCGCAGAGCGCTTCCCTTGCGTGCAGGGGCCTGAGAGTCATGCGTCAGCCACTCTGGGAGTGTCTGGCCTCCTTCATCCTCTCCCCGATGAAACAAGTGGCCCATATCAGCCAGATGAGCCTGGCCCTGAGGTCTGCTTATGGAACCCCTCTCAAGGATACCCCCGTCCCGGCATTCCCCGAGGCAGGATCGTTGGCTGAAGCCGGCGTGGAGGAACTGCGAAAATGCGGTCTGGGATTTCGTGCGAAGAGCCTCCATGCGACCGCATCCCTTGTTGCCTCGGGGGAATTTGATCCCGAATCTCTACTGATGATGAGCACAGGTGAGGCCCGTGCCGAACTCTGCAAACTTCCCGGGATCGGCCGGAAGGTGGCCAACTGCATCCTGCTCTTTGCCTATGAACGCCTGGAAGTCGTCCCCGTGGATGTCTGGGTTGCCAGGATTCTGGGTTCATTCCGTAAGCCCGGATCGCGGAAAATGACACTCGAGCAACTGGAGATCTATGGGGAGCGTCAGCTCGGTCCCTATGCTGGATACATCCAGCAATATCTCTTTCATCAGGCGCGAACGGGTGAACTGAAACTCCCAAAGCCTAAATCCAAACCAAAACCAAAACCAAAGCCTAAAGCCTCACGGAAAAAAATGGGCGGAACGAATCCATCACTTCCCATCGTGGGGGGAAAAACGTTTCTCTGATCTCATGACGGGCACCCGGACAACGGAAAAAAAGAGGAGCGGAACGAAACGCCGCGAGCGGTTCCCGTTCCTTCTATTTCTTTCGTGCCTGATCCATGCCACGCTCGTGATCCTGCTGGCGATCCTCTTCGCAAAACGGTTTTCGGAGAGCCCAAAACCGAAAGAGGAACCTCCCCCTCCGGAAGTGACGCTGGAGCTGCCTCCCCAGATGAAGGACCGCCCCTTCATTGAGGCCAAGCAACCGGTCGATAAGGCCCCCGAGAATGCCCCTTTCCAATCGGATGAGAACACAAAAGCAGCCAGTGAACTCACCCCGACCGGAAATCTCCCTCTCCCGACACAGCAGGGGGTGAATCAGCCGGCCATGGAACTTCAGAACCAGCACCACACTGCAGGTGAGGTCCCGGCTTCCCAAGCTGGCAATAATGCCCCGGCACAGCCTCCATCCCCCGAATCACCCGCCCTCCCAAAGACGCAACCGGCTCAAAAACTGCAGGATCATCCTGAAAAACCGTCCCCGACTCCAGTCACCTCCGCAACCCCCACTCCAAGTTCCTCCCCCCAAGCGAAACCAACACCAACCCCTCCCACACCGCCACCACCGAATAATCTCAAGCTTCTGGAACCCCCTCAGGAACAGTCCAAGCCGATCGATTCAAAGCCTCAGAGCACCACTCAGACATCCCCCCAGACTCCCCCTTCGGCAGCACGCCCCCCTTCACAACCCGGAACCCAGGGATCCAAGAAGGGATACCAGCCCGAGTCGCGCCAGACTGTCATCATGGGCAATATCTCCAATAAGGGACGCTCCTCCGTGGCGGCCGAGGCCACACCGATCGGTCGTTATAAGAAAAGAATGTCGGATGCCATTGGATCCCGCTGGTATTATTACGTGAACGAAAGGATGGGACTGCTGAGCATCGGCACAGTGAATGTCGCCTTCAAGATCACCTCCTCAGGCAAAGTGACGGGACTGCATGTTATCTCGACCAACTCCAATGAGTCTTTGACGGATTGCAGCCTTCGTTCAATCATGGATGCCAAGCTTCCCCCGATCCCTCCCGAGGTGGCCCAGACGCTCCAGGACGGTTCGCTGGAAATCGAATACAGCTTCACCATTTTTGAATAAGACTCCAATCCCATGCACTCGATGACACTTCTCGCCTCCGCTCCTGCATTCGTAGAGTTTTTTGTGAAGGGGGGATTCTTCATGGCAGTCCTCGTGATTCTCTCCATTTTCTCGCTGGCGATCATCCTCCAGCGTGCTCTCGTGATCAAAATGGACAGGGTTCTCCCTCCCGCCGTCTCCAACGCCCTCACGGCCTACAAATCAGGCTCTCCTGTCGAACCCCTGCAGAAAGTGCTCGAGCGCGAACCCTCTCCCCTTTCCCGTGTTCTCCTGAGCGTCCTCCAGCACAGGGACTGGCCCCGTGCCGAGATTCTCGACGCCGTCCAGACAAGGGCCCGGCATGAGATTTCACGTCTGGAAGCGGGACTAGTGTTCCTTGAGATCACCACGGGTATCTCCCCGTTGCTCGGACTGCTGGGCACCCTTTCGGGACTCGTCGGCATCTTTGGCAATATCGGTGATCACGGAGACCCGCAGCGTGTGGCCAGCGGGATCTCAGAGGCCCTGAACTGCACAATCGTCGGACTGGGAGTGGCTGTTCCCAACCTGATCGCCTACAACTACTTCACCCGTCGTGTCGAGGTGGTTGCCATTGATCTTGAATCCGAGACCACCGAACTGATCACCAAACTCTCGTTGGGACGCAACCGCTAGGCGCTTTAGGGCAGGATCATTTTTACAGGATTCTCGAGCGGAGGCACCGAGAACGCCGAGGCCGTTGCATTGAGCGGCAAGGGATAACTTGGCCTAAGAAGCATTTGGTTCTTCCTTCACTCCCAAGAGATCCAGCTTCTCGATGATATCTGCGCAGATCCTCTTGTGTGAGGGCATCATGGCGTGGTGGGCCGCCCAGACGATCCGGTCGGTAGCCGAGGGCATCCTGGAACTGGATGGGGGGATGATCATGAGGTCCAGCGGTGTCCAGTAGCTGTAGGTCGGATACTCCAATGCCGTCTCGTCAATGGCGTCCAAATCCTTCAGAAAGTCACTCCCGGGTCGCATCTCTCGTGCTCCCTGCCCGCGGTGAAGGTATGCAAGCCATGTTCCGCGATGGGGGCCTGAAATGGCGAAAAATGCCTTGGTCCGATGAAAGGCATGCATCCGGTGGAGGTAGTAGCGGGAGATCAGACACCCCATGCTGAAACCGATGACTGCAAAAGGCTCCGTGGGGTCAAAAGCCTCATTGACCATGACCTCCAGCTTGCTGGCCAGATCCGCGATACCATGACGTCCGTCATTGGGATGCAAGGAGGGAACCAGGCAGGGATGGCCCTGGCCCGAGAGATCTTTCACAAGTTTTTTAAAGATGCTCCCGGTATCGTAGAGACCGTGGATCAGAAGGACATTCATGAGGGGAT
>Ga0114963_10001616_pt1 | contig 15528 bp, 14 predicted proteins | sample C_131016_EF_Meta_FD_87019 | JGI IMG/M metagenome (GOLD analysis project Ga0114963, IMG submission 87019) | Freshwater microbial communities from Lake Croche, Canada to study carbon cycling - C_131016_EF_MetaG | ecosystem: Environmental > Aquatic > Freshwater > Lake | place: Lake Croche, Canada...
CGAAGTCATCGACAACTTTGGCGACGCCGCCCTCGCCTGGCGTCTCGCGCGCGACCTTATTGCGGCAGGGGCTTCAGCCCCGAGGGTGCTCACCGGGGCCGCCGACTCTGAAGCCGACACGGTCACCCTAGCCATCAACCAACCCATGGTGTTGGAAAAACTGGTCCCGCAACATGCCCGCGATCGACCGCCCCAGGTTTGCGACTGGGGCGAAGCGCTCGCGGCGTTGGACGCGACTCCACCCTGGGACGTCGTTGTCGGCCTCCTGGGTACCCGCCTGCCGGCACCGCTGTTGGACCGCCTCGCGAGGCAAACGCCAACGCCCGTGTGGATCAACCTTGAGCACCTCAGCCCCGAAAGCTGGGTTGCCGGTTGTCATGGCTTGCCCTCGCCGAACCCGCAAACCGGGCTTAAGGAGATTTTTTTCTTCCCCGGTTTTGATCTGCAAACGGGCGGCCTGATCCGCGAACCCGACCTGATCGCGCAGCGCGATCGATTTCGGGCCGACCCCAGGGCGCGCGCGCAATGCTTGCAAGCGATCGGCGTCGCCCCCGAGGATCTCGATTGGCCCGCGGTGTTGGTCTTCGGCTATGCGGATGCGCCCCTGTCTGCGCTCATCGACCAGCTTGCGGCGGGTCCGCCCAGCGTGTTGCTGGTCCCGACTGGGCGCGCACCGGTGCAACGCCGAGGGGCGCTGCGCTGGTACGGGATCGACTGGCTTGAGCAAGCGCATTTCGACACCCTGTTGTGGTCTTGCGCAGCCGCATTTGTGCGCGGCGAGGATTCGCTGGTGCGCGCCCATTGGGCCGCGCTGCCCTTTATCTGGCAACCGTATCGCGAGGCGCTCGGGGGCCATCGTGCCAAGCTCGACGCCTGGCTCGCCCGCTGGGCCTACGTCCTACCGCCTGCGGCAGCCCGCGCCCAAGAAGCGCTCGCGCACGCATGGGACCGCGCCGACGCAAGCGCCCTCGCGCAGGCCTGGCCAACCTGGTTCGGCCTGCGCGCAACGTTGGCCGAGGGCGCCAACGCTTGGTGCGAAGCGCTTTGCCAACGACCCAGCCTCACCCATCGTTTGCGAAGCTTTGCACTCGATCAGCTAGAATCGCGCTCTCATTAACGCTCGCCCGGCGTGCGGCGGACCTCCGCGCGCACCGTCGAAGCACTGGGCGCGCACCCGCCGCTCGCGGCACACCCCAATGGACCCCCGATGAAAACCGCGCAGGAACTCCGCACTGGCAACGTCATCATGATTGGCAAAGACCCGATGGTGGTCGTCAAGGCCGAGTACAACAAGTCGGGCCGAAACGCCGCCGTTGTCAAGATGAAGATGAAGAACCTCCTCAATGGCTCGGGGATGGAAACCGTCTTTCGGGCTGACGACAAGTTCGATGTTCTGATCCTCGACAAAAAAGAAGTCACCTACTCGTACTTCGCCGACCCGCTCTACGTCTTCATGGACGAGGAGTACAACCAGTACGAAGTGGAAGCCGAATCGATGGGCGACGCGCTCAACTATGTCGACGAGGGCATGGCCTGCGAAGTCGTGTTCTACGAAGGCCGGGCCATCTCCGTCGAGATGCCCACGAGCGTTGTGCGGGAGGTCGAGTACACCGAACCCGCCGTCAAGGGCGACACTTCGGGCAAGGTCATGAAACCCGCGCGCATCAAGCCGACGGGTTTCGAGTTGCCGGTTCCAGCTTTTGTTGAAATCGGCGACCGCATCGAAATCGACACCCGCACCGCCGAATACCGCAACCGCGTCAAAGGCTAAACGCGGATCGCCTTGCCGCCCGTTCAGGTGGGCGGCAAGCCCGTCGTCTGCGCCCGCACTTGCAACTCGTTGTCGCGCGCAAAGTTCAACAGAAATCGGTACGCCATGGGTTCGTGTGCGGCAAGGGCGGCACACACCGTCACGCAGCGCTCGCCGTCCCGCAGTCCGGGCTGCACCCAGGGTGAATAGCCGAGCGGCGATGCACTCCCGCTGCGGGCCGGATGGAACCCTGCCATCACACCCGCAAGGCGCTCCGACCAATCGCTCGGACGAAACACGCGGCCCGCTTGGGTCACGCCGATAATGACGAAATCAACGGGGTGATTGGGGTCAATCGTCTGCAAGGCTGCGTTCATCCGTCGTCCCGTTCGCGTCGCGCGAGCGCGGGGGCGCAAGTATAGCCGGTTCCCCCTACAATGACCGGCTCACCGAAGCCTCCCTCCCCGCCCTCGCTGCCATGCACGTATCCACCGCCGCTGCCTCGACCCCATCCTGTCTGATGCCGACTTACGCTCCGCAGCCCGTCGCCTTTGTGCGCGGCGAGGGCGTCTGGCTCTTCGACGCGGACGGCAAGCGTTACCTCGATGCGCTCTCCGGCATTGCCGTCAATACGCTCGGACACGCCCACCCGGCTCTGGTGTCCGCGCTTTGCGAACAGGCTGGTCGAATTCTTCATCATTCCAATCTGTTTCAGAATCCACTGGCCGAAGCGCTCGCGCGCGCGCTCGTCGAGCGCTCTGGCATGACGAACGTCTTTTTCTGCAATTCGGGCCTAGAGGCGAACGAGGCGGCAATCAAAATCGCCCGCAAATATGGCTACGACCGCGGGATTGAGGCACCCGAGATCATCGTCTTTGAGCACGCCTTTCACGGCCGCTCACTGGCGACGCTATCGGCCACGGGCAATGAGAAAGTTCAGAAGGGCTTTGCCCCCCTTGTCCCTGGTTTTGTCCGCGTCCCGCTCAACGATACCGCCGCCCTCGAAGCGGTGGCGCACAGTCACCCGAAGGCGGTCGCCGTCTTCATTGAGGCAATTCAGGGCGAGGGGGGAATCCAGCCGGCGCAGATCGCCTTCTTGCAAGCAGCACGGCGTCTGTGCGACGCCCACGACTGGTTGTTCATGATTGACGAAGTGCAGTGCGGGATGGCGCGCACGGGGCGTTGGTTTGCCCACCAGTGGGCGGAGATCTTGCCGGACGTGATGCCCCTCGCGAAGGGCCTTGGCTCGGGGGTACCCGTCGGCGCCGTGGTTGCCCACGGGAAGGCCGCCCAAGTTTTTGGCCCCGGGAATCATGGCACCACCTTCGGCGGCAACCCGCTCGCGATGCGCGCAGGTCTCGTCACGCTGGAGACCATCGAAGCCGAGAATTTGATGGCAAACGCGCTCGTGCAGGAGCAACGCATCCGCGCCGGATTGAGCTCCGCCCTCGCCGGGGTGCCGGGCGTGCTTGAAATTCGGGGCCGTGGGCTCATGCTGGGCATCGTCTTGGATCGACCCTGCGGCGCCCTGGTTGCCCAGGCACTGGAGGCCGGACTGGTGCTCAACGTAACCGCCGACCACGTGGTGCGACTGCTTCCGCCGCTGATTTTCCAGGATGCCCATTCAGACCAACTCGTCGCCACGCTGGCGCCGCTGATTCGGCGTTTCCTTACCTAACCCCAGGCCCGCATTTGAACCGACCGATGACTCCAAGCTTACCGACCCGCCACTACCTTCGCTTTGATGCCCTGGGCGCTGCGGAGTACGCCTACCTCTTCGAGCGCTCCCGCATCATCAAAGAGCGCTTCAAGCGCTACCAGACCTACCATCCCCTGGCCGACCGCACGCTGGCGATGATTTTCGAAAAGCACAGCACGCGCACGCGCCTCTCGTTCGAGGCCGGCATGCACCAACTCGGCGGCGCGGCGATCTATCTCAACACGCGGGATACCCAACTCGGGCGCGGCGAGCCCGTCGAGGACGCGGCGCAGGTGATCTCCCGCATGGTCGACCTGGTCATGATTCGCACCTTCGAGCAAGACATCATCGAGCGCTTTGCCGCCCACTCGCGGGTGCCGGTCATCAATGGGCTAACCAATGCCTACCACCCCTGCCAGATCCTGGCCGACATCTTTACCTTCCACCAAATCCGCGGCGACATTACGGGCCGCACCGTGGCGTGGATTGGCGATTCGAACAACGTCTGCCATACCTGGGTGCAGGCAGCGCGACTGTTGAACTTTCAGCTGCATGTCTCAACGCCCCCTGGCTACGAGCTCGATACGACGCAATTGGACGAGGTCGATGCCAGTTTTGTTCGGCCTTTTAGCGACCCGATGGACGCCGTCGCCGGCGCTGATCTGGTCACCACCGATGTCTGGACCAGCATGGGGTTCGAGACGGAAAACGAGGCCCGACAACGTGACTTTGCCGACTGGCAAGTCGATACCGAGATGATGCGGGCCGCGGCCGCCGACGCCCTCTTCATGCACTGCCTGCCGGCCCACCGCGGCGAGGAAGTGACCAGCGAAGTCATCGACGGACCACAGTCGGTGGTGTGGGAGGAGGCGGAGAACCGCCTCCACACGCAAAAAGCACTGATGGAATTCTTGCTGCTCGGCGAGATCGGCGACTAATCAGGCCAGGTAGCCCCGCATACGCTCGCTCAGATGTTTGCGGGCGCGGTGCAAACGTACCCAGCAATTGGCCTCACTGATCCCGAGTTGCTCGCACACCTGCGCTGTCTCCAAGCCCTCAAGGGCCTGCATCCGGAATACGGTTTTCAGGGTCGCTGGCATGGCGTCGATCTCGCGCTCGAGCGCCGCGCGCATTTGCGACCCGGCAACCACCCGCAGGGGATCCGCGGTGTCGTCGCTCAAGTCCATCCCGAGGCGGTCGAAGACGTCTGGGTTGTCCTCATCCCCCGTGACCGAGACGTAACGCGTCTCGCGCCGGAAGATATCCTGGATCTTGTGGTGCAAAATGCCGATCAGCCAGGTGCGCACGCTGGAGTGGCCCTGAAACCGATCTGCGCTCGCGACCGCGGCCACCAAGGTGTCTTGCACCGCATCTTCAGCCAGCGCCTCGTCGCGAACTTTGCGGCGGGCAAAGCGCAGCAAGGCCGGGCGATGCTGCGCGATGTCCTCGATGGCCAAGGTCGGCGTGGGCGCACTCGATGGCGCTCCTGGCACGATGGCGGCACCCCGACCGGCCTCGGCGAGCAGTGCCGCGGCCAGATCGATACTGGCTGCGTCGGGCACGATCTCCGGATCAAACTCGGCGGCGAGGACTTCAGCGTCGGCAAGTAGGCTCGTCATGGACTTCACTCCAGCGGGTTTCGTTGTAAGTTCAGGGAGTGTGCGACGCCAACCTCGCAACGCGATCTCGCGAAGATCACGATTTCGTCTCAAAGTTCTCGTCGCAGGGATTGCCATGCCCCAGAGCCATGAACGCAGCGTACTGATCATCGAAGACCAGTCGGATATCGCCGATTTAATTGCGGTGCACGTGCGCGATCTCGGCTACCGCGTCGTGACCGTGCACGACGGCGAGGCCGGCTATCAAACGGCCCGCAGTGCGCGCTTTGACCTCATCGTGCTCGACATCATGCTGCCGGGACGCGATGGGCTCGACGTCCTACGGGCCTTACGCATGGATCGGGTGAGCACCCCGGTGTTGATGCTGACCGCGCGTTCGAGCGAACTCGACCGGGTACTTGGGCTTGAGCTCGGCGCCGACGACTACCTGACCAAACCGTTTTCGATTTTGGAATTAACAGCCCGTATCAAGGCGATTTTGCGCCGCAGCGACCTCGCCTCGGCAGCGCGCGATACAGTCCACGACGGTCCAATCCAAGCGGGCGAACTCGTCATCAACGCGCCGGCGCACGAAGTTCGCCTGCGCGATCAGGTGGTCGCGCTGACGGCGAAAGAATTCGATCTGTTGTTGCACCTCGCACGCAACCCCGGGCGCGCGTTCACCCGCACGCAGTTGCTCGACGCCGTCTGGGGTACCACCTTCGAAGGCTACGAACACAATGTCAACACCCATATCAACCGGCTGCGCGCCAAAATCGAGGTCGATCCGGCCAACCCACGCTACGTGCTCACGGTTCGCGGCTTGGGCTACCGCTTTGCCAACGAGCAATGAATTCACTGGGTGGACGCGTACTCGTCCTGATCGCGGTCTTTTCGATGCTCCTGGCGTCGATGATCGCCACTGTCGGCCATCTCACCTATCGCGACTATCGCAGCGAGCTCGTGGCGGCCCGCGCCGACGAATTTGCCCAGCGCATCCTCGAATCTTTTCCGGCCCTGTGGTCGACCTACGCGGCTGAGCCCAATCGGTTTGGCGAACGACTGCGCGAGTTTGTTTTCTTCGAACCCAACACCGGGCTCTACCTGCTCGACCGCGACGGACGCGTGCTGGCCAGCGCGGGCGAAGCGAAAGAATTTTGGACCCGCTATCGGGTTGACCTCGCCCGTGTTCTGGACGCGATTCACGAGGATCCAACGCGTCCGCTCGAGGGCGACGATCCTGACGACATCGACGCCACCGCCGTCGTCGCAGCGCGCCCGGTCCTCACCGACGGCATCGCTCGCGGTTGGTTGTACGTCGTTGCGCGCGACCCCGCGGTCGATGCCGAAACCGCCCAGGTGATCCGCGGCCATGCGGTGCAAGGCCTCATCAAAATGGTGCTGCTCACGTTTGGCATAGGGACCTTGCTAACCGTCGCCATCATCGCGCTGCTCGCGCACCCGCTCGCGGCCCTGACGTCTGTCGCCGAGCGCATCCGACGCTCGGGATTTGCAGCCGCGGTGCCGGTCGACTTTCCTTATGAAGACCGCCAGGACGAGATCGGTCGTCTCGCCATTACTCTGCATGAAATGTACGATCGTCTACGCCAGGAGAATCAACGCGTGATGGAAAGCGATGCCCGCCGACGCGAAATGGTGGCGGGGGTCAGTCATGATTTACGCACGCCCTTAACCGCGCTGCTGGGCCAACTCGAGACGATCCGCCTCAAAGGCCCGGCACTGCCCGAGGAGACGCGGACCCGGTACTTTGACGCCGCAATGCAGAACGCCGGCCATCTGCGCCGGCTCACCGACAGCCTGGCCGAGCTCGGCCGCCTCGACAGCCCTGAGCTACAAGCCGCTCCCGAACCGATCGCGATCGGGGAGTTCGTCGACGACGTCGCTGCGCGCTTTCGCGGTCGAGCCGAGGATGCCCATATTCGCCTCAGTGTGGACTATGCCGAGGGTTTACCGCTCGTCCCCATCGACGCCGAGTTGATGGAACGCGCGCTCTCCAACCTGCTCGATAACGCGCTGCGCTTTACGCCCACGCAGGGCCAGGTCAAGGTCAGCGTCAGCCAAAGCGCACAGCAAATCCGGATTAGCGTGATGGATACCGGCCCCGGGGTCAGCGATGAAGACCAACCCCGGGTATTCGAACGCTTCTTTCAGGGTAGCCGCCACCGCGAGCAGCGCGGCTCGAGCGGTCTCGGATTGGCCATCGTCCGCCGGATTGTGGAGTTGCACCAGGGTGCGGTGGGTCTGCAGAGTCAATTAGGCAGCGGTGCGCACTTCTGGATTGACCTGCCACTTGTCAATCCATTTGAGGGACAGCGGGGGCTCCCAAGTTCGATGGCGTAACAGCGGTGGCACAATCGTGGCCTTGCTCTGATCACTTTTTACCCGCAATCGCCATGCCAAAAAAATCTCGTTCCTCTGCGAGCGCCGCTCCGACGCCGACTGACTCCCATCACAACCCCGCCCCAGGGACGACGGCCAAGGCCAGTGTGCGTCGCGTGGTGCTCGCCTACTCGGGCGGGCTCGACACATCGGTCATTCTGAAATGGCTGCAGGACGAATATGGTTGCGAGGTCGTGACCTTCACGGCCGATATCGGCCAAGGCGAAGAGCTTGAACCGGCGCGGGCGAAAGCCCTGAAGATGGGTATCAAACCAGAAAATATCTTCATTGAAGACCTGCGCGAAGAGTTCACGCGCGACTTCGTCTTGCCGATGTTCCGTGCCAACGCTTTGTACGAAGGCGAATACTTGCTCGGCACCTCGATTGCCCGGCCGCTGATTGCCAAGCGGCTCATCGAGATTGCACGTCAGGTCAAAGCCGACGCCATCTCCCATGGCGCGACGGGTAAAGGCAACGACCAGGTGCGCTTTGAGCTCGGCGCCTATGGACTCATGCCCGGAGTTCGGATCATTGCACCGTGGCGTGAGTGGGATCTGCTCTCGCGCGAGCGCCTACTGGCCTACGCGGATGCGCATGGCATTCCCGTGGATTACAAAAAACGTAAAGGCGAGGCGCCTTACTCGATGGACGCCAATTTGCTGCATATCAGCTACGAAGGTGGTGTGCTCGAGGACCCTTCAAAAGCGCCGAGCGAGTCGATGTGGCGGCTCACCGTCTCGCCCGAGAAGGCGCCCGCCAAACCCGAGAGCGTCACGATCACGTTTCGCGCTGGCGATCCGGTCGCGATTGACGGCGTCCCAATGGCACCGCACGACCTCCTGGCTGCCCTGAACAAGATCGGCGGACGTCACGGCGTCGGGCGCCTTGATCTCGTTGAAAATCGTTACGTTGGCATGAAAAGCCGCGGTTGCTACGAGACCCCCGGAGGCACCATCCTCCTCAAGGCCCACCGGGCCATGGAAAGCCTTACGCTCGACCGCGAGGTCGCACACCTCAAGGACGACCTCATGCCGCGCTATGCGAGCTTGGTCTACAACGGCTACTGGTTCAGTCCCGAGCGCGAAGCGCTGCAGGTTTTGATTGACCACACCCAAAAGGTCGTCAACGGCGAAGTCGTTTTAAAACTTTTCAAGGGCAACGTACTGGTGACAAGTCGCACCAGCGACGACTCCCTCTTCGACACCAAAATTGCTACCTTCGATGATGACGGCGGGGCCTACCAGCAAGCCGACGCCGCCGGCTTTATCAAACTCAATGCCCTGCGCATGCGCATCGCTGCCAGCCGCGGCCGTCTGCCGGCGGGTGGCACGCGCAAAGCGCGCCGTGCGGCGGCAAGCAAAGCCTGACAACGGAGGTCGTGCCCATGCCATCGTTTGACGCCACCCTGGAGGCAGACGCCACCGAGGTCCGCAATGCCGTCGATCAGTCCAACAAAGAGATCGGTACGCGCTTTGATTTCAAGGGTTCGAGCGCAAAAATTGAGCAGCGCGAGCGCGAGTTGATCTGCCAAGCCGACAGCGATTTTCAACTTGGCCAGGTACGCGATGTGCTGCTCGGAAAATGTGCCAAACGAGGCGTCGATGTTCGATTCCTCGATTTAGGCGAAGTGCAAAAAGTCGGCGGCGACAAAGTCAAACAGGTCGTCACCGTGCGCCACGGCATCGCCGGGGACGATGCCAAGCAGATCGTTCGGATCATCAAAGACAGCAAAATCAAAGTGCAGGCGTCGATTCAAGGCGATGCCGTCCGCGTCAGCGGGGGCAAACGCGACGACCTGCAGGCCGTGATGGCGCTGTTGCGCAAAGACGTCACCGAACTACCGCTTAGTTTCGGCAACTTTCGCGATTGATCAAGCCGCCACCCTCCGATCCAGCGCAGCCGACGGATCGGGCCGTGGCGGGGATCCTTCAAGACCGCGCGGGCTACGACTACAACAAGCTGCTCACGATCAGCCGCGAGTGGGCGATGCTGCGGTGGCACTTAAAAGATGAGTCGCTGATCGCGGAGTCCGTCAAACGCAGCCTCGAGCAAGGCGAGTCGCTCTCGCCGCGCGAGCTCGTCGATCGTCTCGCCACCCGTTTTGGGCTTGAAGACCCCCACCAGGGCGGCAATCGAAAAGACCTTGCAGTCCGCGATACGGTCATCGCGCGCGGCCAAGCGATCGACCAGCAATGGGCCCAGGCGCGCTCGACGGTGGGCACTGAACCGGCTCCCGGCCGCCCTGCGAGTGCTGCCGAGCGTGCGCGCGCCCAGTTGATGAAGCGCAGTTAGAGCGCGCTTGCGCGCGCGCCGATCAGGCGGTGACCCAGGCGCCGAATTCCTTGCGCAGCGCGCGCTCGATGCCGGCCGCATCGAGCCCTTCGAGGGCAAGCAGAGCCTGGTGGTCGCCGTGGTCGATGAAGCGGTCCGGCAGTCCCAGCATCTTCAGCGGACGCCCAACCCCGGCGGCCGCCAGCGCCTCCGCGCAGGCGCTTCCTGCCCCTGCGGCGATCGCGTGCTCTTCCAGCGTCACAAGGGCGTCGTGTTCGGCTGCCATCTCCAAGAGCAGTGCTTGGTCGAGCGGCTTCACGCAGCGCATATCCACGACTGTGACGTCGAGCTTCGCGGCGGCTGCGAGCGCCGCGTGCAGCAGGGGACCGAAGGCGAGAATCGCAACCCGTCCTGGGCCGCCTTGGGCGATCGATTGGCGAGAACTCTGCCGACGAATCTTGCCCTTGCCGATCGGCAGAGGTTCCAGATCGCTCCCGACTTCGGCACCGACCCCGGCGCCGCGGGGATATCGCACCGCGACCGGGCCATTGTGGGCAAAGCCCGCGCTCAGCATGGCGCGGCACTCGGCCTCATCGCTCGGTACCAAAACCACCAGATTCGGGATGCAACGCAGATAAGCCAGGTCGTAGGCTCCGGCATGGGTAGCCCCGTCGGCTCCGACCAAGCCCGCGCGGTCGATGGCGAACAACACGGGCAAGTTTTGTAGCGCCACGTCGTGGATCAGCTGATCGTAGCCCCGCTGCAAAAAAGTGGAATAAATTGCCACGACCGGCTTCAGCCCCTCGCACGCCATGCCAGCGGCGAAGGTAACGGCGTGCTGCTCGGCGATGCCGACATCAAAGTAGCGCTGCGGAAAGCGTCGCTCGAACTCGACCAGACCCGAGCCCTCGCGCATCGCCGGGGTCACCGCCACCAGACGCGCATCGGCCTGCGCCTGATCACAAACCCACTGACCAAAAATCTGCGTAAAGGTCGGTTTCGCGCTCCCGCTCGACTTGCCCAGGCCAATCGCGGGGTCAAACTTGCCAGGGCCGTGATAGGCAATGGGGTCAGCCTCGGCGCGCTGATAACCAGCGCCTTTGCGGGTTACGACGTGAAGAAATTGAGGGCCGCGCAGTTCCCGCAGGTTCTGCAGCGTTGGCACCAGCGCGTCGAGGTCGTGGCCATCGATTGGACCGACGTAGTTAAAGCCAAACTCCTCAAACATCGTCGCGGGGGAAACCATCCCCTTGGCGTGCTCTTCGAGCCGACGCGCGATCTCCAACACCGGCGGCGCAATGGCCAGCATATCGCGCGCGAAACTGCGCGCAGCCGCGAAAAACCGCCCCGACAATAAGCGCGCCAGATACCGGTTCAAGGCCCCGACCGCCGGGGAAATCGACATGTCGTTGTCATTCAGGATCACCAGCAGATCAATGTCCGCCGTGACCCCCGCGTTATTCATCGCCTCGAAAGCCATCCCCCCGCTCATCGCGCCGTCGCCAATGACCGCCACGTGGCGCCGCCGCCGCGGACCGGACTCTGCGCTGAGGTTGCGCGATGCAACGGCCATGCCCAAAGCCGCCGAAATACTCGTCGATGCGTGCGCCGTCCCGAAGGTGTCGTACTCGCTTTCGACGCGTCGCGGGAACCCCGACAAACCGCCCAACTGCCGCAAGCTCGGCATCGCCTCGCGACGGCCGGTGAGAATCTTGTGCGGGTAACTTTGATGGCCGACATCCCAGACGAGACGGTCGCGCGGCGTCTCGAATACATGGTGCAAGGCGATCGTGAGCTCGACCGTGCCCAAGTTCGACGACAAATGGCCCCCGGTCTTCGACACCGTCGCCAGCAGGTAGGCGCGCAGTTCCTGCGCCAGCTGACGCAACTCCCCACGATTGAGCCGGCGCACCTCGGCAGGAGTGTCGACACGTTCGAGCAGGGGGTAGGTTTGAGCAGTCATGTCGGGCTGGCTTCGCTTCGGTTCAAACAATCGGACTCTACGCCCGCCTCAAAATAATGCGATCGGCCAATCCACGCAATGGATGCGAACACTCCCCCCAGGGCTCCAACGCGGCCTGCGCCTCGTCGCGCAAAGCCTGCGCCAGACGGTGCGCCGCCTCCAGACCGAGCAAGGAAACAAAGGTCGGCTTGTCCTGCGCTCGATCCTTGCCCGCTGTTTTACCGAGCGTCGCGGTATCGGATTCAACATCGAGAATGTCGTCGACGACCTGAAAGGCAAGGCCGACAGCATTCGCGTAGCGGTCGATCGCAGCAGGGATCGAGGCGCCATCTGCCTCGGGGCCGGCCAGCCAACCCAAGCGCACGGCAGCCCGCAACATGGCCCCCGTCTTGGCCTGGTGCATCGCCTCGAGCGCAGGCCGATCCAGCGCTTGCCCAACCGCCGCCAGATCGAGTGCCTGTCCGCCAACCATCCCCGCTGGCCCTGCAGCGCGCGCCAATTCGGCCACCATCGCCACGACGACCGCCGCGGGCACCCCCTGAGCAAGCGTTTGCGCCAGGCACGCAAAGGCCAGCGCCTGTAAACCATCGCCAACCAACATCGCGGTCGCCTCGCCGAAAGCGACGTGAACCGTGGGCTTACCGCGGCGCAAGACGTCGTCGTCCATGCAGGGCAAATCATCATGAACAAGCGAATAAGCGTGAATCATTTCGACCGCGCTCGCAGCGAGGTCCAGCGCCGCTGCCGGTGCCGCGCTGAGTTCACCGGCCGCGTACACCAAGAGCGGACGAATCCGCTTACCGCCACCGAGCACCGCATAGCGCATGGCTTCCAACAGGCGTGGTGGTTGCGCGTTGGCCATCAGCAACTGCTGCGCGAGCGCTTGCTCGACGGCCTCTAAACGCTGCTGGGTCCAGGCACTCGGATCGGTCTCGACAATTGGCTCCATGTTCTTGATTTTACAGTGGCGCGGGTCTTGACCTTAAACCGGGTGCGGGTAGACTCCCCAGTCCGTCATCAAGTTTTCATCAAAGAGGTCTGCGCATGTCGGATCTGGGGCTGCGCGCGGCTTGGACTCCGGTTCGGTCGCCACTTCCGGTTTCGGCCTACTTCGACCAGGCGCTCTATGAGCGCGAAATCGAACAGGTATTTCGCTCGGGCCCGAACTACATCGGGCATGAGCTGATGGTGCCCGAAATCGGCGACTTTTATGCGCTCCCGCACGAGGCCGAGGGCCGCGTCCTGGTGCACAGCCCGCAAGGCTTGGAGGTCTTGTCGAATGTCTGCCGGCACCGCCAGGCGATTATGCTGAATGGCCGTGGCAAAGCGCAAAACATCGTCTGCCCGCTGCACCGCTGGACCTACGATCTCCAAGGCAACCTGCTCGGCGCGCCACACTTTGCCGAGCAGCCCTGCGTTCGGCTCGACCGTGTGGAGCAGCTCCAGCGTTGGCACGGGCTCTTGTTCGAGGGTCCTCGCGACATTGCCCAATCGCTCGCGGGGATGGGCGCCGCCAAGGACTTCAACTTCGAAGGCCATGTGCTAGATCATGTTGAAATCCATGAATGTGCTTACAACTGGAAGACATTCATCGAGGTTTACCTCGAGGATTATCACGTTGGCCCGTTTCACCCCGGCCTCGGACGTTTTGTAACCTGTGACGATCTGCGCTGGGAGTTCGGCCAGCATTGGTCTGTGCAGACGGTTGGCGTCAACGCTGAGTTGGCGCGCCCGGGTTCGCCGATCTATCAACGCTGGCACGCTGAACTCATGCGCTTTCGCGGCGGCATCGCGCCCGAGCGAGGCGCCATCTGGTTGACGCTCTACCCGAACGTCATGCTCGAGTGGTACCCCCACGTCTTGGTGGTCTCGACCTTGATTCCGCGGGGGCCGCAAGCAACCACCAACATCGTCGAATTTTATTATCCCGAAGAGATTGCCCTTTTCGAGCGCGACTTCGTCGAGGCCGAACGCGCGGCCTACATGGAAACCTGCGCGGAAGACGATGAGATCGCGCTACGGATGGACGCGGGACGCAAAGCGCTGTTTGCCCGTGGGCAAGACGATGCAGGTCCCTATCAGTCGCCGATGGAGGATGGCATGCAGCACTTCCACGAGTGGTTCCGCCGCGAGATGCAACTCGGATGACAAACGATGCGCGCTCAGCGCCCCCCCCAAGCGGGACATCGGTTTGGCCGTCCCCTCTCATCAGCGTCGCGGAACTGTTGGCGACGCTCTCGAGCACATCCGTCGTGCTGGTCGATTGTCAGAACGACTTGTTCGACCCATCGTTGGGGCGCCAACGCTATCTTGCCGGGCATCTGCCGGGAGCGTTCCATCTCGCGCTCGAACACGATTTGAGCGACTCTGACGCTGGGCTCTGCGGGGGTCGCCACCCGTTGCCGGCCCGCGAGCACTTGCGCGCGCGCTTGGCGGCGCTTGGACTTACCGATGATTGCCTGCTGGTCGCTTATGACGCGGACGGTGGCAGTTGGGCCGCTCGTTTGTGGTGGCTTGCCCAGTGGCTCGGCCACGAACGGGTTGCCGTCCTCGACGGCGGGCTTGCGGCCTGGCAGGCTGCCGGCCAAAGCCTGGCCACGGGCGCGCCTGACCCCACACCCGTTGAGGCAGTCGCGAGCGCCGCACTGCGCCTGCGTACGCCCCTGGTCGCTTGGATCAACGCGCAGCAACTCGAAGAACGCCGAGCCGCCGGGCCCGCAACCCTCGTTGATGCGCGTGCGCCGGCTCGCTACCGCGGCGATCAAGAACCGATTGATCCCGTCGCGGGACATATCCCAGGCGCCCTCAATCGCTTCTGGCAGCAGAATCTAGAAGCCGATGGTCACTTTCGCAGCCCCGCTGCCTTGCGAGCAGAGTTCGAAGGCTTGCTCGGGGGGGCGCGGGCCGACCAGGCGATCCATTACTGCGGCTCAGGCGTAAGCGCTTGCCATAACCTGCTGGCGATGGCCCACGCAGGTTTGGACGGATCCTTGCTGTACCCCGGATCGTGGAGTGAGTGGTGTCGCGATCCGGCGCGCCCGGTCGCGCGCGGCGCGGCTTAATGCTGGTGTAGCGTCGCGGCGAGTACCGCCGCCACCAAGACCCCGACGCCGATCAGGACAACCTGCAGAGCCGCCTGGCGCATGGCGCGCGCGCGCGCCGAGTGATCGTGCGGTGCGCCCGTTGCCGTCTCATCGTGGTCGCGGTGAAGCGACGGAACGATGTCCGCGAGGGCCACATAGAGAAAGCCGGCGGCGGCCACGGCCAATGCTGCGGGCAGCATGTCGCGAGCGCGCTCCAACAAGGTCCAGCCGACGATCCCGCCCAGCACCGAGGCCAGGCTGGAAAGCAAGTTAAACGTGAAAGCCCGGGTACGGCTGTACCCCGCATTGAGCAAAACGATGAAGTCTCCCACCTCTTGGGGGATCTCGTGCGCGGCAACCGCCGCCGCGGTGACCCAGCCAAGCGTGGGATCGGCGACAAACGCCGCCGCAATAAGAATGCCGTCGGTAAAGTTATGGACCGCGTCGCCGATTAGGATCAGCGCCCCGCCCGGCCCCGCCGCCTCGCGGTCGTGGCCGTGATGGTGATGGTGACCATCGCCTTCGTGGTGATGACTGTGGCGCAGAATCGCGAGTTTTTCGAGGCTGAAAAACATCAGCAAACCGGCCAACAGCCAGGCTCCGATCTGGTGAATACTGCCACCCCGTTCGACCGCCTCGGGCAACAGATGTAGGTCGCTGGTGGCCAGCATCAAGCCCGCCGACAAGCTCACCAGCGAACGCAACAGCCCGCCCACCAGCCCAAAGGTGAGCAGCGCCGCCGCGATCAAAGAGAGCGCGGCACC
>Ga0114963_10001618_pt1 | contig 15521 bp, 14 predicted proteins | sample C_131016_EF_Meta_FD_87019 | JGI IMG/M metagenome (GOLD analysis project Ga0114963, IMG submission 87019) | Freshwater microbial communities from Lake Croche, Canada to study carbon cycling - C_131016_EF_MetaG | ecosystem: Environmental > Aquatic > Freshwater > Lake | place: Lake Croche, Canada...
CCGCCGTGGCCGGAAGTTACGTCAGTCATGCTGTACAGCGACTCTGATCCTGATTCGAAGTAGTCATCGTGATCGCTCCCGAACTGCCACGTCCAACCGGGTACTTCGGCTTTGAATCTGGTGGATCCGTACCCGTCGGCCGCGGGGTCGGCACCCAATCCGATGGGCTCGATCGGTAACACCGGTGCGTGTCGTGGTATCCCGGCTATTTTGGTGACGGGATCGGTTGCCGCGGATCCGACGTAGACGTGACCGTTATCGGGAAGGTGGAAGTCCGAGGCGGTCCGTGCCATGTCGGTTCCCGGTGAGCCGACCAGGACGATGTCATCGGCGCGCATCCCGTAACCCGCCGCTGCGTCGGCCACCGTGGTGCTGCCGTACGAATGGCCTACCATCGTCACATGCGACGAGCCGCCGCGGTGAGTCGTGTTGAGTGCGTTGACATCTGCGGCGAGTAGTGCACCGCCTTTGCGAGCCAGCGCGGTCTGGGCAACTCGTGGATCAACGATCGAATCCGGCGCGTCATAGCCCATCCATGCCAGCACGGAGACGTCTCCGCCAGCCCCTGCGGCAGCCCGGGTCTCGGTGTAAAGGTTTGCGATCTCGTTGCTGGACAACCATCCGTCGGCGACGCTGTTGGTCGCGCCGGGAACCAGCACTGCGGTGTCCTCGGCCGTATCCGGGTTGCCGATCGCGATGGCGGCCCGTCCCTGGCCCCCAAAGTCGATGGGTTTGTAGACCATCAGGAGTACCTCGGCACCGGCCAGTGATTTGTTGTAGGCAACGCTCTGCTTGATCAATCCGGCATTGCGGTACCGGATCACGTCGGTCGAGTTGAGGCCGAACCTGTCCGGTGCTGCTATCACCTCGGAGGCTGACACCCCGTTGTCTGCTGCGACGCGGTCGATCCTGTCGAGATCGTGCTGCAGAACCATCAGATTCGCGGTGCTGCGATCAGCCACCGGGATACCTCCGCAGCTACCGATATCCTCCGGATTGTGTTTCAGCAGTTCATCTTTAGCTGTCTGGCTCAGCGATTCCCACCATGCCTCCCGGTCCGCCGACGGTACCGGGCGGGCCGGAGACAATGAGATTGCCGACCTGTAGTCGGCCGGTGAGATAGCCTCGGCCAACTCGTGGTCGATCTCGTTGGCTTCGGCAACGATCTCGGCAAGCCGGGTGGCTAGCGGAGCGGCTTCGGTATCGAATTCTGCTGTGGTACCGCGGAATTCGGTGTCGGGAAGAACGACACCGGTGACTCGATCGATCCTCAGATCGGCTGAGCGGGCATCCTCGTCGAGTAGGTGTAATCGCGACTTCAGCCGATCGATGTCGTCCGCGGCACGGTCAGCCGCGCGGGCTATCGCCCGGGCCTGTTCGGCGTGGCCATCGAGGGCCTGCCTGGTCAATTCGATGGCGTCACCGGCCGCTCGGGCGGCTATCCCACTCCATCCCGGAATCGCGGGTAGTCGTGTCAGCGCCGCCGAGGCTGCCGCGGCTGATTCGGCCCGGGCGGTCGCGGCCGCCGACACCGTCCGGATGTCCGCGGGATCCCAGCGGTCGACATCGGCCGGGCCGAGGCTCACCGCGCACCACTCGGACGGTGCACCTGCGCCGTCGCCCGTGCGCCGCGATGCTCCATCTCTGCGAATGTCATACCGGTGATCCGCAGTGCCGCACCGTGCTCGGAGACCCGGGTGGCTAGGTCCCGAGTTGCGGTGGCCCACGTGGCGGCACTGGCCGACAGCGCCGCAGCGGACCGTCCCACCCACCCGGTCAGCGCCGAGTCCACCGCCGAATCGGTGCGGGCGTGGTTGGCCAGGAGGTCGTGGGCCTGATCATCCGCGAGTGTCCCGGAGACGATCAACAACTCCGCAGCGACGTGCAACGGCTCAGACACCAACAGACCTCCGCGGTCACAGCAAACAGATGGGCGTGAAAATTACCATCGGCCCAGCGCACCGCAAGTCACCCCGGTGCCTGAGAAGGACCTCGGCTGCCGTCGACTCGGCGTGACAGACTGAGGGAATGCTGCACCGCATCGCTCGGCTGGCTATTTCCGCGCCGCGGCGGGTCATCTTCGTCGCGGTGCTGCTGATGGTGGCCATCGGCGCGTTCGGAATCCCGGTGGCTCAACACCTTTCCCCGAGCGGCTTTCAGGATCCGAGCGCTGAGTCATCGCGCGCGGCTGACCTGCTCACAGAGAAATTCGGTCAAGGCGATGTACCACTCGTGATCGTCGTCAGCGCGCCCGACCGTTTCGACAGCCCACAGGCACAAGCGGTGGCCCGCGCGACCATCGACGAACTCGCCCGTTCCGGCCATGTCGCAACCATCACCTCAGCGTGGACAGCACCACCCCCGGCGGCCTCCGCTCTGGTCAGTGTCGATAAGAAATCCGGTCTCATCGTCACCGGCGTGGTCGGCCCCGAGAGTGAGCAGCAGTCCTACACCAGGGAACTCACCGACGCGATTGATGGCGATCATGGCGGCATCAGTGTGCGCGCCGGAGGTGCCGCAATGGTGAATCTGCAAGTCACCGAGCAGTCCAAGCGTGATCTGCTGCTGCTCGAGGCCATCGTCGTTCCACTCAGTTTCCTGGTGCTGATCTGGGTTTTTGGCGGGTTGTTCGCTGCAGCCCTTCCGGTTTTCGTCGGCGTGATGGCGATCCTGGGATCGCTGGCGGTGCTGCGGACCGTTACCTTCGTCACCGAGGTATCGATCTTCGCGCTGAATCTCACCACTGCAATGGGTTTGGCTCTGGCCATCGACTACACACTGCTGATGATCAGTCGCTATCGCGACGAGTTGGCCGACGGTCGCAGCCGCGATGAGGCCATCCTCGCCACGATGGCGACTGCCGGACGGACCGTGCTGTTTTCAGCGGTCATCGTGGCGTTGTCGATGGCGGTGATGGTGATCTTCCCGATGAACTTCCTGCGCTCGTTCGGCTACGCAGGTGTGGCGACGGTCGCGTTTGCCGCGCTGTCGGCCATCATCATCGCTCCCGCGGCTCTGATGATGCTCGGCGATAGGGTAGATGCGCTCGACGTTCGGCGAGCAGTGCGCCGAATACTCGGTCGGCCGGAGCCGGAGCCGCTGCCGATCGAGCAGCAGTTCTGGTATCGCGCAGGTAAATTCGTCATGCGTCACGCTGTTCCTATCGCCCTGGCCGTGGTCCTGTTGCTGGTATTCCTCGGTAGCCCGTTCCTCGGGGTGCGGCCCGGTTTCCCGGATGATCGGGTGCTACCGAAATCGGCCTCGGCCCACCAGGTCGGTGATCTACTGCGATCGGATTTCGCCATCGACTCCGACTCCGAGGTCCCGATCGTCATCACCGACTCCGCCGGCCTGGACCGTGCGGCGATCGACCGCTATGCCGCCGATCTGTCCCGGGTTCCGGATGTGAACTCGGTGTCGGCGCCGAGTGGCACCTTTGTGGCAGGTGCGCTCAACGGTCCACCATTGGCTGCCACCGGCGAGGCTGCCGGCAGCACCCTGCTGACCGTGGGTAGTTCGGTGCCGCTGTTCTCGCAGGCCTCCGAAACTCAACTCAGCCGTATGCACGCGGTACCTGCGCCGGGTGGCCGTACCGCAGAGTTCGGCGGACTGGCACAGACCAACCGCGACAGCGTCGACGCCATTACCTCGAGGCTGCCCTTGGTGCTGGGCCTGATCGCCGCGATCATGCTGGTGTTGCTGTTCCTGCTCACCGGCAGTGTGGTGATCCCGATCAAGGCGTTGGTGCTCAACCTGCTTTCGCTGTCGGCGGCGTTCGGTGCAACGGTATGGATCTTCCAGGACGGAAACCTCGGCGGCCTCGGCACGACGACCACCGGAACACTGGTGGCTAACATGCCCGTGCTGTTGTTCTGCGTCGCGTTCGGGCTGTCGATGGACTACGAGGTTTTTCTGGTCTCCCGAATCCGGGAATTCTGGTTGGCGTCTCCACAGACGTCGGCCGACAATGACGAAAGTGTGGCGTTGGGCTTGGCCCACACCGGTCGTGTTATTACCGCCGCCGCTCTGATCATGGCGATCTCCTTCGCGGCTCTGATTGCCGCCCAGGTGGCGGTGATGCGATTGTTCGGCACCGGTCTAACGCTGGCGATCCTGGTTGACGCCACCCTCGTGCGACTGGTGCTGGTTCCGGCGTTCATGCACGTGCTGGGCAAGTGGAACTGGTGGGCGCCCAAACCGCTGGTGAAGTTGCACGGGCTGCTCGGAATCAGCGAGGGCCCTCAGCCCAGGTAATCCGATTCGAGGACCAGATCCGGGATCAACGACTGATACTCGACATGGGTGCGGTGCTCGGTGGTCTTCCAGAGCCGGCCCTGTTGTTCGCGCATGTAAGCGCGATACTTCGGTGCCCCGGGAAAGCCGACGTTGTCCGCGACGACAACCGTGCCGCGACGCAGCCAGCCGCGTTCGGCTATGGCCAGCAGATCGGCCAGATATGCGTTCTTGTCGTGATCGATGAACAGGAAGTCGATCGAACCGGCGTCGAATCCGTGCTCATCGCGCAAGCTATCCAGCGTGCGTCCGGCATCGCCAATTGTTCCAACCACGCAGGTGATTTGATCTCCAACGCCGGCATGGTTCCAGATGCGTTGCGCAACAAGGGCATTGGCGGCTCCTAACTCAATTGAAAAAATCCGGGCACCTGGGGCTGCCGCCGCAATGCGCAGCGCACCGTACCCGCAGTAGGTACCCAACTCCAGCGCCAGCCGGGGATTCGCCCGCCGCACCGCAGCATCGAGCAGTTTGCCCTTCTCGTCACCAACGCTAACCAGGAATGCCTTGTCGTACGAGTACTGATCCATCGTCGCGATCACGTCGTTGAGATCACCGTGGCGGGCGTTAGCCACCACGTAGTCCGCCGCAGCGGTTTCCCGGCCGTCGCCCAATTGGCCGGTCTTGTTGAAATTCCGGACACTGATACCCGCGCGAAGTACCGACCACCGCAGCATCGGCAGGTACCGGCGAAGTCCCATGCGGTTACGCTACAGCTGGTACCGGTCGAACGACGGTGCCGAGATGGGGAGCCCCGGTGGACACGTCGCTGCAGCCTGATGACGCCGGCCCAAGCCTGGGGCGAAGGACGCTGGCACTGAGTTACGGCCTGGTGTGCCACGTGTCGTTCCTGCTCGGTGTGCTGACCATGATGGTCGCGATGTTCTTCGGGATGAGCCGATCGCTGGGTACCGTGCCGACGCCGTGGAGTTGGATCGCCAACGCGGCCCTGCTGATCCAGTTTCCGCTTGCGCACTCACTGTTGCTCACCACACGGGGCAGGGCGGTGCTCGGGGCTCTGGCGCCGCGTGGCACCGGAGCCGCCCTGTCGACGACGACATACGTCACCGTCGCCGCGCTACAGGTGTTTGCGCTCTTCGCCTTCTGGTCGCCGACGGCAACGATCTGGTGGCAGGCGACCGGGCCGGCACTGGTGGTCATGATCGTGCTCTATGCGGCGTCCTGGGCGTTGCTGGGAAAGTCCATGTTCGACGCCGGGCTGTCCCTGCAGACCGGCAGTCTGGGGTGGTTCGCGCTGTTTCGCGGACGCAAGCCGGTCTATCCGCCAATGCCGGTGACGGGCCTGTTCCGGTTGACCCGCCAACCGATCTACGTTTCCTTCGCATTGACGCTGTGGACCGTCCCCACGTGGACCCCCGACCAACTTGTGGTAGCAATCACGTTCACGGCCTACTGTCTGATCGCGCCACAGTTCAAGGAGGCCCGTTACCGGCGAATCTACGGCCGGACCTTCGATGATTACGCTCACAGCGTTCCCTACTGGTTTCCCTGGCCAAGGCCGCCGAGGGAATCGCCTGGTGCGGACCCCGGCGTCAGCCAACCGTAAGGGTCGGTCTTGTGAAACACGGGCATACTGGTAGTTATGTCCAGCAAATCGATATCCGGTGCGGCTCGTCCGATCAGCGTGATCGCCGGTGTGCAGGGCGCATTGCCGCCGAACCGATACAGCCAGGAAGAGATCACCGAGGCTTTTCTGAAGTTTCCGGCGTTTGCCGGCCACGAGAAAATCGTGCGCAGTCTTCATCGCTCCGCCAAGGTCGGCCACCGCCACCTGGTATTGCCTATTGAGGCCTACCCCGGGCTACAGGATTTCGGCGAAGCCAACAATCTGTACATCGAGCATGCGGTAGACCTCGCCTGCACGGCACTGACCGCTGCACTTGACGAGGCCGGCCTGCAGCCGAGCGACGTGGACCTCGTCATGTCGACCACCGTCACCGGGATCATGGTTCCGTCGCTGGAGGCTCGGGTTGCCACCCGCCTCGGACTGCGGCCCGATGTGCGCCGGGTCCCGATGTTCGGCCTGGGCTGCGTCGCGGGTGCGGCAGGTGTGGCGCGACTGCACGACTATCTGCGCGGCGCGCCAGACGATGTCGCGGTGCTGCTATCGGTGGAGTTGTGTTCACTCACCTTCCCCGCGTTGAAGCCCGAGATCGCAGGATTGGTCGGCGGAGCGCTCTTCGGTGACGGAGCCGCGGCGGTGGTGGCGGTGGGTGAACGGCGAGCCCGCGAGATCGGTGCGCTCGGACCCGACATCATCGACTCCCGCAGCCACCTCTACCCGGACTCGCTGCGCACCATGGGCTGGGACATCGGATCCACCGGCTTTGAATTGGTGCTGTCCGCCGACGTGCCCGAGGTCGTCAGCCGTTATCTGCGTGATGACGTCACCGGCTTCCTCGGTGCGCACGACCTCACCATCGACGACATCGGAACCTGGGTGAGCCACCCGGGTGGGCCGAAGGTGATCGAGGCCATCGTAGACAGCCTCGGCCTCCCGGATGATGCCCTCGAGCTGACCTGGCGATCGCTGGCCGATGTCGGAAACCTGTCGTCGTCGTCGGTACTGCATGTGCTGCGAGACACCAAAGCCAAACACCCGGTCGCTGGGCCCAGTGTGATGATGGCCATGGGGCCGGGGTTCTGTTCCGAATTGGTTCTGCTGCAATGGCATTGATGGATCGCATCTCATGATCTGGTACGTGCTGCTGATCGCCGCTGTTGCCGGCGAGCGCGTGGCAGAGCTTGTGGTCTCCAACCGCAACCTCGCGTGGAGCCGAACCCGGGGCGGTATCGAGTTCGGCGCCGGGCACTATCCGGTGATGGTCATCCTGCACACCGGGTTACTGGTGGGCTGCCTGGCTGAAGTGATCTGGTTGCACCGGCCGTTCCTGCCGTCACTGGGTTGGCCGATGCTGGCGATTGTGGTGGCGGCGCAAGCACTGCGCTGGTGGTGCATCACCACACTCGGGCGGCAGTGGAACACCCGCGTCGTGGTGGTCCCCGGGGCGCCGCGGGTCTCCGGTGGCCCCTACCGGCTGATCCCGCACCCCAATTACGTCGCGGTGATCGCCGAAGGTGTGGCATTGCCTCTGGTCCATACCGCCTGGATCACCGCACTGGTGTTCACCGTGCTCAACGCGGCGCTGCTGACGACACGCATCACCACGGAGAACAACGCATTGGCGAGGTTGGCATGATCGACCTATTGGTTGCAGGCGGGGGACCGGGGGGATTGGCGACAGCCACCCACGCAGCAAAGGCCGGTTTGGATGTCGTCGTCGTGGAACGCCGCCCCGGGCCGATCGACAAGGCATGCGGCGAAGGCCTGATGCCGCACACTGTCAAGCAACTCGAGAAAATCGGTGTCAGCCCACACGGCAAGGCATTTCGCGGTATCACCTACCTGGACTCCACCCGTTCGGTTAGGGCGAACTTTCGGTCGGGTCAGGGACTTGGGATGCGGCGCACCGCCCTCTCCGAAGCCCTGCATGACGCGGCTTCGTCCGCCGGGGTCCGGCTGGTCCACGGCGATATCGGCGAGGTAAGCCAGGATGCGTCGTCGGTCCGCTGCGGCGACCTGCGTGCCCGCTACCTAGCCGCCGCGGATGGACTGCATTCGCCGATCCGCCGTTCCCTCGGACTGGATCTACCCAGTCGCGGCAGACGCCGGTGGGGGATCCGACGGCACTTCCAGATCGCGCCGTGGAGCGACACCGTCGAGGTGTACTGGGCGCACGACACCGAGGCGTATGTGACGCCGATTGCTGAGGATTCTGTGGGTGTCGCGATTCTCACGTCGCGGCAGGGCAGGTTTGATGACCATCTTGCTGAATTCCCCTCTCTGGTAGCACGACTCAGCGGCGTCCCGCATGACTCCGACCGCGCCGCCGGTCCGTTGCGCCAGCGGGTGCGCAGCCGGACTGCGGGACGGGTGATGCTGGTCGGAGATGCCGCCGGCTACGTGGACGCGCTCACCGGTGAAGGTATGGGCATCGCATTCGGCGGAGCGGAGTTGCTGGTGAACTGCGTGCTGGCCGATGCCCCCGGCGACTACGACCGGCAGTGGCGGCAGATGTCGCGCCGCTACCGGGCGCTGACCGCGGGCCTGCTGCAGGCAAGTGGTTGCGCGCCGGTTCGGTCGATGATCGTGCCCGCCGCCAGGGCATTACCGAAAGCCTTCAGCGGAATCGTCAATCTTCTGGCCTACTAGTCCTCATGGTCAGGATCAGGCGATGACGGATGGTCAGGATCAGGCGATGACGGCCGAGGACCGGCAATCGGCGGGCGTGCGCGCCGACGGCCTGAGCGATATGGAGTTGTTCGAAGATTGCTCGGCCGAACAGGTCCGCGCCTTGGCAGAGCGTCTACGACCGTTGCGGGCCGGCCCCGGCGAGGTGCTGATGCGCCAGGGCGAGCAGGCGGTGTCGTTCATCCTGATTCACTCCGGTCGCGCCGAAGCCCTCCACACCGGCGACGACGACTCGGTGGTTCGCGATGAAGTCTGCGCCGGCGTGATCGTTGGCGAGATCGCGCTGCTGCGCGATAAACCACGCATCGCGACCGTCACCGCCACGGAGCCACTGTCCGGTTACCTCGGCGACGAGAAGGCCTTCGCGGTCATGGCCGACTTGCCCGGCGTCAGCGAACGACTGCTGCGCACCGCCCGACAGCGACTGGCCGCGTTCATTACGCCCATTCCGGTCGTGCTCAACGACGGCAGCGAGTTCATGCTGCGACCGGTGCTGCCCGGCGACAGTGAACGTTCCAGCCATCCCTCAGTCGAATTCTCCAGCGAGACGCTCTACCGAAGGTTCATGTCCACCCGTGAACCCAGTGCGGCGCTGATGAATTACCTGTTCCAGGTCGACTATGTGGAGCACTTCGTCTGGGTACTCGTCGACGGTGCGGACGGGCCTGTCGTCGCCGATGCGCGTTTCGTCCGGGATGCCACCGACTCGAGCGTGGCAGAGATCGCGTTCATCGTGGCCGACGACTACCAGGGCCGTGGCATCGGCAGCTTGCTGATGGATGCGCTTACCATTGCCGCGCACGTCGGCGGTGTGCACCGGTTCACCGCTCGACTGCTCGCTGACAATCTGGGGATGCGGGCCATTCTCGATCGGTATGGCCCGCAGTGGGAGCGTGACGAACCCGGCGTCGTGACAACGGAATTCGACGTTCCGGGCACTGACGAATTGCGCATTGCCCCCGCGACGGCGGCCGAGATCCGCACAGTGGCGCGCCAAGTCGTGCGCGCGGTGGCCTAACTGATCAGACGGTGATCTTGGTGTCGGCGTTGATCACCCTGGCCGCGTCACGCACGACCTGACCCTGGTCCTGCGGGGCGTCGGCGTTGAGTTGCACCACGAAGACCGAGCCGTCCCTGCCGGGAATGACGATTGTTTCCTGAGCGATGTAGCGGCGCTCGTCGCCTTTGAGGTAGGTGGCCTGGAACTCGGTCGCGTCGAATCCACTTACTGTGCTCTTCTGCACGTCGCCGTCCTGGGTGTAGCCGGGCAGGTTCTGCAGCATGCCTGGTGCGTACTCCAGGATTTTCGCCGGGTCGACGTCGCCGGTGAGCTTGGAGATGATCGCCGTCACGAACGGTGGATCGTTGGGGTTGGCGGCCTTCTGGTAGACGATCGCCCCGTAGGCCCACGCCGGTGTCCGCGCGCCGGCCAACTCCCAGTCGGGCACCGTCGGGAGGTCGAAGACGGGAGCCCCTGGTTCGTCCTTCTTGAACGGCGTCTCGATGATCTTGTTGTCGTTGACGTAGTCGGCGATGGTCTTGTGCGGCCCCGCGGGCATATCCGGTGTGGCCGCGGCTGAACTTGACGCGGCGACGCTGGAGGCGGCCGAACTCGCCTCGGACTTGACCTCGGTCTTGGTGGCGTTGCAGCCGGCCAGCGAGACGCTCAACGTCACCGCGCACAGCCCCACGGTGGTGATCATCGACATCGTCTTCATCGAGTCAGGTCTCCCTCGTCCCGTGGTCGCATCCCGCTGACCGCTTCGAATGTGCAGCTTAGTGCCCACCCGCGGGGAAATCGAACGCAACCTCGGTAGGGGATTCGGTAGGGGATTCAGCCACCTGGTCTCAGGCGGTAAGTTGGCAAAATGCGGAAGTCGATCATCGGTACCGGTCTGGCCACGGCGGCCGCGGCAGTCGTCGGCGGCGCGGTGAGCCGCGATGGCGTCCAGAACTGGTACTCCCAGATCCGCAAGCCCCGCTATGTGCCGCCGAACGCCGCATTCCCGATCGCCTGGACGGTGCTGTACATCGATATCGCAGCCACCTCTGCGGCGACGATCGACCGATTCCGGGCCGACGGTGACAACCGTAAGGCGCGGGCCTACATCGCCGCACTGGGCGCCAACCTGGTGCTCAATGCCGGGTTCAGCTGGGTCTTCTTCAACCGGCACAAGACCGGCCAGGGCGCGATCGTGGCCGGGTTGCTGGCGGCCAGCAGCGCGGACCTGGTTCGCCGCGCCGCCGACGCCGACCCCAAACTCGGTGTCGCCCTGGCGCCCTATCCGCTGTGGTGCTCCTTCGCGACGGTGCTGTCCACCGGGATCTGGCGACGCAACCGCTAGAACGCCATCTGCCGCGGCACGAACCGTTCGGTGACATCACCGACGAGGGAATCGTCGTAGGGATCGATGACCAACGGCAGCGATCCCGGAACCAGTGCCAGCCGGTTCATATCCAGCCAGATGACGTTCGGGCTGATCGTCAGTTCGAAGTAGTACATCTTGTTGGTCACGTCCGTCACCGTTCGGTATTCGGTGTTGTACACCCCGAAATCCTCATAGGGCGCCCCGAACGGGACCGACACATTGCGCATGATCGCCATCACCCCCGCCACCGCCGCACGCTCGGAGTCCGGCGCGGGCAGCAGCGCCGAATAGTAGGCGGCGCGCTGGAAGCGGTCGATCGCGTTGACGTTGCCCGGCAGCGGCATCTCGCAGCTGGGATGGGAAAAGTCCTGTCGGGAAAGCAGTTCCAGTTGCTCGTCGTAGGGCGGATCATTGGTCATCAGCGTGAATTGCCGTCCGTGATGCACGACAGGGCGGCCGCCGACGAACTCGATGATCGCCGAATCGCCGTCGCAGTCCTCCAACGCCAGATGAATGTTCGCGTCGTGACCGCGCACGGTGATTTTGAGTAGATCGATACCGTCCATCAATGCCACGGCCTCGGCCACCGTCGCAGCCTGATCCAGCAGGTACTGCAGCCACAACCCCGCCTGGACCGCGGCCTTGGCGGGATCACGCAGCCCGAAATCGGTCGCCTCCAAGTAGAGCCCGTGACCGGCCAGTCCCGCCTCGTTGAGACCGTCGACGGTCCCGATGCCGTAGAGCGTGGTGACCAGGCTCGCGTAGCGACTCGTCCAGCGCAGCGGATTCGGGTCATCGACAAGGCCGGTCGGCAGGATCCCGTCGCGGTTCCGGCCGGCCGGAAAGGCGACGATCAGTGGCTGGGTGGATTCCGGCCAGTCCATGGTCCGACCGGTCAGGACGGCAAGATCGTTGTCGTTCCACAACACCCGGGTGCACATGATCGACACGCTATCTCGTCGCGCCAGTCGGCGGGCTTGGGTTCAAAAGCGGCGGGGCTTGCAGGTCCCGTGGTATCAAAGCGGCGTGCACCGGCGTGTGATGGGTCTGGCATTGCTGGTCGGGGTGGGCGCGTGTGGTTCACCGCCGAACCCGCCGCCGCAGTCGGCGGTGGCCAAGCCCCGCGAGGTCAACCCCGCCAATGTCGTCCGGGTGCGTTCGGCGCTGCCACAGGGTTATGAGGTCGCCGAGTTGAACGGATCCGTCAGTGCTGCCGGGCTGTGGGGTTTCGGACCCGGCTGGACCGCCGATCCACCGCAGTGTGCGCGTCTGGCCGACCCGGCGCCGTCTGACCCCGGTGCCCGCGGGCTGTCGGCGTCGGGACCCGGTGGAACAGTCTTCGTTGTAACGAGCGCAACCACGGACGATGCTCCTGGACTCGATCTGCTGACGCAATGTGACAGGTGGACAATGACTTTTGTTCATACCAGCGCCCAAGTGATCCGAATCGAAGCTCCAGTGATCGAGGGCGCGGTTACCGTCGCCTGGCGGGCGGCGACCCGCACCATCGTGGAAGCCGGCAGTGAGACCAACGCCCTGGCCACTACGGCGTCGGCCTATTTCGACCACTGTGTCGCCTACGTCACGCTGATCACCGACCCCGGATCGCCGGACCCGCCGCTGGATTCGGGATTCGTCGCGGACACCCTCGCCACCGCGGTGGCGGCGTTGCGCGGTTGAGCGGCCGGGTCTGGGTAAGTTGACGTCGATGGATATGCGCGGAGTGGTCGTGGTGTCGCTGTGTGCCGGTGCGTTGGCCGGCTGCAGTGCCGATCGGAGCACCACCGCCGACATCGCGAAGATCTCGGATGTCAAGGTCAGCTTCGGGCCCCAGTTCAAGGTCACCGAGGTGACGCCGACCGGTATCGACCCCAAAGTGCTCAGCGGTCAGAAACTGCCCGACGGCTTGACGTTCGAGCCGTCCGGTTGCGCCCGATTCGCCACCGGCCAACTGGTGCCGGTCGGCACCGAGGGCAATATGGCGGCAGTGTCGGCCGAGGGCGAGGGCAACCGTTTCATCGTGATCGCCGTCCAGACCAATGAAGCGGTCCCGGTGGTCGCACCCGGATCCGATTGCCGCAAGGTGGCCTTCGCCGGCGCTGGAGTCAACGGGACGGTGGAGGACGTCGAGGTACCCAAGATCGAGGGAACCGAGACCATCGGTGTGCATCGAGTGGTGCAGACGATGGTCGATGGCAAGGTGCGAGCCGGGGAGGTCTACAACTACTCGGCACACTTCGGCGACTACCAGGTGATCGTGTCGGCCAATCCGCTGGTGCTGCCGGGCCAGCCGGTGGCCGGCGTCAACACCCAACGCGCCCGCGATCTGCTGATCGCCGCAGTCAATGCCATCCGTCATTAGGTACCGGGGCACTACGCCCCGGGGTGTGTGACGACTCTCATAGGCTTCGTTGTCGAGCGTCTGAACTCTCAAAACGCTGATCCGGACCGATACCGCGGCCGACCCGCAACCCGGTGGCCGGTCAACCCCGCGGGCCACGTGTTGCCCGGCACGGGCGATACGGTGCTAGCCGTGACTGTTTTCGGCGTCGACTCCGAGGTCGGGATCCTGCGTGCTGTCATCCTGCACCGGCCGGGCGCCGAACTGACCCGACTCACCCCGCGCAATAACGACGCGCTGCTGTTCGACGGGCTGCCATGGGTGGCGCGGGCGCAGGAGGAGCACGACGCGTTCGCCGCCCTGCTGCGCTTACGCGGTGTCGAGGTGCTGCTGCTCTCAGATCTGGTGACCGAGGCACTGGCGAGCGGTGCGGCACGAATGCAGGGAATAGCCGCCGCAGTCGACAGTAGGAGGCTGGGTTTGCCACTGGCCCAAGAGCTTTCGGCCTATCTGCGCAGCCTGCAACCCGCCGAGTTGGCGCACGTGCTGACGGCCGGTATGACGTTCGCCGAACTGCCCTTCGGCGCCGCCGCCGGTGCTTCCCTGGTGCGTCGGATGCACTCGCATGGCGATTTCGTCATCGAGCCGCTGCCCAACCTGATGTTCACCCGTGACTCATCGTTCTGGATCGGTCCGCGGGTGGCGATCACCTCGCTGGCGCTGCCCGCGCGGGTACGGGAGACTTCGCTGACCGACCTGATCTACGCCCACCATCCACGGTTCCTCGGAGTCCGGCGTGCCTATGAATCGCATACCGCTCCGGTCGAAGGCGGCGACATACTGTTGATGGCACCCGGTGTGGTGGCGGTCGGGGTGGGGGAGCGCACCACCGCTGCCGGCGCAGAAGCACTGGCGCGCAGCCTGTTTGACGACGGCCTGGCGCACACTGTGCTGGCCGTGCCGATCACCCAGGAGCGCGCGACGATGCATCTGGACACGGTATGCACCATGGTCGACGTCGACGCCGCGGTCATGTATCCGGCCATCACGGACTCGCTGTCGGCGTTCACTCTCACCCGCACACCCGACGGCGTGCGGATCTCCGATGAGGCGCCATTCGTCGAGGCGGCTGCTGACGCATTGGGAATCGATCGGCTCCGGGTGATCGATACCGGGCTTGATCCGGTGACCGCCGAACGTGAGCAATGGGATGACGGCAACAACACCCTTGCGCTGGCGCCGGGCGTGGTGGTTGCCTACGAGCGCAATACCGAGACCAACGCCCGACTTGAGGATGCCGGCATCGAGGTGCTTCCCATTGCCGCCGCCGAATTGGGGACCGGTCGGGGTGGGCCGCGCTGCATGTCCTGCCCGGCAGCGCGGGATCCGCTGGTTCGCTAGAGAGTCAGCGCCAGCTGGGCAGCCAGATCTGCATGTTCCAGGTGGACTGCGAGATCGGAATCCCGGTCAGGATCGGATACATCCAGGCGAAGTTGGTGATTACCAGCGCTACGTAACAGCACACCACGAGTACTCCCAGGGTTCGGCGCTCGGCATTGCGGGAGGGTGTGAACAGGATGTCGCCGAGGATCAGTGCGATCATCATGACCAGGAATGGCGCCATCGTGACCGCGTAGAAGAAGTACATCTGGCGGTCGATGGCGGCGAACCACGGCAGCCAGCCCGCGCAATACCCGACCAGCGCCACCCCGTACCGCCAGTCTCGGCCGACGACGGCCCGCCAGGCGGCGTACAGCAGCACCGGAACCGCCAGCCACCACATCGCCGGCGTGCCGACGAGCATGACAGCCTTGACGCACGACGCCGCCCCGCAGCCGGGCACATTCTGATCGTCGATGGCGTACAGCACCGGACGCAGCGACATCGGCCAGGTCCATGGCTTGGACTCCCACGGATGATGATTACCCGCGGAGTTCGTCAGCGTGGAATGAAAGTGATACGCCTTGTTGGTGTAATGCCACAGCGAACGGATCGCGTCCGGCGGTTGGTACCACTGCCGCGGCCCGATCGACTGGCCCACCTCATGGCGGTTGACCGCCGTCTCGGAGGCGAACCAGGGCGCATACGCCAACAGGTACACGGCCATCGGAATCAGGCCGAACACCCAGGCCGCCGGGCCCAGATCGCGCCGGAGCACGCCCGTCCACGGCATCTGAACCCGATAGGCCCGCCTGGCCGCGACGTCGGATGCCAGAGACATCACACCGAAGAACAGCACGAAGTA
>Ga0114963_10001621_pt1 | contig 15489 bp, 17 predicted proteins | sample C_131016_EF_Meta_FD_87019 | JGI IMG/M metagenome (GOLD analysis project Ga0114963, IMG submission 87019) | Freshwater microbial communities from Lake Croche, Canada to study carbon cycling - C_131016_EF_MetaG | ecosystem: Environmental > Aquatic > Freshwater > Lake | place: Lake Croche, Canada...
CATTGAAGGCCAGAGCGAGGAGGACAAGGCCCCCATCGCGCGCAAGAAGCTCACGCCCGATCAAGCCGAAGTCAGTGCAGCGGCCACCACCGTTGCAATGATCACGCAGCCACTGCCGGATGCGAGCGTGGCCGCCGCGGCGCAGGCGATGCTTGCACCCGGATCCGAAAAGTCGCTCACCGCGAAATCCGACCTCAAAGCCGACCTCAAAGCCGACAAGCCCGCGATCAACAAGACCAGCGAGACGGGTGGTCCGGCGCAGACTGTTGCAAACGGTGCACCGGTCAGTGGCGACGCAATCGCTGCCGACGGCGCTGAGCCTGGCGCAAGCCCTGGAGCACGCACGCAATCCGGCCACGGCGCTGCGCGGGCCACCGGTGCCGGTGCGGGTGCAGGAACCAGCGCCGCCCTGCCGCAGGCGCTGCGCGATGCGCAAGCTGGCGAGGCCGCCAGCGCGAGCAGATCATCTGCCATCGACAACGCCCGGCCCCTTTCCGACAACGCAGCGATGAGCCCGACCGGACTGACTGACCGCCCGCAGGCCATCGGTCCGCAAGGATCGGCTGCTGCAGCCCTTGCTGATCAGGGGATGGTGGCGCCAGGCAGTTTCGCCGCGCTGCTGAGGTCAGCCGACGCATCGGGCGAGGCCCGCAGCGAAGCGCTTGGCCGTCCGCAGCAGATCCCGATCACCGTGCCCTTTGACGATCCCCGCTTTGGCAGCGCGCTGTCTGAACGGGTGCAATGGCTGGTGAAGGAAGGCATCCAATCGGCCGAACTGACGCTTCATCCTCAGGACATGGGGCCGATCCGCATCGAGATGTCGATCGACGGCACGGCGGCATCGATCGACTTCGCCGCCACCCAGGCTGACACGCGGGCAGCGATCGAACAGTCGCTGCCGCGCCTGCGAGACCTGCTCGCCGATCAGGGGCTGCAGCTCGGCGGCACGCAGATCGGTGCGGACACCAGCCGGCAGGACAATCCCGGCAATCGGGCGCGGCAGTCGGCGGGTACAAGCCGCACGGCGACCGTCGGCATCCCGGAGGCGACAAGCGACGGCGTCGCGGTGAGCGGCATGCCAGCACCACGACGCAAGGGCGCAGGCCGGATCGACCTCTTTGCCTGACCATGCTGACTGCGCGAGATGAGGCGTCGAAATGCACGGCGCGCACAGCGCTTATCGACGCTTCAACTGACTCAAGGTTTCCTATGATCAGTTCATGCCTGCAGGCCGGTCCTGCCGCTGAACGATGGAAACCCAATGAGCGACGCGAAAAAAACCGACGACAGTAAAGAAGGCGAAGAAGGCGCCAAGCCCAAAGCCGGCAAGAAAAAGCTGTTCATCATCATCGGCGTCGTCGTTGCACTGCTTGGCGGCGGTGGCGGCGCGGCCTGGTTTTTCATGGGCCGCGGACATCATGATGAGGAAGCCGATGCGGCTGCCGCTGCAAAAGCTGAAGAAAAGCTCAAGGCTGCCCGCAGTTTCGTCACGCTCGACCCCTTCGTCGTCAATCTGGCAGACACCGATCTCGATCGCTATACCCAGATCGGCGTGGTGCTCGAGGTCGAAAACGCCGAGGCAAACAAGAAGGTGGCTGACCGGATGCCGGCGATCCGTAACGGCGTCCTGTTGCTGATCTCCTCGAAAATGGCCGCCGATCTCACGTCGCGCGAAGGCAAGGAAAAGCTCGCGGCAGAGATTGCCCTGTCGGCCGGCAAGGATCTCGGCTGGACGCCGCCTGACCCGAACGCTCACGGTGATGAGGGCGACGAAGAGCCGGAGCCCAAGGCGAAAGACAAGGACAAGAAGTCGGACGACAAATCCAAGAAGGACTCGGACAAGAAAGCCAAGCCCGCCAAACACAAGGCCGAGCCGCCGTCGAACCCGATTACCGCCGTTCACTTCGCTTCGTTCATCGTCCAGTAACGCGCCATGGCCGAACAGTTCCTGTCGCAGGAAGAAGTCGATGCCCTGCTCGAAGGCGTCGACGATGCACCGGTCGGACAACCCGAAGGCTTCAAGGGTCCGGTCGCTTATGACCTCGCCAAGCAGGAACGCATCGTCCGCGGTCGTATGCCGACGCTGGAGATCATCAACGAGCGCTTCGCCCGTAACCTGCGCATCGGCCTGTTCAACTTCATGCGCCGCAACCCCGAGATCTCGATCGGTCCGATCAAGGTGCAGAAATACAGTGCCTTTCTTCGAAGCATTGCAGTGCCGGCCAATATCAATGTGGTCGCAGTCAAACCGCTGCGCGGCAGCGGCCTGGTGATCTGCGACCCCAAGCTGGTCTTCACCGTCATCGACAACATGTTCGGTGGCAACGGGCGCATGCCCTACCGGATCGAGGGCCGCGATTTTTCGCCCACCGAGCAGCGCATCATCCAGCGCATGCTCGATGTGACGCTCGAGGAGTACCGCAAGGCCTGGGCGGGCATCTATCCGCTGAGCCTCGAATACACCCGCTCGGAAATGAATCCGCAATTCGCCACCGTCGCCACACCCGGCGAAATCGTGGTGGCCACCACCTTCTCGCTGGAGGTCGGCGAACTCGGCGGTGATCTGCAGATCTGCATTCCTTACTCGACGCTCGAACCGATCCGCGACGTGCTGTATTCGGCGCTGCAGGGCGACTCGATCGAAACCGACAAGCGCTGGGTGAGTCTCCTCACCCAGCAGATCAAGGTCGCCGAAATCGAGCTGTCGGCCGAACTCGGCTATGCCAACGCCACTATCGGGGAACTGATGGCGCTGCAGACAGGCGACTTCATCGAACTCGAATTGCCCGAAAAGATCGTCGTCAAGTCAGACGGTGTGCCGGTCTTCGATTGCCGCTACGGCGTCTCGAACGGTCATTACGCAGTTCGGGTTCAGGACATTCTCAGCACACCGCAAGCGCAATGACGCCTCACCCGGCGTCGCGAGGGAGCAGGACATGAGCACAGATCAGAACAGCGCAGGCGACCAGGACGCCCTGGCAGACGAATGGGCGGCAGCGCTGGCCGAACAGGAGCCTGCCGGCAAAGGCGGGGACGCCCTGCCGTCCGAGCGCGTCTCGGATGCGAGCCATATGTTCCCGCAGCTCGCCGGTGTCGCCGCCAGCCAGGATGCCCGCCAGGATATCGACATGATCCTGGATATCCCGGTTCAGCTGACCGTTGAACTCGGCCGTACCCGGATTCCGATCAAGCACATCCTGCAACTGGCGCAAGGCTCGGTGATCGAGCTCGACGCACTCGCCGGCGAGCCGATGGACGTGCTGGTCAATGGCTGCCTGATCGCGCAGGGCGAAGTGGTGGTGGTCAACGACAAATTCGGTATCCGTCTGACCGATATCGTCACGCCCTCCGAGCGCGTGCGCCGTCTCAACAGTCGCAGCTGAGATGCAGGACGCGCCCTCAGTCTGGCCGGCGCTCGCAGCGTTTGCTGCGGTCATCGCGCTGATCCCGATTGCCCTGTGGATCCTGAAGCGACTGCAGTCGGGCAACCCGGGGGCGACCCGCTCGATCACGATGATGGGCGGCCTCACGCTCGGGCCGCGCGAAAGAATCGCGATCATCGAAACGCAGGGACGCCGCTGGATGATCGGTATCACCGGACAGTCGATTTCGATGCTCGCCGAACTCGATGCCAGCCAGTCATCAGAGAACCGGGCCGATGGCGCAGGCGCTGCCCTGCAGACTGCCGCACGACCCGGCCAGGCGGCATTTTCCGAGTTGCTCGATCGCTTCAAGCGGCATGGGTGAGAACACGATGCGCCGAAACGCTTTTTCACTGACTGCCGCCCTGTCGATGCTGGCCCTTGCCGGCCCGGCTCTGGCGCAGAACGTCCTGTCGGTCAATGCCGCCCCATCGGCCGCCGGCGGCACGACCTATTCGCTGCCGATCCAGACGATGCTCGCCTTTGCGACGCTGTCGTTTCTGCCGGCCATCCTGCTGCTGATGACCAGCTTCACCCGGATCGTGATCGTGCTGTCGCTGGTGCGCCAGGCGCTCGGCCTGCAAAGTTCACCGCCCAATCAGGTGATCGTCGGCATGTCGCTTTTTCTGACCCTGTTCGTGATGGGTCCGACCCTCGACAAGATCTACAAGGACGCTTACCAGCCCTTCTCCGAGCAGAAGATCGGCTTTGAGGCGGCCCTCGACAAGGGCATCGATCCCCTGCGCGCCTTCATGTTGCGACAGACCCGCGAAACCGATCTCGGCGTCTTCGCCCGGATTGCCAAGGTCGACGCCAAGCAGTCTCCCGAGACCATGCCGATGCGGGTGCTGATTCCGTCGTTCGTGACCAGCGAGCTGAAAACCGCCTTTCAGATCGGCTTCCTGGTGTTCATCCCGTTTCTGATCGTCGACCTGATCGTGGCCTCGGTGCTGACCTCGATGGGCATGATGATGCTCTCGCCAGTGCTGGTCGCCCTGCCCTTCAAACTGATGCTGTTCGTGCTTGCCGACGGCTGGACCCTGCTGGTCGGCTCTCTGGTGGCCAGTTTCGGCTGACACAAGGAACCCACTTCATGACCCCGGAAACCGTCGTCACCATCGGCCGTCAGGGCCTTGAGCTGATGCTGATCGTCTCGGCGCCGCTGCTGCTGGTCTCGCTTGTGGTCGGCATCGCGGTGAGCTTTTTTCAGGCGGTCACGCAGATCAACGAACAGACGCTCTCGTTTTTGCCCAAGCTGGTCGGTGTCGGGATCACAGCGATCATCGCCGGCCCCTGGATGATGACGACACTGGTCGACTATATCCAGCGCACCATCACCAGCATTCCGCAGCTCGTGGGCGGCGGCTGACACCCCGGCTACATGGTCTCGTTCACCGACGCCCAGCTGCAGGCCTGGCTTGCAGCCTTCGTGCTGCCCTTTTTCCGGCTGCTGGCACTTTTCAGCGCAGCACCGGTGCTGTCGATTCGCAGCATTCCGGCCCGGGCACGGGTCGGCATTTCGGCACTGCTCGCCGCGACCATGGCCCCGGCTACCCTGAGCGCGGCGGGCATCGATCTGATCTCTCTGACCGGCCTGGGATTTGCCATGCAGGAAGTCGCCATCGGGCTGGCGATCGGATTTTCGGCGCGACTCGCCTTCGCAGCGTTTGATCTTGCCGGCGAAGTTATCGGTCTGCAGATGGGTCTGTCCTTCGCGGGATTTTTCGATCCCCAGGGCGGTCAGGGCACTGCGGTCGGCAGCTTCATGAACACCACCGCCACCCTCACCTTCGTGGCGATGAATGGGCCTCTGCTGCTGATCGCGGCCACCTTGCGCAGCTTCGACAGCCTGCCGATGGGGCAAGTCGCCTTCGATTTTGCCGGGCGCTTCAATCCGATTGCCCTGGGCGCCGAAATTTTCGCGTTGGGCTTGCTGATTGCCGTGCCCTTTCTCGCGATGATCATGTTCATCAACCTGCTGCTGGGGGTGATGTCACGCGTAGCACCACAGCTGAGCCTGTTTTCGATCGGATTTCCGATCACGGTCAGCATGGGACTGGTCCTGCTGTTCGTTGGTCTGCCCTGGATCGAACGCCCGATGGCTCAGGCGCTCACCCAGCTCTTCAACATGTTCGGCAGCTGAATCCTCAGACGCGCGACAGCACCGGGCCGGCCAGGCGCAGCTGACCCAGCAGCTGCCCGGCGATCTTTTGCAGCGGCACCACCTCATGCACTGCGCCGACTGCAATCGCTTCGCGCGGCATGCCGAACACCACGCAACTCGCCTCATCCTGCGCAAAATTGTAGGCACCGGCTTCGCGCATTCTGAGCATGGCGTCGGCGCCATCGCGTCCCATGCCGGTGAGCATCACGCCGATCGCATTGCGACCGACCTCGAGCGCCACCGAATTGAAGAGGACCTCGACCGACGGCCGATGCCGATTGACGACATCACCGTCATGAACCTCGACGACATAGTTGGCGCCACTGCGCCGCACGGCGAGGTGACGGCCGCCCGGGGCGATATAGACATGGCCAGGCAGGATGCGCTCGCCCTGCTCGGCTTCCTTCACATGCATCCGACAGACTGAATTGAGCCGATCGGCCAGACTGCGCGTAAATCCGGGCGGCATGTGCTGGGTCACCATCACTGCCGGGCAATCGGCAGGCAAACCGCTCAGCATTTCGCGCAGTGCCTCGGTGCCACCGGTCGACGCGCCAATGGCAATCAGCTTTTCGGTACTGACCCGCGAATAACTGATCGGCACTGCCTTGACCAGCGGCGCATCCGCCGAGGCCAGGCCGCGAACCACCGAGCCCGCCACGCGAGGCGCGGCTGACGGCGGCGCGGGACGAGCAACCGCACGACGGTCAATTCGCACTTTCGCCGCGATCCGAACCTTCTCGGTGATTTCCTTGGCCATCTCCTGCAGGCCCTGCGCGAGCCCGAGCCGCGGCTTGGCCACGAAATCGACAGCGCCCAGCTCGAGTGCGCGAAGCGTGGTCTCAGCACCGCGCTCAGTCAGGGTCGAGACCATCACCACCGGCATCGGCCGCAGCCGCATCAGCTTTTCAAGGAAATCGAGCCCGTCCATCTTGGGCATCTCGACATCCAGCGTGATCACATCGGGGTTGAGTTCACGGATCATCTCGCGCGCCACCAGTGGGTCGCTTGCCACGCCGATGCAGGCCATATCGGGCTGCGAATCGATCAGCGTCGACAGGATGCTGCGCACCAGCGCGGAGTCGTCGACCACCACGACCCGGATCTTGCCCGTCGCGTCTTTCATCGCTCAGTCCTCAAAATAGCTCAACGCCACCGGAGGCGGCAGCGGCGGGTTGGCGGCTCAGCTTGCCGCGGTAATCGGATTCGGCGCTTGCAATCCCATCGGACTGAGTCACCGCCAGTCTCTTGACCAGCGCCCGACCACTGCCTGGAAAAAGACAGACCTTGCGCGGGCAGACATCGAGCACATCCTTCGAGACGATTGCGATCCGCTCGGTCGCCAGGAACTGCTCGACGAATTCGACATTGCGCTCGCCGACATTCATGCAGGTGTAGTTGCGCATGACCTGACCACCGCCGAAGATCTTTGCCTGAATCCGCTCGCGACGGGCCCCGCGCTTCATCATTTCATTGATGAGCAACTCCATCGCAAAGGCGCCGTAGCGTCCGGCGCTGCCCCCTTCGGGAAGCATGAAATGGTTCATCCCGGACAAGCCGATCGATCGGTCGACCAGGCAGGCAGCCACGCAGGAACCGAGCACCGTGGTGAGCAGCAGATCGTCACCGGCATGAACGTAGTACTCGCCCGGCATCAGCTTGACGGTTTCGACACCGAAGGCCGGATCATGAAAATAGGTGCGGGCTTCGAACTCGCGATGAACGCGGGTGCGCAGCGCCGACAGTCTGTTCAGACTGCTGGTGGCGACGACCGCGGCTTCAGTCATGACGCCCATGATGCCGTCCGCGCGGTCTGCATGCTGCACCGCTCGTAAACCGTCTTGCCACGCAGCGAAAAGAGATCAGCGTGCGCCGAAAAATTTTCGGAATGCCCGGCAAACAGCAGCGCGCCCGGGCGCATCGCCGCATGAAGGCGCGCGAGCACATTGCGCTGGGTTGCTGCATCGAAATAGATCATCACATTGCGACAGAAAACCACATCGAAGGGCTGCGCAAAGCGCAGTTCGTCATGCACCAGATTGAGTTGCCTGAACTCGACCATGCGGGTCAGTTCGGGGCGAACCCGCATCAAGCCGCTGTTGGCACCGCTGCCCTTCAAGAACCAGCGACGCATGCGTTCCTGGTCGAGTCCTTTGTCGGCACCCATCGAATAAACCGCCGCGCGCGCGGTATCGAGGACGTCAGTATCGATGTCCGAGGCGACGATGCTCACCTGTGCCCCGGTGCCGAGCGTTTCGAGCGCGGTCATCGCAATCGACCACGTCTCTTCGCCGGTCGAGGCCGCAGCGCACCAGATCCGCACCGGACCGGTCTGCGTCCGCAAGAAGTCGGCCAGCAGCGGAAAATGGTAAGACTCGCGAAAAAAAGAGGTGAGATTGGTGGTGAGCGCATTGAGAAAGGGTTGCCACAGCGGCGAGTTGACCTTCTCGATGGCATCAAGAAGGCTGCGGTAGTCAGGCAGGCCGTGCTCGCGAAGCACGCGTGCCAGCCGACCTTGCACCATGCTCTGCTTGCTGGGCAGCAGGTTGATGCCGGCGCGTTCCTTGATGATTCGACAGGCTCGCTCAAAATCGCCTGGCGAAAGGGCGGCAATCTGGCCGACTGTCGAGCTTGCAGTCATGAGAGGACGACATTCATCGGATCAGGCGCTCGCTCAGAACTCTTCCCAATCGTCGTCAGCGCGCTTGGGAGCAGGCTTTGGCGACGACTGAGCCGGCGGCGGCGACTGCACAGGCGGCGCTGCGCGTGATGCGGCGGGCGCGACATTGTCCTGGGGCGCGGCGGCAGGGCGAGCCGATAGCGGCGCAGCGGTTTGCATGCGCGGCGCGGCAGCGGGGCTGGGAATCATCGGCGGGGCCATCGCCGGCCTGGGCGCCGGGGCAGGGCTTTTCTGGAAGCTTTCAGCGTCCGGCGCTGGCGTCCCGCGTCCTGACAGACGGAAACTGTCGATGGTCTGGATCAGACTGCGAGCCTGTTGCTTGAGACTTTCCGCTGCAGCGGCACTTTCTTCGACCAGCGCTGCGTTTTGCTGGGTCATGCGGTCGAGCTGGCCGACTTCGGTGTTGACATGAGCGATACCGGCACTTTGCTCGACAGTCGCCGACGAGATCTCGCCAATGATGTCGGTGACCCGGCGCACCGAGGTCACGATCTCTTCCATGGTCGACCCGGCTTCCTGCACCAGGCGGCCACCAGACTCGACCCGCTGCACGCTGTCGGTGATCAGGTCCTTGATCTGACGCGCCGCTTCGGCACTGCGCTGAGCGATGCTTCGGACCTCGGCGGCCACCACCGAAAAGCCGCGTCCCTGCTCGCCGGCTCGCGCCGCTTCGACCGCCGCATTGAGTGCCAGGATATTGGTCTGAAAGGCGATGCCATCGATCACGCCGATGATGTCGGCGATCTTGCGTGAACTGTCGCTGATCTCACCCATGGTCGTCACCACCTGCTGCACCACATCACCGCCGCGGCGCGCCACTTCGGAGGCGCCAAGCGCGAGCTGATTGGCCTGGCGCGCATTCGCCGCATTGGTGTCGACCGTACCGGCCATTTGCTCGACGCTGCTCGAGGTCTGCTGCAGGCTGGCCGCCTGTTGTTCGGTGCGCTGCGAGAGATCACCGTTGCCGACCGCGATCTCGGTCGAGGCCACCGAGATCTGCTCAGCCGACACCTTGATCGAACCGACAGTGCGCTCGAGCTGCTCAGCCATTCGCGACAGCGCGGAAATCAGCTGACCGACCTCATCGGCCGACGGCGGCGGCAGATCGACCCGCAAGTCGCCTGCAGCGATCGCTTCGGCCGCCTTGCGGGCCGCTTCAAGCGGCCCGATCAGGCGACGGTTGAAGCCCAGCGTGAGCGCGAACAGCAATCCGAGTGAGATCAGGGTCGAGCCCCATACCAGCGGCAGCGCCATGCCCGGCGAAGCGGCCTCGGCCGTCATCGACGGCTTGCCCTCGCGGCTGTCGACGGAGGTGGCGCTGACGGCGGCCCGTGCGGCCGCAGCCTCCTTGCGCAAGCTCGCAATCTCGGTGTCGGACCGATGCGAGAGCACCGTGACCAGCACACACAGCGCCAGCATCAGGCTACCCGCGAGCGCCGGCAGGATCAGCAGCTTGAATCGCAGCTTCATGTTTACCTCGAGAGAAAAATAATTTTCTTGATTGCAGCGCAGGTGCGAACGCTCAGGCCAATGCCATTTCGGCGGTGCCCATGAGCTTCTCGATGGCGATCAGAATCAGCATCCGATCATTCAGCGTCCCCAGACCGGTGATGTAGCTCGAATCGACCACCGAATCGATCTCGGGTGTGTCGCGAATCTGCTCGGGCGACAGCTCCATCACGTCGGAGACCGAATCGACCACCATCCCGACCACGCGAGCGCCGAGATTCAGGATGATCACCACCGTGAAGTCGTTGTATTCGGCCGAGCCAAGTCCGAACTTCAGTCGCATATCGACAATCGGCACGATGACACCGCGCAGATTGACCACCCCCTTGATGAAAGAAGGCGCATTGGCGATCCGGGTCGGCTGCTCATAGCCGCGGATCTCCTGAACTTTCAGAATGTCGATGCCGTACTCCTCCTCGCCGAGCCGGAAGGTGAGGTATTCGCGAGGCCGCTCGACCACTGCATTGACCACTGCATTAGCGCGTGCATTCATGGTGTGTCCTGCCTTTCCATCTTCGATTAATGACGCACGCGGCGAATCAGCCACGACACGTCGAGGATCAATGCCACCCGTCCGTCACCCAGAATCGTTGCCCCGGATACACCAGGCACCTTGCGATAGTTGGCTTCAAGGTTCTTCACCACCACCTGATGCTGTCCGATGAGATCGTCGACCAGCAGGGCAATCCGCCCGCCTTCGGCCTCTACCACGATCATGATCCCGCCGTTGTGCTCCACCGAGCGCGGCACGTCGAACAGTTCATCGAGTCGTATCAGCGGCAGGTATTCGTTGCGAACTTCCACCACACGACCGGTACCACCGACCGATTTCACATCGCTCGCGGTCATGTGGATCGACTCGACCACCGATGCCAGCGGCACGATATAGGTCTCATCGGCCACGCCGACCGACATGCCGTCCATGATCGCGAGCGTCAGCGGCAGTCGGACCGAGACCCGCATGCCCTGGCCTTCGACCGAATCGATCTCGACCGAGCCGCCGAGTGAGGTGATGTTGCGTTTGACCACGTCCATACCGACACCGCGACCCGAGACATCGGTGACCTCGGCAGCGGTTGAAAAGCCCGGTGCAAAGATCAGGCCATAGACCTCGGTATCGGACATCGAGTCGCTGACGCTCAGGCCGCGCTCGCGGGCCTTGGCAAGCAGCTTGGCGCGATTCAGACCCCGACCGTCATCGCGAACTTCAATCACGATCGAGCCGCCCTGGTGCGCGGCAGCCAGTGTCACCGTGCCGTGCTCGGGCTTGCCGGCGGCGATCCGGTCGGCCGGCATCTCGATGCCGTGATCGGCCGAATTGCGCACCAGATGGGTCAGCGGGTCGGTGATCTTTTCGATCAGGCCTTTGTCGAGTTCGGTGTCTTCACCGATGGTGTGCAATTCGAGCTTCTTGCCCAGACGACCCGACAGATCGCGAAGCATCCGCGGAAAGCGATTGAAGACCGCCGTCATCGGAATCATCCGGATGGCCATGACGGCCTCCTGGAGCAGCCGGGTGTTGCGCTCGAGGTCGGTCAGCGCCGTGGCCATCGCCTGATGGACGACCGCGTCGAGTCCGCGTCCGGTCTGGGCCAGCATTGCCTGAGTAATCACCATTTCGCCGACCAGATTGATCAGCTGATCGACCTTCTCGGTCGGCACGCGAATCGTCGAGGATTCGAGATTGGCACTGGCCGGGGCAGCACGATCGGCAGCACGCGGCGCCTCCGCCTTGGGCGCGGCCACGACGACCGCTGCCGGGGCCTGGACACCGGCGGCGACCGGCTCCGGCAGGTCTTCAAAGAGTCCGAAGGTCTGGTCGGCCTCCGGGGTGGCAACCGGGGTGGCGACTGGGGTGGCGACAGCGGTCGCCGCTGCACCCACTTCGCGGATGCTGACCTGCTCGCGCGAGACATGAAACGAAAACAGATCGAGCAGATCGCTGTCGGTGACGGTACTGACCACCCGGAAATGTCGGGTCTGAGCGGCATCGGGCTTGCCGTCATCGCTTGGCTCGATCGTTCCCAGGCCGGGTATTTCGCCGAACAGCTCGACCACATTGTCGGCGAGGCGGGGTTGATCGAGCGGTCCGATGGCAATCTCGAGCACGCGCTCACCAGGCGCAAGTGGCGCCGCTGCCGGGCTTGCGCTTGCCGCCGCCGGTGCCTCGGTCATCGACGCGGCAACCGGCGCTGCTGTCGCTGCGGCAACTGGCGCGACGGCAGCCGGCGCCGCAGCGCCCGTGCCATGGGCAAATGCGCCGATGCGCGCCACCAGTTCGGTGCAGTCGATGCCCGCGTCGGTGCCGCTCTGACGGCTCGCCAGCAGGTGTTTGAGCACATCGCCCGATTCGAGCAGGGTGTCGATCATGCCGCTGGTGATGGCCAGTTCGCGTCGGCGCAGCCGATCGAGCAGCGTCTCCATGACATGCGTGAGATCGGCGACATCCTGGAATCCGAAGGTCGCCGCGCCACCCTTGATCGAGTGCGCGCAACGAAAGATCGCATTCAGCGACTCGTCATCGGCATTCGATTCGTCGGTCTCGAGCAGCAAGGCCTCCATGCTGGTGAGGTTCTCGCCAGCCTCTTCATAAAAGACGCCATGGAACTGCGACAGGTCGAACACATCGCCTGAGGATTCACTGGTATGGGTATCGCTCATCGTCGATTCCTGCGAGGCTAGTTGGGCAGCACTTTGCTGATGATCTCGAGGAGGCGCTGCGGATCGAAAGGCTTGACCATCCAGCCTGTCGCACCCGCGGCACGTCCTGCCTGCTTCATCTCGTCGCTCGACTCGGTCGTGAGCATCAGGATCGGCGTGCGCTTGAAGCGGTCCACGCAGCGCAACTCGCGAATCAGGGTCAGGCCGTCCATGCGAGGCATGTTCTGATCGGTCAGCACCAGATCGACATGCCGGTCGCCGATCTTGTCGAGCGCATCCTGTCCGTCGATGGCCTCGATCACGTCGTAGCCCGAGCTGCGCAGCGTGAAAGACACCATCTGACGCATCGACGCCGAATCGTCCACGGCAAGAATCGAAGTCATTTTCACTTGTGTACCCCTAAAAAAGTTCGACCGAACCCGCGTCAACCACTCGCTGGGCCACGGGACACGGACGGACAACCCACTGGACTTCGCACCCTTCTTCGTCGCCGCTCACTGCCAGATTTCCCAGGCATTCGGTCACCGACGAAAGACGACGGCGCGAGTGGACGATCAGTTGCGATGCCATATCCTCGAATTGCAGCGCGGTCATGGCGCGCCTCATCTGCACGAGGAGCACATCGCGCTCCTGGCTTGGCGGCATGTCGGCCTGACTGCTGACCGCATGAGAGAAATGCGCTGACAGCTGCGTCACCGCATCAGTCAGAAGACGCTGCAGACGGTCAAGCTCAGTACCGGCTGTCATCAGCTCGTCCTGCAGATCAACCACCAACCTTGTCGGTACCGTGGTCAGTCCTGTGGCTGCTTGATCGAGTCCCATTGCACCTGCTTCATCATGTTTAGGTCAGCATGGCGTGCGTGCTAACATCAATCGATTCGCTTGCCCGCCCGATGGCATCGGATGTGTCATTCTCAGACACCATTGCGTCTGGGCAACCCCTGAAAAGCACCGGTGCATCCCACCAATTCCGCGACAAGCTCCGCCGCGCGAACCGCCGGTTCGGAAACCTGCGGCGAACCCATTCGTCTGCTGGTCGTCGAGGACTCCGAACTGGACTACGAGCTGCTCCTGCGCTCATTGCGCAGGCAGCAATTCGAGCCCGATGCGATCCGTGTTGAAGATGCCGGCGGATTGCAGGCGGCGCTCGCCGACGGCCACTGGGACGCGGTGATCTCCGACCACCATCTTCCCCGTTTCTCGAGCACCGAAGCCTTGCGCATCATCCGTTCGGAAGGCGCAAACCTGCCGTTCATCATCGTGTCGGGCAACATCGGTGAAGACGCTGCGGTTGCGGCGATTCAGGCGGGTGCCGATGACTATCTGATCAAGGGTCGACTGGCCCGTCTCGGGCCGGCACTGCGCAGCGCCATGTCGGCCGGCGCGGCGCGGCGCGAGCGCACCGCAGCCCAGGCGGCGCTTGCTGCCTCCGAGCAGCGGCTGCGCGCACTCACCGACCATCTTCACCAGGCAGTCGAAGCCGAGCGCGCCGAGATTGCGCGTGAAGTGCACGATGACGTGGGCGGCATGCTGACCGCACTTCGCTTTGATCTGAGCTGGATCGAGCGCCACGGCGATGAGGCCATCCGCGGCCGCGCGCATCAGGGGCTTGAGACGCTTAACCAGGCGGTCGAGGCAGTCCATCGAATCATGCGCAATCTGCGCCCGCCGGCTCTGGAGGCCGGGATCGTTGCTGCGCTCGAGTTTCTCGTCTCCCAGTTTGAAAGCCGGACCGGGATCGATACCCATCTCGATTGCAATCGCGAAAGCATCGATGTTTCAGAGCAGGTGGCGATCACGGTTTACCGCGTCGCCCAGGAGTCACTCACCAATATCGGCAAGCACTCGCAGGCGACCCATGCCAGACTCGATCTGGTGGTGCAGGACGAGATGCTGTCACTCGAAATCTCGGACGATGGCGTCGGCATCCGCACCGAAGATCTCGACAAACCAGGATCATTCGGCCTCAGAGGCCTGACCGAACGCGCCCGCCAGGCCAATGGTTGGCTCGAGATCGCCGCAGGCAAACGCAGAGGCGCCATCATGCTCATGATTCCACTGACCCCCCAGGCCGCAGCACGGCTCGACGCGGAGCCCGACGCATGATTCGTGTTGTGCTCGTCGATGACCATGCCCTGATCAGGCGGGGCTTGCGCGATTCGCTGACCGAGGCCGGCGACATCAGGATTGTTGGTGAGGCCGGCGACTATGGCGAACTGCGCCAGCTGCTTCACGACACCGAGTTCGATGTCCTGCTGCTCGACATCAATCTGCCGGGACGCAGCGGACTCGATGTACTGCATTCGCTGGGTGACCATCCGACCCGCATCCGGGTGCTGGTGCTCACGATGTATCCGGAAGATCAATACGCGATTCGCGCGCTCAAGGCGGGTGCCATGGGCTACCTCAACAAATCGGCCGACCCGACCCAGATTCTGGCGGCGGTGCGGACCATCCATGCCGGTCGAAAATACATCACGCCTGCCATTGCCGAAGCGCTCGCAGAACGACTGTCGATCGACGACAGCGAAAAGCCCCATGAGCGATTGTCCGATCGTGAGTTTCAGACCCTGCTCAGACTCTCGACCGGCCAGCGCCTGTCAGATATTGCCGTCGAACTGAACCTCTCACCCAAGACCGTCTCGGTCTATCGGGCAAGGGTGCTTGAAAAACTGTCGCTGCAGTCGAATGCCGATCTGACCGCCTATTGCCTGCGAAACGGACTCATCGACTAAGGCTCGCCCAGTCGGCACCGAGGCTCAGACGATGGCGACGCAGTTCTTGCCGGCGTTCTTGGCCTGATACATCGCCTCATCGGCGCGCAGCAAGGATGACTCGAGCGAGTCGTCGGGCCTGACCATCGTGGCACCCGCAGAAAAGGTGATGAAAACCTTCTTCTCGTCATAAAGGTAGACATCGCGGGTCAGCTCCCTCTGGACCTTCATGAGGAGCTCGCGAGCCTCCTCGACATCGAGGCCGGGAAGCAGAAGCACGAATTCTTCACCGCCATACCGGGCCACGGTATCGCACGGGCGAACCTTGGACTGCAGCAG
>Ga0114963_10001624_pt1 | contig 15470 bp, 14 predicted proteins | sample C_131016_EF_Meta_FD_87019 | JGI IMG/M metagenome (GOLD analysis project Ga0114963, IMG submission 87019) | Freshwater microbial communities from Lake Croche, Canada to study carbon cycling - C_131016_EF_MetaG | ecosystem: Environmental > Aquatic > Freshwater > Lake | place: Lake Croche, Canada...
GTTCAGCTTCTACTGCTGCTGCATATTCAGGATCATTCTTTTCATCCTGTTTACAATTCATACAGATAATATCTTCGTTGAACATAGACATTGTAGTAACACCATTAGTTGATTCACCACATCTATCACAAGTAGATTTATTCATCTCAAAAGATTCGTATGTTTTTAAGTGTTTCATATTATTTCTTAATAGTATTTATATCAGCCTTTTGAAAGTCATCAAAACTCATAACCTTCTTTTCGCCGTTCTTAGTTTGACCAGTTGTAAAATCTTTTCTTTTAGCAAAAGCAGATTTAAGAGCTTTTAGATCTAATTTCTTTTCTCTTGACTTTTTACCCGTTCTTGGTCCGTGATTGTTACCCATAGCTGGTGCTGGTATTTTTTGAAATACTCTATTAGAACCACTTGGATTATAAGGAACATCAACATCACCAGAACCACTTTGACCACCGTGAGATGCCCAACTTGTACCAATTGTAGCACCTGCCAAACCAGAAGGTTGTGAATTAACAACAGCACCCATACCACCTACTGAACCAGCCGGTCCACCTGTGGCAGAAGTATCTTCCTCAAGAAGACTTTCTCTGACTGATATTTTCTCACATAGTTTCAAATATCCTTCTTCTGAATAAAGGTTTTCTCTTTCCATTTTCTCTTTTAAGAGGTATAATTGGTATAATGACATTTTCATATTTTATATATTAATTATTAAAATCACTATTTTATCTCCAACAAAAGAAGAGGCTAGTTATATATAAATTACATATTTGTATGAACAAGATAAAGCAACTTGAAATAAAAAAACTAATGAAGGAATTAGACTTCATTGAATCTGATTTTACATATAAAAGTGAAATAGTAAATGAAGCGGATAGTAACTTTATAAAAAGTGTAAATAATTTATTAGAACAACATCCCCTGTTGAAAGACGTATTTGATAAAAAGATTAATAATAAAATAGATAATATCTTCCAAATAAGAGCTGAAGATTTAAAAGATAAAATAGAAGCTATAAATGAGTCATATCAAGAGAATTCAATCGGAGAAGAAGTTATAGTTGAGAAAGTTATTGATAAAAGAGTTAGAAAGCTTTATAGAGAGATAGCAAAAATAACACACCCAGACAGAATTGATAATAAAAAATTAAATGATCTTTATATAAAAGCAACTCATTATTATAACAATAATGATATTACAGGAACCTATTCTATTTGTGATGACTTAGATATAATTTATGAACCAGATGATTCTGATAATCAATTAATATCTGATAAGATAAAAGATATTAAAGGTAAGATAACTTTTATAGAATCAACAATGACTTGGAATTGGTATCACTCAACTGATGAAACTGAAAAAGAACAGTTAGTTTTAAGATATATTAAAAATCAATTAGATAATTGATACTGTGACCTTTCTGTCATTTAATAAAGATTGAAGTTCATCTTTTCTAAAGAATCTTTTGTAAACATCATTTTCTTTATCAAGATTCTGAAGTTCCCAAGTATTACCATCAGATGTAATATAGATATAGTTATCATCACCGTCAGTTACTTCAATTGTTTTAGATGATAGTTTGTCATAAAACTTCTTAACATCTCCATTTATACTAAAAAACTTAACATCATCCCATTCTTTATTAGTTTGATTCCAAACTTGGAAAGTAATGTAAAGAGGATTTTCTAACTCATTTGAGCTAATATCATAAATAAACATCCACTTACAAGGCTTATTTAAAAATGTTTCATATTCATCACTAATCTGCACAGCTGACTTCTTTAGACCTAAAGATGAAAGTGAGTTAACAAATTCAATATTATTTGAAAGGAAATCTAAAGTTAATCTCCCTTCATAAAAATCTTTAGGTAATTTCAAAGTATCAAAGATATCTTTCTCTTCTGCGGAGATGGCTGATAGGAGTACATCATGCCATATATTCATAGATTCTAATATGTCAACTGACATAACCATAAGGTCAATTACCAGTGATTCCTTGAACTTACTATATGATTTTATTACTTTCATTTCAAAAACGGAATTAATTAATTTAATATATTTAATATATATATTAAAATAAAACAACACAAATCCAATGAAATGGTTGAAGGGTTATAAATTATTTAAAGAGGCTAAGCAAGATAAGGTATCTTATAAAAATGTAATTAATGAGATATGCACTGCTATGGTTTTGTTAAATAATGAGTTTTTGGATAATCTATTGGATAGAGGTTTAAAGGCTAGATATTCTGAAAATTCAGAAATATTTATCACAGACTTAAAGAATCTTCTACTAGCTAAGAACAGATTAAACTTAGGTAGATTTGAAGGTGACACTTGTGTTGCTGATGATGAGTTAGCAAAAGTTAATACGGTTTTTGATTCTATAGAATTTGATATTGAAAAAGACTGGGATAAATTAGTTTCAGCTAGAACAACTGCTAGAAATATTATTGATAAATTATTATTAGATTCTAAGTTGAAGCCAGAGATGATTAAAAATATCTATTGGGTCGGTCCTAATAGAGATTCAGACCACGAGGAAGATATAGTTGTTGAAGATAAAGATGGTAAACAATATAGTTTTTATTTAAATAAAAATCTTGCTACTCAAAAGTCTGCTTCTTTTAATTTATTTGCAGATGACTTAATTGGTGCTGATATTGATAGATTATACAAAGAAGATTACTTATCTAAGTGGGATAAGTTAACTCAAGAGTGGATTAGGTTAATATATGAAAATGCTAATAAAAATATTCAACAATTAATTGAAAAGTTTATTGATGCTAAAAGAATTGATACTATTGGTTATTTTGAATATTTTGATATAAGACACAAGGATCCTAAGTTTAAACATTTAGGTGAATTCATTCAAGAGTTTGATAAAAACATTCTTAAGTTCTCTGACTTAATGAATGAGATTTGGAAGAGTAAAGAAAATAGCTTTATGGATTCTGAAAGAGTTACAAAAGAGTGGATGGAAGTTAAAATAGTTATTCTTAATTCTAAAATCCTTGAAAATCTTTTAACATCAAGTCTTAAATCAAATCATGCAGATGATATTCAAAAGATTGAAGATGGTTGGAAGCTTGCTGGTGGTACAGTTAAGATGAAGTTATTTAAGACTTTAGTTGAGAAGATGGGTTGTTTAGAAAGACCTATTTATTTCTTAGGTAAAAATGGTGATATATTTAATTTAGTGCCTTCAAGAGAATTCTTTAGAGAAAACTATGATGACTTAAAAATTAAATTTGACTACCACGTTAATTTTCAAGTTAGTGAAGAAGAAGAGAATAATGACTTTACAATAAAAATAAAATTAGAGTTAGATGACAATACTTTAATTGATATGTTTATTATTGTTAAGTTCTCTAGTGGCGAAATGTCTGGTAAACTATCCGCTAAATATAAGTTTGATATTGCTGATAATTTTAATTATTTAATTAAAAATAAGTAAATAAAATGAAAAACTTCTTATGTATCTTGTTTAGTATAATTACACTAAACACTTCTGCTCAATGCCTTGATGTGTTTGGTACACCCTGTGATTGTCCAACTGCAGAGGATTCTCTTGTTGTTTATAATAACTCCTTGAAGGTATATGAGTTTTATGAAAAAAGTTCTGATTATGTTAAATTAGAATCAAAGAGACTAAGAACCAGAAAAGATGTTATAGATTGTTTTTATTTATTACAAGAAGCAGTAGACAGCTTTACAATGAGATGGCAACTGAGAGAGCAGGTTTTAGCAGGTGCAGATTTACCAAACGTACTAATTCCAAGAGATGGAAAGAATATACCGGTATCTGCTTACTACCAATATGTAGATGCATATAGATTTTATCAAAGGGAGTTAGAGAATGGAATATTAAACACGAATTCGCCATTTCCTATTTATGATAGCAGAATCGCCCCTCTTATTATAAATTCATATGAAAACAGACATGGTAATGATGGTTTCAATGGTGACTATGTGAATGTTGCATTATATATACCAGTAACAGTAAAACCATTTATAATGCTTACTGATTCTGAGAAAGTAATAAGAAAAAAGATACTTGAGGGTGGAGTTCCTGTTAAGATAAAGCCGAGTGTTAAACCAATTAAACCTGTTAAAAAAATTAGAAAATCAATATCAGATACTACTTTACTAGAGAGCTCAAAGATTAATTATTTGCCGCCTGTAATTAATAAAGTAATTCAATTTACAAGGCCACCTAGTAATGCTAAAGCCTTTTATTATCGTTCTCCTTATGGTGGTGGTTGTTTAATTGGATATATGATTGGTAGAAAGTTTAGAAAATATCTACCAACAGATGAGTATTATGATATTTTACCAAAGTGGGTAAAAGAATTTCTAAATAATGATAAAGAATTAGAAAAATACTTAAAAATAACATGGGGTGGATATTATGATGGAATATATCAATAAAAAAAAATAAAATAAAATGAAACAGTTAATTTACTTACTAATCCTTTTTCTTTCATTTACTGTGAATGTTAAAGGACAATTTAAAAGCATGGGAACGGACATTAATTCAAAGTATCACGAATTAAGACCTGTTGTAACACAAGACGGTAAAACAATTTACTTTACAGTTGAAGGTAATCCAAAGAATCCACACAGAGATGGTCAAGACATTTGGACATCAACTCGTGATGAAAATGGTGAGTGGACTAAGGCAGCAAGGCTATCTGACCATATAAACAAACAACGATATAATGGTGTTTATTGGGTTAGTCCATTTGGTAATAAACTACTTATTCGTGGAAGTTACAATAAAAATGGAACTGTATCTAGAGGCTTCTCAATTGTCAATAAAATTGTAGGAACCTGGACAGATCCTACTCCTTTAGTTATAAATGGTTATAATAACTTATCTAGAGGAATTTACACAGGTGCTACTCTTTCTCCAGATGAGAAAGCTCTAATAATGTACTTCTCTGATGAGAAAAATAGCGACATAAACGACCTATGGTTAAGTTTAAAAGATGACAGTACAGGAGAATATTCAACGCCTGTAAAATTAGATTTAAGTAGTGATGATGACGATGAAATATCACCTTACATTTCACCTGACGGTAAGACTCTTTTTTACTCTTCTAATATGAAAGGTGGTTTAGGTGGTCATGATATCTGGGTATCTAAAAGATTAGATGATACTTGGTTAAACTGGTCAATTCCTGTAAATGCAGGGAGTGCAATAAACACTAGTGATTGGGATGCTTATTTCTCGATTGGAGATGATGGTGTAATTGGTTATGTAACCAGAAATCACAAATATGACATGCCTACTAAAATGGGAGGTGCGGACCTTTACTCGTTTGTATTGCCAGAAAGTTTAAAGCCAGAAAAGCTATTTGAGCCAGTATTGGATGATAAAAATACTTATGTACATGATACTTTACTTGTACGTGATACTTTGTTTGTATATGATACTGTTACTATTACTTTATATAAAAATATACCGTGTAACCCTCTTGATACAATGTCAAATGAGCAGCTATCAGAAGAGATTATAAGTACTAAAATACTGTTTGACTTTGGTAGTTCAGTATTAAGAAGTGATTCATATAAGAAATTAGATATTATTTTGGCGATGATGAGAAATAATCCTGATCTTAAAATAGAATTAGGTGGACACACTGATGCTGTAGGAAATGATAAAGGAAATTTTAAAAAATCTGAAGAGAGAGCAATTTCTGCTAGGAATTATATTATTGGACATGGTATAAATAAAAACAGAGTTGTTGCTAAAGGTTATTCAAACACAAAACCAATTTCTGATAACAAAACAGATGCAGGTCGTCAATTAAATAGAAGAGTAGATGTTAAAGTGATAGATTAGTTACTTAAAAATATCGAGACAGAGTTATAATTTAGAAAAATCCACCTTAGGTGGATTTTTTTATTTAGTTCATCAATCAAGAATAATTTTTAGGAGATACATGATATAAAAATATATATCTAAAATCTTAAAATTAAATGTCTTTACCTGGATTATTCCCACTTTATCCCGATCCAATTCCATTATTGTATCAAGTTTCGTTATCTTTGCCGATGACTGAGCCAAGCAAGATATCTTTATCTCTTGGTATAACATCATCTAGTCCATTTTTAGTTCCAAATATAGATTTTTTACAAAATTTTATCAAAGGTGATATTGGTATATCAGATAAAATTATGAAAGAAGCGATGTTTAAGAACTTCAATAGTCCTATTGCTCAAAGTAATGAGAAGGTTTTTAAAAAGTTTGCTCAGATAAATGATTTTGACGTACCTGATATAAACAAATATAAAAAAGGCGGTAAGATTAAACTCCCTAAAGAAGATGTTAAATTACCACCAATGGATGGTATTGGTTTCAAAGGCTTTGAAAAAACAATGATAACATCAATGTTTGAAAGTCAAAAACCTTACATTGAAGTTGCTAAATTGGTAATTGGTAATATTGCTAAGATAGAAGATATTATAGCAAGAGTAATGCCAATACTTACTAAGACTCCATTATTAACTAAATCACTAAAGCCTTCTGGTAATATTGGTGTTCAAGGGGGTAGACCAAAAGCAATTGGATATCAAAATGGTAAAGAAATAAAAGCTGCTCTTTCTAAGTTACAAAAGTTTTCCAAAAGTGGTTCTAAAGTAAAGATTGATAAGTATGGTAACGCTGAAAGAATTAAAGACACAATATCAGGGACAGCTAGTACTACCGGACCTGATTCAAATCAAGATGCTAATGGTAATAAAACTTGGGAAATAATATCAACTGTTTATTCAACTGGTGCTTTCAAACCAGGTGTTGAGTATAAATATATTTATATTGATTTACCACCTGAAAGTGAAAAGCCAGAAGAATTGTCGGATTTAAATTTAGAAGATGATGATCCATATAACAAATATAAGCCTGAAAAAATTATCTTAGGTGTATTTAGAGCTGATGGCACTCCACTTAATCCTAATGAAGTACTTAAAACTACTGGATTAAGTTCAAACTATAACCTGACTTATGTCGATACCCCATTTAAAAGAGCTGATTGGTTATTAAGATCACCAAAGTGGCAAATGAATAATATTTATCCAAATAATGGAGTAACACTTTTGGAGCCTGTTAGAAATGTTTTCCCCTCTTTAGGTTCTCCTACATTTACTTGGGAAAGATACTTAGGAGTAGAAAAGCAAAATAGTAAAACTAAACCAGATAGTAATTCACCTGGTCAAGAGTGGCAATTGAAAAAGTATAAAAAAGGTGATAAAAATTTAATATCTAAAGAAGATGCTATTGAGGGTTCTCCGGTTATTGTTGGTTTTGATTTAACTGATACTGATTCACATAAGTCATTTTTTAGTGATATTGTTAAGTATAAAATGTATCAACAAGAAGAAGTTGCTGACTTTTCGGAACCATCACAATTACATACAGAATTATCTGAAAAAGATAAAGTTGCGGGCGTTATAATTAATAATTTTAATGTTAATTCACATGTTCAGAATGTCTATTTATATGGACAATCTAAAGCCTCTGTATATAAGGAAGTTAATGGTAAGCCAGCATTTCCAGACTTAATGAGAATGTCATTTAAGCCATTTAGACTCTATTCAAGTAATGCTAAGAATGATGATAAAATAACTGCTTATAATAAAACACAAAATATACCACCTGGTTACATTTGGATTGATCCAGAGGCGGATTACGAAACAAAAGTAATTAGAGTAGATCCGAGTACTAATATTGAATTTGAAGAAGCTAAAGGCGAAGCACAAGTTAAATCAAATATTAAATCATTTGTTAAGAGTAAAGCAGTATTTAATTTTTCAAATAATCAGGTATTCAATATAGATATAACTAAAAATGGATTAGGTAAACAATCATTCACAAATATGACTGAGTATGTTTTAGAAAACTGGAACTATAATCCTGATATTACCTTAGGTGCTAGTAAAAGATTAGAAAATAATAACAAATATGATATATTTATTTGGTCTGAAGTTTCCAATAGGAATTATAAAGGTGCTGAAATATTTAGAAAAAATGATTATTTATGGGTTGAGATTTCTATGACTGGTGACCAATGGTATTATAAAGAATTTTTTTTTGATTTAGATTATTTAAACAACCAATCACTTGATAGTAACCATAAAAAATATTTTTTTGAAAATAAAAATATTTTAAGTGATTTATATAAAAGATATTTATCAAATAAATTATTGGTTATTCCTACTGAAGTTTATTATCCAACTTCAGATGGATTTAAAAAAATAACTGTAAACATATCATTAGATATTATATTTAGTAATAGAGTATATAGATCTGTTAAAAATGGTAGAAAAAAATTAAAAGATAATAGTTCAATTGAATTAGTTGATGGTAAAATAACAAAATGGATTTATCTAGAAAAGTCCTATGATGTTAATAGCTTGCCTAAATTTGGAAAAGAAGTAAGGTTCTCTATAAACTACGATAGTGCTTTCGATGTAAATGGTAATTTACAAGTATCTACAGTTGATAAAAACATACCTTTATATCAAATAAAAGTAGAGAGTAGTAACTTTCCTTATGGTAAAATTATAGACCCGTCTAAGATTACTAATGAGGCACTAACTAAAGATGAATTGTTTTCTAAAGGAAAATATGGATTTGGTAACACTGAGAATCCTCAAGAAATTGAAGTTATTAAAAGATATATGCTTACAGACTTAGATACTGAATCTTACTATATCATAGAAGGTATCTTAGTTGATAAAAATAAGCAAACCGAAGATGTTAAAGTTGGCTCTGGTGCTAGTAGTCCTGTTGGAAATGGTGGTAAATATTATAAAATGCCTCACGCTATTGGTGCAGCTAAGGTATTCCTATCATTTTTAGTTGATATTGTTACTAAACTTATACCTCAAATAGTAAAACTTATTTCTTTATTTACTAATCCAGCAAATTTTGTTGTTGAGATATTAAAAGAAAAACTGGGTGAGGGGTTTTCAATATTTTCAAAAGAAGCTTTTAAAGCATTTGAATCTGCCAAGAGAGAGAAAGATAAAATTAAAGATAAGAAACCATCAGAGATATCTAAAAATGTAAAAGATGTATTTAAGAACTCGCCTATTTCAAATCATGTTTTTGTTGATAAAAAAGGAGACTATAAATTTCTTCTAGATGGATTGGCATTATTACCTTTCTCTATTTTTGGAAAAGATTTACCATTTGGTATGGATATGAACTTTGGCAAACTTCCTGATGGTATTCCAATAAGTTTAATACTCAAAGAAGGTTTAGACAAAGCAAAAGTAAAAAACATTCAAGATTTCTTAAAACCAAAAATAAAAAATTTCAAAGGAACAGGTGATAATGGTTTAGCCGCAGGGTTGAGCCTATCTGAGTTAAAATCATTTAAAGACGATCCTATTTATAAGTCAACTAAGGTTAAAACTAATCCAAATGATGAATTTGATATTCTAGATATTAAATACTCTACTGGTTCTTTTATAAATGGTGTAGATTATAATTATATTTATATAAATGAAGATGTTGAGAATTTATTAAATGAAGCTAATGATATACTACAAACACCGGATGAATCTGTTAACTTAGAAATTGCTCAAAAGAAACTAGATGAGTTATCTAATGCTTTGAAGAAAGATTCTGCTAACAAGGCTCTAAAAGATATGGTAGGTAAACTTAAATCTAAGTTTAGAGGTTTAAATGATAGCTCACAACCTCTTCTAAAAATGTTATTAGGATTTGTAACACTACCTATGAAAATAATAGGTGGTATAATTAAATGGTTAATGGACTTCTTTAAAGGTTTAACAAATCCTCTTACACTTCCAGCAAAAATAGTTGAGTTGTTATCTTTCACTTGGATAATGAAATTTTTTACACCATTAGGTATGTTAGAAATGGCAGGTATTAAGTTTGAACCTAAAAAACTTATAGAATGGTTTGCTTTAGTTAATATTCCTAATTCAAAACCACCAAATGTTGCACCTAAAATACCAGATGGATATAGTTTACCAACAAACGTTCCTTATAAAAATGCTTCACCAAAGGGTAAGTTCTTGATACCGGATGATTATGAGTTAATAGATTTAAATCAAGCTATTAGTATGCCTTTTATGCCTAAATTACCAACTTATACAGCTAGACAATTTAGGGAAAACTTAGTTAAGCCTGTTAGGTTAATATTACCAATCCTTTGTTTAATAGAAAAGGTAATAAATGGTATTATTGACTTTATTTGGTCAACTTTAGGTATAGAGGCTTTAATACCAGCACCTCATATTAAACTATGTAGTAAATCACCTGATCCAGATTTAAATGATTTGGTGAAAATTAAAAGTGATTTGGAAAAAGATAGTAGTGAGCCTAAAAAAGACACAGGTGATACTAACAAAGATAATGTTGTGCCGATAGATGGTGGATTTTTATATGACATAACACTTGATGATGGAACAGTTGTAAAAGATTTGAATTATGATGGTCTACAAAAGTATATTAAAGACCATGAAGATGTTGGATATGATTTTAAATTCTGATAAACATTTTAATTAACTTTAGATATAACTAAAAACATAAAAATAATATGGGAAAAGCAGCAAAAGAACATCGTAGAAAAGTTCAAGCAAGAAACAACAAATTAAAAAACGAAAAAGATAAAGTTCAAAAGTTACAAAAAGAGTTTATAATGAATATGATTAAGAAGGAACAAGAAAAAGGAATGTTTGAGAATAATCAAACTATAAACCCATCAATTGACGGACCAGCTATAGATACAATAATTGAAGGGCCTTCAATTTAATATTAAACTAATTAAGGCTTTGTTTAATAGATAATTTAGATCTATTAAATAAAGCCTTATTTATTTTAGCAGCAAGATACTTTCTAGCTAGTTCGGTCTTAGAACAAGATGGATTTTCCATCTTACACTTAATTAAGTACCAATTCGCTAAAAGAATAGAATCTATATCTTGTTGTATCATTTATAATATGAACTTTTAATAACATTATATATAAAAAAACAAATCTAATTTTCTTATTTTGAAAAATAAATCTAAATATATCGGCCCAACTCTAAATCTTAATGTAAATAAAGATGATGCGGAATTAAATGACTTTTTATATTGTTGGGAACAATTTGAATCTCGACCTAATAAAATAGTTATACACAATACATACTCAACAAGTCTATTTGTTGATTTATTAAAAACATACACGATAGAAAAAAACTTTTTTACCGAAGTTGTACCGAATGAAGAAAGTTTCATCATCAACGATAAAATGTTTGTTAAATTAAGTGAAGATACTTATTGTTCTTATATCATAATTGATAGAAAAAATGAAAATTCTATGGTTAATGAATTGACATTCTTCTATAAATCAGAAGATAACTTTGAATCCATACAAGAAATAATTGAAAAGCTAAATTCTTGTAATCTTAACCTTGAAGAGTATGAATCAGATAAATTAAACACAATAGTTCTCAGTTCTAAAAATGTCTTAGAAATTGAGCCAATTGATATATCTGATTTTGATATTGACAACTTTCCACTTTACTATTCTAAACAAACCGGTAAAGATATTAACAAACTTATAAAAGAAGTTAATAAGTCCAATAAAGGTTTAAGTATTCTACATGGTGAAAGAGGTACTGGTAAAACATCTGTTATTAAATACTTAGCTTCTAAACTAGATAGAACTGTTATATTCATACCTAACAATATGATTGAACACACTATAAACAATCCAGAGTTTAGAAAATTCCTAAAAACATACAGTAAACCGGTTATCATTATTGATGATTGTGAAATGTTATTTCACGAATACTTTACTAAATCTAATATGTTCTCAAATAATCTTTTACAAATGGTTGATGGATTTTTATCAGATTTAATAGAAGTGAATGTAATTGCTATATTTAATGTTGAAGATGAAGATGAAATAGACCATTCACTTTTAGAATCAAATAACTTAATTAGAGTAATTGATTTTGAATATTTATCACCAAGTGAATCAATAGAACTATCAGAGCATTTAGGTAACAACAAACAATATAAAAACAAAACTACAGTTTTAGATATAATAAAGAATAAAAAATCTAAAGAGATCAAAGAGTTTGGTTTCTAAAAAAAATATATATTATGATTTCAGAACTAAAAGACGACGAGATACTTGAGTTTCTAATGACTTCGGAGTTTGAGAATGATTATTCTCCAACTGAGTTAAAGTACTTATTGGTTAAGTGGAGATATTTTTATAGGCTCAAACAAGGAAACTTAGAAAGAAAAACTGTTGATTTTGAAGGACAAATTCAAAATTTAGAAAATAAAATTAAAGCTAGTGAGAGAGAAAAAGTAACTTTGCAAGTTGAATTAGCTGATAAACAAAACGTTATTGATAGTATGAAAAATAGAAATCTAACTTTTAAGGAAAGATGGAAAGGTAAAATAATTCTAGAAGATGGAAATAAATAATGGATTGGAAAAAACTGATATTAACTTACAAGGTTAAATAGAAATATAAAAAAATAATAAAAATGAGAATTTCCGAATTTAAAAAATTAGAAGAGAAGATTAATGGTCAGAATTTTAGCCAAGGATATAAAAATATCAATGTGGTTATGTTACTTCTTTCTGTTTTTGGACACTTTGCTTCTATATTTTTAGCTTATTTTGCTTTATCAAAAGTATTAGGTGGTGTTATTGAAAATAATCCAGTAGCTGTATTTATAGCTTCTATTGTTATGTTAAGTGGTCTTGAACTACTTAAAAGAGATATATTTGATAAATTTAGTACTCAATACTTAAAAGTCAAATCATTTACGAAAGATGTTCTGCCTTTATTTGTATTAAGTTTGATAATTATTGCTACATCATTTTATGCTTCTATTAATGGTGCTAAAGAATTCTCTTCTAAAGAGGCTGTAATTGAAAAAAAACAAAAAGAAACAGTTAACCAATTCTCTGATAGTTTAAATAAAATTTATAATGTTAAAATTACTGAGATTGAATCTGAGATTAAAGTAAATAAAGATAAAATTGATACTAAGGATAAAGAACAAACAGAGTTAGAAGCAATTCAACCACCAAGCCGTTCTCAATTGAGTAGAATCAAAGATTTAAAAGATGAAAAATCAACTCTAAGAACAGATATAACTAAGTTAGAAAATGATGAATCTGCTGTTAAAACTGAACTTGCTAATAAGATTAAAGAACATGATAAAATTGTTGGGAGTGAGACACAAGATAAAAAGAAAGACAATAGTTCAAACTCATTGGCTTTTGTCTTAATCTCAACTTTAATTGAGTTAATTATATTAGCTGGTGTTTATTTCAATGAATACTATAAATTCCGTTCTTATAAAGAATTTAGGAACAGACTTGAAAAAGATCCTAACTATCAAAAATGGATGCTTTATGACCAAATTTTAAATATTATATACACAGAAGATACTAAGATGAATCAGAAATTACCTGCTAATAAAGGTATTACTGATATGTGTAAAGTAAATAATATTATTGTTATGCCAAAAGATGTAACAGACTTCTTAAAAATTATGAATGGTCTAGGTATTATAAAGACATCCGGTTCAGTTAGATATATTAATAAACAAAGAGATTTATCGTTTGAGATTCTAAAAAAACAATTTAATATACAATAACAAAAAAGCCACTCAATTGAGTGGCTTTTTTTATTTAAAGTTTACTTTAACTCCTATTTTATTTTGAATAATTGGTTTCTTAACTGACTTCTTACCTTCGTTAACATTAACTGTTACTTTCTTAGATAATTTAACTTTAAATTGATTTTCCCAAGGGATAAATAAATTACCTTCAGCTACAACTTCAAGTTTAATATTTCCAACTTCACCTTCTTTTAATATATTAAGTTTCTTAATTGGAACTATACATTTACCATTTCTTATTTCACCAGGGAAAATTAAAGACCAGTTTTCTGATTCAATAATGATTCTAGCATAAGTTTCTTCTGGTGATGAACCTTCAATCATAATCTCACAAGAGAACTCTTCTTCTTTATCTTGGTAAAGTTTATAGAAATCGTCATCTTCTTCAACACTTTGAATAAAAGCACTTTCATTTTGTAATTCCTCTTCTTCCTCTATCTTTTCTTCTTCTATTTTCCTTTCTTCCTCTCTTTTCCTGTCTTCTTGTCTTTTCTTTTCTTCCTCTTTTTTCTTTTCTTCTTCTTGTCTATGAGATTCTTTAAGAATTTCAACTGACTCTTGTTCAACTTCTTCTAAGAACTTTTCTTTAATAAAACTAGTAGATGGCTTCTTACCACCACTTTTACTTAGAAAGTCATCAAAACTAAAAACATCTTCTGTCATAATTTATAATTATTTTTACACCTTATATATTAAATATTATTTGTTAATTTTCACCGTAATACTTTTAGCTATATTTTCTTTAACAAATAATTCAAAATCATATGCAGTTACTTTAATATCTTCATTAGTGTAGCCATATTGTTCTATTTCAATATTATTAACTCTACAATAAAGTTTTATTATTTTCTTGGTTTTTTCATCACCAATATCTTGTCTAAGTTGTTTCCAAGGATTTCCATCAACATATTCTTTATAACCATAACCACCTCCTCTTTTGATTAAGTTTTCAACTTCTAATAAAATAAAAATTTCATCCCAAGTCAGATGAATATCTTCCCAATTGATTGTTAATTCCTCCCATTTAAGATACTTTTTACCTGCTGCGACTTCTTCATCCGACCAATCAACATAATTATTTAACAACTTTGAGTACTTCAATGACATATAATATATATTAATTTATAGGCGGTTGGCTTACCAAAATTTTATATATATGGAATGAGTTATAATTTAACGGGCAGTAGTGCTTCGTCAACATATGGTAGATTGGTTCAGGTTGTACATGGCACACCAGACCTCTACTTTGATGGGTTTGGGAATCCATTAGATTTAGGATTAGGTACAGCATCAGTCGGGCCAGCTGGATCAAGTGGGTCATCAGGATCATCTGGGTCTTCAGGTACTTCCGGTATTGGTTCGTCTGGTACAAGTGGTAGTTCTGGAACTTCTGGATCATCAGGTACAAGTGGTGTAAATGGCTCGTCTGGTACCTCAGGTAGTTCTGGAACTTCTGGATCATCTGGTACAAGTGGTATAAATGGATCATCAGGCACAAGTGGTATAAATGGCTCGTCTGGTACCTCAGGTACAAGTGGCTCATCTGGAACTTCTGGATTATCAGGTACAAGTGGCTCATCTGGAACATCAGGATCTAGTGGATCATCGGGCACATCAGGAAGTTCTGGTTCATCAGGAACAAGCGGCTCTTCTGGCACATCAGGATCTAGTGGATCTTCTGGAACATCAGGATCTTCTGGAACATCAGGATCTAGTGGATCTTCTGGGACATCAGGATCTTCTGGAACATCAGGATATTCAGGTATTGATGGTGCTAATTCTTTGAGATGGAGATA
>Ga0114963_10001625_pt1 | contig 15469 bp, 8 predicted proteins | sample C_131016_EF_Meta_FD_87019 | JGI IMG/M metagenome (GOLD analysis project Ga0114963, IMG submission 87019) | Freshwater microbial communities from Lake Croche, Canada to study carbon cycling - C_131016_EF_MetaG | ecosystem: Environmental > Aquatic > Freshwater > Lake | place: Lake Croche, Canada...
TGCTGAAATGATGGAGGAACCTATGGCACAGGAACCTGTTGCGCAAATGCCAGTTGAAGCGCCGATGGAACCAATGGTTCAAAAACCAATGAGTAATGAAATTATTGTTGAACAAGAAATACCAAAATCTAAAACACCCAGACTTGCAGAGGAAACAATAACGGAAGAAGTCGAATTAGTGCCTGTAGTAAAAATTAGCCGTAAACGCCGAATTGCTAGAAAATCTGCCAAAAAAACCCACAAATATAAACGCTGTAAGAAAAATCATCGTCGTAGCATAAGAACTCATAGATGTAACAAAAAATGCCCAGATGGATCTAAAAAGAATATAACGACCAAAAAATGCGAGAAAAAGGGAGGAAAGAAAATGGTGATGAAAAAGGGGAAAAAAGCCGGTAAAAAATAAAATTGATTTATTTTGCATCCTAATTAATTAAGTTAATTATTTAGGATTATGATGACACGAAGTCGGACAAAAGCCATGGAGCTGACCGTAAATATTGATTTTGATGAAGCGTCAAGAGCCTGGCGTGAGAATAAAAACGTTCTCAAAAATGGTTGTTTTTCCTATAAACCCGAACCACGCTTAGCCTCTTTAAAAATAAAACCGGCCAAAAAGACTTAAAAACTTGGTCAATTAAAGTAGTATTATGGTTTCCGCAAATACGAAACTTACTACGCCTGAACCTTCTGATGTGTCTAACGTAATGCAGGAAAGCCCGATTCCTTCTGATGCAAAATCAGCTATTATTAACAATGATTTAATAAATATTCCTATCACAAACGAAAATGTAGCACTAAATGTGATGGTTTCATTTTTGAATGTTGCTCAGAAACGTGGCGTTTTTTCTTTTGATGAATCAGCCAAAATTTGGGAGTGTATTCAGAGGTTTATTTCTCTAGGAGGACCTTCAGTTACCCCTTCTGATGCTGTTCCTGAGTCAGTATAATTTTTTATAAAATAATGTCTATATCCGTAAACAGATATTATTTTCTAATTCCGCGTTGTCCAAATAAACTCTTCATCTGTGATTGGTTCATGCTCCAAATATTTACCCTGTAAAATAGAAACAATAATATATTGCAAGTCTTCTGGTGAGGCTTCTAATCTCATTATTTCACCAGTTTTTATATTTAATATTTTGAATGCTTTTTTCTCCTCACAAACAACATTCCATAACCAGGCGTATATGACAACTTGTAACAAATGATCAATTGATATTTTACTTGTACATTTAATTTCCCATACCGTAGTGGGGGTAATTAAATCTGTTCGAGCAGTAAAACGAAACTGTTTATTTTCAAAAAAGGGCGCCAATATTGCATCAATCTTGGCGTGTTCTGCCTCCATAGAAGGCTGAATAATCGTCTCTTCAATCGATGGACATGTATGCCCACATTCGTTTCCAATAACGCGATGTAATCGTTCCATACAATTTTCCAACTGAGTTCCCGAAAGCCACTGATATTCTGATTTCTGAATCTGTTTTAATTTAAAATATAATTTCTCCTGGGTCGCCGTATAAATATTTGCCAAATACAAATATTCTTCAATATTTTGAGAACATTCAGGTAAATCAGCGCTAATTTCTCTTAAATACGTATGTTCATACGATTTCATTCCATCCAGGGTTTGTCGAATAATAGCCAATAAGATATTCGACGTTTTTTCCACTGAATATTGATTCGTCAACTTATCATAATACATCGCCGGTATTGCTATACCATTGAGGTCGCTGATCTCTTCAAAAAATCCAATTTGGGTTTCAATAACACTAGGAATATCGAAATCCTCGGCATTTTCGAGAACATTTTCTGTGACAAAAATTCGCTCAATAATAGGTGATATTTCTTCTATTACTGATTCAGGTATAAATTTTATCATATTGGTAGGGGTTTCAAAGTGTTTGTCAATTAATTGAATACTTTCAGGACGAACGCGCTCATCAGCATAAAAAATGTTTTTAGGTTGCCCTTTAAAATGAATATAAGATTGTTCTCGCATTTCGTGGTGATTCATTTTTAAAAAGGGCAGAGGCTGATCCGTCGCATAATTATCACCTTCTAATAAAAAAAGCACTTTAGAAGCACGTGTTGCGCCGACATATAATGTGTTAGGGCAACGATTCACGCATAATGTACGCGCATAATAATCAAAGTAACTTTTATCAAAACCAACAATAAATACGTAGGGACGCTGTCGACCCTTTACAGAATGAAACGTAGAAAATACGATTTTACCTTCAATAACTCGGTCGTCAATGTTCTCGTTTTCCATCATAGGAACATAACAAGGAATACCCTGATTTACGAGAACATTTTCCATTTTACGTACCACACTCTTGGAACTTTTTACCGACGCGCCCAAAATAAAAAAATCCGAGGGTTTGGCTCCAGCTGCTAGTAGTCTATTTACTTCAAAAATCACCATTTTTTCCAAATTTTGGCGCGAATTTCGAATATATTTTACGGGTTCATCGGACCGACACGAATTCATTCGTGCCTCCCCGATCATAACGTTATTTACGAATGCACAAATTTGATCAGTCACTCGATAAGACATTTTCATAGTACAATGAGAGAACTCGTTGGTTCTCAAAAACGGCGAATTATTCCAAATGGACTCTGCTAAAGTTAAAAACCTGGCATCGGATCCTTTAAATTCATACAGAGATTGCAGTTCATCGCCGAGAATTAGTATTTGAATCTTTTCTCCGAGGACACACATATCCCAAATAAATTTTTGTACAATTTGAAAATAGACCAGCGTCATATCTTGCGTTTCATCAATAACGAGAACATCAATAATGGGAATCTTCAAACGAGGAGGTATTTTTTGATACAGAATCTTTCGTAGACCTGTATCGGTGAAACAAGAAGGTAAGTAATATCGGACGGCTAAACTATGATAAGTATGTATTTCAATATTTTTTAAGCCAAGTAAACGAACCTTTTCTTTAATTTCTACGCGTAATGATGCATTATAGGTAAGTTGTAGAAATCGACGTTCTGGCATTTGAGCTGCTGCACTCAAAACCGTAGAACTTTTACCTGAACCGGCAACTGCGCTAACGATTACGTTTTTCCCCTTACTTATTTGATCCACAATATGTGACTGTTCATCACTTAATTCTATCATATTAATTTTGTTTTTGATTATAGAATAGAGGGTTTTTATATTTGTTTATTGTGAAAACAAAAAAAAACAAATTTACTTATTAATAAAATACTTGAGCAGGAAATGTACCCCCTTTTTAAGTTTCAATCTGAGATATTTTACGTCTGTGTCGCATCAATCAAGCGTAAAGAACTACGTAGCGCCTTTACACGTTGAGCCATAACAATTTCTGGTACATCAACAACGATAGCTGGTTGTACTTCTCTTTGACGAATGATCGCTTGATAAGCACGGCTGCCACGGAATCCCCAGTTTTTGTCAAAGAATGGAGCGCCTTGAACGGTCCATCCTTCAGCCAACTTTTTGTTTACCTCGTACTCTAAAGCTGCAATATTGTCTTGAAAATTCACTTCGTAGTCGGGACTACGAAGACAAGCAGTGCTGGTGCAACTAAGCCACTGCCATTTCACGTTAATCAGGAGATACTCCTGGACATATGACATGATTATATTTGAATAGTACGATTGTCAAACTAGTAAAAGTTCTCAAAAAAATCAATTTCTACAAATTCGAGAACTTGTTGAGCATTGAGTTGATCCATCTCTTTAATTACGCCTTTTTCGTTTGTAAAATAGCAGGTTCTCAAATCAATATAGAATTTTACGTCTTTATAGATATAATGTCTAATTTACCTTATGAAATGATACGCCATATAATATCATATCACGACAACCCAGATATTCGTAGATGGTTTGGTATTTATGGACGAATCGACAAAGAAAAGTTCTCTATTTTAAAGACAATAACGAGAACGGCAAATCCGGATTTTCATCATGCCCATCAAGGATATTTATATCAGCAATATATATTACCAAATCTTTATGATCTTACTGGACGTGGTTCAAATAAACTAAAACACGATTATTTGGAAATGAAGATTTGTGATTACAATAACAAGGTATATTATAACTTTGGTATTTATCGTTTAAAACCGGATACAATAAAAAACTATTATTGGCAGTGTTTACAGTATTCTTTTATTTTAGAACATTAACATAAGTAAAATAATATAAATATTTTTATTTTTATATTATTATAAAATGCGTGTCAAATTAATTAGTCATAGTCAGTCTCCTGAAAACCAATCTCTTCAAGATCTGGTAGCCTATTGTGCGCGGGTATCGAATCCTTCGAATCAAATAAATACTGAAACAAATGAACGACTTATCAAATATTTAATGAAAAATGAGCATTGGTCGCCGCTCGAAATGGTTTCGGTTTGTTTAGAAATAGAATGTACGCGTGATATAGCACGACAAATCCTAAGACATCGTTCGTTTTCTTTCCAGGAGTTCTCACAGCGTTATGCGGTGGCAGACCTAGGCTTTGAATACAAAGAAGCACGTCTTCAGGATACAGTCAACCGTCAAAATAGTTTTCAAACGGATGATTTAACGTTACAAAACACGTGGGAGAATGTACAAGACCAAGTAGTCGAAACAGCAGAAGCCGCATATAATTGGGCGCTTAACCATGGAATAGCAAAGGAACAAGCCCGAGCTGTCTTACCAGAGGGAATGACGGTTTCGCGCCTTTATATGAACGGAACTCTGCGTTCATGGGTTCACTATATTCAGTTGAGATCAGGAAACGGCACACAGAAAGAACATCGTGAAGTAGCACTAGCTTGTGCGGAGACAATAAAGTCTATTTTTCCAATGATTATGGAATTTTTATCGACGAATTGATGTTGAACGGGATTACGTTATTGTTATTATAAAATAATCATATCCAGTTAAGGTAACAAAAATTTTTGAGCCGTTTGCTGTCATTGATAATGAATTCCAAGGTATTAATTGTGTTGATATTTTATATGGATAATTATAAGTCTGCCAGGTTGTACCACTATTAGTAGAATAATATAAATATCCATTAGCAACTGCTGCTGCCATTATTCCACCACTATCACTCATAACACACGATATCCATGTACTAGAAGAAACTGTCGGGAACCCATTTGTATTACTTGGTCCGTCTAATCGTGTCCATGATGTTCCCGTGTTTTTACTAATATATAAACCACCAGCGTTGGCACAAGATAACATATATTGGCCATCTGTTTTACTGACAGATATACAACGCCAAGGTGTTGCTACGGTAGGTAATCCTCTTGAATTTGACGCACCTCCGATAGCTACCCATGAGCTTCCTGTATCAGTAGTTAAATATAACGCTCCGCTATTAATAGAGGCCAAAATAATCGAAGCATTATTAGTACACTCAGTTTGATACCAATTTTGATTGGTCAAAGGTAATCCATTACTAGTGTATTGAGAACTTGGTCCACTTATAATGGAATAGGAACCAAAATTGTTTGTGGATAAATAAAGCGCTCCTCCATTAATACCCAAAATTGAAACGGCGCCACTACTTGATAAAGCACAAGAAGACCATGTTTGCGCTGTCGTTGGCAAACCGGAAATTATGGCAGCCCCGGTCAGTGTACCAGCAATACATAAAAATGTCAATCCATAATCTCGACTTAAATATATACCATTTGACGTACCTAGCACCATATATTTACCATCGTAGGAAATATATCCTAGTAGCCATGTCAAACTTACATTATAAATAAGTTGACCTTTTTGTCCAATAACGGAAAAGCTATATCCTCCGTCATATGATATACTCAATGCACTAGAATAATAATTCGATACAGTTGTTGCCGCCAATACTGTTGTACCATCACCAGAAAATTTGACCGCACTATAAGTTAAATATCGATTATATTGTAAACTTCCCGCAGCAATTGGACCCACATTATTAAAAGACCAATTTGCTTGTGACCAATAATTACCGGATCCGTCATAATTAAAACTCATACTTCCATATCCCGCATTTGTACAACCTGCATATATCATGTTACCATTACTAGTAAATGAAATCTGACTCCACCCTATATTATTTTGTTGTGGTAAGCCATTGGGTGTTGTAGAAGAATTTACCGTAGAAAAACTGGTACCTCCATTCGTTGATAAATAACCGAAACTATTTGTTAACCCAACAAGAATTTTTTGTCCATTCCCTGAAACACCACCTGCCGTAAAATAATTTGTTGCAGCCGTAGGTAGACCAATAGTATTGGTGGTTGTGTCCAATTGACTCCAATTAACCCCGTAATTATTACTATAAAAAAATCCACCCCCGTTATAAAGCGCAATCATTATACTTCCGTCGTTTGATATGGATAAAGACGAATATTGATTTGTACTAGTCGGGAGGCCACGTGTATTAGTTGTTCCGTCAATCAAACTCCAATTTGTTCCAGTGTTAGATGTCAGATAGAGACCACTTGCTGCTGATAATAACATATATGCACCGCTTGTTGCACTTAAAGTGCAAAAATTCCAGCTTCCTGATGAAGGAAGTCCAACTGTAGTACCTAAACTAGAAAAAGACGCTCCACTATTTTTTGACAAATAGGGTGTCGAACCATTTACTGTCAATAAAATAATGGTTCCGTCCAATGTCATTGAAGCATGAGACCATGTAATGTTCGAAACTGTAGGAAGTCCACGAGTATTTCCACTACCACTAATTTTCGTAAAATATTGCCCGTAATTAATAGATATAAAGACATAACCGTTGCTTCCTGTCGAATCACTTGCTGCAATCATAATCTGACCGTTACCTGACATAGCAGTAGCGCTCCAAGCATAACTTAAACTTGGAGAAAGACCTGCCGATGTAGCAACTGGCCACCCCCCGGTAGGATTATTTAAATTTAAATTTGTCCACGTTAAACCCGAATTTGAAGACATAATTAAATAATTTGTAAGACCATTATCTCCAAATAAAATATAAGCACCATCATTTGACATCGACAAGTTATTTGGGTTTATCGCAAAAGGAGGGATTCCGTTTCGATATAATTGACTATTTCCTAAAAAACTAACTGTAGTATTATTCGTAATTTTCATTAAAGGCCAATAAGGATTGGAACCCGAAAAATTACTGAAACACATAGCTATATAACTTGTGTTTGTTGGATTTGTTATCGTAGCGGCTGCATATGCAGTTTTAGAAAAAATATAATTTGTGTTTGTAACTCCTGAATTACTAGTATACATTATACCAGAGACTCTACCACTCAAATTTGTATAAATATATGATTGTCCATCTAAACTTGCTTTAACTGTAGACACAAGTAGTGGTGTTGTCGTAAATGTTATTCCATAATCGTTACTATATACGTGATTTGGATAAGATGCGCTATAATGTACATACCCTGTATCATTTGGTATGTTTAAACAATAATTTGAATTTGCTAAATAAAATTTGCTAGTGCTGGTATAATTATTTTGAAATGTTGATCCTGAGTCTCGACTTATCCAAAAACCACCCGTAGTTTTATCAACCACACCTACTGTGCTTCCGGATGGAGATACGTCTACGGGGAAAAATGTCATGTTTGTGTTTGCTGGAAATCCGTTACCCAAATTTATACTCGCTCCTGATAATTGCGAAAAACTAACCCCATAATTAGAAGATCGATACAAATTTCCTGATAATACGTAGTACATATACTGACCAGACGCGTTCATTGCGGCACTAGCCAATGATCCAGATAAATTAGTTCTTGTCCATGTACTAGCTCCATCTCTAGATACAATAATATAAGATCGATATTGATTTGAAACAAACAGTGTCTGTTTATCATCAGATATGGATCTTATAACTTGGAGTTGTTTATTATTACCAATATTCTGTAAAAAAGCATCATCGTTTGGTAAATTCCAATAGAGTGGACTGAATAATTGCCAAGTATTTCCCCCATCGGTGGAAATTGATGGATAGTGTGAACCATAATAATAAATTATTATGTATTGTTCATCAGACGTCATGGTTGAATATGGCAAGGGATATTGTTCACTATTAGTAATCCCCGCAGCTGCTGGTGTAGGGTTATAAATTAAGACGGTATTTATGTTGTAAACTTTAGCACGATAGGTTGGTATAATATTTGTAACCAACGAATTAAATACATTTATTGATGAAAACATATATATATTTGTACTAAATAAATATATGAATCAAACTAACGTTAATACCAAGCGACGACAGAGCTTAATACTATATTGTTTGACGGAGTGTCACCTAAAGTTATTCTCTGTATACTTATTGATTGAGTAATAATGTTTGCTGACGTAAAACCTGTGGGTATTCCTCCAGCATAATATGGCGTAATAGCATTTGAATTGCTATTGATTTGCATAGATGAACAAAATGTTTTGTTAGTACTTGCAGTTATCATCAAGGTTACGACATATGTGCGATTTATGTCAGTAGGTACATTGGTCAAATTTACTGTAAAATTACTGGACGGGGGAGAAGTTATGTAAAACGTAGTTCCAGTGGAGTAATCGAGTGTATATGGTGATGTACCGGTATTGTTTGTGATAAAAAGTTCCGAAATAGATGTTGGTTTTAAAATCTTACTTATAATAAGATTTCCTCCTATCGATACATCAGAAATAACAAACAGTCTTTGTGCCATAGAAACGTCCGTTGCAAAATAACTAGATCCGCCACTAAAAATTTGTCCGTTTACGTAGAGAGAGTTTGAATTCAAAAACAAACGGTTATTTGCACTTATGTCACCATTACAAATAGTTGATGAATTTATAAAGGTATTTCCGTTAAAGGAAGCATCACCACCCACAAATAATCGATTATTAATCGATGCGTCATTAGACAAAAATAAACGTCCATTTACGGATATATCTTGTGCAATAATAAGTTGATAGCTAAGCTCAGTTATTGTTTGCTTAGTAGTATATGTTTTTACATACAAATTACCACCGATAGTCATATCTTTTCCTATGAATAAATTACCATTAAAAGATGCATCTCCGTTCAAAAAAAGGCGGCCACCAAACGACACATCCGCACCAACATATAAACGTTGGTTAAATGAAGCATCAGAAAGAGCAGTTAAAAAGCCTGACGTAGTCAGCGTCTTATTTGTCAACGTTTCTGTACCAGTCAAACTAGCTAATGTAAGCGTACCAGTAGGAACAGTAATGGTTCCACTATTAGAAATCGAACTAATGGTCGGTGTGGTCAATGTTTTATTCGTCAAAGTTTCCGAGCCAGTCAGAGTAGCTAACGTAAGAGTCCCAGTAGGAACAGTAATGGTTCCACTATTAGAAATAGAACTAATTATCGGCGTAGTCAATGTTTTATTCGTCAACGTTTCCGAGCCAGTCAGAGTAGCTAATGTAAAAGTACCTGCGGGAATAGTTATAGTTCCACTATTAGAAATAGAACTGATTATTGGCGTAGTCAGCGTCTTATTAGTCAACGTTTCGGTACCGGTCAAACTAGCTAATGTAAGCGTACCAGTAGGAATAGTTATAGTTCCGCTATTAGAAATAGAACTAATAATCGGTGTAGTCAGCGTTTTATTTGTCAAGGTTTGAGACCCTGCCAAGGTTACTATATTTGAAGAATGAGCAGAATCAGCAAGTGAAGCAACCGGTAACGTAACTGTCCCAGTTATGGTTATTCCATTTCCAACAATAAGTCGATTCCCTATTCCAACGTTTCCGTTTAATGAGAGATCACCAATTGTAAATAATTTACCTCCAAATGAAACATCTGAAGCAACAAACAAACGCGAATTTGCTGATATATCTGAACTAATTGAAGATGATGAAACATCGATCACATTTGTTGATGAAGCTACTACTCCTGGGTTATTTTGATTAAATATACCTTTAACACTGGTATTATCCGTTAACGTCACTGCGTAAGTGGCGTCCTTACTGATACATATGCTAGTATAAACTCCTGTAGTAAGACTAGATAGGGTCCAATTTTGACCATAATTTACCGAATAATACATTAGGCCCGATCCGGCACCACTAGCTGCTAAGCAAAATTGACCCGTGCCGTTCATTGCCACATACATAGTACCATTTTGGGTTTTATCGGAATTCGTCCACGTTTGTCCATAATTACTTGAATAATAAATACCGCCACTATCAGGCGCCGCAATACAATACACTCCGTTAGAGGACATTGCGACGGAATACATATTTGTTGTTGTTAAACTACTAGACTGCGTCCAGTTAGCGCCATAATTACTAGAATATAAAATACCCTGAGTATTTCCGCTTCCTTGTTTACGTAACGTAGCGATAGCATATTGACCAGTAGAAGAGATAGCTAAATAATTAAAAACAGGATAAACAATAGTACCCGGTATAGATACAGCAGACCAATTTTGTCCATAATCAGTAGATCTCCATATAGCAACTGACGCATTGGCTCCTGGTGCTCCTGCTCCGAATAAACAATATTGTCCAGATCCAGACATACAAATATACCCGTTGGAACCGGACCCAAAAGATATATTAGATTGGTTCCACGTTTGTCCATAATCGGATGAATAGGCTACACCATTTGCACCATTAGTACCAACAGCATATTGTCCGGAGAAGGACATCGCACTGTAATTAATATTAAAAGTAAATGAATTTTTTGTAGCCAAAGAAAATGTTTGATTAAAATCAGACGAATATAATTGACCGTTGCCTGGTTGATAAACGGTTTGATATTTTCCGGTGGAAGAAATGGATAATCCAGAAAAAAGTAACAGATTATTATTTAGGAATGAGGAACTTGTCCATGTTTGCCCAAATGATGCTGCAGATGCGATATAAGTATTCAAAATATTTACATTTAAACCCGACAAAATAAAATTGCCACTTGAAATTATATCAGAACCAACATATAATCTCTGCGTCAGCGAAACATCTCCTACTATAAAAACCCTTGAAGAAAACGAAACGTCTGAGCTAAAATAGGTAGTATTTATTGAACCAACTACGGATTTCACGTATGCAGTTGTGGCTAATTTTGTTGAATTATCTGAACTTAATTGTGTAGTCGCAAAAACATTCCCATTTAATGAAACATCTCCTGTAACAAATAAACGCCCACTCATTGATGCATCCCCACCAATATACAAACGTCGATTGATCGACGCATCATTCGACAAAAACAGCCGTCCATTCACAGATATATCCTGAGCAACAATCAATTGATAACTAAGCTCGGTGATTGTTTGTTGTGTTGTATAAGTTTTTACATATAAATTACCACCAATCGTCATATCTTTGGCTATGGACAGATTTCCGTTCATAGAAGTATCATTTTGTACAAATAAACGTCCACCAAAGGACACATCAGTACCAACATACAAACGTTGATTGAATGAGGCATCAGAGAGAGCAGTCAAAAATCCTGACGTAGTCAACGTCTTATTCGTCAACGTTTCGGTACCAGTCAAACTAGCTAATGTAAGTGTACCTGTAGGAATAGTTATAGTTCCGCTATTTGAAATGGAACTAATTATCGGCGTTGTCATCGTCTTATTGGTCAACGTTTCTGTACCAGTAAGCGTAGCTAACGTAAGAGTCCCAGTAGGAACAGTAATGGTTCCACTATTAGAAATGGAACTAATTATTGGCGTGGTCAACGTCTTATTTGTCAACGTTTCTGTACCAGTAAGTGTAGCTAACGTAAGAGTCCCAGTAGGAATAGTTATAGTTCCGCTATTAGAAATGGAACTAATAGTTGGTGTGGTCAATGTTTTATTTGTCAACGTTTCGGTGCCGGTCAAACTAGCTAATGTAAGAGTCCCAGTAGGAATAGTTATAGTTCCGCTATTTGAAATGGAACTAATTATCGGTGTAGTCAGCGTCTTATTGGTCAAAGTTTGAGACCCAGTCAAGGTTACTATATTTGAAGAATGAGCACTATCCGCAATAGATGCATTAGGTAAAGTAACAGTACCTGTTATATTGATTCCATTTCCAACAATCAATCTGTTACCTACGAAAACATTTCCGTTTAAAGAAACATCTCCAACAATTAAAACTTTTGAAGCAAACGAAACATCCGAACTAAAATACGTGGTATTAATTGAACCAACTGCACTTTTTACGTAAGAGGTCGTGGCTACTCTATTTGAATTATCAGAAGATGCCTGAGTAGTAACAAAAACGTTTCCGTTTAAAGAAACATCTCCTGCTACATATAAACGACTGCCAAACGAGGCATCTGCCCCCACAAAAATCCGGTTATTAATAGAGGCATCATTAGATAAAAACAAGCGTCCATTTACAGATATATCCTGAGCAACTATTAATTGGTAACTTAGCTCTGTAATGGTCTGTCTAGCTGAATAAGTCTGAACATACAAATTACCACCAATAGTCATATCTTTAGCGATTGATAAATTTCCGTTCAATGAACTGTCTCCCATAATAAACATTCGCCCCGAAAACGATGCATCAGAACCAACATAAAATCTTCGATTTAATGATATATCGCCCATCGCAATTATAGTTTCCGCAGTAGTTCCGATAACGATTTGATTAGATCCAGTAATTGTTGAATTATATCCTATACCGGTTGAATTGGAGAATGCAGAACCACTACTATTTGATCCAGATCCGATATATGTATTATATTGACCTGAAACGTTGGTAGTACCTGTGCTATCTCCTACAGCAGTATTATAAGAACCAGATGTATTAGTCAATGTATTATAACCGACACCACTATTATTATTTCCTGATCCCAATAAAATGGCTGAACTTCCAATCGCCGTATTATTTGACCCAGCACCATTTTTTATAGCCTGATAACCGACCGCAGTATAAGATCCTCCTGTGTTATTTAACATCGCGGACATACCTAGTCCTGTATTGTTACCACCAGCGGTGTTGTTGCTGACCGCACCAGAACCAAGCGCTGTATTATTATTTCCGGTCAACATACGAGATAATGCATTGATACCCACTGCTACACTGTTTGTCTCATTGAATCGCCCCAAACTTATCGCCACTCCATTTATATTTCCACCAATTGATAAATCACTAGCAACATAAAGACGCCCACCCATTGAAAGATCAGATCCTAAAAAGAATCGCGAATTAAAAGATGCATCTCCTCGTACTGATAAACGAGCACTTAAAGAGACATCAGATCCAATAAACAAACGATTATTTAATGACATATCTCCGTTCGCTATAGTTGTCAAACTTATAAACAAATTCCCGTTTAATGAGGCATCGTTTCCCAAAAATAAACGTTGATTCATTGAAACATCACCTGTGGTAAAAATACGAGAACCAAATGATACATCTCCGCCAATGTATAATCTTGAATTAATAGAAACGTCACCAGCTACATAGAGACGATTCGCAAATGATGCATCAGAACCAACAAATAGCCTTGAATTAAGAGAAACGTCTCCTACTGAAAAAATACGAGAACCAAATGATGCATCCGCACCAATATATAATCTTGAATTAATAGAAACGTCACCGACTACATAGAGACGATTTGCAAATGAAGCATCAGAACCAACGTATAGTCTTGAATTGAGAGAAACGTCTCCTACTGAAAAAATTCGAGAACCAAACGATGCATCCGCACCAACAAAAAGTCGATTATTGATTGATGCATCATTCGATAAGAACAAACGTCCGTTTACAGATATATCCTGAGTAACTATCAACTGATAGCTTAGCTCAGTAATTGTTTGTCTCGCCGAATATGTTTGGACATATAAATTACCACCAATAGTCATGTCCCTTGCAATAGATAAATTTCCATTTAGCGACGAATCATTTTGTACAAATAACCGACCCCCAAAAGAAATATCTGATCCAACAAAAAGACGCCCGTTTATTGAAGCATCTCCAAGAGTATTTAATCCTGATGTAGCTGAAAAATTACCAATACTTAAAATTCCACTCATTATATATTATAATGCGTATAATTTTCTTATGAATTATACTCACTAAATTGTACTAATACAAATAATTTGTTACTACAGTTCCTCCTGAGTTATTGTTTACCATAGTTATACTGTTAAGAGTAGGTATATTGGCTGCAATAGAATTGGTTTGAATTAATTCTAAACGCACTGAATAATTTGCTACCACGCCCGTATTCGCCGTCGTTCCTAGAACAATTGTTGTAGCCGTATAACTAGGTGCCAACCATTGGTAATAGCCGTTTATGGTTGAAACCCGAGTAATTTCAGCTATATTATTGGCTGGTAAGTTACCACTAATGTTGCCACCTTGAACGTCAAATATCACAGTAGAAATTGTATTTGTAGATGCGTCTGATAAAAAACAATGAAATTTTGCATAAAACGAACTATTTCCAAACGTAAATGTTAGTGACGGAGCACTAATAGTCGCAGTAGAAGGAGTACCAGTAAAACTATAATATTTTGTTATCGGTAATGTACCAAAAATTATTGCACTACTGGTTCTCGAAATACCGGACACGTCAAGAGAATACGTGGGAGCTCTTGATATACCAATGTTTTTTCCTACGTAGAAATTACCATTGATAGATACGTCTGTCCCTACATAGAGGCGGTTATTTAACGAGACATCACCATTTTGAATAGTTCTCAGATTCACAAACAAATTTCGATTTATTGATAAATCTGAACCCACAGACAATTGTTGATTAAAGGATACGTCATTGTTGACAAATAAACGAGAACTAAAAGAAACATCAGAACCAGCAAAAAGACGTGAATTGAAAGACACGTCACCTAATGTAAACAAACTTGATTGTAATGAAACGTTGGCACCCACAAACAAGCGCTGATTAAAAGAAACATCATTTGCCACAAATAAACGAGAACCTAACGATGCATCAAATCCAACAAATAATCGATTATTAATCGATGCATCATTTGATAAAAATAAACGTCCGTTTACCGATAAATCTTGCGCAATAATAAGTTGGTAACTAAGTTCTGTAATGGTTTGTCTGGCAGAATAGGTTTGAACATATAAATTTCCCCCAATTGTCATATCTTTTGCAATAGATAAGTTACCGTTTAAAGAAGCATCATTTAACAAAAACATTCTTCCATTGAAAGAAACATCCGAACCCACGTATAATCGTTGATTAAGTGAAACATCATTGTTGACATATAATCGAGAACCAAAAGAAGCATCGGAACCTAGATAAAGTCTAGCATTAAAAGATACATCACCAACTGTAAATAATCGTCCTTGTAAAGAAACGTCCGAACCCACATATAATCGTTGATTAAAAGAAACATCTCCTACTGAAAAAATTCGAGAACCAAACGATGCATCCGCACCAACAAAAACGCGATTATTGATTGACGCGTCATTTGATAAGAACAAACGCCCATTCACAGATATATCTTGTGCTACTATTAATTGGTAACTTAGCTCAGTAATTGTTTGTCTTGCTGAATATGTTTGGACATATAAA
>Ga0114963_10001626_pt1 | contig 15461 bp, 15 predicted proteins | sample C_131016_EF_Meta_FD_87019 | JGI IMG/M metagenome (GOLD analysis project Ga0114963, IMG submission 87019) | Freshwater microbial communities from Lake Croche, Canada to study carbon cycling - C_131016_EF_MetaG | ecosystem: Environmental > Aquatic > Freshwater > Lake | place: Lake Croche, Canada...
GGCCGCACCGACTGGTCAATATGCTCAAGCTGGAGGCAAGACTCACAGTGATAATAAACATGTTAAAGTTGAACTTAAGAAGAAAACAACTGCGAAGAAGGTTCATCTTAATCCCAAGAAAGCTGAAGCCCCTAAGCAGGCCACTAAAAAGCACCATACAAGAAAACATCGTAAAGTTACAATTGGGGTATCAACCCTTCATAAGCGTATCACACGTGCTAAGAAGCTTCATAGAAAAGTTAAGGATATGCCAATTGACACTCTTAAGGATAAATTAGTTAAAGGTGGTTTAATTAAAGCAACTTCTAAAGCACCCGAATCGGTTTTAAGACAAATTGCTGCAGATGCAGAAGTTGTTAAGAATAAAGCACTTTAAGGATTTTTAGCATTATATGATTAATATGGATGAATTAGCTGTATTTTGCGTAGGATATGTTATAGTACTAATATTAGTTGTTGAATATATTTATTGGTGTAGATATTTACCTAATATGAGGCGTTTAGCAGCAAACAACTATCAGGATTTATAAATATAAAGGTTTCTTAAATACTAACTATAGAATGATTAATTATATTATAGGTGGTATTGGTATATGGGCTCTAACAAAATATAGTCAGATGATGATGGCAGATTATATGGTAAATCATCCATTTATGACTTCACGCTTCCAAGCAAATTTGAATCAGCTTAAAATAGATTAGAAATGTATATCCAGGATGCTACCTCAAGAAATCACTAATCTTACTCAAGGTCTCGCTATAGCTGCTTTAGGAGTTGGTACCCTTCTTGTTACTAAAAAATATTATAATAACAAGGTAATCTTTAACTTTATTGATGATGCTACAATGACTATTAAAAAGCGCTATGACAATTGTTTTACAATTGATCGTTTAATCGATGCGGATTGTGCTGGTAAAAATCTATCAATTGGTGTGAATGGTCACGTAAATCCTGATAATATGTTGAGCCATCAAGGTATTCGTTTGGGCCAGGATGGAGAGATTAAGCGACTTGTCTCTTTTGTAAAAGCAGATAATGCGCTCATCTATAACTTTGAAGAGAACACGCGACTCACTTTGTCAAAAGATGATAAAACAAATAAGATTCAATATTCATTTGAGACACCAGGAAAGACGGTTGTAAAGGAAATGGATGATAGAGTATGGAAAATGTATAAGACAATTGGAATGTCGAGTAAAGAGCTTGATAGGATTGTTGAACTAAAATAGTCTAAACGTAAATGTGTATATTAAGTAGGAAATGAATAAAGCCCAAAAAGACAATTTATATATAAAAAGAGTTATTGAAGAAAATAAGCCTTTTTTTATTGGCCGAATTGCAGGATGCGAATTGAAAGTTGCCTATAATGTTTTAAATAATAATTTACTCGATATAGTAGATGAATTAATTGAGCTTGAAAATAATGCTGGAATAAAAACAAAGGATAATACATCACTTAAAATGTATGTGGAAAAGTTAGTTGAGTCATATGAGAATTGTACTGTTATTGCGGAATGGGATGTAGATGGTAAGGTATTTGAGCATACAGGCATTGGTCAAAAACTTATAACAAGTCGAACACCAAATATTCCTAAAATAAATGCATTGGCATTGGAGCCATATTATTTTAGGGACTCTTGGATGCCAGCTTTAAAGGGTAAAAAGATTCTAATAGTTCATCCATTTACAAAAACATTTTCTAAACAAGTCCTAAATCTAAAAAAAATATTTCCAAATCGGTTGTGGTTTGAAGATTGTGAGTTCCAATTTGTTCAGCCACCTCTTACACTTGCTGGAAATCATCAAGATAAAGACTGGCAGGAGCATTTGATACCCTTTCTAGAATCATTAAGAGAAGTTAAAGAGTTTGATGTGGCATTAGTGGCGGCAGGTGGATATGGAATGTTGGTTGCTAATTTTATTTTTAAGGAACTTGGTAAATCTGTAATGTATGTGGGAGGAGCGTTACAATTATTTTTTGGAGTAATTGGAAAGAGATGGTTTGAAAATAAAGATATTTTGAAGTTGGTAAATGATGATTGGTTAAGGCCAAATAAGGAGGATAAACCATCCAATTTTACAAAGGTCGAGAAGGGATGTTATTGGTAATAATCAATATATAAAATTTGACACATCAAATTAGCTATGAAGTTATAGTCCGTTTATATTTAGTAGTGTAAATCCAAGAAATGCCTGAATTAAGTCATATTATTCCTTATTGCTGTTCTACTGGTACGTATTATATGTATATTAATGGTTTAGCAGAGGTATATATTTTAGGTATTGCCACAATGTTTATAATAACAATACTTGTTGATATTATTGATAATATGAAAAAGATATATAAACATAATGAGGAAGAAGCTGATAAGGTAGTGGAAGAAGAGGTAGTAGATGAGGTAGATGAGGTAGATGAGGTAGATGAGGTAGAAGAAGAGGTAGATGATAATAGGGAAGAAGAATATGCAGATGATGAAAGGGAAGACGATACAACAGATGATGATTAAATATTTATCTAGGAAAAATATTTATTTTTAATAATGTGAGACTAAGTAAGGATGGATATTGGGTCTAATCTAGACAAAACAGACTTAAAGTCTGAGTATGATATATAAATGAAGCGATAAGAGATGTATCAGGAATATATTGAACTATACAAAACATACACTCAAAAATATGGTCCAAAAACAGCTATTTTTTTGATGGTAGGATCTTTTTATGAACTATATGACATTCAAAATATCGAAACAGGTGAAACAGAATGTAATGTGAAGGAAATTGTTGATTATCTAGGTATTCAACTTTCAACTAAGAAAGGGGATTTCTCTGAAAACTGTGATGGCCTTTTCGCAGGTTTTCCAGATTATGTTATGCATAAATGGGCAGGACGCCTAACATCTGCTGGATGGACCGTTGTTATTGTCGACCAAATCAAAGATGTACGTGGTAAGGTCAAAGAACGTAAAGTTTCTCGTATTCTTTCTCCAAGTACACATATTGAAAATACTACATCAACTGATACACCATATGTAGTAACATTGTATTTTCAACAAAACACAAATGGTGCACCAAGTTTTGGGGCGGGTGCACTTGATCTTACCACTGGAACAACCAGTACATACTCTGGTCAAGCAAACGGACGCTCTGATATTTGGACCGCAGATGATCTTGTACAATTTCTAAGTGTATTTCAACCAAAAGAACTTATAATTTATTGGAGAGCAGGAGGTATGAGCTCCACTCCAGATGAAGCTTTCTTTCGCAGAATCTTTGGAATCCAACAAACTATTCCTCTCCATATTCGCCCAGTTGAAACAGTTGGCGCATTCTCTAAAGAGTTAGTACGCTCAGAATATTTACAAAAGATTTATTCTATCAAGTCTGTACTTCCAGCGAAAACATATTTAGGGTTGCGTTCTGAGGCTGAAGAAATGGCGCTTCTATTTCTGCTTCAATTTATCGAGGAGCATTATCCTAGTATGCTAAAATCATTTCACCGCAACGAACCCTGGATTCCTCAAGCTCGTCTCATTTGTGGCAACCACGCTCTAACTCAACTTCAAATGACGGGAACTAATCCTAACGAAACTGTAATAGGCCTCTTTGATAAAAGTATTACCGCAATGGGTAAACGTGCTATGCGTGATCGTCTTCTAAGTCCATATTCAGAAGCAGATGAGATTCGATCTCGTTTGAAGGAAGTTCAAGATTATATGGCTTGGCCAGAAGATAAATCAAAAACACTTGAAAGACAATTGCGTTTTATGTTCGATCTCCCTCGTCTTCATCGCAAAGTCCTATGCGGCCTTGTAACTCCTCAAGAAATCGCTGGACTATTCCAAACATACTCTGCTATTCAAGTAATTATGAATAAGGTTACAAATAATACTTGTCTAAAGGAACCGTTTACTGAAGAGCAGTGGTCAAAATATATAAATATATTTCGTGCGAATTTTACTGAGGAAAAGGCTCAGAAGGCGAATGGAGATATGACGGCATTTAATATTGATAAGTTTGAGGAGATTGGGAAAAAAGAAAAAGAAATTCAAGAGGTGTTGGAAGGATTTCAAAGTCTTCGTAAGGAGATTGCTATAAATGGTGGTGTTCAGGAAGACGCAATTCGTCTTGAAGAAAGAGAAAAGGAGCCCTATGGTCTGAAGGGGTCAACTGTTACACTTGCTCAATTAAAAAAGAATATTAAGAATCTACCAGACGGAACAAAAATTTCTGAACTAAAATCGGGTGGATGGATTGATTGTACAAAGCTTCAGCAACTGAATACAAAACTTCAAAGACTACGTGAATCACTGGAAAACTTAGTAAGGACACATTTGGTGGATGCGTGTCTTGAGATTTCTGAAGCAGGTCAGCAAATATGGTTATTGATGGAATTCTGGATTAGCCATATCGATTGTACACAGTGTATCGGTCGAGTCTCTAAAGAGAAGGGATTCTGTTGTCCTAAGATTGAATCAGTAGATGAAAATGGTTCGGCAGTTGATATTAAAAATGTTCGTCATCCTCTAGTAGAGGCCACATCTAGTCGGGTAGCATATGTAAAGCATAATGTGGGGCTTGGCCAAGGCAATAAAGGGTGGCTAGTGTATGGTATGAACGCATCTGGAAAATCTACATTAATGAAAGCGACTGGTCTATGTGTTTTATTGGCGCAAGCTGGATGTTTTGTACCTGCAAAAGAAATGACACTAAAGCCTTTTAAGGCGATTTATACACGTATTTTAAATCAAGATAATCTTTTTGCAGGGCTATCTTCATTTGCGGTTGAGATGTCTGAGTTGCGTGATATTCTAAGAAATTCTAATGAACATACGCTCGTTTTAGGCGATGAGTTGTGTGCGGGAACTGAATCAATCTCAGCACAGGCTCTAGTGGCAAGTGGTATTCAATGGCTCTCGGCTAAAAACGCAAAGTTTATTTTTGCAACACATCTTCACGGACTACCAAATGTAATTAATACAAGTGAATTAGGAGTTGAGGTATGGCATTTACACGTAGAATATGATCCAATCACGAAGAGATTGGTGTATGATCGTTCGTTGCGTCCTGGTAATGGTTCAACATTGTATGGATTGGAGGTTGCGCGCGCGATGGATCTTCCATTCGAGTTTATTGAGCAAGCTTTAAAGAATCGTCATCAAATTATAGGTTCAACTACGCAACAAGAAGCAATGAGTTCAACTTGGAATACAGAAATTGTTAGAAAGGTGTGTGAGGTATGTCATAAGGCAATAACGAGCGATTTGGAGGTTCATCATATTAAGGAGAGAGCCTCAGCATCAAATGGTATATTAGAGGATGGGTCACATATGAACGATAAACGAAATTTAATTGTAATTTGTGAAGCTTGTCACGATAAAGTTCATAGTGGAACAATTGATATTGGGCCTATAAAAATGACATCTGATGGTCCTCAGCGTGAAATTAAAGAGGAATCATCAGTAAGTTCTAAGTCACAAAAGAAAAGTAAGTGGTCAAATGAAGAAAATCAAACAATAGTGGTTACTTTGCGTAAGTATTCAACATTGTCTTTAAAATCGCTGAGAGCTCATTTGAGTTCAAAGCACGAGATAGAGATTAGTGAGGCAGTTTTGGGGAAGATGAGAAAGGAACTATAGACTTTTAACAAAAGTCTCCAAAATTTAGGACTTTTTCTTAAAAAAGGTTTTGGGCGCTTTTGCTAAAAGCGCTTAGCGACGGAATCCAGCGCCTTGTACTGTACCGCCACCAGGTTCGCGATTAGAGCCAACTGTATTGCCAGAGAGTGTCATTAGGTCACGAGTAAATTCTGTATTGCCATCATCATCTTTCTGGAGGAGCTTCATAAGGTGTTTGCGGTAAACAAGATTTTCTTCCGTTAATAGTTCAACCTGTTTCCGGAGGGAATCGACTTCACGTCGAACAGCTACGATTTCTTGACGGACGGGATTGCCCGTTTGGTAGTTTAGGCCAGCACCATATAGAACAGATGTCATTTCTGGTGTCTAATGAACTTTTATTTAAATGTTTATAACGCACTTAAGTAATAATTGTGTTATACACATATTGAGAGAAAGTCAGTTTGTAAAATTTGATTGACGGAAACCTTTCCGTAGATTTCGTAGAGATGATTATTCCAATTCGCTGTATGAACTGTGGCAACGTGCTTGCCGATAAGTGGGTATTTTATCAAGAGAAAGTTAAGGAACTTCGTGGTTCCAATAAGGTAACGCCAATTTATATGGATGGAAAGTCAGTTCCGGATACGGCGGAGCTAAAAGTGCTTAATGCTTTGGGTCTAAAGAGATATTGTTGCCGAAAGCATATGCTTACACACGTAGATTTGATTGATAAGATTTAAATTATGAGAATACGAAGTATAAAGCAAAAAAGCAAAAAGGTAAAATCAAAAAACAGTATAGAGGAAATGCAATTCTTTATACCAGGATTACTATTATTTTTACTATCAGTTATTGTATCATTTCTAGTGGCCCCTCGCTTTACACCATTAGTAGTGGCAGTATTATCAATTGTACTTTTGTCATATGGTGTATATGATCATTACAAAATGTTTGCGGCAGAGTATCGTTTAAGTACTTGGCAACAATCTTTGAAGATTTACGCCCCGGCCATAATGATTGGTGCCATAATTCTATTTATCATTTACGCAATCCTAGCATTTTTCACAAACGGTTCAGTTCCTATTCCACCAATTCCAAATATAACTGCTCCAAGTGAGAATAGTGCTATGGATAATGTAGTTCAATCACTAAATAAGGTTGCGAACGGTCTAACAAATAATAAAAATGATATAGTGTCAACTGTGAATAATACGATTAACAAGGTGAATAATAATAGAGGCAATATCTTAAACGCAGTTACGGGTAATACTAATGGAAATAAGAATAAGCGAAATAACAATCTTTCAAGAAGTTTCTTAGAAACAATTTAATAGGATTTAATAGGAATGGTACGAAAAACCAGAAGACATAGTTCAAGTAAGAAAGTTAAGGGTATTTACTCTATACCAGAATTACGGCGTTCTTTTGAGCATATTGAAGAATATGTTGATAAAAAGATTGCCTTAAAAGAATCGAAAGAGCAACTTATTAAGGATTTAAGAAAGGAATGGTCAAAAGTTTTTCTTAAAGAACTCGATAAGAAGTCTGCAGATGCGTTTGTATGTGATAGAATGAGTAAAAAACATTCTTCCCGCCATCGAACGGCAAGAAGACGCGGCGGAGCTGGAGCACAACTTGCTAACACCTATACCGCAATCGCAGGTGCTCCTAATGACTATACAACTCGTGCGGGTATTTACTTAGCTCCAGGACAAATACCAGATAAAGCTGGTCATCTTCCACTTTCAGATGGTGGTAAGTCAAGCTTTGGAAGTTTTATAAAGTATGTGGATAGTGGATTTAATGTGGCGGTTCCTGAGCCAGGGCAAAAGTTCGATCCAGTTCCAGGTCAGCCACCTTGGCCAGTTCCACCAGTAGGTATGGGGTCAAACGCAGTTCATTTTGCAAACGCAGTACCTTTAGCTAAGGGTGGTTCAAGAAACCGAAGTCGTAAGGTGAGACGTGGTGGGGGTATATTAGAAGATGTTAGATCTTTATTTCCTCAAATTCCTTCACGACCAATTCCTTCTTCATCGCCTCCAGGAGTTCTTCAAGATGCGCAGGACTATTGGTATGGTAAATCCATTGGACCATCTCCAGATCAAGTACAACGAGCCCCTGCTTACCAAATTGGCTCAGTTTATCCTAAGCCAGTAACTTTCTAAATAAATATAATTAATAATACCTTAAAATAATAATTAATTTAATGAGAACTAAATTTATTATTATGGAGTGTGAAAAGAAGTAATATAAGAGTCTTTTATTTGATTAGTTCAGATAGAAATGGCGCTAACTGGAAATGAAGCAAGAGAGCTGTCAAGAACTCTGATTGACAGATACTTCCGCACGGTTTCATATCCCTATACAAGGCATCATTTAGACTCCTACGACCAATTTTTACAACAGGATCTAACAAGTATTATTAAATCTCAAAATCCAATTCTCATTCTAAAGGACCTTATAAATGAGAAGACAGGTACTTATAGGTATAGAGTTGAAATTTATGTTGGAGGTTTGGATGGAACTGCAATTGAAATAGGTACTCCGACAGTCAGTCTTCAAAATACAGATGAAGTTCGTGTACTATTTCCCAATGAAGCACGTTTAAGAAATCTAACATATGCTTCAAATGTATATGCTGATATTATTGTTAAAATTACTTATATCAATGCTGCTGGGGCAGTAGTTGATTTATCACCATCTGAAGAGACTTTTCAGAAATGGCCTCTATTTAAGATTCCCATTATGCTTCAAAGTCGCTACTGTATACTTAACAATAAACCAAAGGAGTTTTTAAGAGAAGCTGGTGAGTGTCCTTATGATAACGGTGGTTACTTTATTGTTGATGGTGCTGAGAAAGTACTTATTACGCGTCAGGAACAGGCATTTAACACATTATATGTGACGCCTCAAAATGATCCAAAAGTGTCAGTATATGCATCTATTTCCTGTTTGTCGGCCGAGACTCGCCAAGTTAAAAGAATTGCCTTTGCGCTAATGAGACACATTGAGAAAGATAAATTTACAGCTCACGCCACAATTCAAGTCTCTTTGCCATTTGTAAGAAAAACGATTCCATTATTTGTCCTTTTCCGTGCGCTTGGTTTCCAGTCTGACGAAGAAATTCTTAAAATGATTTTCCCAGATTTTGAAAGTCCTGAAGCTAAGCTACTCTTACCTAAACTACAACCATCTATTATTGAAGGGTTTCCTTTCCTTAACACATATACAGCGATTCAGTATATTAAGACATTAACAAAGGGTTTCTCTATTGCTCACGTCTTAGATATTATTAAGAATCAGCTATTTATTCATATGCCAAATGATCCCTCGTCTCAGGCTCTATATTTAGGTGACTGTGTCAGAAAAATCCTACGTGTGGCAGAAGGCTATGATAATAAAACAGACCGCGATGATACTAGAAATCAGCGTTGTTTAACAAGTGGTTTCTTAGTACAAGAACTTTTTAATAATTCTTATAAGGTATGGACAAAGGCATCTGCATTGGCAATTGATAAAGAATATAACTACAACAAGGCGGTACTTTATAAGGATGAGAATTTTAAGAATATTTTCCAGGTGGGGAATGAATCAAAGATTTTCCTATCAGGTATGTTGAGTGAAAGTATAATGAAGGGTTTCAAGGGTAAGTGGGGTACAGGTCTTGGTGAGGAGAAGTCTGGTGTATTACAGGCGATGTCCCGTTTATCATATGTAGATTTCTTATCACATTGTCGCCGTGTTATTTTGGATTTTGATACGGGTATGAAGTTAACAGGGCCTCGTAAATTACATCCATCGCAATATGGTTATTTGTGTACATCTGAAACCCCAACTGGCGCGTCGATTGGTATTACTAAAAACTTGACTATTATGTGTGCGATTTCTACTGCATCACAGACTACTAAGTTTTTTGAATGGTTACAATCTACAGGGCGTGTATATAAGCCAGAGGATGTTACAGAGCAGCAGCGTATTATTTTTGTACCTGTATATGTAAATGGTGGTATGTTTGGATACACCGCCAAACCTTATCTCCTGACTGGAGTACTTAAAGCTTTTAAACGCAGTGGTTGCTTACCATATTCAGTAAGTATTTCATTTTCTATTCGTGATAGGACTGTATATATTTATATGGATGCTGGCCGCCCTCTAAGACCGCTAGTATGGCTTGATAGGGCGACTGTTCCAATTGAAAAACTTAGAACATATCCTACATGGCGCGATCTTGTAATGGGTAATCTTGAAGTTCGTAGATATTCTAATCTTGAATCTACTGAGTTTGTTGATCCTCTTCAAGGAAAGTCAAATAAACTAGAAGATTATCCTGATACACTTGCTCCACACACTGGCGCAGTTGAATATATTGATCCTTATGAACAAAATGAATCATATATTGCTAATAGTCCAGCATATATTAAGCCTGAATCAACCCATATGGAAGTTCACCCTTCAACAATTATGAGTATGATGACATCTCTAATTCCATTCGCACCACATAACCAATCTCCTCGTAACCAGCTATCCTGCTCTCAGTCAAAACAGGGTCTCTCAATCTATGCCACTAACTGGAGAAACCGCTTTGATAACACTGCACACGTACTATGCTACCCTGAAATGCCTTTAACGCGTACTATATATAATAATTATTTAGGTGAAGGTAAAATGGGTTATGGTATGAATATTGTATTAGCGATTGCGTGCTGGTCTGGTTATAATCAGGAAGATGGTATTGTAATGAACTATGATGCAGTTCAGCGTGGTATGTTTCGCTCAATGGCGTTCCGTTCCTATGAGGCATTCGAAGAAGATGATGAGAAGGCAAATATTAAAGTCCGTTTTGGTAACCCTGCACTTATTGGAAACTGGAAGGATTTGAAACCTGGCCTAGATTACTCTAAATTAGATGATCGTGGTATAATTAAGGAGAATGAATATGTGGATGAAAACACTGTAATTGTTGGTGCATACATGTTAAGTACATTGGCTGGAACAATTAATGATGCTTCAAAGACGCCTCAAGTATGGACTCGTGGTCGCGTAGAAAAGGTAGTAGTAATGGTAAATAATTTGGGCTTAAGACTCGTAAAAATCCGTGTAGTACAAGACAGAATACCTGAGCTGGGCGACAAGTTTTCCAACAGACACGGTCAAAAGGGTACAATTGGTGCGCTTCTAAGAGGTCACGATATGCCTCACACAGAATCTGGAATTGTACCTGATATGATTATGAATCCTCACGCGATTCCATCACGTATGACTATCGCACAAAACTTAGAACAGCTTTTAGGTAAGACTGCTGCACTATCAGGTGGGATTGGTGACGGTACTTCATTTATGAACGATGGGTCTCCACAAGAAGATATTGGTGGTATTTTAGAGGAGCTAGGATATGAAAAGTATGGTAATGAGGTACTATATAATGGTGCGACAGGAGAACAGATCCAGGCTGCGATTTTTATTGGACCAGTGTATGGAATGCGTTTGAAGCATATGGTGGAAGACAAGTGGCAGGCTCGAGGTAAGGGTCGTAAGGAGATGAGAACACATCAGCCGACAGGTGGCCGTGGAGCACAGGGTGGTCTTAAGATTGGTGAGATGGACCGCGACTCAATTATTGCACACGGAGGTATGGCATTTGTAAAGGAGTCATTTATGGAGCGTTCAGATGGTGCAAAGATTCCTATCTGTGTTGCGTGTGGTACAATTCCAATTTATAACCCTCGTCTTGGTATCGCAATTTGCGCCCTATGCGATGGACCAGTCAAATATATTGGAGATACAGTTAACAATCTTGAAATTCTACCACCACTTGGTCGCCCTAAATCCAAAATAGTTGAAGTAGAAATGCCATATTCTACAAAGCTCTTAACACAAGAACAAGAAGCTTATTTGAATTTAACAATGCGTTATATTACAACTAGTGGAGTAGAACGTTTGAAGCCTTTAGAATTCTCTGGTACGTCAAGTGAAGTTGTAAAGGAGCTTCCGCGCCTTATTTTGCCAGAGACAGTGGCACCAGCGTATATTGAGGAGGTACCAAAGGCGATACTTACTGTTGAGCAATTGCGTTCAATGGGTGCGCAAGTTGCATCAATGACTGAGGCTGAAAGGGCTGTATTAGATAATGTATTGGATGAATCTACAGAAGGCGAAGGATTTGAGCAACAGGCACAGATGAATGCGATGGCGCAATTACAGAATGGGCCAATTGAAGGACAATTGCCAGTATTACCAGGTATGGAAGCTCCTCCTATTGCTCAAATGCCACTATCAATGGGTGGAATGCTTCCGCCTGCGCTGCCAAATATAATTACACCAGGTCAGCAACCAGCATCTGGTGAGGGATTAGTGACTGGGGCGAGCGTTCCAGGCGGTGGCCCAGTAATTACTGTAAGAACAGATATGGAAGCAATGATGTCAGATGGTATAATACCAGGATTTGGTCAAGGTCGTCAGCCGAGAAGAAATCCATTTAGGGGTGGGATGGAGATGGGTCCAATGATGCCATCAGTTCCGAGATATAATCCGATGAATGGTGGTAATGGAATGGTTCCACCATCTTCTACATCATCTGGTGGTAATCCGCAAATAACAATAACTAAACTCGAATAGAAAATTTGACAGCCTAAAATTAATTAACGTTGATTAGGAAAATGAGTGACAACTTTGTATATATTGATAATATTTATCGTAGTCGTATGACTCTATTGGATATTCTTGAGAGTCGTGGTTATGACGTAGAAAAGTATCGTAAGTTTTCTCCGGCCGAAGCAACAGCTGCGGCAGCAGCCTTTCCAAGTTTAAGTTTTAAGGTTTCAAAGAAGGAAGATGAAACCAAAGTATGTGATGTGCGATATGCAGCAATTAGTCGTCAAAAGCTAGATACCTTCTTTGATGATATTGATGATGATGATACTGAAAATACTGAAGTGATTGTTATGATGCCAGGTCCTATAACGGATGCTCATAATATCATAGCATTGAAGCAATATATGAAAACAAAGGAATCTGGTGAAAAAGAGCGTAGAAAACTACGTGTTTCGTTCTTCTGTATTGAGATGATTGTGATTAATCCATTAAAGCATATCCTAGTTCCTAAACACGAGATCGTGCCAAATGAATACCATAAGGAACTAATGGATTCAATGTATATTACTGCAAAGTCTAAGTTTCCTGAAATAAAGTTTCATGTAGATCCAATTGCACGTTGTATTGGTGCAGTACCAGGTGATATTATTAAGATTACTCGTCCTAGTGCATCTGCTGGCGAAGCAATTATCTATCGTGTGTGTGCTCCCTAGGACTTATTAGGACTTTTTAGGAAAAAGTCCGCAAAAACAAATGATAATGAGTTTATTAGGAAAAAGTCCGCAAAAACAAATGATAATGAGTTTATTAGGAAAAGTCTGTAAAAAAGCAAGTTTATTAGGAAAAAGTCCATAAAAACTAAATAAATTTTAATATTTAGTTTTTATTAATACTTCAGCAAACAGATAGCTTAGAGTGTAACTATTTACGATGTGTTCGTCTATATTTTTTATTACTACGTTTATGACTGCGTCTTTTACGAAATGATTTTCTCTTACCGCCTTTGTGTGTTGGGATAACTACTCTACCTTCTTTATTATTCTTTGTAGGATGTGATGTATTCGGTAGTGTTTTTGGCATAGGAGCAGGAGTAGGAGTAGGAGTAGGAGTAGGAGCAGGAGTTGGTTCTGATGAAGCCCGAGAGCGATATTCAAAGTTATAATGGGAACTACCGCCATTTAGATATTGTCCCCAATCATTTCTTACAAACCCGGACATTACTAATAAATACGCAGAAAATATAAAATAATTAGTTACCGTTTTGTAATTAGGATAAACAGAGATGAAGTGGATTGAAGAAAGAGCAAAATTTCAGAAGAGATTCGATGATCTATCTCAGGAAAATGTTCAGGGATTAATTACGGAATTAAATAAGGCAACAGGTAATTTTATTGCCCGTGGTGGTATCAGTCAAGATCCAAATAATAATCCTGACTATGATACAATTGTAAAGCTAACACAGCGTGCTGAGAGTATTAAACAGAGATACGCAGGATTAAATGATAGTATTTTAAAGTATTTAACGACTGAAGCTAAGGATAATGATTTAGCGGGTTTATTAAAAGAGAATGGTGAGCTTCAAAAGCAAATTAGCCGTTTGGAAAAGATTCAGGATGAAATGAAGATTGATGTTATAAGCGCAGTTGCTCGAGATGAGTTGCTCCGGTCTCGCAATACAGATGTAACAAGACACCAATTATTTATATTAGACCGTCCAGTACGAAGAGGTTTAATTCCATATTTGTGGGTATTATCTGTACTTTTTATTGGTGTAGGTTTGGTGATATTTAGAATGACAATGCCGACTATAATATTCGAGGGAGGTACTGGATTTTCATTATTATCTATTTTTGAAAGTAAAGGTGTAATAATATCACTATTAGTATCGGCATTAATAGTAATTCTCTTTTTGTCATTGAAGATTGGTGGTGTATTTGGTTAATAAGGTATAAAAACAAAGTTAAAGATAGTAGGATGTCTTTTTCTTGTCCAGCTAAAACGGCGTTAACTGATACTGAATTAAGTCAAACATTTGGAAATGGTGTAACTCAGGGATTATTGCCATCGGCTCCGAATGCAGCTTCCGATAGAGATGGAAGTGGAATGCTAAATAAGAATGCTGTCCAAAGTATTATTGCATCTTTAAAGGGTTCTGGTGTAGTACCACCTGCGTCATCTGGTAATGCTGAAGTATTTGTTAAAAAACAAGCGGACTTATTGAAGAATGTTAAAGCAGAATACTGTTTTTATGAATCGAGATATAAATATTCTTTGGAGAAACTGTTTGATGCAATAAATCAAGGATATATGAATAATACGGGTGATACTCAAGCATCTATTCAAAAATATTTAACATCTACACAGGCTCTAAATCAACGTTTGAATGATTTAACACAAATTATTAATGGAGTAACAGATGATATGTTATCATCTTCTACAAATCTTGAATCAGAAATCAAGGCATTTGATAAGCAAATTAAAGAGCAACAGAAGAAGCTTGCTGCGCAGAATAATATAATTTCATCAAATCAAGCGGTTACAACAATTAATAAGCAGATGGTGAAATTTACTGAGCAAAAGGCCAAATATTCTGATAATCTATTGGGGTTATATAGTTTTTTAAATATTGTGGCACTTGGTTTATTAGTATATGTTTACAAATCGGCTAGAGATTAGATAATTTCTTGATGCGAACTAGGAATGGCGAATCTAGATCAGGTTATAGACTATACAAAGCTTTTTCAGGATGTTGAATTAGCTACAGCAGTTGGCCAACTAAAACAAAACCCTGCGCAATTACAACAGTTTTTACAAGACCAGCAAGGCAAAGTATATACAGATATTATAAAGCAAAAGGACTCTACATTTCAAAAAGTCTACGGGGATTTAACTCGTGCTACTGATTCTCAAGAGGCTATCTTAATGCTTGATAAGCGTAACAAGGAATTAGCACAGATTCAGCAACAGATTTATGCTAATCAGAGTAATTCTGCAACTGCTACAACAGATGATAAAAATCTTGCTGGGCGCAAATATGAAATGAATGAATGGTCTGTTAATAATAAAAAGGATACATTATTTGTATTTTCAATGCTTTTTATTGTGCTTTCAGCATTTATTCTTTTAACTACGCTTTGGAGTATGAGTATTATAAGTTCATCTTTGGCTGCTGGATTAGCAGTACCAATTATAGTAATTTTTGTATTTACAATTATTAATCGTAGTCAATATACAAATGTATATAGAGATAA
>Ga0114963_10001629_pt1 | contig 15439 bp, 15 predicted proteins | sample C_131016_EF_Meta_FD_87019 | JGI IMG/M metagenome (GOLD analysis project Ga0114963, IMG submission 87019) | Freshwater microbial communities from Lake Croche, Canada to study carbon cycling - C_131016_EF_MetaG | ecosystem: Environmental > Aquatic > Freshwater > Lake | place: Lake Croche, Canada...
CACCAGCTGATTGCGTATTCCGCCGGGAAAATGCGTAAAAATCATATCCGTATTTTGGCCGGCGACCGCGTGTCACTAGAACTGTCGCCCTATGACTTGAGCAAAGGCCGTATCAATTTCCGCCACATCGAAGGCCGTGGCCCTATGGTGCCGCGCCGCACCGCTAGTTGATATTTAGGTGCCCGAGCGCACCATAGTGCGCCGCTTTCGCACCGCCATTGCCAGGCTTTGCAAAACCGGCGCTGTTTGCGCAGTGCTAATGCAAGCATCGGTAACCGAAACACCGTGTTCTAAAGCCTTACCCGCCACCTTGTCTTGGCGACCGCCCTGAAGGTGGCTCTCCACCATGAGTCCGGTAATGCGCGCATCACCCGTTGCAATTTGATCCGCAACGGACTGCGACACCACTATCTGACGCGCATATTGTTTGCTGCTGTTAGCGTGGGACACATCAATCATCACTTGCGGACGCAAGCCCGAGGCCTCTAACAAGCCGCAGGCGTCTTGCACATCGGCGGCGCTGTAGTTGGGCTGTTTGCCGCCGCGCAAAATAATATGGCAGTCTGGATTGCCTTGGGTTTCAAATACCGCCGCCTGGCCCCACTTGGTCATGCCCATAAAGGCATGTGGCGCTTGCGCTGCAAGTAGGGCATCGACGGCCACCTTCACGCCGCCATCGGTGCCGTTTTTAAATCCGACGGGGCAGCTCAGGCCGCTGGCCAATTGCCGGTGGCTTTGGCTTTCGGTGGTGCGCGCACCTATGGCGCCCCAGCTCACCAAATCGCTGATGTACTGCGGGCTCAGCAGGTCCAAAAACTCAGTACCAACCGCTAAACCAGCGTTGACAATATCGAGCAATAAGCCACGCGCTAGGGTTAAACCTTCGTTGATTGAAAAGCTACCGTCCATGTGCGGGTCATTGATATAACCCTTCCAGCCTATGGTGGTGCGTGGCTTCTCAAAATAGCAGCGCATCACGATGAGCAAATCATCGGTAAGCGCGCTGGACTGCGCTTGCAGCCAATGCGCATATTCCATGGCTTGGTCGTGATCGTGTATCGAGCAAGGGCCAACGACCACCAATAACCGGTCATCTCGCCCATGGAGCACATCGCAAATAGCCTGTCGACTTTGCTCCACGCGGGCCAATACGGCTTCTGATGCAGCTAATTGTTCCTGCAGCAATGCCGGTGACATTAAGGGCCGCACGGCGCGGATGCGGGTGTCGTCGGTGCGATTTTTATCAGGTGAAATGGGCATGCGGAGGGTGTCTGAGCAAAAGTGGCATTGTCCCGCGAAAACACGGTCATCTGCACAGAGGGATGTGGCCCTGTCGATCGCGATGGACCGCATTTATGATGCACGCTTACCCAACGGAGATGGCCATGACTGACGCAACCCGAATTCAAAGCTTTACCGAGTTTTACCCCTTTTATTTGGGCGAGCACGCTAACCGCACTTCCCGGCGCCTGCATTTTGTGGGGTCGAGCATCGGCCTAGTGTTGTTCGCCGCCGCGGCTATGACCCTCAACGCTTGGCTTATTCCTTTGTCCTTGGTACAAGGTTATGCCTTTGCCTGGGTCGGCCATTTTTTCTTTGAACACAACCGCCCTGCGACATTTAAGTACCCGCTGTTTAGTTTTATGGGTGATTGGCGCATGTGGTGGGACATACTGCGCGGGCGTATCCAGTATTAAGCACGCCTGGCCTTAAGCGGAAAACACTTCTGCCCCTAGTTCAAAAGTGATGCAAGCAGCCGCAATGTCACGCAAACCAGTTCTGGGGACGCAGACAAACTGTACTTCCGATAACGGCGACATTGACTTATAAGCCTTGCCTTGGCAGCTGCCGCTCAGGCGAACCCGGCCCGGTTCGCATAAAGCAATGGCATGCACTTCTATCGGTGCACCTCCGTGCACCAAAGCCAAAAGTCCTGGCTGTAAATGCGGCGGTAATTGACAGCGCCAAGCTTGCAAGGACTGGGCTAGCGCCCGTAATAAGCTCTCGCCATATGCAGCATATATCGGAGCGCTTGAATTGCCGGCTCGGTCGGGCTCGATATCACTGATTTGCGGTAACGGCGCATACCCTGCACTCGTCTTTCGGGTTGCGATTCGGCTCAAGGCCGATTGGGTTGCCGGCATCTTGGCGCCTTTGAGTGCTTGCAAAAGATGCGGTTCAAGCGTGGCTTCAAGGCCAAGCCTTTTAGGCGCCTGACGTGAGACCTTGTCCATGCTGTACCTGCCCCTCTGTAAGGGCATTCGTTACCCGCCAACGAAGAGATATTCGCTAACGCTTGCCCCACCAGCATTTATACATCAAATAAATAACATTTATATAAAAACTTATGATTCGCGTTTGGCGGCACAGCATGCGCCTGAGATTGCGCGCTAATTGCCATTGCGTAGCCGCTCAGCACCAGGAACGCCAAGTTCTGGATGCAACCGCCCAGCGAGGTGCCAAGCGCCTAGCAAAATAACTGCACCCACCGCGAATACGCCTACCACCGGCGCAAATTGCAGCACCATCCAAGCCACCGCCGGGGACACGATGCCCGATACATCGCGAAAACTGGAATACACCGCCGACATTTCCGTGCGTTCAGAGGGTTTCACAGACATGAGAAAGGGCAGCCCGGCGCAGGTATCGAGCATTACCAGAAACACCGTGCCAGCGAGCAAAAAGCCGATAGTAGCCCAGGGCCAATGCGATAGTGCGGCAGCCACCAAATAGCAGGCACTGGCACCCAGGCAACCAACGCGGATGGCGGTGCGCACCGACCGCTTTTGCATCCATACCAGCATTAAGGGTGCAAGAAACAGCCCCATATTGGCGACCGAGCTGGCCACGCCGCCCACTTGTTCGCTTAATTTGTTATCCACCGCAAAAATACCTAAATACACAAAAAACATCCACCAAGCGCAAGAGCGCACGAGGGGTAATAACCACGCGGTGACTAAGCGCGGTTGCGAGAAAAAACGAACGATCAGCGCCAAGGGATTGGCCCGCCGTGAATCATGCGCAGCTTGGGCATGAGCACCGCCACTTCGGGCCAAAAATTTACCGTCGCCTAGCGGTGTCTTCCAAATCATCCAGGCCATCCAACTCGCAGCCCCCGCCAGCAAAATAAAGGGCGCGCCGCCCCACACCGACAACAACCAGACCCCCGCAAATGGCCCCACGACCCATCCGGTACCGCCATAAAAAAGGCGCATGGTCTCCAATCGGGTGAAGTCGGTTTTCTCTAGATGGTCCAGCACATAACTGTTGTAACAAACAAAGGAAACGGCTGCGGCAATGATGGCGCATAAAAGCGCCACCGTCGTCCATTTGCCTTGCAACATGCCCAGAGCGGACGCCACTAAATACAAACTGACCGCGCCCAAATACACCTGTCGCCGTGTAAATACACGCACCAGCGCAGGCACCAAAAGCGCCGCCATCAACGATGCCAAGCCGACACAAAAATAGATTTCTGAAACCCATTGCGCACTACCCCAGGCGCGGTACAGCAGCAAAGGAAAGACCGACAAAGTGCAGCCCCGGCACAAAGCCTCAAGGCCTGCAATACGGGCAAAGGACTCGACAGTGGGTTGCGGCGAAACCGAAAGAGGCTGGCTGTACATGGCGTTGAATAGGGAGGCGCCCATTGTGCCCTGCCCTTGGCGCCCAAACAGCACCGATTCCCCAGACCCCTTTGGCACTTGCCCACGCCAAGCTCTTACGCTGGCAGTGGATAAACTTAGCCCATGCTCCACTACGAAACTATTCCCGTTACCCCGTTTGAGCAAAACTGCTCCATCGTTTGGTGCGACCAGACCCACCAGGCGGCCATCATCGACCCCGGTGGCGATCTGGACTTGTTGATTGCTACGGCCAAGCGTCTAGGTGTAACGCTAGAGCAAATTTGGATTACCCATGCGCATGTGGACCATGCGGCCGCTACGCAAGATTTGGCGGACCGTTTGGGCCTGCCCATCATCGGGCCGCATCCGGGCGACCAGTTTTGGATTGACGGCTTGCCGATGGCCGCCGCGACCTATGGCTTCCCCCCGGCGCGGCCCTTCAAGCCCACGCGCTGGCTCAAAGATGGCGACACCGTTAGCCTGGGCGAGCACGTGTTGCAAGTGCGCCACTGTCCCGGCCACACGCCTGGCCATGTGGTGTTTTATTCGGCAGAAATGAATCGCGCGTTTGTAGGTGACGTTTTATTTGCAGGCAGCGTGGGCCGCACCGATTTTCCACAGGGCAATCACGCCGATCTCATGCACAGCATCAGCCAGCGCTTATGGCCCATGGGCAATGCAACCATTTTTATTCCTGGCCACGGCCCAGAGAGCAGTTTTGGCGTGGAACGCGCTACCAACCCCTATGTCGCGGGCACATGAGTTGGCGCAAGGCCTATGAGCCTCGCTTCCGTGCGCGCCTTCTTTGAGGCGCGCCAGATCGACATCCCAATTGTCGAGTTAGACAGCAACACTTCCACCGTAGCGCTGGCTGCGCAAGCCCATGGCGTGGAGCCGGGGCGTATTGCTAAAACACTGGCTTTTAAGCTGGCCGATGGCAAGGTATTTTTGTTGGTCGCTCGGGGCGATGCGCGCATCGACAACGCCAAATTCAAAACCACGTTTGGCAAAGGCAAGATGCTGGCACTCGACCAAGTGGAGGCGCTGACCGGCCACCCGGTGGGCGGCGTTTGTCCCTTCGGTCTGGCAACCGATTTGCCGGTTTATTTGGACAAAAGCCTGTTGGCTTTTGCTGAGGTACTGCCCGCAGCTGGTTCGGTGAACAGTGCTTTGCGGATTAGCCCGCAGCGAATGGCCGAGTTGACGCAAGGCCATTGGGTCGACGCGTGTATTTAAACCCGGCATATCGAATGCAGAAGAAGCGGCTTGGGTAGCAGCAATGCCGCCCTAGGAAAATAACAAGCGCAAGCCCACATGCGACCCGATCCGCTTAAGCGGCCCGCGCCCAATACACGCCCCATACGACCAGACCCATACCCATCAGTGCGGTACCCGTAAAAGACTCACCAAACAGCAACCACGCCACCACTGCGGTGCAGGGCGGCACCAGGTAAAACAGGCTAGCGACATTGACCGAGTTGTTGTTGCGGATCAGCCAGTTGAGCAAACTGACCGCGCCTAGCGACAGCACCAATACCAGCCAGCCCATGGCGAACACCATCTCAGGCACCCAGTCGATGCGCAGCGTCTCTGTCAGCGCCGCCGCAATACCGGTAAATACCACGGTGGGAGCGAATTGCGCCACCGCACCGGTGCGCCAGTCAAACTGCGGGCAAAAGCGTTTTTGGTAGAGATTGCCGCAGGTGATGGCCAGCAGCGAGATCACGCAGGGCAACAAGGCCATCAGCGCAAAGCTAGTGCCTAGTTTGTTGGCCAATACCAGGGCCACACCCGCCAGCCCCAAGACCAGCCCCAGCCATTGCCGCCGCACCACCGTCTCGCGCAAAAACAGACCCGCGCCTACCGCCACCAAAAGGGGTTGCAGGCCGACCACCAATGCCGCCACGCCCGAGGGCAGGCCCATAGAGATGGCAATGAAAACACCGCCCAGGTACACCCCGTGGATGAGCAAACCGGCCACGCCGATGTGCAACCAATCCATGCGCCGCGCGGGCCAGGGCGCTTTGCTCAGCACCGCCAAAATCAGAAGCAGCGCCACCACCAGCAAATAGCGGACAAACAAAAATGTCAGCGGCTCGCTATGGGGCAAGCCTAAGCGTGCGCCGATAAAGCCAGTGGACCAAAGAACCACAAACAAAAGCGGAAAGGCCGGGGCTAAGCGGCGCATCATGGCACGTGGACAGTTTGTGCCAGCACGCGTAAGACGGCATCGGCAAATTCGGCGGGTGCCTCCTGCGGCAAGTTATGTCCTATGCCGGGCCATTGCGTGCGGGAAAAGGAGTCGCCAAACAGCGGTGCATGGTCGATGGAACCCCCGGCCGCGGCTACACCATCGTCCAGGCCATCTATCGCAATGGTCGGAACCATGATGCGCGGGCGCCTTGCCAAGGCGGTTTCCCAGCTATCGAGGGCCGGGTCGCCGGCGACCAAACCGTGGCGGTGGCGGTAGGAATGCAGCACTACGGCTACAAAATCCGGGTTGTCAAAAGCGCTGGCGCTGCGCGCATAAGTGGCCTCGTCAAATTGCCAGCTGGGAGACCACATCTGCCACAACAAGCGGCAAAAAGCATAGCGCTGCGCCTCCAGACCGGCCGCACCGCGCGCGCCGTGCAAGTAGTACTGGTACCAAAGCTTGTGCTCTTCTTCGGGGCTGATCGCTTGGGCCGCAACGCCGATGTTCTGAATGGCATAACCCAAGCCGCTGACGAGCCCGCGCACCCGCTGCGGATGCAGTGCGGCCAAGATGCAGGCGGCCCGACCGCCCCAGTCGTAACCTGCCAGCACGGCTTGGGAAATATGCAGCGCATCCATCAAGTGGAGAATGTCAAAGGCCAAGGCCGCTTGCTGCCCCGAGCGGGGCGTGTCGGGGTGCAAAAACCGGGTCTCACCAAAGCCGCGCAACCACGGCACGATGACTCGGCAACCCGCTTCGGCCAAGCGGGGACCTACGGCCGCATAGGCGTGTATGTCATAGGGAAAGCCATGCAGTAGCAGCACAGGCGGGCCAGCGGCTGGGCCTAGCGCTTGGTAGGCAACGTGCAGCGCGCCGGCTTGGATGCTGCAAATTGCCGCAGCGTCATGGGAGGGAGAATGCATGCCCTATCTTGGCATAGTGCAAGTCCCGGTACCCACGACCTATTGCGATACGGGTAATCTTGAACGCAGCCAAGCAGTTGCGATTGCCTTGATCATTAAAACAGGTAGATGAATTTGATTTGCTTCATTTTGGTTGATAAATAGTTTGCATATTTCATACCCATATGAAACATAAAGTAACAGGCCTTTAAAAGTAGCGCATAATCCGTCTATGAATTACGGCGACAGACTTCAAGATGCGCTTAACCGTGCTGGCCGCACGCGCAAGCAATTGGCTGCGGCAGTGGGTGTTTCACCGCAGGCCGTTGGCATGGTCATCAATGGTGTTGGGGGAGCTGAGCGCAAGTTAAGTGCGGTCAACAATGAGAAAGCCGCCGCCTACCTGGGCATTTCTAGGTTGTGGCTTTTAACCGGTGAGAATGAGCCCGATCAGCAGCCCCAAAAAATTGCGGGCGTTGGCTTAGATGCGCTGCTTGAATTGCTGCCTAAAAATGATTATTTGCTGCGGGCCCAAGTGTTCGCCCAGGCAAGCCAATTGATCATCACTGCGGTCGTTGACTCTCGCAAAACGCAAGTGCAGCCGGCAAGTAATCGAGCGGAAAAACAACCCTGACGATTCCGTATTGGCGCAAATTGTGCGCGCGGATCACTGATTTCTGGTATTTTTCCATCGGGCTAACCCAAACACCGACAGTGCCATAAGCAAGACGCTCCAGGGTTTGTTTTGCTCCCCCATAGCTGTGGTCGTTGGGGTCGCCCCACCATACCGCGTGGTGGCCGATCTCCAGCGTCATACGGCCTTTTGCCGCCGCAAAAATTTGTTGGTATAGGTAGAGCCTAGCTTCCGGCCCAATCAGGCCGGAATAAGTTACCTCATAAGTATGGCGCAACACATTGCGGCCTCTTGCGCGGGCCGATCCGGCGTCAAATGAATGACTGAATTCCCCCTGGGGGTAAATCCCGACAAGGGAATCATGTGTTGACCGCATGATTTTGTCTCTCTTATATATTTTGATAACCAAACCATTATGCTAACAAAACTCTTACATCAGTTGAATCGCGCAAAACTTTTTATCAACTATAATTGACCGAAAGTTTATATCATTTACAATCGTCGGATTTCGTTAAGCGTCTCTGTGCAAGCCTTGCCGCGGCGTGCATCCAATATCTGGAGTGCGCGCGATGAAACAGACCTTCGGTTTTCACTTATGCGCCTTGGAAATTGGCCCCGTTGTTTTGTATTTTTAAGCGGGGCTCGGGGCTCGGCATGTACGGCTGGCGGTCTCACCCAATCACCCCTTATCCCGCGTAGTGCGCACACGGGCGCATGGCTGGCGTGATACCTGTAACAAGCGTAACACCCGACACGGCAGCGAGTCAGGCAGATGAAGCACCGGCGAGTTGATGTGTGTCTTCGGGCAAATAGCGCTAGCCCTTCAGAATTGGTCAGACTCAAAGACGACGATTAGTTATGTTCGTATCAAATTAAAACGGTGGACATAGGCTTGTTTAACATCATCATTGTCGAAGACAACACTGAGTTGCGTCAGGGCTTACACGAACATCTTACGCAGGAGGGCTTTCGCGTCGCTGCATTGGAAGATGGAGAGCAACTGAGCGCGGCCATTAGCGCCAACACGCCAGATGCAATCTTGATGGACCTTAATTTGCCCCACGAAGACGGTATTGACATCATTAAGCGCGTCAAGCGTGCCTACCCTCTTCTGGGGGTGGTCGTGTTGACGGCCAGGGTGCGCAGCATAGATCGCAAGCAAGCGTATGAAGCGGGTGCCGATGTGTACCTGACTAAACCGGCGGGGGCAGAGGAAGTCAGCACGGTACTAAAAAGTGTGTGTCAGCGCGTCGCTCCGGTAACGCAGCATAAGGAATGGGTACTGGACTTACGGGGCCACACAATGGTTCCACCCGGCGGCCACGCAATAGACCTGACCGGCCGCGAATGCCTGCTGTTGCACGAGCTCGCTTTGTCTGCGCATTTGTTGAGTTTTAACCGGCTCCATGAAGTGCTAGGTGATATGGACGTATCCGAGCAGGTGAACAAAATACGCATCGAGCAGCTCATCAGCCGGGTGCGGCAAAAATTGGCGCCCGCCTTGGGTGGCACTGCCAGCATCAAGGTGTTGCGTGGCAAAGGTTATCGGCTTTGTTTCACGGTCCGCGTAGAGGCCTAATTAAGCTATTTGCAGCGCTAGCTGCCGCGTGAGTGCAATGTACTGGGCAACAGGAACTTCCTGCGCACGGCGTTGCAAATCAAAGTTTCCGCTGAAGTTGTGCTTTTCTAAAAATACGCCCAGCGTATGCCTGAGCAACTTACGCCGCTGGCTGAAGGCAGCCTGTACCAAGGGCCCAAGCAGCTCAGCGTCTTGCAGTGCCGGTGTTGCCAGAGGCTGCATACGCACCACCGCACTGTCAACGCGCGGTGGTGGCGTAAAACTGTTGGGGCCGACGGCCAGCACGTTTTCCATTTGGTAGCGCCATTGCAGCATCACGCTTAGGCGCCCAAAATCGGCGGTGTCGGGCATGGCGACCATGCGGTCCACCACCTCCTTTTGCAGCATGAAGTGCTGGTCTTCTATCTGGCCGGCAAAGTCCAGCAAATGAAACAAGATCGGCGTGGAAATGTTGTATGGCAAATTACCCACCACGCGCAGCAGACCTGTGGGGTCGGCACCTGCAGGCCCGATCGCACTAAAGTCAACGCGCAGCACATCGGACTCGATCACGTGCAGTTGCGCATGGGTGCGCAAGCGGGCCGCTAAATCGCGGTCCAATTCGATCACTGTCAACGCGCCAAGGCGCTCCACCAAAGGTTGGGTTAACGCCCCAAGCCCAGGCCCGATTTCGACCATGCTTTGACCGGCTTGCGGATGTATCGCTTGCACGATGGCGTCGATGACGCCCGCATCGCTTAAAAAATGCTGGCCAAAGCGTTTACGTGGCGTGTGTTGCATACCTTGCAGCCTATGCCATTGGCACGGTATGCGCCAAGGCCTTAGCCGGGGTCACGTATTTCTACAAATGCCCGGCCACGCACTTCGCGTACCCAGGCCTCGAAGACTTCGTCTGCGCGCTTGGCCCGCAAGACACTGCGTTCACGTTCGCGCAGTTGGGCGGGCGTCAGATCTACGTTGCGGCGTTCTAAAAGCTCAATCAGATGTACGCCAAAACGAGAGACCAAGGGTTCAGCAATTTCTTTCTCGCGCAGGCGCACCAGCACTTGTTCGAACTCAGGTACAAACAAGCCGGGGGCAGCCCAGCCTAAGTCGCCGCCTTGCGCCGCGCTACTGTCTTGCGAAAGGGCGCGCGCTTGCGCGTCAAAGCTGGTGGCACCCGCGATGATGCGCTGGCGTACCGCAAGGAGTTGCGCAATGGCTTGCTCTTGCGTCAATGCTGCGTTGGGCCGCAGCAGGATATGGCGTGCATGGTGCTGTACCTGGGTGTCAGACAGGCCATTGACGCGGCGCTCTATTACCTTGAGCAGGTGCAAGCCTGCATCGGAGCGAACCCACTGCGACACCTCACCTACGGCGAGCGCTTGGCTTGCATTGGCAAACAGAGGCGGATAGCGATCTGCGGGGCGCAATCCCAGTTGCCCCGCATTGCTGCGTTCAGCCGAAGAAAATTCTTGTACCAGGGACTCAAACGTGTCACCGGCTTTCAAACGATCCGAAATTTTTTGTGCCAGCGCCTGCGCTTGGTTTATCGCAGCGGTGCTGGGATTTTCCGGTAAGGCTAGAAACAAATGCCCGAGATTGATTTCTTGGTTTTGTAGGTCTTTGGCCGCTTCTTTGCGCGCTGCCAAGGCGAGCTCTACGTCCGCATCGCTGATTCTGATGCGCGTCTCTAGTTCGCGCTCTTGTAAGCGGTTGATAAGGAGCTGATCGCGCAACTGCTGGCGAAACGCGGCAGCAGAGGTTCCGCGCCGCTCCAAGTTGGCGCGCAATTGCGCCACCTCAATTTGATTTTGGGCGGCGATATTGGCTTCAGCCTGGTCAACCATAGCGGAGTCCACGCGCACACCTGTTTCCCTGGCCAGTTGGACTTGGGCGCGTTCGACGATCATGCGCTCTAGCACTGCCGTGCGCAACTCTGCGGCCGGCGGCAAAGGTGCAGATTGGGGTCCACGGCTATCGACCAGTTGCCGAATTTGGCTTTGCAGCTCGGCGCTGGTGATGGGCTCTGAATTAACGAGCGCAACAATAAAGTCATCGCCGGGCTGGGATTGTGCGTACCCCGCGGCGCTAAATACAAGCAAAAGACAAAAAATCCACCGATGCATCTTCATACGATTGAGGAATAAAAAGTGAACAAGCCCATGCAACAAATACTTCAGCGAAGGTTCTGGTAACGGGGAATGCTGTCGACCAGGGATTTGAACGGGTCAATGCCTAGCCGTGTGAAACCTACTAATTCGACTTGAACCATGACCTTGGCGTTCGCGGTTTGCGGCGTGATGGGCGTACGACTGTAGACAGCGCGAGCGATCCAACAACCTGCATCGTACTCCAGCCCTACCAGGCTATCGGCTAATTGCTGATCGCGCAAACTGTAGGCCACACGCCCGAGCGCGTAATAGCGCCCCGCGTCAGGGTCAGACTGCCCGCCTGCCAAGCGCCACAGGCTATTGAGCGGCCATTGCCAGCTGATGTCCACTTGCTCAAAGGCGCTCGCCTGTGATCGGTAGGCCAGATTCAGTGTTTGGAAGTCGCCCCCGTGGAAGCGCCCCCCTATGACCGAACGAACCGACTGTTGTGTCTGAAGGTTGTATTGGGTGGCGGCGTCTAGTACCCAACGATCGCCCAGGTTCAGGCGCGAGCCAATCAGGATGTCACTCAGTCCGGTTGCAGCAGGCGTTTGGCCGGGCAGGAGCGTTACTTTTTGTTCTTCAAAGCGCACCCGTTGCGCCATACCAAAGCTGGCAAATTGTGCGCCGGAGTCGGGGTTTAGAAAACGGGTGTTCAAACCCAAGGTCAGCAAATTGTTGTCGGAGATCTTGTCATGGCCAATATAGGCGTTCTCAGTAAAAACCGCCGTTAAGTTCAGATCTTGTGCCCCGGCATCGTAAATCGGTATCAGGCTTTGGTCGGTATAGGGTGTGTAGACGTAAAACGCGCGCGGCTCCAACGTTTGAAGCACTGGAACACCCAAAATTTCTGTGTTGCGCTCAAACGTTAAGCCGGTATCGATGCTGAGCGTACTGACCAGCGCGCTGGTGGATTGCTGGCCCTTGATCGGCGCGTCAAACTGGTAGCCCGCCAAGTGGGTTTGTACTTTGGGCGTTACGTAAAAAGCCGGCCAGATCATGGGGTAGCTGGCTTGTGCCCATACAAAAGCGCGTTGCGCATTGGGCTGGCGGGTGAGGGTGCGGTCACCTTCAAATTGGGTGATGTCGGTGTCGACCGACCAATCAATACCTTGCACATTGCTTTGCGCATAGCGCAAGGTCCATTGCGGCACGCGGTCATAGGGCGAGGTGATTTGCAAGCCCTGCCATTTTTGTACTTTGAGCATGGAAGATAAATCGCCCGAGCCCCACGTTGCGGTGATGTCCGCCGGTAAGGTTCGATTGGTGCCGCCTGCGGCCACGCTATTGAGAAAAATAGGGCTAGTAGTAAAGTCTGACCAGTAGTTGTCGTCTCCCACCCGGCTGATATTGGCTGCGATGGAAATGTTTCCGATGGGGCTGGTAAGTTGCGTGCTGTGCGTGAGCGCCAAAGCCACCCGGTCTTGCCCGCGCAAACGGTCGCCCGGCATAAAGGCCAGCTTCAAGTCTCCCGAATATCCAGACTCCAGATAGCGCAACTGGTTTTCTACATTGACTCCCCGGTTGCTCATAAAGTTAGGCGTCACCGTGAGATCGTAGTTGGGCGCGATATTGAAATAGTAAGGGGTGGCCAGCTCAAAGCCGTTGGTACTGTCAATGCCAAACAAAGGCGGCAACAAGCCCGATTTCCGTTTTTCCGTAATGGGAAAACTAAAGGGCGGCACTGGCAGTACCGTCACACCCTGAAAGTGCAAATATGCGCCTTGGGCATTGCCGATCTCTTCCTCATTGTCTATATTGAGCTGGCTTGCCGTGAGCACCCACTCCGGTACCCAGTCGGGGCCGGGCTTACGACGGCAAGTGGTGTAGGTGCCTTTAAACGCGGTCATATGGTTTTTATCTGCGAAGTCGGCGCGAAGCGCGTCGCCATGGCCCTTTTCGCCGCCAAGCTGGTAGCTAATGTCGGTGAAAAAACCTTCGAAAAGCTCCACATCCATGTCCAGGTAGCTGCCGGTATAGATGCGCTCGTTGCGCTCTATGCGCACATTACCCTGGGCTTGCATACGGTCCGTGCGTTGGTCGTAGCGCAGGCTGTCGGCGCTGATTTGCGTGTCGGATCGCAGCATGTGGGCGCTTCCTTCAAGCACCACCTCTTTGTCGGCATGGCCACTGAGTACGTCGCCCGACAGATAAGACCAGGTCTTTTGCGGCGCCTTGTCCATCAGGCTGCTGGCGCCCGCAGTCGCTGGTAACAGGCTTTGCGCGAGCGCAGGCATCGCCAGCAGTGTCAGCACGCTCCATAGGCCCGCCTGCACCAAGATTCCAGCTTTTGCGGCCCGTGCTAACGCGGGCAGCACATGGCAAGCGAAGACCGGGGACAAGGAATTGTGCAAGGTAGGGGCGCAAAAAGATGGACAATGGATTATCCATGAGCCCTACTGACCCTTATATTGTCGTTGGCGGCGCACAAGCGTCCGCTGTTGGTTTTCACACCGACTTGCCATCCCAGTCCAGCGTTGAAGCTTCCCAACGCGCGATGCTGCAGCCCGTGCCATGGGACGACGCCAAACGAGCACAGGCCTTTGCTGCTTGGCTGCAGTCAGTGCAAGCACGTTTTGGATTGCAAGCGCAAAGCCTACGTTTGGCGTCTGCCGATGCCAGTTTCCGGCGCTATTTGCGTGTGGACAGCAATTCCAGCGCGTACGGCCCCACTTTGATCGTGATGGACGCGCCGCCGGACAAAGAGGACAGCGCGCCCTTTGTCCAAGTCGCTGGCCTATTGCAGCAGGCGGGCATCCATTGCCCCCAGGTATTGGATTGGAACCAGGCGCAGGGCTTTATGCTGCTCACCGACTTGGGCGAACACACCATGATGCAGCGCATAGCCCCGGCTGCGCCGCCACCGATGGAGGTGTATGTGCAGGCGGTCGATACCTTGATCGCTTGGCAAAATGCCTCGCAACCCGGCGTGTTGCCGCCCTACGACTTTGCGCTGCTGCGCCGGGAGATGGAGTTGTTCCCGCAGTGGTATGTCGCGCAGCACCGCCAAATCACGCTGGACGCGGCACAAAGCAAGGTGCTGGACCAGGCGTTTGAAACCATCATCGCCAACAACCTGTCCTGGCCCTCGGTCTATGTGCACCGCGACTTCATGCCGCGCAACTTGATGGACGGCGGGCGCGCACAGCCGCTGGGCGTGCTCGATTTTCAGGACGCCGTCTATGGGCCAATCACCTACGACATTGTCAGCCTGATGCGCGATGCCTTTCTCAGCTGGGAAGAAGATTTTTGCCTGGACGTGACGATTCGCTACTGGCAAAAAGCACGCGCGGCCGGTTTGCCCGTGGGCGATGACTTTGGCGAGTTTTATCGCGCGGTCGAATGGATGGGCTTACAACGGCACCTCAAGATTGCCGGCATCTTCGCCCGCCTGACTTTGCGCGATGGCAAGCCCAAATACCTGGCCGATACGCCGCGTTTTATCGGCTACATCCGCGCCACCTGCGGGCGCTACCGCGAACTCAAGCCCTTGCTCAGGCTGGTCGAAAGCATCGAGGGCATCACGCCGCCGCAGGCTTTTTCATTTGGTCGGGTCTAGTCGCGCTACGCACGCCGATAGCAAGCAGCGCCCCAGCAAAGCAAACCAGTGCCGCGTTTTTTTTGTCCCTGCCCTTTGCAAACCGGAGCGGTGCTCGACTTGCCCCCTGGCCCGGCGCGCCATGTGCAAGTGCTGCGCATGCAGCCGGGCCAGACCGTAAGCTTGTTCAACGACGGCCCGGGCTGGGACGCAGGCCTGCAAGCTGCGCCGACCACAGGCGAATTTGAAGCAGAAATTTTGATGATGGGCCGCAGCCAAGTGCAGGTGCGGGTCGGTGCGCACAGCGCGCGCACTTGCGAAGCCGCGCGCAGCGTATCTATTGCGGTGGTGATGCCGGCCAACGAGCGCATGGACTGGCTGGTGGAAAAAGCCACCGAGCTGGGTGTGGCCGCCATTTTTCCCCTGACTAGCGAGCGCAGCGTGGTGCGCCTTTCTGGCGAGCGGGCAGACAAAAAAATAGCGCATTGGCAAGCCGTGGCGATTGCGGCATGCGAACAATGTGGCGCTAACCGCGTGCCGCTGGTGCATCCGGTGCAAAGCCTGCCGCATTTTTTGCGCACTGGCTTGGCGCTCAGCATTGCGGGTGCAGACGCCCCACCGACGCGACTTTTGCTGTCTTTGCAAGCAGGTGCAAGCCACTTGCGTGGCTGGGTGGGCATGGCGGACCTGCAGCCGGTAGTCTTCCTGTCTGGGCCGGAAGGCGGATTCAGCCCTGCTGAAGAAGCATTGGCCATAGCGGCCGGATTCACACCGCAGTCCCTGGGGGCGCGCACCTTGCGTGCGGAGACTGCCGCCGTGGCCGCTTTAGCGCTG
>Ga0114963_10001635_pt1 | contig 15425 bp, 15 predicted proteins | sample C_131016_EF_Meta_FD_87019 | JGI IMG/M metagenome (GOLD analysis project Ga0114963, IMG submission 87019) | Freshwater microbial communities from Lake Croche, Canada to study carbon cycling - C_131016_EF_MetaG | ecosystem: Environmental > Aquatic > Freshwater > Lake | place: Lake Croche, Canada...
CGACAAAGAGTAATACGGCGGGAACGGCATGCACTCCGAATCGGGCGGCGGCCTCCGGTTCGGCATCGACATCCAGAGTGAATATACGTGCCGACGATCCTGTTTCTTTCGCCAATTGCGCCAATTCCGGAGCCAATCGGCGGCAGGGAGCGCATCGCGCCGCCCAGAACTCGACCAGAACGGGAACCGGAGATTCCAGAGCGTCCTCATCGAAGGAATCGGCATTGATCGCTTCCGGTTGTCCCGGCCAGTGCGGAATAAACCCCAGTTCGTCACGTTCTTTTTTAGAAGACACGTTTTATTGTACCAAATATCACCCAGAATAGTGTCATTACGCCGTTCTTGTGAGTGTGTCCTTAAAGTGTGTCCTTAACAAGTAGTTCGCCATACGGACGATTCTGGCTTTTCCTGGGTCAACATCGACCGAATGAGACGTCAACTTTCACAGCGTAGATGCACCGGTTCGAGGGTAGCCTTCAGTTCCGACATCCACTTAATATTCTTAATGCGAATACAGGATAATTCAACTGATCGAAGGATGATTCCCGGAACGAAGCAGGAAACAAATACAGAAAATTCTAATCTTGACTTCAGGAATTGACCTTTTTATGAATCGAACCTCCGCTAAGTACGCTCTGCTTTCTCTTTTCTTTATGCTTCTCTCTTTTTCCGGCACAAATCCCGTTTATGCCGCGCCTCCGGCTCAGGCAAGCATTACAGTGGATGCGGAAAAGTCTCTGGGCGCGATCAGTCCGCTTCTCTATGGCGTGTTTTTTGAAGAAATCAATCATGCAGGTGACGGTGGGTTGTACGCCGAGTTGATACAAAATCGCTCTTTTGAAGACAGACCGGATACCCTTCTCGCCTGGTCTCCCCTGATATTAAAAAGTGGGCAGACGAAAATCACTCTGGATCGCTCCCAACCCCTCAACGATGAAAACCCGACATCTTTACGGATGGAAGTGACGGATCCCGGACAGAGCGGCGTGGGAGTCGCCAATACCGGATACTGGGGGATCGCACTCCAAAAGGGCGAAGAATACCGTTTCGCGCTTCACGCACGCCGTCTTGCGGGGTCGGGCGACCGCTTGATTGTGGCGCTGGTCGCTCCGGATAGTTCCGTGATCGCGCAACGGGAAATCCGTAATCTGAGCGAAAAGTGGGAAGAGTTTGAAGGAGCGTTCAAATCAGACAGGGATTCCACGAATGCACGCCTCGCCGTGATCGCCCCTGCTAAAGGAACGTACTGGATCGATACTGTCTCTCTTTTTCCGGCGGACACGTTCAAGAAACGGCGCAACGGGCTACGCGCCGATCTGGCGCAAATGGTCGCAGATTTGCAACCGGCGTTTGTACGCTTTCCCGGCGGATGTTTCTGTGAAGGCGACCGTATTGAAAACGCGTTCCGCTGGAAGAAATCCATCGGACCTATCGCCCAACGTCCCGGTCATTCCAATCTGTGGGGGTATCGCAGTTCGGATGGTCTTGGGTATCACGAATACCTGCTTTTCTGTGAGGATATCCGTGCAGAACCGCTCTTTGTGGTCAATGTCGGGATGTCCCATGCCGGACCGGTATCGCTGGAGAAAACGCAGGAATTCGTGCAGGACGCTCTGGACGCAATCGAATACGCAAACGGACCAACGACAAGCCCATGGGGCGCCCTACGCGCCAAAAACGGACACTCCCGCCCGTTTAATCTCAAATACATGGAGATCGGTAACGAGAATGGCGGCCCGGCATATCAGGAGCGCTATGCGCTTTTCTATGACGCCATCAAAAAGCGTTATCCCTCTATGCGGCTCATTGCGAACGAACCGACGACATTGCGCCCGGCGGATATCATCGATGAGCATGATTATTCCTCGCCGCAGCATTTCGCTTCCCAGACCGGGCGTTATGACCGCTATGATCGTAAAGGTCCCAAAATCTATATGGGCGAATACGCCGCAACGGAAGGTGTCGGGTTGGGCAACCTGAAAGCGGCTCTCGGCGAGTCGGCTTATATGATCGGTATGGAGAGGAACTCCGACCATGTAATCATGTCGTCTTACGCGCCCCTATTTGTGAATGTCAACGATCGCGCCTGGAATCCAGACGCTATTGTATTCGACAACCACCGCGCCTTTGGAACGCCATCCTACACGGCGCAATTGTTGTTCGCGCAGAATCGACCGGGAGCATTGCTCTCCACCGTGGTGACCATTCCAGAACCGGAAACGCTGATGCCTGCGACTGGTTATATCGGACTGGGAACGTGGCGAACACAGGCGGAATTCAAAGATATTCAAATCCTGCAAAGCGGAAAACCAGTTCAGAATGTCGTTGTCGCCGATAACCTCGCGGGATGGCGGAAGCTTCAGGGAGACTGGAAAGCGGAAAATGGCATTGTCCGCCAGAGTGACGCGGAGGAAAACCGACGCCTTATCCTTTCCGGTGGCTATGAAAAGTGGCAGGATTATACGGTCTCTTTAAAAGCGCGGAAGCAGGGGGGAGCCGAAGGATTTCTGATCCTGTTTCGCGGTAAAGACGATAAAAACTGGTACTGGTGGAACATCGGAGGCTGGAACAATACCCGCCATGCCATTGAAAAAAGCGAAAATGGCGGTAAGAGTGTGATAACGCCCTCCGTCCCCGGCAAAATCGAGAGTAATCGCTGGTACGATATCCGTATCGAACTGTCTGGCGACCATATCAGGTGCTATCTGGACGGCGTATTGATCCATGATTTCCGGGATGCGCCGCAACCTCTCCATGCGATTGCGGGACGCTCGCAAAAAGGCGATGAAATCATCGTCAAGGTGGTCAACTTCTCCGACAATGCCATTGAAACGGCGATCAACCTGCGGGGAACCAGAAATCTGGCATCGCAGGCGCAGGTCACGATCCTGACAGCGGCGAACCCAGACGCCGAGAACACGCTGGAAAATCCGAAGAATGTCCCGGTGGTCACCTCGAAGCGGGAGGGCATTGCGCCGACGTTCTCCCATACCTTCCCTCGCTGGTCGCTGACTGTTCTTCGCATCAAAGACCGGTAAATCTGGGCGCGGCTCTTTTAAGAATTTTCCGCGCCATCTGGCCCCAGCAAATCGACATAGATCCCGGGCGTTGAGTCCGGGATAACGATCGCTGCGACCGACTTGACATAAAAATCGACCGGCCCCGCCGCGCCAATGATGGCGTAAGCGTAACCCGATTCCTTCAGACCCTGAAGCGAAGCAAGAAGGAGCGCCTCGCCAATTCCCTGCCTGCGCTCGGTGGCATCCACTCCGGTGGGACCAAAGAAGCCCTTAGCAGTCGCTTCGACACAAGCGAAACCGATGACACGCTTTTCCTTGACAGCGATCCAGCAGGTGATGGGTTGACGCGAAAACCCGGCTTCTGCCTCATCCGCCCAGGATTCAGCGAAGTTTCGGGCGATAAAACGGCGCGTCCGCGAAAGATCGAACGGATACGCACGACGAATAACAACCCCCTTCTCCCGCAACGCCGCAATTTTTTCCTGAGCGGAAGGAAGTTTATAGAGGGGAACAAGCAGATCGGACATAGTGTCAGTGTACCGTCTCGCCGACACTTCTTGCTGTCATTCCCTTCGATAAAATTACTGTTCGCAAGAAAACGGTCGAACACTGCGGTATCGATTCCGCTTCTTGATTGAGTAAGTTCTTGTCTTATAAAGGCGAAAATATGGCGGATATCAAACCTTTTCGAAAAAAACGCTTCGGCACGGGATTGGGGCGGACTCTGAGCAGGGTGGATATCACAAACATATCCTTGTGTGTATCGGCGATTCCTACGTACACTATAAGGAAGGGCAGGTTTGACAGGGTATACTCTTATGGCTTTTAAAGCCTTCTGGAGAAATGACCTTGTGACCGCCCCCACCTTATCCCGCGACGCCGACGATGTAGCGTCTCAGCAAAAAGATCCCAAACGCGCCGCCCGAAAAGCCAAAGCTGACGCCCACCGTTCCCTGATTACTGAAGGAAACATTCAACGGGGGGTGATCGCTGTCGCTGTACCTTCGGTGGCGACCATGTTGTTGCAGACCACCAACGGGTTGCTGGACACATTTTTCGTGGGATCGCTCGGCACGGAAGCGGTAGCGGCGATTACGGTCTCCGGCTCTCTCATGTTCGCCCTTATGGCGGCGGCGATGGCGGTCTCGGTCGGCACTACCGCTCTGGTAGCCCGGTTCATTGGGGAAAAAGCGGATGCAGATGCGGTAACCGCGACACGGCAATCGATTATTCTTTCGGTACTGATCTCTGTGGCGCTGGGCATTCCGATGTTCTTTCTGCGAATCCCTCTTTTGTCAGCGCTCGGGTTGGGTGATGATGCACTGCAACAAGCGTCCCGTTATCTGGCAGTGACCATAATCGGAATGCCTTTTCTGTTTATGATGCTGATTCTCAACGGCGCCTTCCGGGGTCTTGGGGATACAGCACGCCCGTTCTGGGTATCGCTACTGGCGAATATCGTTCATGCCGCTTTCAACTATCTGTTGATCTTCGGTCACTTCGGCTTTCCGAAACTCGGATTGGCGGGAGGCGCGACGGCGCTGGCGATTTCCCAGCTGATAGCGACCATTTTATACCTTGCTTTCTTACCGAAGACGCCGCTGGCGGACGCTCTACGCGGCGGATGGGAGTTGGACTGGGAATGGGCGAAGCGTATCGCCCGGATCGGCATTCCGGCATCGGCGCAACAATTGATTCGCGTCGGCTCGATGCTGGCGTTTCAAGCCCTGCTGGCACGGAGCGGAGCGGGAGCGGCGGCGGTCGCCGCTCTGGGAATCGGCCTTCGCTCGGAGTCTATCGCCTTCATGCCGGGGTTTGGCTACGCGATTGCGGCATCGGCGTTCGTCGGACAAAACCTTGGAGCAGGCCGACCGGATCGGGCAAACGCCGGGGCATGGGCGGCAACCCTGCAAGCAGTGGTTGTCATGACGCTCATGGGCCTCCTGTTCGCGGTATTCGGCGAGGAATTCGCCCGCTTTTTTATCAAGCATGTTCCCGGCGAAACCGCCCATCAGGCGGCGCAAATAGAGGAAACGATTCGCCTGACAGCCGCTTACCTGCATATCGCCGTTTACTCGGAAGCGTTTCTGGCTCTGGGCATGGTGTTGACGGGAGCGTTACAGGGAGCCGGAGAGACGGTCAGTCCAACGGCAATTACCGTTATTTCGATGGCGGTCATCCGACTTCCACTCTCCTGGCTTCTCTTAAACTGGTATGGACCAATTGGAGCATGGTGGGCGATGTCTATTTCCACCATTATTCAGGGCGTCATGGTAGTCTACATATTCCGTCAGGGCAAGTGGTATCAGACCAAGGTGTAAATCACAGTATTTATAGTATAAGTAGTATTCCTACATTCTTTCGGCGCGACGGAACTCCCGAAAGGCTCGGAACGTCTCGATAATATGGGTCGGGGCGACCGCGTTGACATTGGGGACGCCGCCGCTTATAATAGTCATAAAATTATTCAGGAATTTGCGCGAGGAAACCGTAACGATGCGGTCTGATTTCGCGTTTTCTTTACAGAATTAGACTGCATTCACAAAGACGGAAGGTTGTGCGGGTATGCCCACATTCGCTTTTACGGTCAAGACGACCGACGGCAAAACAATTACCGGAACGCAGGAAGCGACCAACGCTTCGGAAATGCGACAGCGCCTCGTTGAACAGGGAATGACTGTCCAGAAAGTCGCGCCCGCCAAGGCGAAACCTGCAAGTCAACAGAAGGTGTCCGGTCCTTACCAGCCTAATTTTCTGGATCGATTCCAGAAGGTCAAACTGGCGGATCTCTCGATTTTCTGCCGACAGTTTTCCACCATGATTGACGCTGGCGTAACGCTGGTGCGTTCGCTAGACGTCCTTTCCGAGCAAACGCAGAATCCCAAGCTACGCCGCATCATCGCCGACTTACGCTATGAGGTCGAATCCGGTAACTCACTTTCCAAGGCGATGGGCAAGTATCCGACCGTCTTTTCCAACCTGTTTGTCGGTCTGATTCGTGCAGGAGAGGTCGGCGGCGTTCTGGAGGAATCCCTCCAACGACTTTCCACCTTCCTTGAGAAGGACGTTGAACTACGACGAAAAGTAAAGGCCGCCCTGACCTACCCGGTTCTGGTTGCGGTCGCCGCCCTCGGTATCGTCATGTTCCTGACTCTCAAGATTATTCCGGAATTCGCCAAGATGTTCAAGGAGTTAGGCCTCAAGGAACTCCCTTGGATGACCCAGATGCTCGTGGACTTCTCGAACTTTATGGTAACGAAGTTCTACCTCTTTGCGCTCGGTGTCGTTGTCTTTTACATCGCGTTCAAGATGTTCACCCGTACCAAGTTCGGGAGGCGCGTCTATGACAGATTTGTTCTGAAAGTGCCGGTCTTCGGCAAACTCAACCATAAGGTTGCGCTGGCGCGTTTTGCGCGAACGCTTTCCACATTGCTGGCTTCCGGCGTTCCGATTCTCTCGGCGCTGGAAACCGTCGCGGGCGTCGTTTCAAATGAGATCATCAGCGATGCTATTCTGGATGCCCGCGCCCGAGTCCGAGAAGGCGATGTTATTTCCGAACCTCTGCGTAAATCGAAGATGTTCCCCCCAATGGTCGTTCAAATGATCGCTATCGGTCAGGAATCCGGTTCTCTCGATACCATGCTGTCGAAGATCGCCGACTTCTATGACGGCGAAGTGGATGCGGCTATCGCATCGCTGACAGCGGCGATCGAGCCGATCCTGATCATCTTCCTCGGCTTCACGGTCGGCTTCATCGTCATTGCCATGTTCCTTCCGCTGGTCAACCTGATCAACGGTCTCTCCGGTGGCGGCGGCGACGAAAAAGAATAAAGTTCAGACAGTAGTCGGTAGACACTAAGTCATACAGAGAGGGGGATTTTACCCCCTCTCCTTTCCGCATTAACCCTGCTTCCTGCCGTCGCTTGCCTCTCTTATGGAAGATTCCCCCTATCTACCAGCACTTATGGAATGGCTGTGGTACGCCATTACGTTTATGTATGGAGCCATTGTCGGTTCCTTTCTCAATGTAGTCATTTACCGGTTGCCGCTGGGTAAGCCGATTGGCGGAATGACCGGGACGAAGTCCTACTGCCCCAATTGCCGGAGTTATCTTGCCTGGTACCATAATGTTCCGCTGTTCGGTTTTCTGTTTCTACGAGGGCGATGCGCGTATTGCGCCCGACCGATTTCATGGCGGTATTTTACGGTCGAGCTTCTGACCGCTTGCCTCTGGGTCGCCCTGTTCCACCGGGTTTCCGCTGTGCCGCCGATTACCTGGGTGGACTATGTTTTTCAGGCGGTGTTCGGTTCTATCCTGATAGCGATGGTTTTCATCGACCTGGATCACTTTATCGCGCCCACCGAATTGAACGTGGTAGGGTTCATTCTTGGTCTGGGGCGTGATATCGCCTGTCTGATCCTGGCATTCCTTGCTGGAGACTGGGTATTCCGTGAACAGGCCCCCCACTACGCGTACTTTCGCTATCTTCCCCGTGCGATCCCCGGCGCTATCGTCTATGGATCAGCGTTATTTCTGGTTTCCTATGCCGGGTTTCTGTACTATGCAAAGGGCACGCGGGAATCCATCGGATCGGCGACGCGGCGATTCCTGACGTTCGAGGATTTGCCGGAAGATTTGAAGAGTGAGGAAGAAAGAGCCGAAGAAACCCGAATGCTGGCAGAGGTGGAAGCGGAAGAGGCGGGTCAGGGTCCGCCACCACGGTTGCGGTTTTCTCCGGGAGTTACCAGCCTTCTGGCGGCGATCCTGCTGGCGGTTCCAGCTGGGTTTTGGGGAGCTCTGGCGTTTGTTTTTCCTCTGCTGGCGTTCGCCGCAATCACACGTCGCCCCGGTGAAGGGTTTGCCGACGTTTTCCGTCGCTTTTTCTCGGCGGACGATCTGGGAATGGAGAACGCCTACGAAACGCGACCGGTAGCGGAAGAGACGGCTATCTCGGAACCAATACTGGAGAAATCTGATACGGGTGGCGTCCTGCCCGGAGCGTTGACGCCGGAAGAAGAAGCCAATCAGTTCGCTCGCGAGACAGAAAGCGGAAGGCACGGTGGGATGGGTCGCGGCGATGTTAATCTGGCGCTGGCGATTGGGGCGATGCTGGGTCCCGGTCTCGCATTGCTTTCCCTGTTTTTCGCCACCCTGACCGGCGCAATCGTCGGCATCATTTTCACTCGCATCAATGGTCGAAGTTTGCGCTATGGCGTTCCGTTCGTCCCGTTTATGGCGGCGGGCGCGATTATTGTCATGCTGTTCGGAAGCTCAATCGTCGACTGGTATCTGGTGTACGCCGGGATACGTAAACCGCCGCCATCTTTCTCCGAACCACCGCGCCGTCCCCGCCGTCAGAAGCCCACACCCTCGGCGCCGCCCGCCGATCCAGTCGCCCCTTATCGCGGTAACTGACCCGCTCCCTGAGCCTTTTCAAGCGTTCTTTTCCCTGTCAACAATTGTGAAAATATGCCGAAGGGCATGACCGCCGCCTATGAGCGCGGAGCGTGGGCGATGATGGGCTATCGAAATGACGCCCGAGAAATCCTTGCGGAAAGCGCGAAAAAGAAGCTGCCGTTCCGTGAGGCATGGCATATTGGCAAGAAACTGCAGGCGAAAATCCGGGAAATGGCTTCGGCCGGCGTCCTGGCGCAGTTAGGGGAATGCTGGAAACGATACAAAACAACCTAACCTTTCAGTACTGATAGGAGCGATACTACAAACTCATCCGTTGATGGTGGGTTACGGAAGGGAGTCATGAAGCATTCCCTTTTCTCTGAGCAGGCGTTTCATTGGCGGAGGAGCGAAATTTAGCGTGTACTCAAGTTCCCCTAAAATTGAAAACGAGAGGAGATAAGAAAAGCCCCTAAGCCGCCGCCTGTCATGGCAACGAGAAAGGTTATCAAAAAAAAGATGGGCTCTTTCCTTTTCACATAACAATTACAACCTAATTCTCAATTGTTTGTCAACTATTCCGTCAAGCGAGTTAGAAACAAATGCAAAGAGAAACACAGGACTTTGACCCCCTCAGAGTGATACAATTTTCCGATGAGTGACAGGGACAAAGAACGCGGAACCGGGGAATTTTCGCATCTCGATAACCGGGGCGAAGCCCGTATGGTGGATGTTTCCGACAAGTCAGAGACGCGTCGTACAGCGCAGGCGATGGGATTTGTCCGTGTCTCTCCAGACACCTGCCGGATGATCGCAGAGAAGGCGTTGCCCAAAGGCGATGTCTTTACAGTAGCGCGTATCGCTGGCATTCTGGCGGCGAAGCGCACCGGAGAGATGATCCCCCTGTGCCATCCCCTGCCCCTGACCGATATTCAGGTGGATTTGCAACTGGAATCAGAAGGCGTTCGTATTACCGCAACCGCTTCCTGCATCGGGCGGACCGGGGTCGAAATGGAAGCGCTGACCGCCGTTTCCGTCGCGGCGCTGACCATTTACGATATGGCGAAGTCCGCCGATAAGCGAATGGTGATCGAAGGTATCCACCTTGTCTCCAAAACCGGAGGAAAGTCCGGCGATTTTCATTTTTCGGAAGGATGATCCGTAAGGCGGATACGCTTATACAATACCCATGCTGACCTATGATGAAGCCCTTGCCCGCGTGCTTGAAGCGGCGATGCCGTTGCCTCGTGAATTGGTGGCATTGGAAAAGGCGTTCGGGCGCGCGTTAGCGGAAGATGCCGTCGCCGGAGTCGATTTGCCTCCCTTCGATAACTCGGCAGTGGACGGCTACGCGATCCACTTTCAGGAGGCGCAACCCTCGGATGGATTCCGCGTGACGCAGGAAATTCCGGCGGGAGTACGCCCCGCTCTCGCTCTTTCCGGCGGCGAAGCGGCGCGAATTTTCACCGGAGCGATGTTGCCTGTGGGCGCAAACCGCATCGTCATGCAGGAAGATGTGGACAGGATCGAATCGGACGGCGCCGTCTTCTTTCAGGAAATGGGTTCGGCGCACTATATCCGCCGTGCGGGGAGCGATGTCCGGCGAGGCGAGAAGATTATTACTGCCGGGTCACTGCTCGATGCGGGAGCGATCGGCTTGCTGGCGGCGCTGAATCAATCCACCGTTTCCGTGGTTTCCCGTCCGAAGGTGGCGTTGCTGACCACCGGCGATGAATTGATCCCGTTAGGCGGCGCGGAGTTACAACCGGGTCAGATCCGCAATTCCAATGAGCCGTTGCTGGCGGCGGCGCTGACCGAGGCTCAGGCGAAAATTGTCCTACGGCGCCACGTTCCTGACGATAAAGCGGCGACGGTGGCGGCCCTCGATGCGGCGATGGAAGCGGGAGCGAATGTCATTGTCACCTCTGGCGGCGTCTCCGTCGGTGAGAAAGACTTCGTGCGGGAAGCGATAGAGGAACGGGGAACGCTGGATTTCTGGCGTATCGCGATCAAGCCGGGTAAACCGCTGGCGTTCGGGCGGATCGGCGATGCGCTCTTTTTCGGCCTTCCGGGCAACCCGGCATCCTCTCTGGTCACCTTTGAGTTGTTCGTCCGTCCGGTCTTACGGAAGATGGCGGGCTTCTCCCGGATTCTGCGCCCCCGGGTAACGGTCACTCTCCGGGAGGCGCTACCGCATACTCCCGAACGTCGGGAATTCGTTCGCGCACGGGTCGTCTGGGAAAATGACGAATTTCAGGCGACGACAACCGGGCTTCAGGGAAGCCATCGTCAACTATCGCTGGTGGGCGCGAATGCGCTACTGATCGCATCGGAGAATCACGGCGACTATAACGCGGGGGACAGGTTGTCAGCCCATCTTCTTGGCTTTTGAAGGAGCGGAAAACTCGGGCAATTGACGTTTGCTAACCAGATTTTTCGCATTCACCTGCAAAATGATTCTTTCGGGCAGTTGCAGAGCAGTAAGCAGGTTTCCGTAGACGGAACCGGTATCGATGCCGATTTTATCCTGCATGACACGCACATTGTTGTACGGGGTGTGTCCATGCACCACCAGTCGACCGGAATCATCGTGTACAGTAAGAAACTCGTCCCGAATCCAGAGCAGGGTATCGCCGGTTTCTTCTTCTGGCTCGCTTCCCGGTCTGACTCCCGCATGGGCGTAAATGACATGGGATAGTTCCGGGAAAACCTCCGTGGGGGGACGCCAGAACGGCTTGAGCAGTGAGAATAATCGCGCCAGATCGTCAGGGCAGGAAACATCCCCCGTCAGGATCGCCCTATTTTCCACATCAAACGACTGCAGAGCGGCGATTCCGCCGTTTTCCAGCCAGAGTCCGTCTTCGTACAGATAGAGCGACGGTCGCGGCAGACCGAAATAATATGCTGCCATATCCTCATGATTTCCCCAGAGGAGGATGGTGCGTTCCGGCGCGGAATCATATTCCGCCAGAACGCGACGAGCGACGCCTGCGGAGTCCGGTCCCCGGTCAATATAATCGCCGATGAAAACGGTGTAATCGTCCGCCTGACGCGGCAGTTTGCCCAGAAGAGTCTCTAACGGGCTCAACTGCCCATGAATATCCCCAATCGCCCAGATGGAAGCCATTCCGCCCTTTCATGTCGCGCCCGGCGACACCGCTTCCATTATATCGCTGGTTCCGATGCCTCGTTCCGGTTGCGCCGGTGACCATATCTGGTCAGAACGGGAATATTTTATGGGTTGATCCGCGCATTTCAGGCGGCAGGGATATCCAGTAACGCCAGTAGCATCGGTTCCACGGTGGGGTTTTGGATCGTTGCCGTCTTGATCGCTTCGCGGACGTCCCGAAGATAGGTCTCGCTGATGATGCGTAATGTATTCCGGAAGAAATCCCGTTGCGCTTCATGATCTGCAAGGGTTCGGGTTGCGACATCGGTCAGAGCAGGGTCGCCTGCCGTCTGGGCGGCGGTACGGAGTTGACGCATCTTTTCGATCTGTCGCAGTTCCCAGTAAAGCGCATCCGCCAGCATCGGCAGAGGTTCGTAGCTATCCGGTTCCCAGCGATAGGAATTCATCAGTTCGTCGGAAAGATTTTTCAGCGTCTCATCGCTGACCCCGGCGCAAAGGAGCCATTCGCGAATGGCAAGATGCGCCTTGACCTCCTCATAACTCCAGCAGGTCAGGAACCATGCGCGTCCCCGGCTCGCTCGCTGAACGTTGAGCAGACGGGCGGAAAAGTCCGGTAGCGGGATCCCATCCTTATAGATCTCAATCGCGGCGGAAACCAAATCGGCGGGCGGTTCCTTCAGAGCGGCGTCCCAGGAGATCACTTCCCACAGATTCCAGGCGCGTTCATCTTCCGCCCGCTGATAATACTCACGATACAGGCGATACAGGCGCTCTTCCGTGGCGGGGTCAAGACGCGCTACGACAGAACGTTCGCTGGTGGCTACTTGCCGCTCCGTTATACTAACCGATGCCATTGTCTGACTCAAGAAACTTCCCCCGATACCAGTAGGGACAGGAACCGGACGTTCCTATCCGACATTCATTCTCTTTATATCGTAAATTTGCGCCGAACTGATGGGTCTAAAGTCCCACATCGGTGAAAACTGTCCGGCAGTAATTTCGATTCCGCAGAATGATGCTACCCTGTTTGACCTCGATTTCCGCTCTAATTTCTCTCCCGTCGTTGCCGGAAGTGTGCAAAAACCGGAAGTGTGCAAAAATGCACCGGAAATGACTCACGACAAAGGAGGGTGACGGACGTTACAATAGGCACAGAGACGAAACAGAGAGGAATCTTCATTATCATGCTCACCGAAGAACAGATGGCATCGTTTCGTAAAAATGGCTACCTCAACTACGGACCTGTCCTGACGCCGTCCGAACTCCATGATTTACAGGAGTCGTTACGCAAGGTGGAAGAGGGACGTAGCGAGAAATCGCCGGAGTCAAAGCGCAATATCTCCTGGGGGCAGGATAAAGGCTTTGTCGTGACGCAGATTGTCAATATATGGGAAGCGGAACCCGCCTTCTATCGCCATTTATTCAATGATCGCATCGTTCCTATGGCGGCGCAGTTGATGGGAAGCGACACAGTACGAGTATGGCATGATCAGGTGCAGGTAAAGCCTCCCCGTATCGGCGGCCCGACCACCTGGCATCAGGATCACCCGTATTGGCCGGTAATTCAACCTGCCGATCTGGTCAGCGCCTGGGTAGCGATTGAAGACGCCGTTATCGACAATGGTTGTATGTGGATGGTCCCGGCAAGCCATACATGGGGGCCGCATCGCGGAGGAACCATTGGTACGGACGAGAAAACTTGGGGACCGACACCCGATCTGTCTTTACTGCCGGAAGGCGTGGACGTAACGCCAAGACCGCAGGAAGTCCCCGCAGGCGGAGTCGTCTTCCACCACTGCCTGACATGGCATGGCGCTCCTATCAATCTCTCAGAGAAAAACCGTCCCGCTATCGCCGTTCATTATATGCCCGGTTGGACTCGCTATGAGCCAACAGCGACAGGACACATGGTCGAACATCATATTACCGTCAAGCCGGGGGAAGTTTTGCAGGGCGACCACTTCCCGACCGTCATGGAAAATGGGGAAATGTTTTCCCCGAAGGAATAATACAGGAATATATTCAGGATGACAGTTACCGAATTAACATCAGCGGATGTCGAGCAATCGACGACAAATGGAACCGACGACGTCTATGCACAGAAAATCGCCTCTGCGGAAGCTGCTGGGAAAAACGGCGTCCACACGCCGGAATTTCAGTATTTGCAGAGGACGTTCGCACATGATGAACTCGAAGAGATGACCCGCGCGATGCACGAGGATGGGTTCGCGCTGGTTCCGGGCGTTCTCAATGCCGAAGAAGTCAAGGCAGTCCGTGACGCGATTGACCGACTTGAACCCTTCGGCTTCGACCATCGCGGCGTCACCGACCACTATAAGAACGTCTTCAACCGCGAAAAAGTGTTTCTGGACTTGATCGACCGCGAACCGACTATCACTCTGGCGGAATCGGTCATGGGACAGGAGTGCCATATCATCGGTCAATCCGCATGGCGTTCCCGCCCCGGTCACAATGGCTGGGGGCCGCACACTGACCGCGTTTTCGTCGAGTTTCCGGAAGGAATAGCGGACGACCCGGAATTCAAGCTCCCGATCTACCTCTGCACCGCGCACTACTATCTGGACGATCTGACACTGGATCTGGCGCCGACATGGGTTGTCCCGGGTAGCCATAAGTCCGGTAAGGCTCGGGTTGGGACTAAGGATAATGAACCGGAATATAACGGTAAGAAAATGGAGCCAATCCTCTGCAAAGCGGGCGATATGCTCCTTTTCCGTAGTGAAGTCTGGCACACAGGCAGCAAGAACGAATCGGATCAGATTCGCTACCTGCTTCAGGTGCACTACTCACACCGCTGGATATCACAGCAGTTCTCACCGTTCCTGAAGTGGAATTTCGCACCGCATATCCTCGAAATTGCGAATCCGCGTCAGCGTCGTCTGCTGGGCGAGCACAAGCCGACCGCCTACGATTGATGCCGCCGGGAAGTATTTCCGCCTCCCCTTCGGACAACAGGGGAGGCGAACCTCATCCGCCGTCCGTTGCAAGTAATAGAATAATCTCTTACTCCCTGTTCGTTGCTATGTTAGATGCAGTGAGGTGGGATTTGCATAGGAGGTCGTTCCCTGCGCCCCTGCGTCTGAGACGCCAAAACATCCTATGGCCTGCGTTCCATATTGCCCTCAGGTACGACTTGGTATAATCATCTTAGAGGCGACAGTGCAATGACGAAAGCGACTTTAGAGGAGCGAGTAACTGCTCTGGAAAAGGAAATGGAACAGGTGAAAGCGCTCCGTTCCAGAGTGCGATACGGCGTTACAGGCAGAACGAATCCGCAACTGATCGAGACCCTGTTCGGCGTTTTCGCCAATGACCCTGAGGCTGAGGAAGTAGCCCACGCTATCGCGGCGGAACGCGAACGCGAACGCACACAGTCTCGTCAGGCGCGGGAAGCCGATGACGCCGCCGGATAACAACATCTGGCTAATTGATACCGATCATTTAAGCCTGATGGATCGAGGAACGAGCGGGGGTCTGAAAATACTTTCACGTCTTCGCAACCTATCACCGGATGATTATGGCATCTCCGTCGTCACTTATGCGGAGCAAGCGAAAGGCTGGTTGAGCAAGGTAGCCGAAGCCAATAGCGCGGAAGCGGAAGTCCGAGCATTTGATAAATTACAAAAAAGCCTGACATTCTGTACGGCTTTCGCCATCTGGGGCTATACGCCAGAAGCCGCCGCAAAATGCATGGAACTAAAAAAGCGCAAGGGTCGCGTCGGGACGCAGGACTTACGCATCGCCTCTATCGCTCTGGTCAATAACGCTATCCTAACTCACCTGTAACGCACGCGATTTCAGCAAAGTCCCTGACCTCAAATTCGAGGATTGGACAATTTAAGTAATGCAGGACAGATAA
>Ga0114963_10001636_pt1 | contig 15422 bp, 15 predicted proteins | sample C_131016_EF_Meta_FD_87019 | JGI IMG/M metagenome (GOLD analysis project Ga0114963, IMG submission 87019) | Freshwater microbial communities from Lake Croche, Canada to study carbon cycling - C_131016_EF_MetaG | ecosystem: Environmental > Aquatic > Freshwater > Lake | place: Lake Croche, Canada...
CACTTGAAACCATGGAAGGCGACAAAGAAGACGGCCACGGTGCTGATGGCAAACTAACAATGGATCAGTTGTTAACTGACCCCGAGCAAGCCGCCGACTTTGTGCGCAAAACACAATTAGATGCTTTGGCGATCGCGATTGGCACCAGTCACGGTGCCTACAAATTTACGCGCAAGCCCACGGGCGACATTCTGTCGATTTCGCGTATCAAAGAAATCAACAAGCGTTTACCCAATACTCACTTAGTGATGCATGGCAGTTCAAGCGTACCGCAAGATTTGTTGGCTGAAATTCGCCAGTTCGGCGGCGACATGAAAGAAACCTACGGCGTGCCTGTTGAAGAGATCCAAACAGCTATTCAGTTTGGTGTGCGCAAGATCAACATCGACACTGATATCCGCTTGGCAATGACGGGTGCGATTCGCCGCTTCTTTGCCGAAAACCCAGGTAAGTTTGACCCACGCGAATACCTCAAGCCTGCCCGCGAAGCGGCTAAGGCCATTTGCGTTCAGCGTTATCAGCAGTTTGGTACTGCCGGCAACGCCAGCAAAATTAAAGTCATTCCACTGCAAGACATTGCTGGTCAATACTCGGCCGGTAAGCTGTCGCAGGTAGTTCAGTAAGGCTATTGCTGTTTATGCAGTAAAGCGATCGCAAGGCATTTAGTCAGGCCTTCGCAGTCAAAGCCTTCGCTGTGCAAAGCAAAAACCCCCTCCAACCCCGCTCGGTTAGAGGGGGTTTTTGTTAAAGCGGCCAACCAGAGCTAGATCGTTTTTTCTAGGTTGCCTTGCAAACATCCGAGCCCAAGTTCATTGTTGCTAATTTTTTGGCATCAGGTTCTTTATCCGTACGTAAGTATTGACAAAGTAAATACAATGGCTATAATCCTAGATCTAGAGAACCGCTCTGATATCAATGGTTCGACTTTTGTCTGGAGTCGTAACAAAGCAGTGGCAAATCAGCGTAAGCACGGCGTGAGTTTTGACGATGCAGCAACTGTGTTTGCTGATCCATTTTTCATCTTGATTGATGCGTCACGGCATGACGAGGCGCGTGAGGCTGTAGTGGGCTTCGATCAAACGGGTTGCCTGCTGTTTGTCGTGCACATTGAAGTCGATCACGCGTTCATTTGAATAATCTCTGCTCGACGGGCAGAGCCTGAAGAAGAGGTCTTATATGCTCAATGATCGACTAAAAGCCCGCCTCCAAACGGGGCGCCCGATGACCTCAATTACCTTAAGAATCCCGGTTGATGTTGTCGATTCTTTAAAGGCCATTGCCCCGCAAAGGGGCTTTACAGGTTATCAAACGCTGTTGAAATCATACCTAAGCGATGGCTTACGGCGCGACGAAGCGCAGAGCCTTAATGCTTCGACGGCACGCTTAGTCCAAGCCCTTAAAAATCGCGGTGTCTCGGCCGAGCTCATCGCCCTAGCCGAGCAAGACTTGCAAAAAGGTTAACGCCGCACTTCTTGTTAAAATCACCAAATCTTCAAGATTTAAGCGGGCGGAAGCTCGCTTTCACTTTTTATAGGCTTTGCTGTGGCCCTCACTATCCTTCAGTCTTCGATTCAGTCTCTGCCCTTACTGGCGCGAGGTAAAGTGCGCGACATGTACGCCGTGGGCGACGATAAATTGTTGATTGTTGCAACCGATCGAATCTCGGCTTTCGACGTGATTTTGGATGATCCTATCCCAGGCAAGGGCCAGGTTCTTAAAGAGTTGACAGATTTTTGGCTGGCCAAGTTAGCTCACGTGTTGCCCAATCACTCAACGGGTATCAACCCTGAAGAAGTAGTCACCGCTGCCGAGCGCGAGCAGGTGGTTGGCCGCGCTGTTGTGGTGAAGCGTTTAAAGCCGATTTTGGTCGAGGCCGTGGCGCGTGGGTATTTGATTGGCTCAGGCTGGAAAGATTATCAAGCTAGTGGGACAGTCTGTGGCATCGTGTTGCCGGCAGGACTCAAACAGGCCGGTAAGTTACCGACACCGATTTTTACGCCAGCTGCCAAAGCAGAGTTTGGTTTGCATGACGAAAACGTTGACTTTGATTATGTCATTAAAGAAATCGGTCTTGAGATGGCTGAACGCATCCGCGCGGTCACCTTGCGCTTATATTCTGAGGCTGCAACGTTTGCTGCCACTAAAGGCATCATGATTGCTGACACCAAGTTCGAGTTTGGGCTTGATGCAAACGGCACTTTGCATTTGATGGACGAGGTGCTGACGCCTGATTCGTCACGGTTTTGGCCTGTTGATGGTTATCGCGAAGGCATCAGCCCGCCATCTTTTGACAAGCAATTTGTGCGCGATTATCTTGAAACGCAAACCTGGGGCAAGACACCACCCGCACCAAGATTGCCAGCCGAAGTGATTGCAAAAACTGCCGCTAAGTATCGTGAGGCGCTTGATCGGTTGGTCGCTTAAGGGTTACACGTCGCTAGCTTTTGACCGTTTGTTGCGTTTTCCACCTCTAACCGGGTTTTGACATGTCCTCTACTTCTAATGCAGCTGTTAGCGCCAAGACATTACCTGTTGATGGTGTTGCCATAAAATCCCCGACTGACGCTTCGCCAATCGTTGGTGTCGTAATGGGCTCCTCAAGCGATTGGGAAGTCATGCAACACGCGGTCAATATGCTCAAGGATTTTGGCATCGCTTGCGAAGCACGCGTGGTATCGGCACATCGGATGCCACAAGATATGGCTGACTATGGCTCTGCTGCGGCCGGGCGTGGTTTGCGGGCCATCATTGCGGGGGCGGGCGGTGCCGCGCATTTGCCTGGCATGATGGCAGCCCTCACTGAGGTGCCGGTGTTTGGCGTGCCAGTGCCCTCTAAATATTTGCGTGGTGAAGACTCTTTGCTTTCTATTGTGCAAATGCCCAAGGGTGTCCCCGTTGCGACCTTTGCAATTGGCGAGGCCGGTGCGGCGAACGCGGCGCTGCATGTGATAGCAAACTTGGCTACCACCGATCATGCGTTGCGCGAGCACTTACGTGCGTTTCGTGCGCGTCAAACTGAGGCAGCGCGTGCAATGAAGGTGCCTCTGTGATCTTACCGGGTGAATGGTTAGGCTTGATGGGTGGTGGGCAGTTAGGCCGGATGTTTTGTCAGGCCGCTCAGTCCTTGGGGTATCGGGTGGCAGTGCTTGACCCTGCACCTGAAGGCCCCGCGGCCTCGGTCGCCGATATGCATATTCAGGCTGAATATGATGATGAGGAGGGTTTGCTTCGCTTAACTCGCCAGTGTCGGGCCGTGACGACCGAGTTTGAAAATGTTCCTTCCGCCAGTTTAAAAATATTAGCTAAACATTGTCGTGTCACGCCTAGTGCTCAGGCTGTTGAAATCGTGCAAGATCGCATCGCCGAAAAAGCTTTTATCACCAGCCAAGGTGTGGCAGTTGCACCCTCTGCGCCGATTCGTTCGGCAGATGACCTGCGTGCAGCCGGTGCGCATTTGTTTCCGGGGATCTTAAAAGCTGCTCGTCTTGGTTACGATGGCAAGGGTCAAGCCCGTGTGCGCACTTGTGCTGAAGCCATAGCGGCGTTTGAAGAGTTGGGTTCTGTTTCATGCGTGCTTGAAGCGATGCTCGATCTGCAAGAAGAACTATCGGTCGTGATGGCGCGAGGCCTTGATGGCCAGTGCAAGGTATTTCCGGTGGCTTCAAACGTGCATGATCACGGCATTTTGGCCGTGTCAACTGTGGATATCCAGCCTTCAGCCTCGGCCCAACGGGCAACTGAAGCTGCGCTTGCGATTGCCAACGGCTTGCAGTACCAAGGCGTGTTGTGCGTTGAGTTTTTTATCTTGCGCGATGGGCAGTTGTTGGTCAATGAAATTGCGCCGCGCCCTCACAACAGCGTCCACTACACCATGAATGCTTGTGTCACCAGTCAGTTTGAACAGCAGGCGCGCGTGATGGCACGGCTACCGTTAGGTAGCACCCAGTTGTTAGCGCCGGTGGTGATGCTGAATATTTTGGGTGATGCTTGGTATACCGACGACACTGATGTGCAAACCGAGCCCGACTGGTCGGGTGTGTTGGCCGTGGGCGGTGCATCGTTGCATTTATATGGCAAGCGCGAAGCTCGGCGCGGCCGCAAGATGGGCCATGTAAATTGCGTGGGCAACACTTTGGCTGAGGCGATTGCTGCGGCGAATCGAGTTGTGAACGTGTTGCGCTTGCCAGTCGCTGCCTGACGTGAAAGAAAATGAGCTTGCCCGAGCTGTTGACGTGTTGGCGCAGCAAGGTCTAGTCGCCTTTCCAACAGAAACGGTTTACGGCCTAGGCGCCGATGCCGAAAGTGCCCTGGCGGTTGAGCGCATCTATCAGGCAAAAGGCAGGCCTTCTAATCACCCCGTGATTGTGCATGTCACCCCCGAGGCTGATCTGTTGCACTGGGCAGCTAGCGTACCGCCTGAGGCGCAGTTGTTAATTGATGCGTTTTGGCCTGGCCCACTTACTTTAATTTTGAAGCGGGCTGCACATATTTCTTCTGTGGTGAGTGGCGGGCAAGACAGCATCGGTTTGCGTTGCCCTTCGCATCCCGTTGCCCAGGCCTTGTTGCGTGGGTTCGCGGCAACCCGGGCGTCAGGCCAAGGCGGTGTGGCTGCGCCTTCGGCCAATAAGTTTGGTCAGGTGTCGCCCACCACCGCAGCCCATGTGCGCAGTGAATTTGCTGAGCTGGTTGCCCAAGGTATGCCCGTGCTTGAGGGGGGCGCGAGCGACGTCGGGATTGAATCCACAATCGTTGACCTATCGCGTCTAGAGCAAGGCGTGGGCCCGGTGCTGTTACGCCCGGGCCACATTACCGCAGCGCAACTAGCTGAGGTATTAAACCAAGAGGTCGCCGCACCGGATGCTCAGGCCCCACGCGTCTCGGGCGCCTTAAAGTCGCATTACGCACCGCAGACGCCGTTGCGCTTATTCAGTTTGGCTGAGTTACAAAGCACAGTGGCGGTTGCACAAACCTCTAAACTCGCATCAAGCCAGCGTCTGGCTGTAGTAACCCATACGCCTGATGAAATCCCTGTAGACCTAGGCGAGCAGTTAGAGCGAATCAGCCTACCTAGCGATCCTGCCGCCTATAGTCGGGTGCTTTACGCCACCCTGCGCGCACTAGATCAGCGGGGCTACAGCCAGTTGCTCTGGCAACAACCACCCGTGGGCCTCGAGTGGGCAGGGATTCAAGACCGACTCAGTCGAGCTGCTGCGGGATTTAGCTGAGCGTCGCGTATTCAAGCTTGTATCCAATAGTGCGGTCAGATAATTAAAAATATGTATCACAAGTTAGACATAAAGCGGTTTTTTGTATAATATGTGATATGCCAAGTAAAAAACAACCTGTTTATCCAAACGAAGAAAAGATCCTTGTCGCTCTTGGTGAGCGATTACGTCTAGCGCGCATGCGCCGAAAGTTTTCATCAGAAACAGTTGCTGCACGATCATCGATTTCACGCATGACGCTTTATCGTGTTGAGCGAGGCGACCCCTCTGTGCTAATGATCACCTACTTACGCGTGTTGGCAACCTTACAACTCGAAGATGATCTGAGTCTGATCGCTAAAGAGGATCGCCTCGGACGCAGTTTGCAAGATCTTGACTTGCCTCACGGAAGAACTCCTCATGCGCGATGAGCAACTCGAAGTCTGGCTTGACGCACAGTTTTGCGCAAAGGCAATGTTGGTTGGGTTCGTAGCGAACGATCACGGGCAGTTACGTTTTCAGTACTCGCAAGATTGGCTGACTTACTCTGGTCGCTTCGCGATTGATCCAGACTTGCCTTTAAGCCAAGGAGTTTATTTTCCGAATAAAGATGTTGGTAACTTTGGATGTTTCTTGGATGGTTCGCCTGATCGTTGGGGGCAAACGCTGATGAAACGAAGAGAAATGCTGGAGGCACAAGATGAAAAGCGTAAACCTCGAAATTTGTATGAATGGGATTTCATGGCTGGCGTGCAAGACCTCACCCGTCAAGGGGCATTGCGTTTGCGTTCAGCTTCGCACGATCAGTTCGTCAGCCAACACCGCCTTTCTGCACCACCACTCGCACAACTCGCTGAACTCGAACTCGTTGCTAAAGAGCTGAGTCATAAACGTATCGATAACCTGAGTGCTTTACGTCGCTGGCTGAGTGTTCTTGTTGCACCAGGCGCGTCGTTGGGCGGTGCTAGGCCCAAAGCCAACTTTACTCAAACCGATGGCTCTTTGTGGATTGCGAAGTTTCCGTCTCGCGAAGATGACCTAGATATCGGTGGCTGGGAGGGTGTTGTGCATGCGCTTGCTGTCAAGGCCAAGCTTGATGTGCCTGATGCCAAAGTGTTTAAGTTTGGAAAGTACTTTCATACATTTTGCGTCAAGCGTTTTGATCGCTCACACAGTCGGCGGGTTTTCTATGCCTCGGCTATGACGCTTTTAGGGCGTCAAGACAGTGAGGGTAGTAGTTATGTAGATCTTGCGAGATTGCTACTAACACAAGGCAATCCAGCGACGCTTAAGCATGACCTTGAACAGTTATTTCGTCGCGTCGTATTTAACGTTTGCGTATCTAACCGCGATGACCATTTGCGCAATCATGGTTTTCTATTCGACGGTAAAAATTGGCGACTGTCGCCGGCCTTTGACGTCAATCCGAACTTATCGAAGGCTGAGCATGTGCTTAACCTGGATGCAGTGACCAATCGTCCTGGCTTGGAACTCGTCGCGAGTACCGCTTCGTACTACGATCTTAACGAGTCGCAAGCGCTAAAAATAATTCTAGAGGTGAAGTCTGTTGTGCAGACATGGAAAGTACAAGCTCGTATTCTGAAACTGAGCTCTGCAGAGATTGCACTGATGGAATCTGCATTCAATTCCACTGAGTAAAAAAACAGCGTAGGCAATTAAATGCGTACGCTGCTTTTCAATGAACGATGAAGCCGCTTTAGAAGAACGCTTGAATCCCTGTTTGTGCGCGGCCCAAAATCAGAGCGTGCACGTCGTGCGTACCTTCGTAGGTGTTTACGACTTCAAGGTTGACCAAGTGGCGGGCCACACCGTACTCATCCGAAATACCGTTACCGCCCAACATGTCGCGCGCCATGCGGGCGATGTCGAGCGATTTACCGCATGAGTTACGTTTCATGATTGAAGTGATCTCAACGGCGGCGGTACCTTCGTCTTTCATGCGTCCTAAACGCAGGCAACCTTGCAAAGCGAGGGTGATCTCAGTTTGCATGTCGGCCAGTTTCTTCTGGATCAGTTGGTTGGCCGCAAGGGGGCGACCAAACTGCTTGCGATCAAGCGTGTATTGACGCGCCATGTGCCAGCAAAACTCTGCTGCGCCAAGCGCACCCCAGGCAATCCCAAAGCGCGCTGAGTTCAAGCAGGTGAAGGGGCCTTTCAGACCCGACACGCCAGGCAGCATCTGTTCGTCGCCAATCTCGACACCTTCCATGACGATTTGGCCTGTGATTGAGGCGCGCAAACCAACCTTGCCGTGGATCGCAGGTGCTGACAGCCCTTTCATGCCCTTTTCAAGGATGAAGCCTCGAATACGACCGTCGTAGTCACCGCCCACACACTTGCCCCACACGACGAAGACGTCGGCGATCGGTGAGTTCGAAATCCACATTTTGTTGCCGGTCACCGTATAGCCGTTGGCAGTTTTCACAGCGCGGGTTTCCATCCCAGCTGGATCGGAGCCGTGGTCAGGTTCTGTCAGGCCAAAACAGCCGATCCATTCGCCACGAGCAAGCTTGGGCAAATATTTTTGTTTTTGTTCTTCGCTGCCAAACTCGTTGATTGGCAACATCACCAGCGATGATTGAACCGACATCATTGAGCGGTAGCCTGAGTCTACGCGTTCAACTTCACGTGCGATCAACCCGTAGCTGACATAGTTCAAGCCAGAGCCACCATACTCAGTGGGGATCGTTGCGCCTAACAGGCCAAGCTCACCCATCTCAGGAAAAATCTCGACGTCAGTTTTTTCGTTGCGAAACGCGTTGACGACGCGAGGTGCAAGCTTGTCTTGACAGTACGAACGCGCGGCGTCGCGCACCATGCGCTCTTCGTCGGTCAGCTGGCTGTCCAGCAAAAGGGGGTCTTCCCAGTTAAATGAGGCTTCAGCGGCCATGTCGTGCTCCTAAAATAGTAAATTGAACGATACCAAGGCTCGGTCGCGGCTGTTCGCAATACCCACACGCCAGTATGAGATGTGCCGTTGAGCAACTTGAAGAGGCATATCTGAGAAGTGCATCTGAGTGATGCATCTACCTGAAGCTCTGCGCAAGTTGCTTGCAGTATCGTGACCGACCGAGTCCCTTAAAGATCTAGAGATGCGTCCCAGTTTAAGTTGGGCGCTTTAATATTACTGTTTGAGTGCAGCCGCCCTTAGTTTTGAAATGGTGGTGGTGGGCGTGATCGTTTCGGGATCAATCAGGCAATGAATGATTGCGGGTTGACCACTCGCCACTGCGCGTTCGTAGGCAGGGCCGAATTGCTCGGTGGTTTCGACGCGTTCGCCATGGCCACCAAAGGCGCGAGCGTAAGCGGCAAAGTCAGGATTTTGCAATTTGGTCGCCGAAACACGCCCGGGGTAATTTTTTTCTTGGTGCATACGGATGGTGCCGTACATGCCGTTATCGATAATTAAGACAACGATTGGTAGTTTGTACTGCACGGCGGTCGCAAACTCTTGCCCGTGCATCATAAAACAGCCATCACCTGCAAAGCAGACCACGGTTCTTTCTGGCCATAGACGCTTGGCGCCGACAGCGGCAGGTAAACCATAGCCCATCGAACCTGAAGTCGGTGCGATTTGGGTCGCAAATTGAGTAAAGCGGTGAAATCGATGCAGCCAAGTGGCAAAGTTTCCTGCGCCGTTGGCCATAATGGCATCTGCAGGCAGATTGGTCTCGAGGTATTGCATGACGCCGCCCATTTGCAGTGTGCCAGGCGTTTGAATGGGGGCTGGGTCGCTCCAGGCTAGATAGCTTTCATGCATGGCGGCGGTATCTGCGGCCCAAGGCTGCGCTGCGGGAGTGGCAACTGCAGCTAATTCTGAGGCAAACGAAATCGGTGAGGCGTTAATCGCCACCGCTGCTCGATAAACACGCCCGAGTTCGCCGCTATCAGGGTGAACGTGCACCAACGTTTGTTTAGGAACAGGGATGTCAAACAGCGTGTAGGCTTGGCTTGGCATCTCTGACATACGCCCGCCGACTAACAATACTAAGTCTGCCTCTGCGACACGCTTGAGCAGAGCTGGATTTAAGCCAATGCCCACGTCGCCAATAAAACAGGGGTGAGTGGCAGGGAAAAGCATTTGACGTCTAAACGACACCGCAACTGGCAACTTGCAGCGTTCGGCAAAAGCAACAAATTCGTTTACAGCCTGCGCGTTCCAGCGGGTTCCACCCAAGATCGCAACAGGTGCTTTGGCAGCAGCTAGGCGAGCGGCTAAGTCTGCCATTTGCCCTGTTGATGGCGCCGAATCTACCGCCACGTAGTGCGGGGCATCTGGCACGGTTGCGCATTCGACCAACATATCTTCGGGCAAGGCAATGACAACTGGGCCAGGCCGCCCCGAGGTGGCCACATGAAACGCGCGTGACAGAATCTCAGGGATGCGTGCTGGATCATCAATTTCAGTCGCCCACTTGGCGGCCGTGCCAAACACGGCGCGGTAATCCATCTCTTGAAAGGCTTCGCGTTCGCGCATGCCGCGCTCGATTTGACCGACAAAGACAATCAGCGGGGTCGAATCCTGCTTGGCGATGTGAATGCCGGCCAAGGCGTTCGAGGCGCCTGGGCCACGCGTGACCATGCAAATACCGGGTTCGCCATTTAACTGACCCTGGGCCGCGGCCATCATCGCTGCACCGCCTTCTTGGCGACACACGGTGACTTCAATGTTGACATCGACTAAAGCATCAAGCACCGCTAAAAAGCTTTCACCTGGCACACAAAACACATGTTTAACGCCATGACTGACCAATTGACCAACAAGAAGTTGACCACCGGTGCGTGGGGCGCTGGAAGAAGGGGCTTGGCTCATGATTTTTGCTCTGGTTATGGGGCGAAGTGAGGTAATCCGACATCATATCGTGTCGCGCTTAATTTTAGACCGTCTCAGATGGCCAGTCACACAGGGCGGTGTCAGGCAAAGAATCTTTCGCTCGCCACCCTGCGCGCGTCTGGGACAGGGTGGGTTTGCTCGACCGGGCGATTGGGCATTAGCGAAACACCACCGTTTTACTACCGTTTAATAATATTCTGTGCTCAACATGGCTCGACACGGCCCGCGACAGCACGCGGGATTCAATATCGCTTCCAACTTGGGTTAAATCTTGCGCACTCATGGTGTGATCCACGCGTTGCACGTCCTGTTCAATGATCGGGCCTTCGTCAAGATCGTGCGTCACGTAATGTGCGGTGGCACCAATGATCTTCACACCGCGGGCATGCGCTTGGTAGTAAGGCCGAGCACCCTTAAAGCTTGGTAAAAAGCTGTGGTGGATGTTGATGGCTTTGCCTTGGAGGGCCGCGCACAGTTCGGGCGATAAGATTTGCATGTAGCGAGCCAGCACGATTAAATCGATTTCTTCGCGTTGGGCGATCTTAAGAATCGCGGCCTCTTGCGAGGCTTTAGTTTCAGGGGTAACTGGCAAATGATGAAAAGGGATCTCATAAGATTTTGCCATCTGGGCAAAGTCAGTATGGTTTGACACGATCCCTACGATGTCTGCGTTCAGGTGCTTAGAGTGCACTCTAAAAAGCAGATCATTTAGGCAGTGCCCTTGCGTGCTGACCAAAATCAGTAAGCGCGCTTTTTTTTGTGCGTCATGAATTTGCCATTGCATTTGATACTGGGGTGCCAAAATCACAAAATCGGTTTTGACTTGCTCGATCCCGACGCCGTCAGGTAAGGCAAAGTGAACACGCAAAAAAAACTGTGCGGTCTCGGCGTCACCAAACTGTTGGGCGTCAATGATGTTGCCTTGATGCTTGAGCAGCAGGCCACTGACGTTGTACACAATGCCCGTGCGATCAGGGCAAGCTAAAGTCAGGATGAAGTCATGGACAGGCATGCAAGAGTCTCTTTTGCGATAGCCAGGCTTGAGGTTAAGCCGGGCGATTCAACACCAAATAAATTCACTAAGCCAGGGATGCCATGCGTTGTTGGGCCTGCAATCATGAAATCGGCCGCCGGTTCGTGTGGCCCAGAAATCTTAGGACGAATTCCAGAATAGGATGGCGACAACGTACCATCTTGCATGCCAGGCCAGTAGGTGCGCACGGCCTCATAAAACCCCAGGCAGCGATCAGGATCGACCGTGTAGTCGACGTGGTCGATCCATTGAACGTCGGGCCCAAACTTTGCTTGCCCACCCAAGTCAAGCGTGAGGTGCACGCCCAGACCTGCATGGTGCGGTGTCGGGTAAATCAGGCGGGCAAAGGGCGCGCGACCCTGCAAGCTGAAGTAGCTGCCTTTGCAAAGGTATTCTGTTGGGATTGAAGATTCAGGTATCCCCTTAATTTGACGCGCCAGAGTGGGCGCGTGCAAGCCTGAGGCGTTGACTAGCACGTTACACGACAGTGCCATAGCCTCAGCGCCACCAAACTGTAAATCAAAGCCCCCATCGCTGCGCACGCTGCCGGATAAGAGCGGCGTGTGAAATACGCACTGTGCGCCAGCGTTTTCGGCGTCGCCCTGATAGGCGAGCATCAAGCCGTGGCTGTCGATGATTCCGGTTGAAGGTGAAAGCAGTGCCGCCGTACAGAACAAGGCGGGCTCGAGAGCCTGTGCCTGTTCAGCCGATAACAGTTGCAGGTCAGACACACCGTTGATGTGGGCTTTTTTTGCGATTTCAGTGAGCGTTGGGATTTCTTCGTCGGAGGTCGCGACGATGAGTTTGCCCAAGCGCTTGTGCTTCACGCCGTGTTCAGCGCAGTAAGCGTATAAAAGATGCCGACCTTCAACACACAAGCGCGCTTTCAGGCTTCCTGCGGGGTAATAAATGCCGGCGTGAATGACCTCTGAGTTGCGTGCGCTGGTACCGGTGCCAATGCCCTCGGCTGCTTCGACCACCATCACCTCGCGCCCGCTTTGTGCGAGCGCTCGGGCAATGGCTAAACCAACCACACCTGCGCCGACCACAATGCAATCGATATCTGTGCTCATGACTTGAAATTATTTTTGCAGATTGGGGGTGAGGTCGTAACCACCTGCGTGATACACCAACGGCAAGGCCTCTGAGTGTTCGCAGTGCTCAACTTCACCGATAAAAATGACATGATCACCTTCGTCGTAGCGACTGCGATTGAAACATTCAAACCACGCGGCACAAGGCAGATCTAGGCGTGGCGAGCCGCCAGGCGCTTGAGCAAGCGGCATATCGGTAAATCGTTCTGCCGCAGTCCCTCTGGTAAAGCGGTGCGACACACCAAGCTGCTCGTGGCTCATGACATGGATCACGTAGCGCTCGCAGTGCCTCATGGTTGCCATCGTAGACGAGCCACGCGACAAGCTAAACAGCACAAGTGGTGGCTCAAGGGACACCGAGTTAAAAGAACTGATGGTAAGCCCGACAGGCGCCTGCCCAGGCAGGCAGGCAGTGATCACAGCAACGCCGGTTGGAAAGCGCCCCAGTGTTGAACGAAAATAAGCAGAATCAAAAGTTGGTGAGCAAGCAGTCATGTTATGGAGAAATGCGTTGAAGTGCCCAGCCAGTGCCAGAGCGTTGAAAGGTGAGTCGGTCGTGCAGTCGCGAGGGACGCCCCTGCCAAAATTCAAAATACTCAGGCGTTAAACGATAGCCGCCCCAGTGTGGTGGGCGTGGAGGCTGATCGCCATATTTTTGCTGAACGGCCGCGGTGTTGGCTTCGAGCTCGGCGAGTGTTGTGGGTTGGCTTTGTGCCGAGACCCAGGCGCCCAGCCGCGAACCCAGCGGTCGACTATGAAAATAATCGTCAGACTCTTGCGCAGATACCTTGCCAACCAACCCGTTGATGCGAACTTGACGCTCAAGGAGCTGCCAAAAAAAATTCAGGCTCGCCCAAGGTTGCGCGGCCAGATCCTGAGCTTTGCGCGAGTGATAATTGGTATAAAACACAAATCCTGCATCGTCGAACCCCTTGAGCAACACAACCCGTGCAGAGGGGCGACCCTGGGCATCGGCGGTTGCTAAAGTCATCGCAGTAGGCTCAGCAACGTTTTGTTCGAGCGCCTGATTGAACCAAAGGGCAAACTGTTCGAAGGGAGAGGCTTTGATATCTTGCTCGAGCAGAGTCCCTTTCTCGTAGCTTTGCCGCAAATCTGCGATCGACATGATAAATCCAGGTGAAGTAAATCAAAACCAATCTGGGCACCCATCAGACACCCAGCCGTAAGTGTACCGTGGGCAACCACAATCATGCCAAGGGGATTGCTGGCGATTACTGGCTGTTTCTGCTAGCGCTATTGCTGTTGCTGTTGCTGTTGCTGTTGCTGAGACTGAGGCGTTGGCTGTTGCTGAGACTGAGACTGAGGTGTTGGCTGTTGCTGAGACTGAGATTGAATTTGGTTTTGGTGTTGCCGCCGTTGAATCAGGCGCTCTGTTAGTGCGGCTAGGTGATCGTCGCAAATTCCAGCGGCTGTGAGTGATACCGCAGTTTGGGTGACGTAATCGAAGCATGAGCCATACGTGCCGTGGGCACGGCAGATAATGTCAACTAAGTCGTCCTCAGGGGGTTGTTTGACGTAGGCCGGACCACTTTGATCAATCACAAACGCCATTGCTAAGACAGTACCTAAGGGCGTCTCGCAGGCGAGCCAGCTTGGTAAGTAAGCACCGGTTCCCATTTCGCGTTTCCAGACTGCATCAAAGGTGTGCGCGACGTTTTGGCTAGAGATTTTGAATACCATCCCTTGGCACGTGCCTGTTTGTTCGAGCCCAAACACGAGGCCCGGGATTTCGGGGGTGCCACGATTGATACGCGACCAAAGACACAACGAGCGGTGATAGCCTGCTAGCGAAGCCTCACGCCGCTCAACGAAGTCAAACTCGGGCCGCCAGATCAACGAACCGTAGCCAAAAATCCAAAGATCTTGTCCCGGTTGCCAGCCTTTAAGCGCAGTCTCAAGTGAGGCCAAGCGCTCTTGTTCTGTCCAACGCAAAAAAGTACTTGCAGGTGGTGGGGCTGGGTGTGTAAGAGGCATGTTTGTTAAGTGGGCGGTGGTGTAGTGGGTGGCGGCTGAGTTGTGCCTTGGTTGACGAGTGCGGCATCACGGGTGAACCAACGACCTGCGCCAAGCGCCGCAGCGGTGATCCAAAACAACGGCATCACCCCCCCCATCACAGTACCCAATGCACCAAACGCCAGTGGCAAACTGACTTGACAGCCGTTAATTAAGGCCATGCGCAAACCAAATGCTTCGCCGGCACGGCCCGCTGGTGCATGGTGTTGCAACAGGGCCAAAATCCCAGGTTGCGTTGAACCCAGCGCTAATCCTAGAGCAAAAGACATCGACATCAAGATCCAGACTTGCGAGAAAAACGGGTAGAGCAAGAAGTTAACGCCTGAGGCGATTAAAGCAGCATGAATCAGTTGCCACGGCAGAACATGGCGTTGAATGACTGGTAGCGCGATGCGGATGACGATCGTGGCAGAGGCAAAAGCCGCCAAAATGAGCCCAATGGTTGTGGCGGACAACCCTGCGCTGACACCAAAAATTGGCACAACAAAGCCGTGTGTATCCCAGGCACTTGAAAGCAGCATGTTTGCAATAAAAACTCTGCGTAGTGCTTTGCTGGCGAAAAGGTCGGTGACGCTGCGCTTAACTTCACTGGCGGGGGCTTTAATGTGCGAGCTGACTAAGTAGCGCTTCATCCGCATGACACCCACAAAACAGATGATCGGCGATAGTGCCAACAGCGCAAAGACGCTTCGATGCCCAAGGTGATCAATCGAGATTCCAGCGATCAAAGGGCCTACCAACCCAGAGGTCGCCATCGACAACGAAAGCCACGAAAAATTGCGCAGGCGCTCTTGACCAATGCTTTGGCCCATTTGGCGTTGCACGGCAATTTGAAAGGTCATGTGGCCTGAGCCGATCAACACCGCAGCGATCATCAAAGAAGGCAAGCTTTGCCAGGCAAAGGGGATTAAAGCGCCCAGTATGACCATGATTGCGCTGGCCCGCATGGGTTTATAAGGCCCGATCGCATCGATTAAGCGGCCCGCCTGCACAGAGCAGAGCATCGGCAACAGCGCAAAGACGGCAATCAATACGCCTACCTCGAGCGTCGAGCGTCCGAGTTGAAGTGCGGTGAGCGTCACGGCAACTCTGCCGCCCGAGATCGCAATGTGAACCAGCATAATCAGCAGGCACAGTACCGCAGCGCTTGCAAAAGCAGACGGTGTTGGCTGGGGCGAAGGTTGGGGGGGCGACATGCTCAC
>Ga0114963_10001637_pt1 | contig 15402 bp, 23 predicted proteins | sample C_131016_EF_Meta_FD_87019 | JGI IMG/M metagenome (GOLD analysis project Ga0114963, IMG submission 87019) | Freshwater microbial communities from Lake Croche, Canada to study carbon cycling - C_131016_EF_MetaG | ecosystem: Environmental > Aquatic > Freshwater > Lake | place: Lake Croche, Canada...
ATTATACAAGAGGTTATCCGATAAGTGAATTTCAATTTCAGATTAATGCTGATGGTTTGCCGTATGTCATGGGAGAGCAACTAAGCATCATCGAAGATCCTGTATCTTTAAAATTGAACACTAACTTTGAAACAGAACCATTCTGATGCTGCCACACCTTAACTGCATAATTGTAAAAGATAACCGTTACCATTGGTGCGCATCTATATTTTGGATTGGGATGGATCAACACTTCACATTGATTGAGGTTATACCATCTAAAGATAGATTTTCAAAGGTTAGAGGCTATGATATATTGATGAAGATGGATAAACTAAAACTCATAACCATACTATCGAGAAAACAAATACTTGAGCTATACTATGAAAAAACAATAAAGATACTGCCTAAATGGAAGATGGCAATCACAGATAAAATGATGCATGAAATTTTAATAAAAGAAACCGATGTTGTGCGCAAATAAAGAATGTAGTCAAGGTAATTTTGGAAAGCGTAAGCGATTTGAACCAGTGCGAGGCGAAAAAGTATGCTGCATAGAATGTTCTTTGGCTGTTATTCGCTCCAAAACTTACGCGAGGAAGCATGAAAAAGAAATTAGGATAAGTAATGCAATCGAGAAAAAAAAGATACTTGAGAAACTAGAAACACATTCCGATTGGTTAAAAAAACTTCAAAAGGTATTTAATACCTACATACGTCACAGGGATAAAGACAAACGATGTATTAGCTGTCAAACTCCTTTAAATGGTCGTAAGTTTGATGCTGGGCATTGCTATTCAGTTGGTGCATATCCAAACCTAAGATTCAACGAAGATAATGTTCATGGTCAATGTGTGCATTGCAACCAACATAAGCATGGGAACATACATGAATACATGAGCAACCTACCATTTGTTATTGGTGATGTAGCATTTGAGAGGCTACAAGAAAAAAGAAATGATCCTTTGAAGCTCACGATACCCGAAATAAAAGAACTTATCGAACTTTATAAACAAAAGGTAAAAAATAATTGATTGAAAACTAGTGAGTTATAATTTATTTTTGATTAATGTATTGCAAATATCAAAAAAAGATTTATAATTGCCTTCGAATTAATCAATAAGAACAAAATGAACAAGTCACAAACATTAGTACAAGAAATTGCAAACAGCAACAAAGGTTTTGCATCAAAGGTAGCAGCAACAGTGTTATCAACAGGTAAATGCTCATACAAGCAATTTGAAATCTTAAATGAAGTAGCAACTGACTGGTTAGAATTAAATGAGTTAGATATGATAGATGTAACTAATTTAAAGCACGATGCAAAATTTGAAGCAATGCAAATTGCATCAGTAAAAAGACAATCAATAGGATTAAGATAATGACTAAAAAAGAAAACAGAGGCGGCAGGCGCAAGGGCGCAGGCCGCCCAAAAAAAGAAAGCAAGATGGTTATGACATCCTTACGCTTACCTATCGAGGTAAAGCAAGGACTGACCACACAGGAAAAGCGAGTTGTGCTTATCACAGCTCACGAACAAAAGATGCAAGACTTAGCGCAATGGTGCGACATAATGCTTAATAAATTAAAGTAATGAAAACAACTAAAACAATCGGCTATACGTTAGCCAAGTTAGACAGGTCAATGACCCCAACACTATCAACAACCGAGATAGTTGTTGAAAAGGTAAAAAAAGCACTTATTCACTTAGGCAAGGTGTTGCTATCAATGATGGAGAATGGTCAGAAGCAACTCATCCGCATCGAAGGGGAACGCATGAAGCACATCATCGAGGTAAGCAGGAGAAAGCGCACAAAGGTTATGTACAAGCAATGGGGAAATCCAAACGAGGAGAACATCAACACCCAGCAATTAATTAACGATATTAGATTTGGCAGGCTATGAACGATATCACAAGAAAGATAACCATAAACGGCATACCTTACACTATCCACATCACCAAGTGGATGGGTAAGGAGTGGAAACTAACCGTGCTTGAAGCTCGTAACATCCCTAATGTGTTCAACCATACACCCGATAAGTGTATAAGTGCGCTAAAGATGCAACTTGAGGCGCAAGGTAAGAGAGTGGAGGTGGAATGATAAAGAAAAGCAACTATTTTTAGGAGAGTAATTTGATTAATTTGTTTGTAGACATTAGCCTCATAATAGGGGCTTTTGTTTTTTAAGTATGAATCATTACTTTTGCGACATGGCTAAGAACAATGAGTATGTACCATTTATTTTAAGTGAACTTAAAAAAGGGAATACACTTTACTCAAAAGTATTTGAAGTTTTTTTAAGTAAGTTTAAGTGTAGTGAACCTACCTTTGTAACATATTGGAAAAAAGCGCAATCAGAGTATGTTTTATTTCAACAAGAGCGCGAAACAAAGATAAATGAGGCTACCATACACCAAGCTATCGAAACGCACTCTAATGGCTTAAAATCGAAAAGTGAGCGACTCATGAACTTGCAAAAGCAAGCGGATGACATTCAAAGGATGCTAGATAGTAACATCACCCCCGACATCGTAAAGTCACCGAAGCAACTTGAGTACATGGAGATTGAAAGGAAGCTAACGTATATCGAGAGGGCGCAACTTATGAAAGCATTGCGCGAGCTTCAAGCGGAGATAAGCAAGATAGAGGGTGACTATGCGGCAAGCAAGAGCCAAATAGAAGTAAAACAAGAACCTATTGTAATTGACTGGGGGGAAGATGGCAAATGAAATTAGATTTACACCCACCGAAAAACAAAAGGAAGCCCATAGGCTATTAAAAGAAAATAGGCAAGTACTTTATGGTGGTGCGGTAAGAGGTGCTAAATCTTACTGGGGCTGCATGGAAGTAATTACATTGTGCTTTCAATATCCAAATTCTAGATGGTTAATGCTTAGAGCTTCATTGCCTGTATTAAGGGCTACGTTACTTCGTACTTTTTCTGAAAACTTTTTAAATAAAGGATTTGATATTTATGTTAAAGACTTTAACCAAACATCATTAGTACTTACTTGGAATAACGGAAGTCAAATAATTTTCATGTCAGAAAGCTATGACAATGACAAGGAACTAAACCGATTCAGAGGTTTGGAGATAAACGGAGCTTTCATTGATGAGGTAAACGAGATACAAGAGCAAACATTTGATAAAGTAGTTGAGCGTAGTGGATCGTGGTTTCATAGTCCAAGATGCCCCACAAAAATACTTATGAGTTGTAATCCATCTCAGAATTGGGTTAAACAAAGATTCTACGATAAATGGGAACGTAACGAGTTACCTAAAGGAGTTGCTTATATTCAAGCCAAGATAACTGATAATCCTCATGTGCCACAAGACTACATTGAAAATCTTAAACTATTGCCAAGGTATCAATACATGGCATTTGTCGAAGGTGATTGGAACATATCAATAAAAGTTGGTGGCGAGTTTTATAAATGCTTTGAATTGGATAGCCATGTTACCGATACGGAATACAACCCTAACCTACCATTGCACATCAGTTGGGATGATAATGTCAACCCTTACTTACCTTGCGGCATCTTTCAAATTGAGGGTAAAGAATTAAGAATGATTGATGAGATAACTGGAGTATCACCTAATAACACGGTCAAGTCAGTGTGCAACGAAATAATTCGAAAGTATAATGGTCATAAGTCAGGAATGTTTGTCTATGGAGATGCTACGGCCAATAAAGAAGATACTAAACTTGAAAAGGGATATAACTTCTATCGATTAATAATTGAGAACCTACGGCAATTTAATCCAACAAGCAGAGTGTTAGCGAGCAACCCAAGTGTTGTGATGCGAGGCAACTGGATAAACACCATCTTTGAAAAGAATATTGGTGATGTAGTGGTAAAGATTGGCGCAAATTGCAAAACAACTATTAATGATTTTGTGCTACTAAAAGAAGCAGCAGATGGAAGTAAGCTAAAGGAAATGGAGACTGACCCTAAAACAAAAGTAAGATATCAAAAGGTTGGTCACTTTACCGATTTGTTTGATTACATTATGTGTAGCGCATTTGCATATGAATTTGAAATGTATCAAAGAGGTAATGTGGTTAGTTCGATAAAGTACGGACAAAAGCATAAGCCATCGCATACTTATTAAAATGTAACACACAATAATATACATTGAATACAATGTTGTTACTTTTGGAAAAAAATAATAATGTATTTACGCAGCTACGATTACTACAAGCAAATACAATCGGATAACCTTAACGCTATTATAAGTAATGACACATCCATTAGGCTGCAAACAGAGATGTCTGCACAGGCTGAATGTATTAGCTATTTGATTCAAAAGTACGATGTAGACATTGAGTTTTCAGATACTACCATATGGAGTAGGTCAGTGTCATACAAAGCATTACATCGATTCTATTTGGATTACCCAATTTATATCATAACATCAACGTACACAATTAATAATTTAGTAACTTACCAAGGTAATTGCTATATTGCAACAGCTACCACAACAGGTACGTTTGACCCTACTAAATGGACATTGTTAGGGGCGCAATATGATATGTTTTACGGAACACTTCCAGCACCTTACTTTAGTTTTACATCAAAATACATGCGAAATGATGAGGTGTTTTACAAAGATAAAGTATGGACATGCAAGCAAAATAACGTAATTGGAATAATGCCAACCGATCCTACATTTGGTTTTGCTAATTGGGGCAATGGTGTTGCTTATTCAATACCTGCGGCTACACTACCAACTGATACAACATACTTTACTTTTGGAGACAATAGAAGTCAACAACTTGTTATGTATTGCATCGACATTGTTCTTTACCACATACATTCAAGAATATCACCAAGAAACATTCCTCAACTAAGGATGGATAGATATGAGAGAGCTATTGAGTGGTTAAAAGAAGCAGGAGGGCAAAACACAGCTATCACGGCGGCAATACCCTTGTTAGTACCAAATCAAGGCATGAGAATAAGATGGAGCAGTTATCCACGAAACATTAATACATATTAAAATGGGAATACTTTCAAACATTCAAAACATACTCTTTCCTACATCAATAGACCAAGAAAAAAAAGATTTACAAGTAACATCTCAAAATGTAAGCAACTACATTTTCCCTATGTACTTATCGCGCATAAAGCAAGATATAGGCACATGGCGAGCTGCAATAGTTGAGGCGGAAAGACCAGTTTATTCTTATCCGTATAGAGTAAGAATGCAGCAGTTGTTCCAAGATACTGTTTTAAATGCTCACGTTACGGCATGTATGGAAGTCCGTAAACACATGGTATTGCAAAAGGATTATCATTTGGTTAATAAGGATGGAGTAGTTAATGAGGAGTGGACTAAATGGGCAAAAAAAGAATGGATGATGGACATGATGAGTTATGGCCTTGATGCTATCTTTTACGGTTACCAATTAATTAACTTAATGGAGATTGAAAACAATACTCCTGTAAAATATCAAATTATCAAACGCCATAACATAAGCCCAGACCGTGAGGTAATAAGCAAGATGGTTTATGTGCCAAGAGGTATTGAATTTAATAACCCTGACTATGTATTAATGGATGGTGAAAAACCTTATGATTGGTTATTTTACTTTGATACAACAACGGAGAATGGAGTTAGTAATTGTGGGTATGGCTTACTTTATAAAGTAGCTTATTATGAGATATTTTTACGTAATCTAACTGGTTTTAATGCTAATTATCTTGAGTTATATGGCTCACCAATTAGAGTTGGTAAGACAACTAAAACGCAAGAGACAGAGCGCGAAGAATTTTATCAATCACTTGTTGAGATGGGTAATAGTGGGGCGATATTGATGGACTTGAACGATGAGATTCAACTTGTAGAAACTAAAGGTGGAGGTGGAGGCTCAAACTCATATGATAACTTCGAAAGTAGAATTATGGAATCAATATCTAAAGTGATGTTAGGACATGGTTCGGCAATGAAAGCGGTATCAGGTAAACTTGGAAGCAATGATGATATAAAAGCAGCATTAAAGCGCATTGAGGTATCAGATTGCAAGTATTGGTCAGTTAATTGTAATAAGACTGTACTACCTAAATTGCGTGCGTTAGGCATTCCAATTCCTGAAGATTTATGTTTTGAGTTTAAGAACGATTTAGAAAAGGAAGAATTTAGAATTAAGGAAGATGAAAGCAATAAGATAACTGCCGACATTGCTAAGACAATGAAAGAGGCAGGGCTTCAGATGGATGCAAAATATTTTGAGGAACGCACTGGCATACCAACAACAGAAATTGAAGTTACAACTAACACCACTAATGAAGATGCAGTTGCTAACATTGCGCGATTGAGAAACTTATACAACGAGGCAAACCTTTGAGCGAATTAGATTATAACCCCGAAGATTTATTTAGAGCAGTCTATGCAGGTGCTATAACACCTAATAACTTGCCACCTAAATTATATGCAGCCATAGCCGACATATTAAGTAAAGGCATGAGTGAGGGGTTTGGTTCTGATTTTGAGTTAGGCACACCCGATGAGGCTTTACTAGAATCACTAAGCAATAATGTATATCGATTTAGCGCAGCCAAGACATATCAACAAGTTAAAGATATGAGTGCTGCCATTGTCGATAATAAAGAAATAGTATCATTTAAAGCATTTGAAGCCAAAGCAAAAGACATATTCGACATTTACAATAAGACTTGGCTGAAAACTGAATATGACACAGCAATTGGGCAAGCACAAAATGCAAGAAAGTGGAATGATTTTGAAGCGGACAAAAACATATTTCCAATGCTTGAATATGATGCAGTAATGGATGCTAATACAAGCGACATTTGCCGACCATTAGATGGCATAGTGCTACCTGTTGACCATCCATTTTGGAATACACATGCACCATTGAATCATTTTAATTGTAGATGTTTTTTGCGTAAGGTAGACAAGTACGATGATAAGAAAGCCACATCAAAGGCTAAGTATGAAAAGGTAGCAAAAGAAATTAATCCATTGATGCAACCAGTATTCAAAAGTAATAGCGGAAAGGATGGTAAGTTGTTTGATGACAAACACCCTTACTTTGATGCGCCAAAAAGTAAACTAAAAAACAACTTTGGATTGCCAATACCAAAAAATAAATAACTTTGCGACATGAGTAGAATAATAGATATTTCACAACAGACACGACACACAAAAATACCATTTCACAACAATTGGGAGTCAAGTGGTTTTGTAGCTCCTGATATGGTAGCTTCGGCAATAACACATGCAAGAACTAACGGACATGGCATTGAAACAATATCACTGCGACCAAGGTTGTATAAGAATTTCATTCATTGGTTAAGTACCAAAATGAATGAAGAAGAATTAGCTAAAACAGCTATTAATGGTTTTCAATTTGATGGAGTAAATATTGAATGTGGTTCTATTGTTCAAAAAGAAAATTTACTTATGAAGTATTACGAAAAACAAGCACTAATTAACTAATGAAGACAATACTATTATCAGAGGGCAATATAAGGTTCATTAATGAGCGTGTAGCTGGTGAGTTATCAGCAGAAGCTATGTATAGAATGATTGCCAACGTAGCGCAAAACATGGGCTTGTTTGGTGTTCAAGCATGGGCATTGAAATCAGCAGAGGAAGAAGCAGGTCATTACCAAACACTTGTAAACATAGCTAATGATTATGGCATAGTGGCTAACTACAACGTAGATATTAAAACACCACCAAGTACATTAGAAGAAATAATCGAAGTGGCAACATTAGCTGAACGTGATTTGTATTTAAAATACTCAGAAGGTGCTAAATCATTTGAGGATGTAGGCATTCATGAGGTGTGCCTTGAGTTTGTAAAGATTCAACGATTAGCAGTAGGTGAGATGCTTGACATTAAAGCAAGGTATGAGTTGAAAGGTGACATTTACGCATTTGATAAATACATGGGTAGCTTATGAGTAAGTCAGACAAGTTCAATTTAGAGGGTGTTATTGCAAAATTTGAGGAAACAAAAAGAGTGTTACCTAAGATATTTGCTAATGATGCTATGAACTTTGTCAATGACAACTTTAAGAAGCAAGGGTTTGATAATATGCCTGTAGAAAGATGGCGCGAAGTAAAGCGAAGAATGCAAGGCACTAAAGCGTGGAAATATCCTAAGAAAAAAGCATTAGGACGCAGAACACGAGCAATATTGGTTCAAACGGGAAGGCTAAGACGTGCGACATACATCAAAAAAGCTACATGGGCAGAAACAACAATAGCCAACCCAACACCATACGCAGATTATCACAATAGTGGCACAGCAAGAATACCACAACGCCAATTTATGGGGCATTCTAAAGCACTTGAAAAAATACAAATAGCCAAAATAAATAAGGCATTAAACGAGATTTGGAAATGAAGCAACTACTACTAGATATAAAAGAGGTATTAGACACTATTTCGGATGTTAAGTATAGTGCGATGTATAATAATCAATTTGAAAGCATCAATCAACAAGACCCAAATAACTATTTTGCATTTCCATTACCAGCAGTATTTGTAGAATTTGACAATAACAACACACCTAACTATATTGGCAATGGCGTGCAAATTTATGAGCCATTAGTAGTGAGATTTCACATTGGAATGGAGCAACTCGATTCAGGCACAGGCACATTAGATGAGAACTTAGAAATCTTTGATTTAAAAAACAAGATTTATTTAGCTTTTCAGAATTGGCATACTGAAGGTAGTGGCACATTTAATCGTACATCAGAGGTACAAGATTACAATCACAATAATTTATACATTTGGCAAATGGAATTTACAACATCCTATATTGACCAATTTGCTATTGAGCCAAGAGGAGGAATTGTAAAAGATCCACCAACAGATTTAGAACTTAACACATCATTTGAATAATGGCACGCAGTATAGCAGAAATAAAGAATCAGATGTTGGTAGAAAAAGCCAACCAAAGCGCATTAAGCGGTTTAAATAGCCCATCGCAAGTTGCAATATGGAATCTATTATTTTACATCGTAGCGTTTGCTATTAATGCATTTGAGCAACTTTTAGATGTTTTTAGCACTCAACAATCAACAATGGCTCTCGCTGCTGTAATTGGTACTGATAATTGGGTTCAAAAAAGAACATTTGAATTTCAATATGATGCTACAAACGTGCAATATTTGCAATTAAATACTACAACTCTATCGGTAGGTTATCCACAGATAAATACTGCATATCAAATTATAACAAGATGCTCAGTAAAGTCAATTGGACAAGGTATTTGCAACATAAAAGTTGCTAAAAATTCACCACCCGAAGCATTGGCAGTACTTGAAGTATCAGCATTGCAAAATTATTGGAATCCAAATGTTAGTAATTCATATGGCTTTGCAGGTATTAATTATGTCATCATATCAGAGGAAGCAGATGAAATTGAAATAGTAGGAGATGTTTATTATGCTGGTCAATATGCAAGTGTAATACAAGCAAGTGTAGTTAATGAGTTAAATAACTATTTGTCAAACTTACCATTTGATGGCAATATATCAATCAATGCGATTGAGGATTCTATTCAATCAGTTTTAGGGGTTAATCAAGTGAAATTGACAAAGGTGACATTGCGAAGAAATACACAAGCATTTGGAACGGGTACAATTATGTTCTCACTTGTTGATGGCATTAATTTAGTTGAATTAGGTAGTTTTGCAGGATATGTTATAAGCGAAACAACATCGGGACATACATTAAACGATACACTTACTTTTGTTGCTCAATAATGAACTACAACCTTACATACACTACTCTAACAAACAACAACATACCACCTAATCATAGGTTGCCTGTTATTCAAGCATTATTTGCATGCTTTACAAGTCCATTGCAATGGCTTAGGGATAACTTTTTTGATGTAAAAGTATATGGTTATCAGTTTGTGTCATATAATGAATCGGCAACATATGCAGTAGGAGATTACGTTTATAATTTTTGGATAGCTGTTGCCGGTACACCAAAGATAAAAGGAGATATGTGTGTTTATGTTTGTATTCAGAATACAACAGCAGGGATAAAATGCGAGAATACAAGTTACTTTTATAAAGTAAACGATAGCATCTTTGGATTGAATGTTTACAACTACATAAATGCACAAACAATACTATTTGAATATGCTTTAAATATTGCATTTAATACGGTTGCCTTACCATTAACATTCAGACAACCAAGTACGTTAACTAGAAGCTCTATTTACATAGAAAATTTAGAAACAAATGTGCCTTTATATGTGGGCATAAATGAGGTTGATAGTGGGTTGGTTGTTTATAGAGACTATGAGGCTATTCAATTTATATTTCCATCTTCAGTGTTAACGGAAACAAATAGCTATGTAATTTATGTACCTACCTACCTTGCAAATGCTATTGTAGCAAGCGGAACTACAACTTATAAATTTATTTCTCAAGTAGCTAACAAATTTAATTTATCGGGTTTAAAATATACAATTCAAACATACTAAAATGTTAAAAATAAAGACATCAGACATCACATTAGGTTCGGCAATGCCTTACCAAGCATCAATGATTGATTGGTTAAATGCTGCCGATGCCGCAGATAATACAGCGTTAGTAGCAGGGTTATCAAACAATAATGCTCCTACAAAATATTGTTTACAAGGGGCAGTATTAAGTGGTACAGGACCATATAATATAACGCAAGGATATGTAATCATTAGTGGTCAAATATATCCAACAAGCGCAATAACAAGTTTAAGTGTTGGCGCAGGTCAAGTAATTGTAGGTACTATTACATCAGCATATCCATTAGTTGGAACATTTGACCCAGTAACATTTAGTGATGGAGTTACACATAATGTCCATGAGTTTAATTATATTGTATGGAGTGCAGGTGCTTCGGGAAGTGGAGATATTGACTTTTCAGAATTAGTATATTTAAACGATAAATGGCACAACATAGGTGCAGCAGGAGAGCCAATATTTAAAGGTGGCACATCACAAAATGCAGGTACAAATAGCTCTATAGTAGCATTTAGAAAAGATAGTAGAAACTTATATTTGAAAGGTGTTTTAAGAATACCAAATACAGCAGGTATAAACACTACTATATTCACAATGCCATCGGGGTATTTTTCAACTACTGAAAATAGATATGTTCAAGTTTTAGTACAAGATTTATCTACTTATAATTTTTCAACTATACCATTAATTTTAAATTGTGCATCACCCTATGCAGGTAATATAGGTGTAGGAGCATCATTTACAGATTTTGATGATGATTGTTTAATTTTTTTAGATGGACTTGTATTTCCTATTAATTAATCTCATCATACCTTTCAAGTAATTTCTTTTGTTCGTGTTCGCTGAATTGCGAAAAATAGAACTTAATAAACATCTCTATTCCTTGGCTATCTGTATAGCCATGGATATCAAAGAAAGCCTTTGACATCTTGTAATACTTAGGGCGTGGGTAACTGCACAACCTGCGCTTATGTACTTCTCTTTTCATTTATTTTAAATAATCCTCAAATATAAGTGTGTTAATGTAGCATACAAGTATTTTAACAATTAGCACATAAATACTTTTGTGTCATGCTGAATGAAGTACATAATCAATTTATCGTATCAACTATTAATGACGAGGCTATTTTACTATTAAATGGTGAAATAGGCGTTGATATTAATGGTGATGAATTTGCAAAAGATTTGTTCTATGCTGATTCACTTGGCAAAAAATTGATTAAAGTATTTATCAATTGCATTGGAGGTAAGGTGATTGATTCATATCCAATTTACAATGCTATTCTTAAAACTAAAACGCCCGTTGATACATACAATGTAGGTATGTGTGCAAGTGCTGGTAACAATATATTTCAAGCAGGCAGAAAGCGTTACGTTAATGATTATGCATTAACAATGGTTCATCCAGTATCAGGTGGATCGGATGCCGAAATGACAAATTTATTCAACGATAGCATTGTTACAATGATGATGCGAAGAACAAATAAAACAGAAGCTGAAATTCGCGCAATGGTAGCTAACACTACATGGATGAACGCAGATGATTGTGTAAAAAATGGTTTTGCTGATGAAATATGTTATTCATCTTCGTCTAATAAACCAAGGCTAACATCTAAGGCAGAGGATATAGAAAACAACCTATCGCAAATTAAATTTTATCTAAATTCAATAACAAATAATTCACATAAAATGAAAAGTGTAACTAACAAGTTAAATCTAAACGAGGGCGCAAATGAAGCGTTAATCGTATCAAGCATTGAAGCTATCGAAAATAAATTATCGACAGCTAATGCAGAGTTGGAGGCAGCTAAAAATGCAGCCAATGAAGCAATGGAAAAGTATAACCAAATGAAAGCTAAATGTGATGCTATGGAAGCAGAAAACATTGCTAAAGCAGCAACCGAGTTGGAGAACAAGGTTAAAGCAGAAGTTGAGGCTATCAAAAAAGCAAACAAAGTATCGGATAAGCCCGAAGCTATTGAAGCATTAACAAATGCATTAACAGCAAATTTTGAATCAACTAAGTTGCTTTACGATTCAATGCCAGTAAACAAAACAGGCGTAAACATTGAAACAGTTGCGGCAACAGTAAGTAATTCAAATGTTACAACTGGCGCAAAGATGATGCATGACTTAAGAAACAAATTAGGAATCTAAAATAATCAATAAAAATGGCAGAAGCATTAATTATTAATGACACCACCTACGCTGGCGAAGTAGCTAGCTATATGATTACCCGTGCGGTAGTAGGTGCAGATACTATCCAAAAAGGAGCCATAATGGTTCAGGATGGTATAAAAAAGGTATTCTCAATTCCGCGTGTTGAGGTATCGAATTTTATGCAAAAAAGACAAGCTACACCAACTTCGCAAGGAAGTATAGTTGTAGACCGTTCTTATTTGACACCACAAGATTCGATGCTTTACGTTGAGTTCAATCCGCGTGATTTTGAACAACACTGGTATGCAGTTCAATTAGAAACAAAGCTAATTGATGCAACATTACCACAAACAGCAGAGGCGTATATCACCATGCAAATGATGAAGCGTTTAAATGAGTTCTTTGAAAATGGAATTTGGCAATCACGTTTGGATTATGACCCTGAGGGTTCAGCAGTTAATCCAACTACAAAAGGTGCTCCTGCAAGTGCATCAGCATTTTACTTTTGGGATGGTTTAATTAAAAAAGCATTAGATGATGCTAACACTATCCAAGTTGGTTCGCCAGTAGCTTTAACAGGTGGTGCAAGTGGAAACATCATTACTAAGTTTCAAGCCGCTTATTCATTAGTGCCAAAAGCATTATTGTATAAGTATGGTGCAGGAGGTTTGAAGTTTTTAATCTCTTATGCTGACCAACAAAAGTATGAGTCTACAATGCAGTTATTAACTACATTTAAGAATCAAGATACAACTCAAGCAGGTATCAACAGATACAATGGTTATGATGTTGTTCCATGTGCTGGTATTCCTGAAAACACATTCTTTGTTTGTATTGCTAAACCTGATTTAGATTCGAATCTTTGGTTAGGTATCAATTCAATGGAAGATATGAGCTTGCAATTAGCACGTTTACAAAACAACTCGGAATTGTACTTCCTTAAAGGATTGTTCAAGACTGATACAGCAATTGGATTTGCGGATCAATTAGTAATTTACACACTTCAAACAGCGTAATAAGATGAAAAAGTTTTTAGCAATTTTAGTTTTATTTGTTTCGATGGCTTATACAGCATCGGCACAATTCACAACATCTCGTTTTGGAACGGGAAGAAACAACGACAATACAGGTCGCGTAACTACTTACAACTTTGTTACATCATATGATGCAGCAGGTAATGACACAATCTTTGTAACTCCTAATGCTTGGCAAACAAACATTATTCCAAGTTCAGCAATTACAGATTCGGTAAATATCAAATTGAATCTTACAAGATGCTACTTAGGTGACAACTTAAGAGTAATGGTAACCAAAGGTTCGGGTTCAGGTGCTATTCGTTTTCCATCTGCTTACTTTATAAATGATGCAACGGCTAATAGATACACGGTAGCAGCTAATAAAACTGCGGTATTTGAATTTATCTTTACTGGTACAAAGTTTATGATGTCAGGTAAAACAATTCAACCGTAATGTATTCGGATGAATTAAAAGAAACTCTTAGCGGATTAACCTACACAAAAGTGTGGGTTAATTCCAATGGAGAGCACTCATTCACACCAAAGGAAGGATGGAATGAGGTATCGCGTGAGGAAATCCTTGGCGATATTACATCGGCAAATGCGGATGAGGCAGAAGTAACTGAAGAAGTTGCAAAGCCTGCAAAATCAAAAAAGAAATAATAATTTAAAAAAATAGACCATGTCAGGAATACCAGATATTACCTTTAACGTAAATACGGGCGGATTAGGCAGACAGCCTGCTGGTGAAGACCATATATCAGGTGCTATATTTTACACATCAACTTTACCAAGTGGTTTTTCAAGTACATCGCGTATAAAGCAAGTATTCTCACTTTCTCAAGCAGAGTCATTGGGTATATTAGCAACAAATGCAGGAGATGAAACTCAAGGTACAGGAACACTTGTTGTAACTAATAAAGGTGCAAATGGTGATATAGCAACTATTAAGTTTTTAGAGCCATCAGGTTCTTATGTTACATTAGCAACATACACAAAGATAAGTGGTGATTCAACAAATGATTTAGTAGCGCGAGGCATTAATGCAGCTATCAATGCAAACACATTAATTACGGGTTATAGTTCAACAGTATTATCAAGCACGGTAACGATTACATATCGTAAAGGATTAGGTGTATGGCCAAATACTGGCACTCCATTAGCAGTTACTTATTCAACAGGGAATACCATTGCAATCACAATAAACCAAGCGGTAAGCGCAGGTGTAGCATCTAAAATTGCGGTATTTCATTATCATATTTCAGAGTACTTTAGATTAAAGCCTAACGGAAATCTTTATGTTGGTATTTATGCATCGCCAAGTGCTGATTATGCAGAAGTAACAACATTGAGAGACTATGCAAATGGAACAATACGCCAAATGAGTGTATTTCATTCTTTTTCAGCCACTACAATATCAACTGAAGTAGGTAGACTTCAAACGGTAGTAAATCAATCTAAAACAGATAAAAAATGGATTTCTTCTATTTTATTTGCTCCTGAAATTAGTGGTACTTCTGATTTAGCATCATTAGGCACATTGGTAGGTTTATCAAGCGCAAATGTATCTGTTATAATATCTCAAGATGGCGCGGCAGCAGGTTATTATTTATGGCAAACAACAAGCAAATCAATATCTGATGTAGGTGCTAAATTAGGTGCATTAAGCTCGGGTAGAGTAAATCAATCTTGGGCTTGGGTAGCAGGATTTCCAATGAGTAATGGTGTTGAATTAGACACTATTATG
>Ga0114963_10001638_pt1 | contig 15399 bp, 16 predicted proteins | sample C_131016_EF_Meta_FD_87019 | JGI IMG/M metagenome (GOLD analysis project Ga0114963, IMG submission 87019) | Freshwater microbial communities from Lake Croche, Canada to study carbon cycling - C_131016_EF_MetaG | ecosystem: Environmental > Aquatic > Freshwater > Lake | place: Lake Croche, Canada...
AGGGGTTTGAGCATTGAAGTTAGTGCCCTAAAGCGTTCCAGATTAGATAGACAGCGTAGGCTAGATACCAGTAGTTCAGACGTTATTGATTCGGAAGAGTAAGGCAGCAAATGTTTAGAGGTCTAGAGGGTTGGCACATAATTTTCATCGTTTTGGTTGTGCTCGTAATTTGGGGTGCTCCAAAGCTTCCAGGTTTTGCTAAGAGCCTCGGTCAATCAATGCGAATCTTCAGAAAAGAAATGAAGCAGCTGAGCGACGAGAGAGCCGAAGACAAGAAGCCTGCTGAGAAGGCTGAGCCAAAAGACGACTAATGGCATCTCGCCGCAATCCCGAAAAGAGAATGAAACTCTCGGGACATTTTCGTGAATTAAGACGCAGACTATTCACTTCTGCAATAGCCATAGTTCTAGCAACTGGCGTTGGCTGGGTACTGTTTGATCCAGTGTTTGCAGCCCTACAGAAACCAATCTTGGATTTAGCTCGTGATGCCAATGTGAACGCTCAAATAAACTTTGGTTCCATAGTCTCAGCTTTCGACCTGCACATGCAGATTGCCTTCTTTATTGGACTGTTTATTTCTAGCCCTATTTGGTTATACCAAGTTTGGGCTTTCTTAGCTCCAGCTCTCAAAAAGCGTGAAAGAAGATTCACTGTAATTTTCATGCTAACCAGCACTCCGCTGTTTGTTGCTGGTGCATACTTCGGTTGGTGGCTATTTCCAGGCTTCGTGAAGAGTCTCTTATCTTTCACTCCAGCTGGAAGTGCAAACGTAATAAACGCTGCAGAGTATGTGTTGTTCACAGTTCGAGTTCTGCTGGTTTTTGGATTAGCTTTCGTGCTGCCTGCAATTCTGGTTCTGCTAAATGCAATCGGAACACTGTCTGGTAAAGCAATTCTCAAGGGCTGGCGACCAGCGATATTCATCATCTCTCTAATTGGTGCTCTAGCAACACCGGTGTCAGACCCTATGTCTATGTTCTTACTAATGATTCCTCTCATTGCTTTGTATTATCTTTCGGCAGCAATTGCTTTAGCTAATGACAAGCGACGAGGATTGCGAAATAAAGATGCTGATGGTCTAGATCTTGTTTCTGGCTATGTTCCAGAAGAGATTAACTAATGGAACAAGAGTTAACTCCAGCCGAGAGATTTGCTAAAGCTAAACAAAGTAAACGACATGCAAGTCTTGATAACTTCATTAGTCTTCTCAAATTTCCACTTGATGACTTTCAAGAAAGAGCCTGTCGAGCACTGGTTCAAGGACATGGAGTTTTGGTTGCAGCCCCTACTGGAGCGGGTAAGACGATCGTTGGAGAATTTGCAATTCACTTAGCTGTTGAAAGATCTCTGAAGGTCTTCTACACAACTCCGATAAAGGCGCTCAGCAATCAAAAGTTTGCAGAACTGCAGGCAAGATACGGCGAGGAATCGGTTGGGCTGCTCACAGGAGATACCAACATAAATTCTGATGCTCAGATTCTGGTGATGACGACTGAGGTTCTGAGAAACATGATCTATGCGAACTCAAACGCTTTGATAAGCCTCGGTTACGTGGTTATGGATGAGGTTCACTATCTAGCTGACCGGTTCAGGGGAGCAGTTTGGGAAGAGGTTATCCTTCACCTTCCAAAGGATGTGAAGGTTGTTTCACTCAGCGCAACAGTCTCTAACGCCGAAGAGTTTGGCGCATGGCTGGATGAGGTGAGAGGAGACACATCAGTTATCGTCTCTGAAATAAGACCAGTTCCGCTGAATCAACATGTGCTATTCGGCGATGAATTGATTCCGCTATTTGACGATGAGTCCAAGCAAACCAGAGTGAATGTTGACTTAGTCCAACGCCATGCCAACAAAATGCGCCAGCCCATCAATAAACCAACTCGGGGTAGGAGAGGACATCAAGGTTTCAATGATCGCAACCTCTCCAGAATCCAAAAGATAACCAAGCCTGAAATTATTTCAATTCTTGAAGAAGACGATTTGCTGCCTGCTATTTTCTTTATCTTCTCAAGAGCTGGCTGTGAGGCCGCAGTTCAATCCGTACTTGCCTCAGGAATCAGGTTGACTAAGCCTGAAGATAAGCAACTTATTAGGAGAATCGCAGAAGAGAAGTGCGCAACTATCGCAGATGAGGATCTCTCTGCTCTTGGTTATTTCGAGTGGCTCAATGCTCTAGAGCGTGGAGTTGCCGCCCACCACGCAGGTTTACTTCCTGCATTCAAGGAAGTTGTTGAAGAGCTATTTCTTAGAAAGCTAGTCAAAGTAGTTTTTGCGACAGAGACATTAGCTCTGGGCATCAACATGCCGGCGAGAACAGTAGTGCTCGATCGACTGGACAAATACAACGGTGAGGGAAGGGTGCAAATCACTCCTGGCGAATACACCCAACTCACCGGAAGGGCCGGTCGAAGAGGAATTGATACCGAAGGGCATTCAGTCATCCAGTGGGCTGCCAATCTAGATCCGAATTATGTTGCACCTCTGGCGTCAAAGCGCACTTACCCGTTGAATTCATCCTTCAAGCCCACATTCAACATGGCTGTGAACCTCATTGAGGCATTTGGTCAGCGTCGATCTAGAGAGGTTCTTGAGACCTCTTTTGCTCAATTTCAAGCGGACCGTTCTGTCGTTGGTTTAGCTAGAGGTATTCGAGAGAAGCAAGAATCACTCGATGGCTATGAACAGTCAATGAAGTGCCATCTGGGGGATTTTAGAGAGTATGCGAGACTCCGCAAAGAGACAAATGAACTCGAACGCGAATCAGCCCAGGCAGGTCGTCAGGCTCGAAGAAATGATTTGAGGCAAACTAAGGGTAGAAGAGCTCAGGAACTCAAACTGGCCAACCTAAAGAAAGACCTTCGTTCTCACCCTTGCCACGCTTGTCCAGATCGCGAAGTGCACGCTCGTTGGGGAGAACGTTGGTGGAAGCTCGAGAAAGAAACAAAGGCAATCATTCGCCAGATTGAATCTAGAACTAACCAGGTTGCCAAGACTTTCGACCGCATCAGCGACATGCTTGTCGAACTCAACTATCTTGAAGTGAGCGAGGGAGATCTCGAGGTAACCGAGTCAGGTAAAAAGCTAGCCAAGATTTACGGTGAAAGAGATCTTTTAGTTGCTGAATGCCTTAGACGTAAAGTTTGGCACAACGTTGATGCGCCAACTCTTGCAGCAATTGCCTCGGCACTGGTCTATGAATCTAGAAGAGATGACGAGAACATCTCTCCAAAACACCCAAAGGGCGCTTTCGTAGAAGTCTTTGATAAGACTTTGAGCGTTTGGGATGATCTGCAAGAAGTATCTAGATTCCATAGCCTTCCTCAAACCAGTGAGCCAGATTCGACCATGGCGCTGCAGATGTTTAGATGGGCAACCGGGGCAAGGCTAGATAGCGTCCTAACCGCTACAGGCATGCTTGCAGGAGATTTCATTAGATGGTGCAAGCAAACCATTGACCTGCTAGAGCAAATTGCCAAGGTGCATCAGGATGAACTTTCAGGTGCTGCTGAGCTCTCGATAGACAAGATCAAACGAGGAATAGTTGCATATTCCTATTACGCTTAGAGGGTTATGATGCATAAGACTCTGAACTGGCTTAGGCACTCAAACTCGTTTTGGGGGCGAGCACTAGTAACAATCCTTGGGGGATTGAGCATTGCCATAACCTTCCCAGCCTTCAGCTTTGCACCCGCTATTTTCATTGGAATTTTCTTAGTTCTTCTCTCAATTAGAGGATCGGGATTCTTCAAAAGCTTGCTCTTAGGTTCACTTGCTGGACTTGCTTACTACGGTCTGGTTTTGAAATGGCTAACCACTTATCTTGGTCCAATCCCTTGGATTGCTCTTTCTCTTGCTGAAGGTGTTATCTTCGGGCTTGCAGTTGCAGTTATCGCTGTGGTTTGGAAGTGGCTTGCAGGGCTGAATCTAGGAGTTGTGAAGCCATTCATTATTAGCTTTGCCATCGCGACAATCTACACAGGCAGAGAATACTTTGCAGGGCAATTCCCATTCGGAGGGTTGCCTTGGGCTAGGGGAGGGCTCTCTCAGGTTGACACTTATCTTTCCAAGTGGGTATGGGCTGTTGATATCTCCGGTCTTACTTGGCTAATTGCATTTATCTGTGCCCTGGTTACTTTGAAATTCCTCAACCCACTTCCTCAAGGGTCAGGGGTGTTCCTAAGGACGAGAAGTTGGCTTCCAACTTTAGTTGCTGCCGGAATTATCTTTATCTTCCCAGCTCTACTGGTCCTAGATTCAAGCGCTTCCGCAGGTTCTCTTAAGGTTGCAGCTGTCCAAGGTAACGCTAACGCCGGACTCTTTGCCGTGAATCCGCCAGGTTCAATTCTTGATAAACACCTAGCGGTATCTAAAGACCTAATAAGTGCTGGTCGTGCTCGAGGAATCGATCTGATGGTCTGGCCAGAAAACTCAGCAGATCTTGACCCGGTAACTATGTCTGTTCCACAGACCAAGATCAATGATTTTGTAAATCAAGATTTGAAAGCTCCGCTTCTATTTGGTAACAAGACTTTTAGAGGAACTGACTATTTCAATGAGGTAGACCTTTGGCTACCAAAAGAGGGTCTTGTGGACTGGTACGACAAGAAGCGTCCAGTGCCTTTTGGTGAGTATGTTCCTAATCGCTCATTCTTTATGTCTTTAGCGCCAGACATGATTGGCCTCATTGGCTGGGACATGAGCTTTGGTAAACGGGATGGAATCTTCAACATTCCAAATACAGGTTCCGTTGGATCGCTTATCTGTTTCGAAGTCACTATCGACGAATTGAGCTATGACCTAGTTGATAGTGGTGCTAAGGCAATCATGATTCAAACCAACAGCAGCGACTTCGGTAAGAGCGAACAAGGTGTTCAGATGGCAGCAATCTCAAGAATGCGAGCTATCGAGACAGGTAGAACTGTTGTTTCAATTTCAACAGTAGGAGTTTCTGGAATCTATTATCCAGATGGTTCTGTTGCTGATGAACTTCCAACATTCACTCCTGGAGCAATGGTTGCTGACATCCCACTTCGCAATCAAAGAACACCCGCTGTTATTTACGGTAGATACATCGAACCTTCAGCTTTTGCAATTTCTCTGGCGATATTCCCAGTAGCTATTGTTGGAAACATTTTGCAACGTCGTAAGAGAAAGAAAAGCAATTGAAGACTTTGGTGATCATGCCAACATATAACGAGTCTGGAAACATTGAGACTGCGGTTAGAAATCTATTTGCACACAATCCCGATGTTGAACTGCTAGTTGTTGATGACTCGAGCCCTGATGGGACTGGTGATCTGGCTGATGCTATTGCGGCTAAGGACAAGCGTGTCAAGGTTCTTCATCGCAAAGGTAAAGATGGTCTAGGCGCTGCATACATTGCTGGATTCAACTGGGCATTTCAGCATGACTATGAGTACTTGGTAGAGATGGATGCCGATGGCTCACACCGGGCTCAGGATCTTCCGCTATTACTAGAGGCTGCATCAGATAATGACTTGGTAATCGGCTCGAGATATGTTCGAGGCGGTAAGACTGAGAACTGGCCTTTGCATCGCCAAATACTTTCTCGTGGTGGTAACCGTTACGCGAGATTGATGCTTGGTGGAAAACTAAACGACATGACGGCTGGATTTAGAGTTTTTAGAACTAGCTTTTTGAAATCTTTAGATCTAAATGCAATCAACGCTCGTGGTTATTCATTCCAAATCGAAATGGCATACCGGACTCTTCGAGCAGGAGGACGTGCGGCTGAGGTTCCGATCACTTTTGTCGAAAGGGAAATCGGAGATTCAAAGATGACCTCAGATATCGTTCGGGAAGCTTTGATCCTGATGACCAAATTAGGGCTTCGTAGAATGACTGGTCGCGGCTAGTTGTTTGTTGCGTCTGCCTGACCTCGGGCACGTCTGGCTTTTAGTTCGCCTAAACGTTCTTTTAGTAATTCCTCTAGCTCTTCGCGACTTCTTCGCTCAAGCAACATTTCGAAGTGAGTTCTCGGAGCTTTAGGTAACTCAGTTTCGAATGCTTGCTTACCAGCACCATCAAGCAATGCTCCTTCAAGAGAACATGATTTACATCCCCATGAAACCGGGATTTCAGCATCTGCAGAAAACACCATATCGGTGACGTGATTATTAGCGCAGCGATACTGACAAGTTTTTCTAGGGGAGAGGTTCTTGTTCGAATCAACTTCGAAGCTCTCCGAGCCAAGTCTTGTTCCGCGCATTGGTTGTTGCGACATGTTCGTTCCTAACAGTTAGATGATGATGAATGTTTCTTAATTGATAGAAGCGAACTAGTTGCGAAATACTTCCCAGACTCAGGCTTTTCTCAGGGTTTGAACTGCTAACTCTGGCACATCCGTGACTATTCCGCTCGCACCTAATGAGGCGAGTTCGAGAATCTCTTTAGGATCGTTAATAGTCCAGTAGTGCAACTGAGTTCCTGTAACCAAAACTTTGTTTACAAACCTAGGGGAGTCCAACTGAAGGATACTCATCCTTCTAGGGATCTGGAGTGCGCCAATCCCAGCTAAAGTCTTTTCGATTGATCGTTGAGGCATTCCTATAAGAGAGTAAAGCCAAACTCTTAGAACTACTGATGCGCTGCCAGAAGTCGCAACTGGTCTTGAAAAACCTTTCAATGCCTCCAGTCTTCTTTTGTTGCTGAAACTTGAAACTAGAATGCGATCAAGTGCCTTTAGCTCTTCAACCACTGCAATCAGGTCACTGATGGCGTTCTCGGCCTTTACATCTATGTTGAATTTGGTTGTGGGGAATTCTGTGAGTGTTTGCCTGAGCGATGGGATTCGAGTGTTGCCAGGTAATTCAAGCTGAGCCAACTCAGACCAGTCCAAGTCAGAAATCTTTTCAGGCTTACCGATGAGCCTTTCGAGGTCATCATCGTGGAATAAAACGGCGATCCCGTCTTTAGTGGCTTGAATGTCGGTTTCAATGATGTCTGCCCCAGCATCTAAAGCAACTCGAAAAGCCTCAAGGGTGTTCTCTGTGGGGTTTGTTCCACCTCGGTGGGCTAAGACAACAACCTTGTCTTTTACGAAATACGGGTGGTTTTGCATGACTTCCTACAGGTGCGAATCAGACTGGGGTTTAGGCTATAAAGCGTGCCTTCCAAACCGACTATAGCCACAGCTAAGTCACTATTCCGTCTGATCTTCGGCCTTTATTTAGTTGGCCTTGGTTTAGCGATGATGATCCACACCGGTTTGGGTGTGCCACCTTGGGATGTTCTCACTCAAGGTATCCAACACCAGACAGGTTGGAGTTTTGCTCTAGCAGCCTCGCTCATCAGCGTATGTGTGCTGTTGCTCTGGATTCCAATCAAACAGAAGCCTGGCGTTGGAACCATCGTCAATGCATTCACTATCGGACCCTTCGCAGACCTAAACAAACCTTTTATGCCGGAGATGCCTGATCTAGGCAGTCAGCTGTTCTGGCTCATCCTTGGTTTGTTGATCTGTTCACTGGGTCTAGGTCTCTATATTTCAGCAAATCTAGGGGGAGGACCACGCGATGGGTTTGTGGTTGGACTGACTCGAGTTACTGGCTGGCCCTTCTGGATGGTTAGGACCCTAATTGAGGGCCTTGTACTTGCTACTGGCTGGCTCTTAGGCGGCACAGTAGGGCTTGGAACAGTCCTTTTTGCAGGTGGAATCGGCTATTTACTGCAAATATCCATGAAAATGTTCGGATTTGACCCAAAAAGGCCTCAAAATGGTGGGGAATAGGCGTATTTTCATGAGAAAACACGTCAAACACCGCCCGACAGCTCGAATATTGCTCATTAACCCCCAAAACGAGATTTTGCTATACAAAACCCATTTCGATCCTGAAGTTGAGTTGCCACCCAGGTGGCTAACCCCAGGTGGCGGTATCGATGAAGGTGAAACAGAAAGGCAGACAGCTGTCCGGGAGCTTTTTGAGGAAACCGGTATCAAGCTAGCTGAGTCAGATCTCTCAGAACCAATCCTGGTGACTTCGGGAACTTGGCTCTGGGGCGACGGAATTCATAGCCACACATACACAGACACGATCTACAAATACCAAATCGAAACTTTTACTCCAGATACATCACATTTCACCAAAGATGAACTCCGAGACGTTCTAGAAATCAAATGGTGGAATGTTGCAGAGCTTTTAGCAAGCAATGAGGAATTAGCGCCGCATGAGCTAAGCCAATGGCTTCGGAACAACATCCTGTAATAGTAATTGCCGATAATGAACATTATGTCAAGTAATGTTTTATTGGGCTAGAAGGCTACTCCCCAGTATTTTGAGTTGCTGAGACCCAGGCTTCAAGTTTTGCAATGGCCTTCCCATCTGCAATCGTTTCTCTGCACAGATCGAACGCTTTCTTGAGCTCAGAGTTCAAATCGAATCCTGAAGTTGATTTACTAAGCTCATAGGCTGCAATTCCAGCCGCTGCGTTTAGAGCCCCGATGTCTCGAATTGAGTGCTGCTCCCCTGTTAGGTTTAAAACTGGGGAAAGGATGACTCTGGCGATAGCAGCGTTTTCGGCTGCATCTCCGCCTATTAGGTCTGAAACCTGGGCCTTTTTGATACCGAGAGACTCTGGATCAAAGGTTGATTCGGTTACTTTTCCTCCTGCAACCACCCAAACGGTGCTAGGGCCGGTAGTTGTTAGCTCGTCTAAACCGTCAGAACCCCTAAATACAAGGGCGGAACGGCCTCTTGAGGCCATTTCCGCTGCCATTAGAGGAGCAACTGAGGCATTTGCGACACCAAGTGCCGTCGCAACTGGTTGGACTGGGTTCGCAAGAGGGCCTAGGTAGTTGAATGTGGTTGGTACTCCTAATTCCTTACGAATTGGGCCAACGTTCTTCAAAGCTGGGTGGAAAAGTGGAGCAAAGAAGAAGGAAATCCCCACTTTGTCGAATACCTCAGCAAGTTGTTCGGGAGAAAGCTCTAGGTTTACTCCCAGTGCTTCGAGCATCTCTGATGAACCTGTTTTACCTGATGCTGAGCGTGAGCCGTGTTTTAGAACTGGATAACCAGCTGCGGAGGCCAATATGGCAGCCATCGAAGAAATGTTTACTGTTCCAAGCTGATCTCCCCCGGTACCAACGATATCGATGGCGTCTGGACTCAATGGAGGTTTGACAGCATGCTCAAGAATGACATCGACAAAACCAGAGAGTTCTTTTACGCTCTCTCCCTTAGTTCTGATGGCAAGCAAGAATCCATCTACCTGTGCAGGTGTTGCTTCGTTCGAGATCAACTGTGTCATAGCCCAGCGTGCCTGATCGATATCAAGGTCTTCTCGGGAAGTTAACTTGTTGAATATTGACTTCCAATTTAGCTCTGAGCTCATGGGTTCAGTTTAGCCAGTTGCTCTTTAGAAATTCTCAATAAAAAGCCCACCACTACGGGAGTTTGCAAGGTTTATAACGATTTGGGAATGTAGAATTAGAGCATGACAACTGCTCCCCTAGCTCACGGTCAAATCCACCGCCCAAGTGCGACTTCAGTAGGCACAATTGTGTGGCTGGGTAGCGAAGTTATGTTCTTCGCGGCTCTTTTCGCCATGTATTTCAGCCTTCGTGCCAATTCTCCAGAGATTTGGTCATCTGATACGGCAAGACTGGACGTCAGATTCGCTTTGATCAACACTCTTATCCTTGTCGCCTCCTCTTTCACAGCCCAGTTTGGCGTGTTTGCTGCCGAGCGTATGCAGCCTCGTGCAACAGGTAAATCCCCTTTCAAATGGGGAATGGTTGAGTGGTTCTTCCTGAGCTACGTACTAGGTGCAATCTTCGTTTCGGGCCAGGTCTGGGAGTATTCAAACCTAATCAGCGAAGGTATTTCCCTATCTAGCAACAGCTACGGTTCTGCTTTCTACATCACTACTGGTTTCCACGCCCTGCACGTGACAGGTGGACTTATTGCCTTCCTGTTCGTTATTGGTAGAAGCTTTGCTGCTAAGAAATTTGGGCACAAAGAAGCAACAGCTGCAATCGTTGTTTCTTACTACTGGCACTTTGTGGACGTGGTCTGGATCGGCCTGTTCCTAATCATCTACGTTTTGAAATAACCAGAGGACAAATCAACTAAATGACTAAGTTCAAGAAAAAAGTGAACGGTATGCGTAGAAGCCCAATGGCTTTAGGAATCGTACTTTTTGCAGGTCTACTTGCTGTCGGCACCGGATACTCAGCGGTTAACGCTGCGGTCTCCCCTAAATCTTCTACCCAACACTCTGCGGAAGAAGTGGCGCTAGGTAAGAAGCTATTCCTTGCAAACTGTGCTTCTTGTCACGGTAAGAACGCAGAAGGAACTGAGAATGCTCCTAGCCTTATCGGTGTTGGTGAAGCTTCTGTTGACTTCCAGGTTTCAACCGGTCGTATGCCAGGAGCTGCAAGCGGTCCTCAGCTTCAAGTAAAGCCTGTTCAATTCACCGAAGAACAAATCAGTGCACTAGCGGCTTACGTTGGCTCACTTGGAGATGGACCTGCAGTTCCGGACAAGGCATACCTTCAGCCAAACGGAGATATAAACAACGGTGGAGAACTTTTCAGAATCAACTGTGCAATGTGTCACAACGCTGCTGGTGCCGGTGGTGCTCTAACTCAAGGTAAGTACGCTCCGAACCTAATGGGATCATCTGGCAAGACCATTTACGAAGCGATGCTCACTGGACCACAGAACATGCCAGTTTTCAACGATGAGAACATCACTCCTAAAGAGAAGAATGACATCATCACTTACCTTTCTTACCTTCAGAAGAACAAGTCTGTTGGTGGAGATGAGCTCGGCAACCTAGGCCCTGTTGTTGAAGGTCTTCTAGCTTGGCTTGGATTACTCGGACTTATTGTTGCCATCACTGTATGGCTCGGCGCTAAATCGAACTAAGAAGAAAGATTAAATTGAGCGAAGAATCAAAGGACTTAGCAAAAGTTGCTGACAGTCGTTACTCAGAACACGAGTATGAGGCTGGCCTGAGAGTTATTCACGAGGATGCTGTTGCAGACCCAGGTCTAGAACCACATCGCGTTCGTATGACCGACAAGAGCGAGAAGCATGAAAAGAATGCTGTTCGTCAGGTAACAGCCTTATTTGTTCTCTCTATGCTTGGTAGCGCATTTGCTCTATTCGCATATTTTGCATTCCCAATCGAACTAGGAAACATGGGAAGTGTTCGATTGAACACCTTGTTCCTAGGTCTAGGTATCACACTTGGTCTTCTAGGTATCGGAATCGGTGCAGTTCACTGGGCAAAGACCTTGATGCCAGACAACGAAGTTTCTGAAGAACGTCACCTAACTAGAGGTTCAGATGAGAAGCGTGCTGCTGCAATTGAGATCATCAACTTGGCCAACCAGGAATCTGGTTTCAGCAGAAGAAAACTAATCCGCAGAACTCTTTACGGAGCATTAGCGTTCTTCCCGCTACCAGGCTTGATTATCTTTGGTGATCTTGGACCAAACGTAAATGAAAAGCTTCGCCACACGGCCTGGAAGAAAGGAACTCGACTTGCTCGCGACCCTAACGGTAGAGCAATCAAGGCTTCCGATGTAACAGTAGGTTCTGTATTCCACGTCATTCCAGAAGGTCTAATGCCAGAGGATGAGGGCTACCTAGAAGCGAAAGCTAAGGCTGCTGTTCTCCTAGTTCGCGTAGACCCAAGTGAACTTATCGAAACTGAAGAACGTGCTAGCTGGTCTTACCAAGGTATCGTTGCTTACTCAAAGATTTGTACTCACGTTGGTTGTCCAGTTGCTCTCTATGAGCAGCACACCCACCACCTGCTTTGCCCTTGCCACCAGTCAACCTTCGATCTGGTCGATGGTTGCAAGGTTGTCTTTGGTCCAGCAACTAGACCACTCCCTCAGCTTCCAATCACCGTAGACAGCGAAGGATATTTGATTGCTCAAAGCGATTTCCACGAACCAGTCGGCCCTTCATTCTGGGACAGGAGCGTTAAGTAATGTCTAACGCAAGCGCAACACCTCAAAAGAATGGCTTCCTAGCAGGAACCGCTAACTATGTTGACGAAAGAGTTGGCGTTGCTGGAATTCTAAAAGAGTTTGGCCGCAAGATCTTCCCTGACCACTGGTCATTCATGCTTGGTGAAGTTGCACTGTATTCATTCCTAGTGCTTCTTCTTTCAGGAACATTCCTAACTTTCTTCTTTGACCCATCAATGGCAGAGACTGTTTACCAAGGTGCATACGCTCCCCTAAAGGGTGCGCACATGTCAGTTGCCTATTCATCATCTTTGGACATCAGCTTCGAAGTCCGTGGTGGTCTATTGATGCGTCAGGTTCACCACTGGTCTGCGCTTCTGTTCGTTGCGGCTGCCGGTCTTCACATGCTCAGAGTTTTCTTCACCGGTGCTTTCCGCAAGCCTCGTGAATTGAACTGGGTTGTTGGATTTGTACTCTTCGTTCTTGGAATGGCTGCTGGTTTCACCGGTTACTCACTTCCAGATGATCTTCTTTCAGGTAACGGTCTTCGCATCATCGACGGCATGATGAAGGGAATCCCTTACATCGGTACCTCAGTGTCTGCTGGACTGTTCGGTGGCGAGTTCCCAGGAACAAATATTGTTGGAAGACTCTACAGCTTGCACATCATGCTCGTTCCAGCTTTGATTCTTGTCTTCTTAGCTCTGCACTTGTTCATGCTGGTGATCCATAAGCACACTCATTACTCAGGTCCTGGTAAGAAAGACACCAACGTTGTTGGTTACCCACTAATGCCTGTTTATGTTGCAAAGGCTGGTGGATTCTTCTTCATCGTATTCGGTGTAATCATGTTGATCGCAACCTTCTTCACCATCAACCCAATTTGGAACTACGGTGGTTACGACCCATCCCCTGTTTCAGCGGGTACTCAACCTGACTGGTATATCGGTTGGTTGGACGGAGCTCTTCGCCTTGCTCCCACCGGTATCGAATTCATGGTTGGTGACTACACGGTCTCAACTAACATCTTGTTGCCACTAGTTGTGAGCTTGGTATTCCTAGCTGCTGTTGCAATCTATCCATTCATTGAGAACTGGGTTACTGGCGACAAGAGAGAGCACCACGTTCTTGACCGTCCTAGAAACGCTCCTACCAGAACTGCTATTGGTGCTGCCGGAGTTACCTTCTATGCAGTTCTTTGGGCTGGTGCGAGCACAGACTTGATTGCTACCAACTTCAAGATGTCATTGAACCAAGTTCTTGTTTCAATGCAAATCTCCTTGATCGTTCTTCCGTTCGTAGCGTTCTATGTGACAAAGAGATTGTGCCTATCTCTTCAGCGTAAGGATAGAGAAGTTGCGATCCACGGTAGAGAGTCAGGCCGTATTGTTCGTCTCCCTCACGGTGAATACATTGAAGTCCACGAGCCACTAGATCCACATGATCTATACAAGCTTGTTGACTTCAAGGACTACAAGCCAACTCTTGCAAGACCTAATGCTCAAGGAAAGATCACTTTCGGCAGCAGAGTTCGTGCATCACTTTCTAAGTTCTACTTCGAAGATCGCATCTCCCCTGCAACTCAAACGGAGATCGATGAAGCCGCTCACCACAATCACGAGATTGAGGCTGAAGTTAAGAAAGCTATCGAAGCTAGCAACTAAAGAATCAGTTTAGATAAGTGCCCGCCATGAAGAATTATTTCGTGGTGGGCACTTCTGGTTCTGGGAAGACTACTGCAGCTAGAGCTATCGCCCAAAAGCTCCAGGTAAAGCACGTTGAGATAGATGCACTCCTATGGCTACCCAATTGGACACAGCGCAATAAAGATGAGCTAGCCACTCTCCTACTTCAAGAAATAGCTCAAGGTCCAGTCGTTGTCGATGGTAACTTCGCATCTAAAGGCATCAAACCAGCTCAAGGTGATGTCCTAATCTTTCTTGACTATCCGCGCTGGTTGATTATCTCAAGGCTCATCAGAAGAAGTCTGTCGAGAGTCATATTTCGGAAGGAGTTGTGGTCAGGAAATAGAGAAGAGTTTAGTTTCCTGATATCGACAGATCCTGAATTGAACCCAATTCTGTTTGCTTATAAAACTCACTCAGAACGTCACTCTTCATACACAAAACTTCTGAATGAATCAACCTCGACTCAAAACCACATAGTAAAAAACCCCAGGCAACTTAGAAAGCTGCTCAGGGCTCTTTAGGGAATAATTAGTGGGCGTGCAATCCTCTTGAGTGCTCAAACACGAAACCAATTAGAGCAACAATAGCCAACGGGAATCCGATGATGAACATCCACCAGCCAACAGCTAGTGAAGTGAAGCAAAGCGCGCCGCCGATGCCAAGCATGATTGGCCACCAAGACCATGGAGCAAAGAAACCCATCTCGGCTTCACCATCTTCGATGTTTGCATCTGGAAGGTCCTCAGGGCCGGTGAAGTTCTTAGCTGTCTTACCTAGGTAAAAAGCCAAGAAACCAGTTAGGAACACCAACATACCGATGGCAGCAAAACCAATAACTTCGATCTTGCCATCAACCTGGTATGACCAGTATCCATAGACAACAGCAACTACTAAGTAAAAGACGGTTAGTAGGTTAAAGATTCTTGTATTGGTCTTCATTATTTGACCTTTACCTTCGGTTCAGCTTTTGGAAGAGCTGCAGGATCTGCGAACTCTGGGTGGTTCAAATCAAAAGCAGGCGATTCGCTTCTGATTCGAGGAATACTAGTGAAGTTGTGTCTTGGGAATGGAGAAGCAGTTGCCCACTCCAATGAACGTCCATACCCCCAAGGGTCGTTGACTTCTACCTTCACACCGTTGCGGTGAGTAATCCAAACGTTCCAGATGAATGGCAGCATTGACAGGCCTAGAAGAGCCGCTCCAGCTGTTGATACCTGGTTCATCCAAGTAAAGCCATCGCTCTCAAGGTATGTCGCATAGCGACGAGGCATACCGATCACACCCAGCCAGTGCTGGATCAAGAATGTGGTGTGGAAACCTACGAAGAGAAGCCAGAAGTGGATCTTGCCTAGACGCTCGTTCAACATCTTTCCAGTCATCTTTGGCCACCAGAAATAGAATCCAGCGAACATCGCGAACACCACAGTTCCGAATACCACGTAGTGGAAGTGAGCAACTACGAAGTATGAATCAGATAGGTGGAAGTCAAGCGCAGGTGAAGCCAAGATAACACCAGCTAGACCACCGAAGATGAATGTGGTTAGGAAGCCCAAGCTCCAAAGCATTGGAGTCTCAAACGTGACAGAGCCTCGCCACATCGTTCCAATCCAGTTGAAGATCTTCACACCGGTAGGGACCGCAATAAGCATGGTTGTGAAGGCAAAGAATGGAAGCAACACAGAACCAGTCACATACATGTGGTGAGCCCATACTGTCATTGATAGAGCCGCAATAGCGATGGTCGCGTAGACAAGAGTTCTGTAA
>Ga0114963_10001643_pt1 | contig 15383 bp, 11 predicted proteins | sample C_131016_EF_Meta_FD_87019 | JGI IMG/M metagenome (GOLD analysis project Ga0114963, IMG submission 87019) | Freshwater microbial communities from Lake Croche, Canada to study carbon cycling - C_131016_EF_MetaG | ecosystem: Environmental > Aquatic > Freshwater > Lake | place: Lake Croche, Canada...
AGCCAGTGCCGAGGTCGGGCGCTTGGAGGCCGAAATTCGGTTCGTGGTGGAAGGGCGTCAGCGCGCCGAACAACGCTGGGTGCAATTGCAAGAACAATTGGCGCAATGGGCCACCCGCATGGCCGATGCACAACTGGAAACGGAGCAACTGGCAGCGCAAGCGCTGATGGCCGAGGATCAGTCCATGACCCTGGCCGCGCAAGTCGAAGACCAGGCGCAATCCTTGCCCGATTTGGAAGAAGCATTGCGACAAGCGCAAAGCAAGGCCAACGCGCAGCGCAGCAGCGTCGCCCAGGTGCAGCAACAAATCCAAGTCTTGGCTGCAGATCAACGCAATACCGAAGAGCAATCGCGCCAATTGAATCAGCGCCGGGAACGCCTGAGCGCAGACCGCAGCGCCTTGGCCGCGCCTGACGAACAGCAACTGCAGAGCCTGCGCGCCCAATTGGCCCAGGCCGATGAAGCCGCCAGCCAGGCCAGCGATCGACTGCAAGCCTTGCAAGCGCAAGTGCCCCAGTTGGACGAAGAGCGCCGCAGCCGCCAACAAGCGGTGAACACCGAATCGGCCCGTCTGGCTGATTTAACCGCCAAGGTCGAAGCCCTGAAAGTCTTGCAAGAAAAGGTGAAAACAGACGGCAAACTCAAGCCTTGGCTGAGCAAACACGGCTTAGAGGGTCTGCAAGGTTTGTGGAGCCGCATCCAAGTGGAGCCGGGTTGGGAAAACGCTTTGGAATCGGCGCTGCGCGAACGCCTGTCGGCACTCGAAGTTTCGCGCCTGGACCTGGTGCGCGCTTTCGCCAATGACGCGCCACCGGCCAAATTGTCTTTCTTCAGCCCCCCTGCCGCTGGCCTTGCTGCAAACCGCAAGGGTTTGCCTGCAGACTGCAAACCCCTGGCCGATTGGCTGCGCTTGAACGATGCCAGCCTGTCCGCCTTGCTGGGGGCTTGGCTGCAGGGCAGCTTCACAGCGCCCAGTCTGGAAGAAGCCTTGGCTTGGCGCGAGCAGTTACAGCCCGGCGAGGTCTTGTATGTGCCAAGCGGTCACGCCATCAGCTTGCACAGTGTCAGCTTTTACGCCCCAGATTCTGAGCAAGCGGGCTTGTTGGCGCGTGCCCAAGACATTGAGAATTTTGAAAAACAACGCAGGGCCCAAACCCTGATCAGCGATGAGAGCCGAACGGGTTTGGCGCGCGCTGAAGCCGCCTACGCAGACGCCAGCGCGCAGCTGATCACCATTCGGCGCGAAGCCACCGAAACGCAAGCCCGTGCCCACGCCGTGCAGGTTGAGACTTTGCGCGTGTCGCAACTGGCCGAGCAAACCCGGGCCCGCAGCACCCAAATCGACACCGATTTGGCCGAAATAGACGCTTTGTTGGAAGACTTGCAAGAGCGCCAACTGACCGCCGAAGCCCGCTTTGAAGAGCTGGACATGCAATTGGCGGACAGCCAAGAGCGTCACGCCCAGCTGGACGACAGGGTCATCGAGGGCGAACGCCAATTGTCAGAGTGCCGTGAACAGCAGCGCAGCTTGGAGCGCCAAGCCCAAGAGGCCGCCTTTGCGCAGCGCAGCTTGGCGTCACGCCGCGACGAGTTGAAACGCACGATGGAAACTGCGTTGCAGCAAACCGCCAGCCTGAACGCAGAGGCACAGCGTGCGCAAGACGAGTTGTCTCGCTTGAACGACGCCGCAGCCCAAGGCGGCTTGCAGGATGCTTTGAACATGAAGCTGGAGCGTGAAAAGACCTTGGGCGCGCGCCGCAGCGAATACGACGATTTGACCGCCAAACTGCGTGCCAGCGATGAACGCCGGCTCAGCTTTGAGCGGGAACTGGACCCGCTGCGCCAACGCATCACCGAACTTCAACTGAAGGAGCAAGCTTCACGCCTGGGCGTGGAGCAATACACCCAACTGTTGGTCGATGCCCAAGCCGACTTGGAGGCTGTGGCCCGGTCGATTGAAGAGGACGCTGTGCGCCTGACCGGCTTGCAATCTGAAATCGACCGCCTGAACCGCGAGATCAGCGCCTTGGGCGCGGTCAATTTGGCCGCCTTGGATGAGTTGGCCACGGCGCGTGAGCGCAAGACCTTCTTGGACGCACAAACCGCCGATTTGACCGAGGCCATGAACACCTTGGAAGACGCCATTCGCAAAATCGATGCCGAAACCCGCGATTTGCTCGGCGGCACCTTCAAGATTGTGAACGAGCACTTCAGTCGCATGTTTCCGGAGTTGTTTGGCGGCGGCAATGCCCGTTTGGTGATGACGGGCGACGAGATCTTGGACGCAGGCGTTCAGGTTTTGGCGCAGCCGCCGGGCAAGAAAAACCAGACCATCCATTTGCTCTCGGGTGGCGAAAAGGCGCTGACGGCGATTGCCCTGGTGTTCGCAATTTTCCAATTGAACCCCGCACCGTTTTGCTTGCTCGACGAGGTGGACGCGCCGCTGGACGATGCCAACACCGAGCGTTACGCCAAGCTGGTCTCCAGCATGGGCAAAGAAACCCAATTTTTATTCATCAGTCACAACAAGATCGCCATGGAAATGGCCGAGCAACTCATAGGCGTCACCATGCAAGAGCAGGGCGTTTCGCGCATCGTGGCGGTGGACATGGAGTCCGCCGTGTCCTTGGCCGATCTTTGACGTCCCATGGTCCTCTCTCTTTATTTTTGATTCAACGCATGACTTCTTTGCAATTCAGTCTGTTGGCCGTTGGTGGCGTCACGCTGCTGGCGGTTTTGGTCTACAACATGTGGGTTTCACGCAAAAATGCGCCGCGGCAAGCCGACTTGATCCCTCGCGATTCGTTGGATACCGCCTTGTCCCCTGACCCGTCAGGACCGATAGAGCCCACCATGGGCGATGATTTGAGCAGCTTACCGCAGCCCGAAAAAAAACCGGCCATCGACGCCTTGATCGATGCGATCACGCCGATTGAAGTCGGCTCCTTGGTCTCAGGCGATGCGATTTTGGCCGCCTTGCCACACACCCGCCGCGTGGGCACCAAACCCTTTGCGGTCGAAGGACTGAACGAAATCACCGGCGAATGGGAAACGCCAACGGCCGGGCGTCGTTACAGCGCGGTGCAGGCTTCGGTGCAATTGGCCAACCGGGTGGGGGCCATCAACGAAATTGAGTTCTCGGAGTTTGTCATCAAAGCCCAGGCCGTGGCTGACAACCTCAGCGGTGACACCGTGTTTCCCGACATGCTCGAAGAGGTGGCGCGGGGCCGCGAATTGGACCAATTTGCCAACGCCCATGATGCGCAGCTCAGCTTCACCCTGTGTGCCAAGGCCTCTGCTTGGAGCCCGGGTTACATCCAGCAGCACGCGTCACGTTTGGGTTTTGTTGCAGGAGTCATTCCCGGTCGAATGGTGTTGCCCTCGTCACCCGCAGGCTCGCCACCGGTGCTGGCCTTGTCTTTTGACACCCAAGCGGCCATGGCTGACGATCCTGCACTGTCAGCGATTCGAGAATTTGACCTCAGCCTGGATGTGCCCCAAATCAGCCGCACAGAGGGACCCTTTCGCCAATTGCGTGATGTGGCCTTGTTACTGGCTCAGACCATGGATGGCGTGGTGACCGACGGTGGTGGCCGTGTCCTGAGTGAACAGGCCTTAGACGCCATTGCGATCGACCTGGAGCAGCTGTATGACGCCCTGGATGAGCGTGAACTGTCTGCCGGATCGCCGCAGGCACGTCGCCTGTTTTCGTGAGCGATGCGTCGCCAGGCATGCGCACTGTGGACCTTTTTGACGACGCAGCCAAACCAACCCCGTTGGTCACGGCTGTCGTGCCAGTGACCGAATCCTTGTCCATTTCTATGCACATGCAGTCGCTGCGTGCGCAGTTGCACCACCACGGCCACCTGTACTACACCCTGGATGCGCCCGAAATCCCGGATGCGCAGTACGACCGTTTGTTCCAGCAATTGCAAGCCTTGGAGGCTGCACATCCAGAACTGATCACGGCCGACTCGCCCACCCAAAGAGTCGGCGGCGCAGTGTTGAATGCATTTGCTGCAGTCAAGCATCGGCTGCCGATGCTGAGCATTGAAACGGAAACCGACACTCAATCTTCAGGTGCCCAGGCTTTTGATGCACGTGTGCGGCGCGCCCTGGGTTTGGCCGATTCAGCGCCTGCAGTCCACTATGTGGCGGAGCTGAAATTTGATGGGCTGGCCATGAGCTTGCGCTACGAAAACGGTGTCTTGGTCCAGGCCGCCACGCGGGGAGACGGTGAAAGCGGCGAAGACGTCACTGCCAACATCCGCACCATTGGCCAAATTCCCTTGCGCTTGCAGGCCACAATGCTGCGGCCGCTGCCACCTGTGCTGGAAGTACGTGGTGAAGTCTTCATGCGCCGCGATGACTTTGACGCCTTGAACGAACGCCAGCGCACCAAGATAGCTGCCGGTGCCAAGGGCGAAAAAACCTTTGTGAATCCGCGCAACGCGGCTGCGGGTGCTGTGCGGCAGTTGGATTCAGGCATTGCGGCGCAGCGCCCCTTGAGCTTTTTTGCCTATGGCCTGGGCGATGTGACACCCGTGAGCGAAGGCGGGCCGCAATTTGCCACTCATTACGAGATGCTGCAAACCTTCAAGGCTTGGGGCTTTCCGGTGGCCGAACAAATCGCCTGCACCCAGGGCGGCGAAGGTTTGATTGCTTACCACCGGCACATTGCGCAACTGCGCGACAGCTTGCCTTTTGACATTGATGGTGTGGTCTACAAGGTCAATGACCTGGCCTTGCAAGCACAGCTGGGCTTTGTCAGCCGCCAGCCCCGCTGGGCGGTGGCGCACAAGTTTGCGGCGCAAGAAGAATTGACCACCGTACTGGCCATCGACGTTCAGGTGGGCCGCACCGGCAAGCTCACACCGGTGGCCAAATTGGCACCGGTATTTGTCGGCGGCGTCACGGTGACCAACGCGACTTTGCACAATGAAGACGAAGCTCGGCGCAAAGACGTGCGGGTGGGCGACACGGTGATCGTGCGCCGTGCGGGCGACGTGATTCCCGAAGTGGTCTCGGTTCTCTTTCAAAAGCGCATGGGCGACGCGCCGCTGTTCACCATGCCGCACAGCTGCCCGGTGTGCGGCAGCGACGCGGTGCGCGAAGAAGGCGAAGCCGATTACCGCTGCACCGGCGGCTTGTTTTGCAGCGCACAGCGCAAGCAAGCGATCTTGCATTTCGCCCAGCGCCGCGCCGTGGAAGTCGAAGGCCTGGGCGAAAAACTCGTGGACCAGATGGTCGACAGCGGTGTGGTCCAAACCTTGCCCGACATGTACCGCCTGGGCTTTGTCGGTTTGGCGCAGTTGGAACGCATGGCCGATAAATCGGCACACAACATTGTGGCGGCACTGGAAGCGTCCAAGGCCACGACCTTGCCGCGCTTCCTCTTCGGCCTGGGCATTCGCCATGTGGGTGAGGCCACAGCCAAAGAACTGGCACGCCACTTTGGCAGCTTGGACCGCATCATGGACGCGCCAGAAGAAGCCTTGCTGCAGGTGAGCGATGTGGGCCCGGTGGTGGCGCACAGCCTGCGCACTTTTTTTGACCAAGCGCATAACCGTGAGGTGGTGGCGCAATTGCGCGCCTGCGGCTTGCACTGGCCTGAAGGCGAGCCTGCTGCCCCAGTGGCGCAACCCTTGGCCGGCCAAACCTTTGTGCTCACGGGCACTTTGCCCACCTTGAGTCGCGACCAGGCCAAAGACCTGCTGGAAGCGCAAGGTGCCAAAGTCGCCGGTTCGGTAAGCAAAAAAACCAGTTATGTCGTCGCGGGTGCCGAAGCCGGCAGCAAGTTAGACAAAGCACGCGAATTGGGCGTGCCTGTGTTGGACGAAGACGGGTTACTTAGGCTGTTGTCCAATTTGGCTGCAACCCCCACCTCAGATCAAAATGCGCCAGCAGCGCCAGAAAGTGCACCATGACCGTTCGTGAAATTTTGAAAATGGGCGATGAGCGCTTGTTGCGCATCGCACCGGCTGTCACTGAATTTGACACCCCCGAGTTGCATGCTTTGGTGGCCGATATGCTGGAGACCATGGCCGCCGCCAACGGCGCGGGTTTGGCCGCACCGCAAATCGGTGTGAATTTGCAAGTGGTGATTTTTGGCAGTGGCGAGGTCAATCCGCGCTATCCGCTGGAGTTGCCAATTCCGCGCACCATCTTGCTCAATCCGGTGATCACGCCCGTGGATGATGAAGAGCAAGTGGGCTGGGAAGGCTGCTTATCGGTCCCCGGTCTGCGCGCCATGGTGCCGCGTTGGCAGCGCATCCAGTACAGCGGCTTTGATGTGCAAGGCCGTGCCATTGCGCGCACGGCCGATGGCTTTCATTCGCGGGTGGTGCAGCATGAGTGCGACCACCTGATCGGCAAGCTCTACCCCATGCGGGTGCGCGACTTCAGCCAGTTCGGTTTTACTTCGGTGTTGTTCCCAGGACTGGACGACAACACCGATGATTGAGTTTTACAGTTTCGCCAGCCGGCCCAGGGCCTTGTGCAAGGTTTCGTCTTGCTTGGCAAAGCAAAAGCGAATCACGCGCTGGTCAAAACTGTCGGCATAAAACGCCGACAAAGGGATCGCTGCCACGCCGATGTCGGTGGTCAGCCATTTGCAAAATTCGGCTTCACTCAGGTTCTTTTCGGGTACGGCCAGTTCTGAAATGTCCACGCACTGGAAGTAAGTGCCTTCGCCAGGCAGCAGTTTGAATTTGGTTTTTGCCAAGCCTGTACGGAACAAGTCGCGTTTGTGTTGGTAAAAGGCGGGCAAGTCCAGATAGGGCTTAGGATCGGCCATGTAGCGCGTCAGGCCGTATTGCATGGGCGTGTTGACGGTGAACACATTGAACTGGTGCACTTTGCGAAACTCGGTGGTGAGTGAGGCGGGTGCGGCCACGGTGCCGATTTTCCAGCCGGTGACATGGTAGGTTTTGCCAAAGCTGGAGACGATGAAGGCGCGCGCGGCCAAACCGTCAAACTGCGCGGCGCTCCAGTGGCGGTTGGGGGCGTAGACCATGTGCTCATACACCTCGTCGCTGATCAGCAGCACCTGGGTGGGGGCCAAGATGTCTTGCAAGCGCAGCATGTCTTGCTGGCTCCAGATCATGCCGCTGGGGTTGTGCGGCGAGTTGATGATGATGGCGCGGGTTTTCGCGGTGATGGCCGCTTGGATCTTGTCAAAGTCTGGGCGAAAGGTGCCCGGTGTGAGCGGCACGCGCACCACCACGCCACCGGCCATGTCGATGTTGGGCACATAGCTGTCATAGCAGGGCTCCAGCACAATCACTTCGTCGCCCGGGTGGACCACGGCTAAGATGATGGTCAAGATGGCCTGCGTCGCCCCAGCGGTGACGGTGATTTCACTGGCCGGGTCGTAATGGCGACCATACAGGTTTTGAATTTTGGCGCTGACCGCTTCACGCAGTGGCGCGATACCGGTCATGGGCGGGTATTGGTTCAGGCCCTCTTGCATGGCACCGTTGACGGCTTCGGTCAATTGGGGGTCGCAGGCAAAGTCGGGGAAACCTTGGCCCAAGTTGACCGCGCCGGTTTCCGCGGCCAAGCCCGACATGACGGTGAAAATGGTGGTCCCCATCTGGGGGTGTTTGGAGACGAGGGTCGGGGTGTGAGGGGTCATGCCACAAAACTTCAGAAAAAATTAAACGATCACAGTTCGTAATCGGCCACATGGCCGGTCATGGCCTTGGCGATCAGCGCGGGGGTCAGGCGGTCGCTCAGCATTTCGGCAAATTGATACACGAAGTTGCGTAAATAAGCGCCGCGCTTGAAAGCCACACGGGCCACGTTCATGCCCAGCAACTGGCCCATGGGCCGAATCACCAGGTCTTTGACCGGATCGTCCTTGACCGCCATTTCGGCCACGATGCCCACGCCCAAACCCAGACGCACATAGGTTTTGATGACGTCCGAGTCGATCGCTTCCAGCGCAATGCGCGGATGCAGTTTCTTGCTGGCAAAGGCCGCATCAATCCGCGTGCGGCCAGTGAATGAGGGGTGGTAGGTGATGACCGGTTCTTTGGCCACATCTTCGAGCGTCAGATTTTCTTTGCGCGCCAAAGGGTGGTCCAAGGGCAGGACCAGCATGTGCTGCCATTCATAACAGGGCAGGGTGATCAATTCGTCATAAGCGGCCAATGACTCGGTGGCCATGCCGATTTCGGCCGTGTCGTCTAGCAGCATTTTGGCCACTTGGTCAGGCGCGCCCTGGTGCAGGCTGATGTTGACTTTGGGGTATTTTTCACGCAATTTGGCCACAGGCAGTGGCAGCACGTAGCGTGCTTGGGTGTGGGTGGTGGCAATCGACAGGGTGCCGCTGTCTTGCGCGCTGTATTGTTCGCCAATGCGTTTGAGGTTGCCGATCTCGCGCATGATGATTTCAATGCTTTGCAGCACCTGCAGGCCGGGCTCGGTGATGCGTTTAAGCCGCTTGCCATGACGGGCGAAAATGTCTATGCCCAGCTCTTCTTCCAGCTCGATGATGGCCTTGGACACGCCCGGTTGCGAGGTGTGCAGGGCTTTGGCGGCCTCAGTCAGGTTGAGGTTGCGCCGGGCCGCCTCTTGGACAAATCTAAATTGATGCAGGTTCACTGTGAATCGCCATAAAGAATCATTTTATTATGCTTTATGGGTCTATGGCGATTTGCGCCATCAGGTCGATCAACAAAGGGTTTTCGCCCACCGCGGCTTGCAATTCAAAGTGAACTTGCGGGTGCTCGGCTTGCAATTGGGCGACCAGAACCGGCAAGTCTTCCCGTGCGTGTCGCCCAACACCTAAAAACATGGGTACGATGCGCAGGCTTTGCAGGCCTGAGGCAATCATATGCCCAGCCACGCTGGGCAAGTCGGGCGTGGTCAGTTCCAAATAAGCGCAGGCCACTTGGGCGTCCGCTTGGCGCTCGCGTATGCGCGTGGCGACGGCCTCGATCGGTAATTTCCAAAGCGGGTCGCGTGAACCATGCGCAAACAAAATGACCCCGGTGGGGTTGGGCTGAGTCGGTGCGGTCATGTCATTGCCTGAGAACCAGCCACCCAAAGGTGGCCAGTGAGATGGCGCTGTAAATCAGCGCTGGAGCAGCCGAGGTGAGCCATGGCTGCCAGTTGTTCAAATTACCCATGTAGCCAAACACATTGTTCAGCAAATAAAAGCTGATGCCTGCCATCACGCCGCCAAAAACATAGCCCGTGATGTGACCAGAGCGGAAATGCAAATAGGCGAATGGCAGCGCCAAAGACAGCATGACCAAACAGCTGAGGGGGTAAAAAACTTTGCGCCAAAACTCTATTTCGTAGCGCTGTGCGTTTTGCCCGTTGGCAACCAAGTGGTTCATATACTGAAACAGGCCAATGGTTTGCATGCGGTCTGGACTGAGCAAGGCCGCAGCCACCATTTCAGTGGAAATTTCGGTGGGCCAGTGCAGCGCTGGAATGCGCTGGATATCAATGTGCGAGGCGCTAGGGCTGCCCAACTGATAGTCTCGTTGCTCGGCATTGGACAGTAGCCATTCACCGTTGCCAATGCGGGCCGATGGCGCACTGGCCATGTATTTCAGACGTCCGTCTGCGCTGAAGGCGTGAATGCGAATTTGCGTCAACTGCCCATCGCTGCTCATGGCGCCAACGTTGACAGCGAAGTTCAAATCCTGTTGCTTTTCCTTCAGCCAGGCACCGGTTTGCCCGATGGTGATCAGCCCTTGAAACTGCGCTTTGAGCAACTGTGCTTTGCGGTTGGCGACGGGGGCCACATAGTCGCCGACAAAAAAGGTCAAGGCGACAAACACCAGGCCCAGTTTAAAAAGCGAGCCCAGGGCGCGCCAAGGGCCCAGGCCACCGGTGCGCAAAATGGTGAACTCTGAACTTTGTGCAAATCGGGCCATGACAAAGATGGAACCAATCAACACCGACAGCGGCAGCAACTCGTACAAGTGGCCTGGGATCAACAAGCCCACATACATCAGCGCATGTTTGAACTGATAGCCAGATGAGGCCAAACGGTTGAGCGCTTGCAACTGATCGACGATGTCGAAAAAGACGAACAAAGCCAAAAAGCCCAGCGCAACAAAGCCGACCGCGGTGATGATTTCCCCATGAATGAGTCTGCGGATGGTTTTCAAGCTGCGGCCTCGTGGCTTGACAGGGCACTGCGCGAGCGCCTGTTGACGGGGCGTCTGAAGAGGCTGCGCCAAGACAGATTGAAATGTCGAACGGCGATCCAAGCCAAGGCCAGCAACAATACGCCCCCATGCAAAGCCAGCAAGAAGCCCGAAAAACTCACACGGCTGGTGCTGATCCAACTTTGCCCCACGTTGATCATGTTGTAGTACACAATGAAAATCAGCAGCGCCAAAGCTGTGTGGTAACTGCGCCCCACGCGCGGGTTGGCTGTCGCCACCGCCAAAGCCAGCAACAGCAAATTCAGAGCCGCCAAGCCCAGTCCCAAGCGCCAGGCCAATTCCCCCAAGTGCTGCGGGCGGGGGTCTTGAATCAAGGCCAGTGTCGAGGTCATGCTGGGCGCGTTGACAAAGATGGTTTTGGCATCCGAGTCAATGACCACCTGGTACTGGCTGAAATCGATCACGCGAACATCGCCCGTTTCGGTGTTGCGCAAAACCTGTTGGCCAGATTTCAAGCTCAAAATACGTTCCCCATTTTTCACCTCAATCAAGCCTTGTCTGGCCGAGGTGATACTTTCCACCTTGCCCTCAGTGCTGGAAATAAACACGTTGGTGCCGGTTTTGTTGTTGGGTGTGTCTTTGTCAATGAAAAACACGCGCTTGCCTCCGGCCGATTCTTGAAATTGACCCGGTGCGACGCGTTCAATGTCATTGCGCTGTTCGTATCGGTCACTCAAGTCTTGCGCTTGACGGTTGCTCCAGGGCCATACCACCAAGGCCAGCAAGGTAATGACCAACAAAATGGGCCAGGCAAATCGGAACACAGGGCGTAAAAAAGAAGCCAGCCCGCAGCCGCTGGAAAACCAGATCACCATTTCGCTGTCGGCGTACATCCGGGAAAGGGTGGAAACGATGGCAATGAACAGGCTCAGCGTCAAAATGGTGGTCAAGTGCCCCAACACCGAAAAGCCCATCACCAGCATGATTTCAGAAGGGTTCACACCGCCCACAGTGGCTTGTCCCAACGTGCGAATGAGAACGTTGGTCATCACAATGGTGGCCAACACCACCACCGTGGCCCCAAAGCTGCGGGACAGATCTTTTCGCAGAGCGGAATGGAATAACATGGCAAAGTTGTCAAAGAATCTATTATGAACTTCGAACTCACCCCACTCTCACTCGCGCATGCATGCCAGGACAAGACCGAAGCCCTGATTGTCCTCGTTCCAAAGCGCTTCAAACCCGGCAAGGATGCCATTTCTGTTCTGCTGGCCCATGCACTTGCCGCCAAGGATTGGGAACACAAAGCAGGTCAGCTGCTGGCGGCCTACCGCGTGCCTGGTGTTCAAGCCACCCAATTGTGGCTCCTGGGTGCCGGGCAAGGCACGCCTGCCCACATCAAATCGGCCATGGCCGCGGTGATGCCGCAGATCAAAACACTTGACATCCAAAAGCTGACCGTGGTGTGCACCACTGACGTGGAGGCGTCCGCCATTCAGGTCTTGGTCAGCGCCATCAGCGAGGCCACTTACGTTTACACCAGCACCCTGTCCAAGACCAAGGGTCGACAACTTAAACACGTGCAAATCGGTGTAGCGCAAGTCACTGCGGTGATTCAAACTGCTTTTGAAACCGCCCGTGCCACCGTGATGGGCGTGGAAGTGGCCAAAGAGTGGGCGAACCGGCCTGCCAACCACGCCACCCCTACAGCCTTGGGGTTGGCCGCCAAGGCCTTGACCCAAGGTGCCAAATTCAGCTGCGAGGTACTTGGGCTCAAAGAAGTGGCCAAATTGGGCATGGGCTCTTTCATGGCCGTGGCCCAAGGCTCTCGCGAGCCTTTGCGTTTCATTGTCATGCGCTACCAGGGAGCAGCCAAATCGGTAGCGCCCGTGGTTTTGGTGGGCAAAGGCATCACGTTTGACACCGGCGGCATCTCCATCAAACCCGCCGCCGAAATGGATGAGATGAAGTTTGACATGAGCGGTGCGGCCAGTGTGTTGGGCGTTTTCAAGTCATTGGGCGTGCTCAAGCCGGCCTTGAATGTGGTGGGTTTGATTCCTGCGTGCGAGAACATGCCCGATGGCCTGGCCGTCAAACCGGGCGATGTGGTGACCAGCATGAGCGGTCAAACCATTGAAATTTTGAATACCGATGCCGAAGGGCGCTTGGTCTTGTGTGACGCCCTCACTTATGCAGAGCGTTTCAAGCCCGCCGCGGTGATCGATATCGCCACATTGACCGGCGCTTGCGTGATCGCTTTGGGGGGCGTGCGTTCAGGCTTGTTTGCCTCGGATGAGGCGTTGGCCCAAGCCTTGCTGCAAGCCGGTGAAACGTCGCTGGACCTGTGCTGGCGCATGCCTTTGGACGACGCTTATGCCGAAGGTTTGAAAAGCAATTTCGCCGATGTGGCCAACGTTGCCGGGCGTGCTGGGGGGGCGGTGTCGGCGGCTAAATTCTTGCACCGCTTTGCCAAAGCGTTTCCTTGGGCACACCTGGACATTGCCGGCACTGCATGGAAAAGCGGTGCTGCCAAAGGCGCCACAGGCCGTCCCGTTGGCTTGCTGCTGCAATATTTGTTAGGCCAAGCCGCCAAGCCCGTTCGGGCCCCAGTGCCGACCGTGCGCAAAGCCAAAGCCTGAACCTTGCTCTGGCATGACGCAAATTGAGTTCCATTTCAATGCGACCGATAAATTGGCCTATGCCTGTCGGTTGTTGCGCAAAGGCGTGTCACAAGGCCAGCGTCTTTGCGTGGTGGCGCAGGCGGATGTTTTAAAACGTCTGGATCTCGCCTTGTGGGCAGTCTCTCCGCACGACTTTGTATCGCATTGTTGGGCTGGTGACGAAACCGTGGCGCTGACTCAGTCCGGCGTCATTTTCGCCCCAGAGTTGCGGTCTTTGCCGGGTGTGAAAGCCGTCCTTAATTTAGGACCAGAGCTGCCGGCCCATTTCGATCAATTTGAGCGTTTGATTGAGGTGGTCATCGATGACCCCTCCGATAAAGCCGAAGCCCGTGCCCGTTGGAAGCAATACACCGCCATGGGATACACACTGATTCGCCGAGATTTGAATTTGCGCTCTGGCGCTTGACGCGCCTGCGCCTTGAATGTAAAAAAATTTGATCTGTGGCGAACGCGTTCACTGCCTGAGGCGAAAACTGCGTTATCGTCTTTCTTGCTCAATTTGAAGCAATCATTTTTTTCGGAGTACTTATGCAAATGAAATTCAAGGCCACTGCGGTGGCTGTTCTGACTTTGGTGGCGGGTACAGCGTTCGCGCAAGAAGTGGTCAAAATTGGTCATGTGGCCCCCATCAGCGGTGCCATTGCCCACCTGGGCAAAGACAACGAAAACGCGGCGCGTTTGGCCATTGAAGAGTTGAACGCCAAAGGCGTGAAGATTGGCGGCAAAGCGGTGAAATTCGAACTCTTGGCCGAAGACGACGCTGCCGACCCCAAGCAAGGCACTGCAGCCGCGCAAAAGTTGGTGGACTCCAAGGTCAACGGCGTGATTGGTCACTTGAACTCGGGCACCTCGATTCCTGCCTCCAAAATTTACAGCGATGCTGGAATTCCTCAAATTTCGCCCTCGGCCACCAACCCCAAGTTCACACGCAGCGGCTACAAAACCACTTTCCGCGTGGTGGCGGACGATGTGCATTTGGGTGGCACATTGGGCCGTTATGCGGTCAATGAGGTCAAAGGCAAATCCATTGCGGTGATTGACGATCGCACCGCTTACGGCCAAGGCGTGGCAGAAGAGTTCGAAAAAGCCGTCAAGGCCGCCGGCGGCAAACTGGTGGGCCACGAGTTCACCACCGACAAGGCTTCGGATTTCATGTCCATCTTGACGACCCTGAAGGCCAAAAAGCCGGATGTGGTTTTCTTTGGTGGCATGGACGCCGTGGCCGGCCCCATGATTCGCCAGATGAAATCCCTGGGCATCAACGCCAAATTCATGGGTGGTGATGGCATTTGCACAGCCGAGTTGGCCAAGTTGGCGGGTGACGCCATGGCCGACGGCCAAGTGATCTGCGCTGAAGCCGGCGGCGTTGAAGGACAACAAAAGAAAGGCATGGAAGATTTTTATGCCCGCTACAAAACCCGTTTCAACATCGACGTTCAGGTCTATGCACCCTATGTGTATGACGCCGTCAATGTGATGGTCGATGCCATGGTGCGCGCCAAGTCCAGCGATCCGGCCAAGTACCTGCCCGAATTGGCCAAAACCGCAGGCTACAAAGGCGTCACCGGCACGATCACTTTCGATGCCAAAGGCGACATCAAGAACGGTGCTTTGACTTTGTACACCTACAAAGCCGGCAAGCGCGATCAAATCGCCGTGGTGCGCTGAGCGGCTCAAGCGCTCAACGAAAAAAACCCTCGCACTGCGAGGCTTTTTTGTTTTGGCGGAACAGGCGGGATTCGAACCCGCGGTGGGCTATGAACCCACACACGCTTTCCAGGCGTGCGACTTAAACCACTCATCCACCGTTCCGTAGCCTATGATTATAGCAGTCGCCAGGCGGCTTCACGCCTCAGGGCTTGGTGGTGTGGACCATGTTCATGGCACTGGCAATCAGGCCAGAAACTTCCGTCATATTGCCAGGGATGATCAAGGTGGTTTTGGCCTCCGAGGCCACTTTGCCGTAGGCTTGCACGGCTTGTTCGGCCACTTTCAATTGAACGGCTTGCTCACCGCCGGGCTGGCGAATGGCTGCTGCAATGCGCTCAATCGCATGGGCTGTGGCATCGGCCATCGCGGTGATGGCGGCGGCATCGCCTTGGGCTTTGTTGATCGCCGCTTGTTTCTCGCCTTCTGAGCGCGCAATAAAGGCTTCTCTCTCGCCAGTGGCGATGTTGATTTGTTCTTGACGACGGCCTTCAGAGGCGGCGATCAAAGCCCGTTTTTCGCGCTCGGCGGTGATTTGCGATTGCATCGCATGCAAGATTTCTTTGGGCGGCGTCAGGTCTTTGATTTCATAGCGCAAGACCTTCACACCCCAGTTCAAAGCCGCCTCGTCGATGGCCGCCACCACTTGCGCGTTGATGATGTCGCGTTCTTCAAATGTTTTGTCCAACTCCAACTTGCCAATCACGCTGCGCAAGCTGGTCTGCGCCAGTTGCGTCACAGCCATGATGTAGTTGGATGCGCCATAGCTCGCCAATTTAGGGTCGGTGACTTGGAAATACAAAATGCCGTCCACTTGCAATTGGGTGTTGTCGCGGGTGATGCAAATTTGGCTGGGCACATCCAG
>Ga0114963_10001644_pt1 | contig 15376 bp, 13 predicted proteins | sample C_131016_EF_Meta_FD_87019 | JGI IMG/M metagenome (GOLD analysis project Ga0114963, IMG submission 87019) | Freshwater microbial communities from Lake Croche, Canada to study carbon cycling - C_131016_EF_MetaG | ecosystem: Environmental > Aquatic > Freshwater > Lake | place: Lake Croche, Canada...
AATATTCACATCATATCCTTCGAATGATCCAGCAGGGGAAAACAAATATTCTTCATGGATAGCAGGGTCAATTAAACTAAATTGTAGATGCCCGTAGTCATTTTGATTCACGTGAAAACTCATAAAGGTGGTGGGGGGGTCAGCAGGACTAGTAAAGTATTGTTGGTCTACAATTTCCGATAAACCACCATTATTATAATAACTCCAAACACCATTTGAATAAATTACACCATAACTTCTAACATAGTTGTAGACTGGTCCTTGACCTGTTCGTGTGTATAAACCTACAAAGCATTCATTATCGCTATACTCACCAGTAAACGGAGCATACACTGCTGTATTACACTGGAGCGCACCTGCTAAAATAGGTGTGGGATAGATTAACTGCCACGGAAGAACAGATTCAGGAATCCACCAAGGTTCATTATAGGCAATATTTATGTCCTGTTGATTTAATTGTTCCAATACATTTGCTTGTACGAAGGCAATTTCGGTAGTTTGAACTGTCTGACCTGCTACCTGTGTTGTTGCTGGAAGTATTTGAATCGCCAGTCCAGTGTCTGGTAACTTACCGTGCCAATTTTTAACTGGATTTGATGTCAAACTACCATTTATTAGTGTTTGTAAAGCACGATAAAGTTCGCCTATATTTTGGTAGGTATTAGGCGCTAAATAAAGATTACGATACCCCTGACTTAAATTTTCATCGCCTAATATATTAGGGGCAAAAGCAATAGTCTGCTCTCCTAATTGTATCGAACCATCTGGTCCACTCGAAACAATATTAAATGATATTTTATCAAACCATATTTTTGAGTCTGGAGGAATACTGATAGATTCCGTAAAACTTGCTGTGAAAAAAGGGGATTTTGTATCTACTTGGGATTTCACTATTTTTAATTGTTTCATAACTTATATATTAAACATTTATAAAATATTTTAAATACTTATATTATAAATGACCCAACGAAGTCAGTTCAACAATACTAATGTGGCACTTGCTCCTTTTCAATCCTTCACAGGAAGATGGGAGACAACAAGTATTTTTTTAGAATTATCTGCTTATGTTAATTCTTCGGCATATTTAGCGGTCAGTATACAGCAATCTGCTGATGCTAGTAATGTAACAATAAACACTACATACAATTACACACCAACAGATGAAGTCACCGTATTTAATGGTGCTGTAGGATTGCCTTATTATAGAGTTGTATTAGCAAATGAAGCAAATATACAGGTTGCGCACATGTCTTTGACTACTATATTGACTACTATACCTTCTTTAGTAGAAGTTAATGGTGGAAGTGTAGTCGTGTCAGGAAATGTAGGAATTACATCGCCTTTAGATGCCAACGGCAATGTTAAAGTGAATGCTGAAAATTTAATTAATGAAGTTAATGCTACACGACGAGTAGATTTTTTGGTAGTCGGTGATTGGTATAGAGTAGCATCGGTAGGTCTAACCAGTGGCGCTCAGTGGAACGCCATAGGGGCAATTGTAGATGGAGAAAGTTCTCCAGCAATCGGTCGGTTATTTAAATGTCTCGCCATCGGTCCTGCTGTTGCTGGTGGTGGAACTTGTTATGATATGCCTTACACGACTGATGTAAGTGCTACTATTACCAATTTTCCATCTTTTCCCGCAACTCAACCCGTGAGTATCGCACAAGATTTATCGTGTAATATTCTTAATTTTCCCGCTACTCAACCCGTGAGTGGAACGGTGTCACTGACTGACCCTACATCAGTGCGTGTGCGAGATGCTTTTGGCGACCCTATTACAACTACTGCTGGAAATCTAATGGTAGGTATTTCCAATATCTATACCGCCAATCCGCTACATACAATCGTAGATAGTGGACCAGCAACACAAGCAGTGACAGGAACATTCTTCCAAGCAACTCAACCAGTGAGTGGAACGGTGTCATTGACTGACCCTACCACCGTTCGTGTGAGAGATACTTACGGCGACCCCATTCTAACTACTGCTGGAAACTTAATGGTTGGTATCAATAATATCTATACCGCCAACCCGCTTCATACAATCGTAGATAGTGGACCAGCAACACAAGCAGTTACTGGAACATTCTTTCAAGCAACACAACCCGTTTCTATAGCAAGTTCAGTAGCAGTGACTGGAACATTTTATCAAGCAACTCAACCCGTTTCTATAGCAAGTTCAGTCGCAGTCACCCTTCCAAGCACATCCGTAAGTAATAACTTATCCGCAATAAATAATGGTGTAACTATTAAAAATACTCCAGGTCAGTTAATCAGTTTATTTATGAATAGTGGCGGTATTGCTGGGACGAATTATGTGAAGATTTATAATTCATCATCACCCACATCAACAGATACGCCTGTATTAGTAATACCATTAGACTTTGGTAGGTCACAGAATGTAGATTGCGTTAATTTAAATTTCACTACAGCAATTGGATTGAGAGTAACGGCAAACGCCGCCAACAATGACAACAATGCTCCCACCAATACTATTAATGTAAATGCTTTTTATATTTAATAAAAAAATAGATTGATATTATATATGGATTTAGTATCAATCAAGAAGGACACTGATGGAAAACACAAAATGGTAGCAACCTTTAAAAATAAAGAAACAGGTAGGACTAAAAGCACACATTTTGGCGCAGTAGGTTATACTGATTTCATAAAATCTAAAGATGAAGAAAGGAAAAAACTCTACTTAAATCGTCATAAAAAAAATGAAAACTGGAATAACCCAACAAGTGCTGGAGCATTATCAAAATTTATTTTATGGAACAAACCAACACTAAAAGCATCTATTGCTGATTATAAAAAACATTTTAAATTGTAATATATATAATGGTGAATATGAAAGACATTAGAATACCTCGTCTCAAATTTAAAACGGAGCATGAGAAACTGGTTAAACTCTTACAAAACCCTACTAAAATAGAATTAAAGAAAGAAGCAAAAATACAGCAAAAAGAAATGATTAAAGAGTTACACCCTAAATTAAGTATTAAAGAAATAAAAGAAGAAGTTAAAAAGAAAAAAGGAAAAAAAGATATTCAAATATTTGAGCGAAGTAAGAATAGTAGAAAAAATAAAAAGAAATAATAATATATATTAATGAGTAAGGTGAAAAAATTAGAAGTATTAAAGGTTAGAGATGTTAAAAAGGTAATACACCCATTAGATAAAAATCTACACCCTAATTTACCACGCCACCCATTTTTAGAGTTACTTATTGGACCGCCCCGCAGTGGAAAGTCGGTATGTCTTTTAAACCAACTTATGAATACTGATTTTTATAATGCTGTTGACTACTGGGACGAGATAGTGTTTCTAAGTCCGAGTGCTGAATTTGATAATACTTTGAAGAATTTTTTACCCCTACTAGAAAATTGCGTACGAATCACTGACCCTGAAGAATTAGTTAATTTAGACAGCATATTGCGAGAAATATGTAGAGGGCAGGTTGAATTGGTTAAAAAAAAAGAAGAAATGAAAAGAATATTAATTTGTATGGACGATTGTTGCGGATTTATGGATAAATCATTAGCGTTGTTAACAACCAAATACAGACATTATGGACTATCTATAATTTTGACATCACAAAACTTTCGTTCCATTCCTCTTATTACGAGAAACTGCGCAGGTAGTGTAATTATTTTTCATTTAAATTCGGGTAAGGAATGGGAAAAAATAACAGACGAGCATGGAAATAATTTTAGTGAAGATTTTGAGGAGATAGCAAGAAAAAATACAGCAGTTAAATATACTTTTGTAATGTTAAATAATGAAACGATGAAAATGACGGCAGGATTTAATGATGTGTTGATTGATGCCGAGGCAAAAGATAGTGAATAAATTTTTTGAAAATGTATAATATTAATTTTAAAAAAATACTAATATAGTATAATGTCGTCCATACAAAATTTTTTAAATGAGGCGATGACTATAGACCAACAAGAAAACTCAGCAGAGGATAATTACAACTTTGAAAAATCACAACTAGGAGAGATGTATGATGAAGCAAAACAGCAATTATTAGATTCCGCTATACAATCATTACCTTTTGGAGTAGCGGAAGCATCACGAGGAGTAGGGGCATTATGGCAGACAGGGAAGCAAATATATGCTTTTAAAACAAAATACAGTCCGCAAATAGAAGCATTTAAAGCGAAGGCACAGAGTATTTATGAAAATATAGGCAAGGAAGGTGGTGCGCCTGTAGATTACGCAGATTTATTAAAATCCGCAGGAACATCGTTGGGGAAAAAAGCACTGGATTTATCAGCACCTGAAGTGTTGAGACGAACAGGTATAGATTTACACCAAGCAGTGAATGCGTCGAAAGGCGAAGGCGGTATTGAAGCAGGATTAGCAGATATTAAATCACAAACTCTTAATTTAGCAAAATCTAAAGCGTCAGGTTTAGTAGAGGAAGGTGTAGCACGTGCGAAAGAAGCAGTTGCGCCTGTAATAAATCAAATAAATCAAATTACTGAACCTACGAAAATAGCAAACGAACCTGGTGTGGTAGGTATAGGGGCAGAAGACGCACGAGACCCGTTTACAAAAGTAGTGGGTGGTGGTGAAATAATAAATCCTTTGTATGAAGGTGAAACTGGAATTGGTACGCATCTTAATACATTAAAAGATATAGCAAGTCGTGCTACAAATACAGTTCTTAAAAACGCATCACAAAAAGCACTCGATATTAATGAAGAGTTGAAACAAACAAAAATTAAAGTGTATAATGACTATTCCGCGAAAAGAACAGCATTAGAAAACGCACATGATGAGGCAACCACCAAATTACAAACAGCACAGGCAAAAGTTCAAGAATTACAAAAGAATGGTGGATTTAAAGAAGTAGAAGGAGGTAATGCTATGTATGGTAGTGGTAGAAGCGGAGTGAGAACCCCTGGGTCAAGAAAACCAGCGATTGATACAAATCCAGAATTATTATCAGCAAAAGCAGAAGTAGCACAACATACGGCAACACTAGAAGGTATTAAAAACCAAGCGTCTGATTTACTGACTAGCACGAAAGAAACGGTAAATAATTTAAAATCGACAGCAAGTGAAAGTTTAAATGCTCTTAAAACAACGACGCAGTCAGCATTAAGCGGAGCGTTTGATGTAGCAAAAGGCGTAGGTGGTGTGGCACTAGAAGGAGCAGGAGTGTATGGTGGTGTAGAAGCAGTTAAAGATTTAGTGGCGAATAAAGGAAATGTAGGAACACAAGGAGGAATAAATGATTCAGCAAATTTATATGGAGGTGTAAGAAGCACACAAGGTTTAGTAGGGAAAGCGAACGATTTAATTACAGGATTAGCGAATAAAACACAGCAAACAGCAAGTGATGCGATAGGAAAAGCAACTGGAACGGCAAGTGAAGCAGAACAAAAACTTGCTACAGAATTAGCAGCAAAAACAGCAGAAAAAACAGCAGTTCAAACAGGTGAAAAAGTAGGAGTTCAAACTGCCGAAAAGGTTGGGGTAGGTCTAGCAGAAACAGGTGCTGAGATTGCGGGGGCAGAAGTAGGAGCATCGGCGATACCAATCGTAGGTGAGGCAATAGATATTGGTCTGGGTTTATACTCAGCAATAGATAGCATCATTAATTTATTTAAAAAACCGCCACCGCCTCCACCCCCTCCTCCTCCTCCTCAACAACAGGCGATTCAAATAAATCGTCAGGAAGGTATTTTTTAAAAAATCGATATGATAATAATAATAATAATAATAATAATTTATATTTATAATTTTTTATAACTATAATTTATATAATGTCGGCAAATGCGATGAACCCAGTTCGGACTATTAAGATTAGGTCAGTTGTCGATGCCCAGTATTCCAAACAGTATAACAGGTTGGAATTCAACATCGACCCCGATTCCTACTCTACAGATTTGAGTGAATCTTATTTAGCACTGAGAATGTATTTAGCACACGATACTACTCCGCCCACTAAATATACCGCCAATGAAATTAATACATTAGCAGAGGCAGGTGTCTATGTTTCTTTTGGAAATGCTGGAATATCTTATGACCCTACTTGTTTAGTGAAATTAGCACGACTTTATGCTAGAAATAACCAGTCTACACCCCTCGAGGAAATCAACTTCCAAAATGTGTTGACACAAACTCTTCACCAGATTTGCGAAGATTTTGAAAGTGTAGGTTCATCATCTTTAGTAAGCAATAGCAGTGTAGTGTTTGGCGCTCCACAGAGTCTGACCTCCTTTTTTGCGAATTTGTTACCTGATACGATAGGCAACAGCACACAGCAGTTACCAATCGAGGTTCATATTCCGCTTAAAAAGATTTTTGGATTTTTTGAAAATAAAAATTGTTATTTAGATGATGAGGCACTCGGTGGTTTGAGATTAGTATTTGAACTCGAGGACCAAAAAACAGTTCTACAAGCGCAGGTGGTTACGGAACAAGTCGATATTCCAGTTATAGCGACTGATATGTATTCAGGGTTAGTGCCTTCATTAGCAGTCAATCCCTATTCCAGTCTTACGAATCAAGTCAATGTAGGTCAACCCACAGCAACACCAGCATTAGTTCCACGAGCAAACAATTTGAATCCTGAGGGGGTTATTATGAATCCAGCATTTTTTACATTGAGGTCGACTCAACTACTGTCTTCAACAACACAGGCAACAACAATTACAATTACGGCAAGAGGTGATTTATGGACCGATGCGATAGCAGAGTCGATGTGGATTGTAGCGGAGAATTGGTGTAGAGTGAATATCCTAGTTGAACCAAATCCAGCAGGTCAACTAGCATATCAGCGTCAGACGCGCATGTTAGCGTTTATGGCGGAAATATCGAGTGCCACAGTAACCGCAGGTGAATTGGTGATTGTATTAAATACTCCTTATGAAAATCCAGAAGATACCAACTGGTTGTATAGTTTTGATAGTCTAGACTTTTTTGATGTGGCACAACCAGGCGCAAACCCCCCGCAACATTTCGGTCAGCATATTATAGCACTAGACCCCCAAACAAGCACGGAATCCACGACTACGATGAGAAACAACCAAATCAATATATCTACACCAACACGAGATGCTATAGTGGCAGCAGGATTGGTAGCAAGTGATGGCGCTACATTTATTGGAACTGGTGCGCAGTTTAAATTGAGTTGCCAGGTTACAGCGACGACCTCGGAAACACTCAACGGACCTAACAAGTTTCCGCTTCAACCTAATTTCACCGCTTATGATAACCCCGACCAGACAAATACGAGACGAATTTACTCCCAAACTTTACAACCCCTTCCAATCCAAGGCGATAAATGCTCGATTCAAAGTATTGTAGAAAGTGCTACGCCAGGTGTTTATACGATGACGATGAGTGATTTAGGATTTGCGAATGGAAATAGTTTACAACCACAGGTGTCATTGAACGGAGATGTCTACCACACAGGTGATTTGTATGATGGCAGTGGTGTAAATGTAGAATTTAATATGTATATTACAAATTTTAATGATGCTACAGATGGATTTGATGGGTCTAATGCCCCTATAGGTGTGCCTCTACCTGATTACACGTGGTTAATTGATAAAAGCGAATTGGTATTGGTTCAACAGGGTAGAACGAAGGGTGTGCCGATGAGTAGAATGTATTTCACATCAAAAGTAGAACCAGCAACAATTGAAACCAATCTTCCAGTTTATACACGGCAATTTGTAGTGACTGAACCTAATGTTTATTCTATTTTGCTTTGTACGCCACAATATGTAGCAACAGCAACTCAACCAGAATGTTTAGCATCGTGGCATCGTGGAATCAGCAGATATCGTTGGTCGGTAAACAATATAGACGATACCAACCGCGATTTAGAAGTTTGGACCAATAATTCCCATTACCCTTCTTCCCTTCATTTAGAGAAATTGATGGACGCGATGGCGAATGACGGGCATACCGTGAAATCATTAAGCGGTCTGTTGTCAGTGCCTCAATCTTCTAACCCAATTGTTCCTTTTCCTCTCAAAATTTTTGACGCGATGGATACACCGCTAGGTATTCGTGAACACCCAAGTGGATTTGTAGTCCAATTTACTGCTTATGGTGACCCCATCCATAATTCCCCTGTTGCGCCAGGAAATATTTATTTGTTTAAGCGAATGGTGAAAACATTTTAAATAAAATATTTAATACAAAACAATAGAAATTAAGTATTTTGTATTATTTTCTATTATTATAATATAGTAGAGATGCCTACAAAAGAATCCAAAAGAGAGAGAAGTCCCAGTCCATCACCGCCCTCATCACCTGAACCTATGAAAAAGAAACGCACACGAGTTGAGAAAAGTAAAGAAGCACGAGATAATATGTTGAAACGATTGGAAATAGGAAGAGCAAAAGCACTGGAAGCACGGCGCTTAAATAAGGAGAAACGAGAAAAAGAGGAGAAGGAATATAACGAAAAAGTAGAGAAGGTCAATAATTTATTGAAGAATGAAGATATTTTTGAAAAGAAGTATAAATCACAATTCGACAAGATTGCCGATAAATTAGAATATGTAGAATCACACATTAAGGAAGAGAAGGAATATAAGACAAAAAAGAGAGCAGAAAAAGAAAAGGTTAAAGAAGCAGTTGTAGAAAAACCAGGATATACATCTACAATTAGCGCAACACCAAAAGTAGAAAAAAAGGAAACCCCCGAGTCAGTCACAGCAATTGTTAATTCTTTACCAGATTACAGAACAATGAAGTTTGGACGCAATATAAGATAAATCACAATTTAGATAATGATATTTAATTTTTTAATTAAATATTTTTTAAGTAAGTATATAATATAAGAGATATGGTACTGTACTATAATTTAGCGCAACCTAACAACATAAAAGACCAGTACGGTGCTTACGACCAGTGTGACTTCTTGATACGCCAAGTTCCAGGTAGAGAAATTCAGGCGGGGTCGCTACGGATAACGGGAGACTTGAATGTATACAAATACTTAACTGCCAACCCGACCCAGCGTGTGCCTGTTACACCTGAAGATAGAATATTCGTCAATCCATACGGAGGCGCACATGTGTTTATTAGCAACGCAACCGTTAGCATTAATGACCGTACCATCGAGTCGATGGCGTATTATGGTCGTGGTGCTGTTATGGATACTATGGCGAAATACACTTTAGAAGAACTGACCGCCTGTAGCGAATCTGCGGTGGTACTTAAAGGTAATAACGGCAATTTGATTTTGAGTGGAAGTTACACCAGCACTACTCAAGGCGCACCTGCTTATTCAGTGCCTTTTAGTTTCGTGCCTAATTTGAGTATTAATAAAACCAGCACGAATATTCCATCGAGTAAGTTTCCATTATGTAAAGTATTGCTAACTTTAGCAAGTGCGACAGACGCTCTCTATGTTGCTGTGCCAGAACCTGATGTGCCTACTATTGCTGGTTTGGATTATACCTGGTCTAACGTCCAGTTACACTGGGTTGAAGTGCCTGAAGATACGAGTATTAAACAAACTACATTCAATACCAATTATTTGATAGTTCAAACGGTAGTTACAAACAATACGAATTTGAATATTGTAGCACCAACTGCTTACGATTCTTTTTCCGCTTCTTTTCTCCAACAATCACATCGTAATAATTTGTATTGCGATAGCAATTGCTGTGAGTTTCTACCTAATATTTCCCGAGTAGAATTTTCACTCAACAACGGAACTCAACCGCTTCAATATGCGATTGGTGGCGGCAATAGTCCGTGCTACCAGGACCTCTGTTTGAACTATTTGAAAAGTTTGAAAGGCAATCCTAACAAAAACAGCATTATGAATAGAGTATTATACGAATCAGGTTGTTTCGGTATTGGTATGGCATTTGCTTCGAGTGTGATGGATAAATTAGGTGTTTCCATTCAAATGACCCCCAATGCTGGTTTCGTGATTAGTGACCACCCCTACGACGCATGTATTTATGTTTCGGGATTTATTACTCTGTAACAAAAAAATAAATTAAAAGTTATTAAGATTAAAGATTAATTAAATATATTATATTTTTTATTGTAAGAATATATAATATAGGATGAGTGATTTTAAAACTATGTTGTTAGACCCTCAGTCAGTTTCATCGTCCAACTCTCCATTAAGGGCAGTATTTAGAATTCCAGCAGGTAATAGATTTTTAGCACGAAAATTGCGACTTTGTAACTTTGGATTTTCCAATCAGGCATCTAATGGAACGGTTAATACCGACAGTATGTATTTTGGACCTAATGGAGTTTACAGCATCATACAAAAAATTAGTATCGATAATTTAGACGGAACTGAAATAGACCGATTGGATTATCAAGGAATCAACATTATGGGTTTACGATTGGCGCAACTCGATAACTCAACGGAATTTGCTGTAGGCAGACAACTCTCACAGCAAATGTGTAATTCTATTTTCACGCCTTCTTTTTCCCAAACTGTTCTCACTGAAGAGCATCGTAAAGATGATGCCACTTTGATGGGTAATAGCATTTACATTGATATTAGCGCTATGTTGACTTACCTACAAACTCGACAGGTCATTGATGAAGGATTGACGATTCAAGTGGAATTCCAAGACCCGTCAGTGCTTGGTTACGACTACGCATTTACACGCCCACCCTGTCTTGCTGTAGATTTTGTATTGAATCCAGATATTAAAGCGGACGAAGGTGATGAGTATAGTTATCTTACTATAATTCCTGACCGACTTTTGCTGACTGGTGGTGCGGGTCAACCCATACAGCGCAACCAAAGGTTACAGGCATTTTACAACCAATACATAAGAAACTTGTATTATATGAATATTGGTAGAAGCAACAACACACTACAATTGCCCCTCTCACGCCCGAATGAAGTAGTGAATCTTACTATTAATGGTATGAAATTACTAAATTTACAGGGAATTGACGGAAGTGCTAAAAAGTTGATGTATTTGAATGACATGAGTGGAAAAACTAACATTACTCATTATAGTTCCTACGCCGATGGTATGCTGGGTATGGTTGGTCTACACAATCCAAATCTTGGTCTGTATTACACGAGTGATGCCACCGCTGCCGCTCATCTAGGTGCTGTATATTCGTACGGGTGTATTCGTGTAGATAAAAATATCGGTCAAGATGTTATTTTGGAATATGCTACTACCCTGCCGTCTGACGGTGCTAACACTGAAGAAAGTGACACATTAGTGTTCCTCGCCGAGATTGCCCGTAAATACAACAAACGCACTGGTGTAGTAAGTTATTTAGGTTAAGGAGAATAGTAGTAATATAATAATTAAAAATGTAATTATTATATATTAGTAGAATGACTACGAATACAATCGTCCAATTAGCACGATTTAATAGCACAAATAAACCACTTAATGCGGAGTGGACGAATGCTATACGAGAACCTATTATATTGAATCAGGGAGATACGGTTTCAGTTCGTCAAGCATTTGTAGATAGTCGTTTGAATTCTTCTACCAATATAGTGATTGATATCGATACGGAAATATCATTAGTTTATTATTTTTATGTGATGTATCCGTGTGATGTGAACTCCTGGCAGGATACTGAAATAATAGAAAATTTAAGTCAAACAAATTTCGACGAGTCACCAGGGTGCTTTGCGTCCGCAAAAACTTCAGCGACCGATTATGTGGCATTTGCTACATTTAATGGTTGGTCTGATTCTGGTGAAGGAACGCCTGTTCCTATAGGCACACCAAACGCTATTCCTCCTACATTTCAAAGATTACAAAGACCATTAAACACTTTTGAAACAGCACGAGGATTACCCTTATCACCGAATAGTTATAAAACCAATTTTGCGCCTATAAATCAGTGTCAGGCAAATGAGATTCCTATGTTATTAATTACTTTTGACCCTTCAAAAAATCCAGTAGACCAAGTGCCTATTACTAAAACTTGGAGATATACTCTTAAAGCAGGGTCGTATTCACCAGCAGAAATAGCAGAAATATTCACGAAAAGTATGGCGGAAATACAAAGTAACAAAACAACACCTTCAGTAAATCCTACTCAATTATTTGGCGGAACTATCCCTACGGATTTAAATAATTTTTTGATTAAAGGAACATCAATAGTAACTCAACTTAATGCTCCGTGTAACAACCCAGATAATAGAGTCTTTCCTTATGTATTTACAGATACAAATAGATACTATGCTAATTTAGTCCAAACACAAGGCATGAGATTTTCATCAAATAGCGACGCATTTGCTGGTAACCCCAATCAAAACGGATTATTCACTAATTTTTTAGTAGATACGCCATTTAATACCGATTATTATGATGAAACGTACACCAACTATTATGGGTATCAATATTATGACCCATCCGCAAATTTAGCACGACAATTTACAAATCCTATAGCATTTATGCCGTGTCATTTTGGCGGAGGTATTGGAATGTATAGTAGTGACACAAATCAAAATTTATATAGCGGAGTAGCAAATTGGACTAAAGAATATTCGACACCAGTAGTTGGTGCGTCACAAATATCTTTAGAATACAATACTGAAACAGGTTTGTTTCAATTCACATATTTACACACTCCAATAATGGAACAACCGCTTACGGCAGGGACAGCATCACAGGACGCAAGTGAACCCATAGAAGTAGTTAAAATTATAAAAACGGTGAATATAAATATACAAGAAACTTCAGATAAAGGAGATAGAGCGTATGGTGAAGTTAAAATCTGCGAACAAACACGGCATTCTGGAATTTTGTTCCAATCAATGAATCCACCTGACTTCTGGCAGAATGTGATGGGATTTGATGTGCCTAATATCGTAATTCCACAAGAAACGATATGGGGTCCAAACCGTACGCTAACTTTTCAAGAGTTTAATAAAAGAACTACAAGTTCGTATGTTGGTATAGAAAATAATTTTAATACCACTATGACCTCAACCGCGGGTAGTGTTTCAAATTTAGTAGTTCAAAATAAAAATGCTCCTGCTTATTTATCACCTTTTCCTACTCAACCTCTTCCTAATTATCAAGGTAAAGCACCAACAAGTTTCATTAGCACTTATACACAATTAATGAATAGCGATGAATGGATTTTAGACCATTATGAACTTAACCACGGGATTCCACCTGGAAATGAAGACTATGATTATGATGCGGTTGCTGGTCCAAACAGCGCTTTTTATGAAGAATTTTCATCGGCGTCAACTTCCACAAATCCGTTGTTAGGAATACAAAATCCATTGAGTCAAACCAACGGCAGTGGTCACTATTTTGTAGAGGTAGTGGGATATAATAATAATGTAAATGATTTTGTAAATGATAATAGCATATATGCGATTAAATCAATAGTTGCTTCCTACTATGTTAGTCCCAACTCTTTCATTACGCTACCATTCCAAGACACCGCAGTGTACGAGCATATAGGAGATACTCAATATATAAATAAATTTAGGGTAAGATTATTAGACCCCCTTACAATGAAACCTGCGTCTCCGCTTGGTCCAAACAGTAGTGTGTATCTACAAATAGGGAAACAAATGACTAAAATTGCTTTAGAGCAACCTATGTAAATATTATTATTATTTTTGTAAAGTTAAATAATAATAAAATGCTACTGAATACTAAAATTATTTCCTCGAGCATACTATAATATAACATGCCTTATAAAATTATTAATTTACCACATTCCAATTTAGTGAAAATGATAAATAAAGACACGGGTAGAGTTACAGCAAAGCATACTACTTTAGTTAAAGCAACAGCACAAAAGCGTCTGTTGGAATCATTGGAGAATACTACCCTAACATCAAAAAAATAAAGAAACTAATGTATAGATTGCCTTTAGTGCCACTACCCCCTATATATATGCCGTTCTATGCCACCCCTGTCTTTGCCTTTTTAGATGCCTCTTGGGAATAAAAGGTATTCTATGTCTTAATTTCTTTCTTTTTTTTATGTTAGTGTGTTGGTCTACTTATGCTGTAATAATTATAATAATAAATAAAAATTAAGGCATGTATCTTTCATTATATTTACTATTAAAATGAGTAGGGATTAATGATTTTATAATTTGAGAATCTATATCATAATGAGAGAAGGATTTACTGGATTGTATAGTGATTAAAATAAACTCTATAACTTCATTAAACTCTACTAAAATAGTAGAAAAAGAAGAAGATTTTAATATATTAAATCCTTTACATATTTCATTATCTACTGATTTAATTTTAGTATATTCACTGCTCTTATCATCAATCAAAGAAAAAAGACTATCTAGGAGGTCTCTTGTATTTTTTTTGATTTTTTCTATTTTTTCATTGTTTAGTTCATTTTGATTTTGAAAAGAGCATTCCGCAGTATAAATATATTTTATGACTAAACCTTTACCCATCTATACTCTACTCTTCTATTATTTTAAATTTTGTTAATTTTTTAATAACAATTTTTGGTTTTTTTATTTTAATTATTTCTTCTACTGGTTGAGGTGGTGGTTCTACCGCCACTTCCACCACCTCTGCTGGTTGAGTTTCTACCGCCACTTCCACCACCTCTGCTGGAAACCCGTGCCAGATGCGTTCTTTTTCCGACATTGGTGGAATAGGTATGTCCCCGTATGACACTTCCTCTTCATCTTCTTCTTCGATGATATCCTTGGATAACTTTTTCTTTTCTTTTTCTCTTTCTTTTTGCGTAGTTGGTCTGGTCTGTTTCAATACTGCCTCGACCACAATCTTTTCAGGCACATCATATTTTTCCACCATTTCCGCCACACGCTCCTTCACACGAACACGAGGAATCGCTGTTTTATCCTTTTTGAATTTCGCGTCATGGAATCGTGTTTTTGCTGTTTCGGCACATTTCGCCCGTTCTTTATGCCTTGACATCAACGATGTTTTTATCAATGTCTCGCATACATTACATCGTGAATATATTTCTGGTTGTTTTATTTTTTCAGCATCTGTAGGCGCGTCTTTTTTTTCTTTGGAGTGATGGAAGATTACCTTCGTGGCGTAAATATGCTCCACTAAAGATTTTATTTGCTTACGAACAGCGTACGGAATATCATCGGCGATTTCATCATCTTCGAGTAAATCCCTCAATCCGCCCAATTCGCAGGAAAATTCTTCTTTCCATTCTTTTTCTTGTTCGCGTTTTTTCTGCGCCTGAATCAACCGCATCTTATCTTTATTCATCGCCATTTTGAATTGATTTGATTGTTTTAATAGTTAAATTGCCTACTATATAGAACAATAAATCAACTTCAATTTTTTGAGGAATTAAGCGTAAGGTTGTTTTTTATTTTGTAAGATACTAATTACCTTACAGATAAAATCCATTTCAATTTTTTAAAGAATGGTTGGTTGTAACTACCTTACAGAATT